>Ga0265338_10010856_pt1 | contig 10602 bp, 13 predicted proteins | sample 42126metaG_FD_193579 | JGI IMG/M metagenome (GOLD analysis project Ga0265338, IMG submission 193579) | Rhizosphere microbial communities from Carex aquatilis grown in University of Washington, Seatle, WA, United States - 4-21-26 metaG | ecosystem: Host-associated > Plants > Roots > Rhizosphere... | reverse complement strand
ACGCTCGTCTCCGACCTTGTCGAGCTCGCCCGCGGCGAGTAGCGCAAGCTGCGCGTCGAGGACGTGCAGCTCGACGACCTCGTCGGCAGCGCCGTCGAGCGGGCGAAGTCGCGCGCTCCGGACGCGACGTTCGTCACCTCGCTCTCGCCGACGATGGTGCGGGCCGATCCGGTCCTCCTCGAGCGCGCTGTGCTGAACCTGCTCGACAACGCGGTGAAGTACAGCCCGCCCGGCGCGCCGATCGAGGTCTCCGTCCGCGAGGGCGAAGTGGTCGTCGCCGACCATGGGCCGGGCGTCGCCGAAGAGGACGTTGCGCGGATCTTCGACCGCTTCTACCGCTCGGCAGCGGCCCGCTCCAAGCCCGGTGCCGGGCTCGGTCTCGCGATCGTCCGCGAGGCCGCCAGGGCGCACGGCGGCGACGCGACGGTGGAGAGCTCGCCGCGCGGTGCGAGCTTCCGGCTTACCTTGCCCGCCGCGACCTAAAGCACCAGGCGTTTGCCGCCGATGCGGAGTGCATGGTCCTCTTCGGGCGGCACCACCTTGTCGCGATCGCACTCGTCGCCGTCGCCGTGCTCCTGACCGGTGGCTTCTTCGCGTTCGCGCGGCCGCAGTACCGGCCTCCGAACCAGGGTGAGGAGCTGATCAAGGTCCCGGCCGAGCATCCGGCCGCGGACGCCGCCGGCGCCGCGGGCTGGGTCTGGGCCAAAGGGACGCCCGGCTGGCAGGCCGGCACGACGCTCGGCAAGCACCACGACTTCAACGTCTCGGGCGTGCAACCGGTGGAGCTCACGGCAGCCGAAATCGCGGCGGCGCATGCGGGCCTCGACTCGGAGCAGGTGCTCGTGGTCGACTCGATGAGAGAGAACAAGCAGGGGCCGCTCGCGATCCTCGCTGCGCCCATGCTCGACGAGACGCCTGCGCGCACGTGCCTGCTCGCGCTCCTGCCCGGCGACGCGCCACTGACCTGGCGGTGCCCCGGCACGACGACCTCCACGGGCTCGCCGCGCGTGCTCGTCGCAGCCGCCGTCTACGCCTGGCCGAACGCCGAGCATGTGCTCAATCTCGTCGGCGTGGCACGCGGAGACGTCCGCCGCGTCGTGCTCGACGTCCCGGGCCTCGAACCGCGCTCGCTCTACGACCGCGGCACGACCTGGGGCCAGTTCAGCTTCTCGGTCGTGCTCCACTCCGGCAATGCGCGCCTGCTCGTCTACGGCGACCACAGCCTCGTCCAGACGCTGCCGTTGCGCCTGGCGCCCGGCGAGGCGCGCTCCTTCTCCTAGGACGCTGCGGCGACGACGAGCTCGGCGACCTCGGTCGGCGTCGTGCCGACCTGGATGCCGACCGCTTCGAGCGCTTCCTTCTTCGCGACGGCGGTGCCGGACGAGCCGGAGATGATCGCGCCGGCATGGCCCATCGTCTTGCCGGGCGGCGCCGAGAACCCGGCGATGTAGGAGAAAACCGGCTTCGACATGTGGTCGGCGACGTACCGCGCGGCCTTCTCTTCTTCGTCGCCGCCGATCTCGCCGACGAGGACGACGTACTTCGTCTCCGGGTCGGCCTCGAACTTCTCGAGCACATCGATGAAGCTCGAGCCGACGACGGGGTCGCCGCCGATGCCGACGATCGTCGAGTTGCCGAGCCCGCGTTGCGCCACCTCGTAGCCGATCTGGTACGTCAGCGTCCCCGAGCGCGAGACGAGCCCGATCGAGCCCGGCGCGAACACCTCGGCCGGGATGATCCCGACGTTCGCCTTGCCCGGCGAGAGCACGCCGGGGCAGTTCGGCCCGATCAGCGTCACGCCCTTCGGGCGGCTGTAGGTGTAGACGCGCAGCATCTCGTGCGCCGGGATGTGCTCGGTGATGCAGATCACCGTGCCGATCCCTGCGTCGACGGCCTCGTAGATCGCGTCGGGCGCGAAGCGCGCAGGCACGAAGATCAGCGACGTGTTCGCGCCGGCCTCGGCGACCGCCTCGGCGACGGTGTCGTACACCGGCACGCCCTCGACGTCCTGTCCGCCCTTGCCGGGCGTGACGCCGGCGACGAGGTTGGTCCCGTAGGCGCGGTTGCGCAACCCGTGGAAGCGCCCCTCGGATCCGGTCAGGCCCTGGACGACGAGCTTCGTGTCGTTGTCGACAATGATCGCCATTTACGTCTGGCTCCTTCGCGCCTTGATGATCAGCTTGACGTCGCTCCAGGTGCTACCGGCGTCGGACGACCACGGCGCGAGCAGTTCGCGCACGCGCTCCGCGTCCTCGCCGGTGCAGTTGCAGCGCGCGAGCCAGTCCTCGAAGTCGTGCGTCTTCGTGAAGTGCTCGACGCGCTCGATCTCGAAGGCGGCGCTCTCCAGCAGCTCGCGCCACTCCTCCTCGGAGTAGTTGCGGACGTGTGTCGGGTCACGCAGCTTCTCGGCCGCCTCGACCTCTTCGGCCGCATACTGCGTGTCCTCGATCACGATCGTGCGACTCGCGACGCGCGCCAGCTCGCCGACCGCCTGACCGATGTCTTCGAAGTGGTGCGGCGCGATGCGACAGACGACGACGTCGAAGGAACCATCGGCGAACGGCAGATCCTCCGCGCGGCAGACGACGTCCGGCTTCATGCCGGGCGCGGCGTCGCTGGTCACGACCTCGGCACCGAGCTCGCGCAGGCGCCGCGCGACATGCCCGCCGCCGGTGGCCACGTCGAGCGCCTTGACGCCTTCGTGCGGATTGCACATCTCGACCACGACGTCGAGGTCGGCGTCGGTCGCGTGCGTGACCGACGTGCGATACGCCTCGGCGCGGTCGTCCCAGGGATTGCTCATGCGGGCTTCCTCGCGCGCAGGATGAGGATCGGCGACGTCCAGGTGAGGCCGTCCGGGGCGGTGCGCGGCGCGAGCAGTTCGCGCACACGCTGCCGATCGTCCGCTGGCGTCTGCGTCCGTGCGAACCAGCTCTCGAACTCGAGCTCCATGTCGAAGTGCTCGACGCGCTCGACCTCGAGCCCTGTCCCGGTGAGCAGCTCCCGCCACTCGTCCTCGGAGAGGGAGCGGCCGTGGCTCGGGTCACGCAGCTTCTCGGCTGCCTCGGTCTGCTCGTCGGTGTAGCGGTGATCCTCGATCACGACGAGCCCGCGCGTCACGCGCGCGAACTCCCCGGCCGCCGCGGGGATCGACCTGAAGTGGTGCGCTGCAAGCCGGTTGACGACAACGTCGAACGAGGCGTCCGGGAACGGCAGGCTCTCGGCGGACGCAACGACGTCCGGGTGCATCGCGAGCGCCGGATCCACCGTCACGACCTCCGCGCCCGCTTCACGCAGCCGCCGCGCGACATGACCGCCGCCCGTCGCGACGTCGAGCGCCCGGAGCCCCGGGCGCGGCTCGCACAGCTCGACCACGAGATCGAGATCGAGCCCGGCGGCATGCACCGCAGACGTCCGATACGCCTCGGCGCGCTCGTCCCAGGTATCGGTCATTCAGCCAGCTCCACGGCCTGCCGGGCGGCATCGAGCATCGTCTCGGCCACATGGACGTTCGGCCGCGCGGCCTCGGCCAGGATCTGCCGCCCTTCGACCGCGTTCGTGCCGTCGAGGCGGACGACGATCGGCGTCTCGATCTTCATGCGGTCGAGCGCCTCGAGGATGCCGCGCGCGACTTCGTCGCAGCGCGTGATCCCGCCGAAGATGTTGAAGAAGACCGATTTCACCTGCGGGTCGCGCGTGATCACCTCGAGCGCGTCGACGACGCCCTCCGCGTTGCCGCCGCCACCGAGATCGCAGAAGTTGGCCGGCTTGCCGCCCGCGACGACCACCACATCGACGGTGGACATCGAAAGGCCGGCGCCGTTGCCGAGGATCCCGACCGAGCCGTCGAGCTTCACGTAGGTGACGCCCTTCTCGCGTGCGAACGCCTCGAACGGATCGGCGGCGCCCAGGTCGCGGAACTCGGCAATGTCGGGATGGCGGTAGAGCGCGCTGTCGTCGACCGTGAACTTGGAGTCGAGCGCCTTGACGACGCCGTCGGGCGTGACGATCAGCGGGTTGATCTCGGTGAGCATCGCGTCGCACTCGACGAAGCAGCGGTAGAGCTTGCCGATGATGTCCGCGAGCTGCTTCTGCTCGCCGGGATCCTCGACGCCCGCGCCGTAGACGAGCCGGCGCGCGATCCACGGCTGGTAGCCCTCGAGCGCGTCGACGTGCAGGCGAACGAGCGCGTCCGGGTCGTTGGCGGCAACCTCTTCGATCTCGATGCCGCCCTGCGTGGTGAACATGAAGAGCGGCTGCTTCGCACCACGGTCGAAGGCGATCGAGAGGTAGTACTCCTTCGCGATGTCGGAGGCCTCCTCGATCCAGAGCTTCTCGACGACGTGGCCGCGGATGTCGAGGCCGATCATGTCCTTCGCCTTCTGCTCGGCGTCCGCAGGGTCCTCGGCGAGCTTGACGCCGCCCGCCTTGCCGCGCCCACCGGTGAGCACCTGCGCCTTGACGACCACCTTCGTTCCGAGCTCCTCGGCGGCGGCGCGCGCCTCTGCCGGCGTCGTCGCGAGACGACCTTCCGAGACGGGAATCCCAAACTGCTTGAAGAGCTGCTTGCCCTGGTACTCGAGAAGATCCATCGGCCCGCCAATCTAGCCGCGACGCTAACCTCGCTGCCGATGGAAGCGATTGCCGTTCAAGAGCTGCGCAAACACTACGGCGAGGTCCGCGCGCTCGACGGCGTCTCGTTCAACGTCAGCGAAGGCGAGGTCTTCGGGCTGCTCGGGCCAAACGGCGCCGGCAAGTCGACGACCGTGCGCGTGCTCGTCACGCTCACACACGCCGACGCCGGGACCGCCTCGGTGGCCGGGCACGACGTGCGCCGCGAGCCGAACGCGGTGCGCCGCGCGATCGGCTACGTGCCCCAGGATTCCGGTGTCGACCAGTTCGCGACCGGCCGCGAGAACCTGATGCTCCAGGGACGCGTGCAGGGGATGAGCGGCCGCGGCCTGCGGCAGCGGACGAACGAGCTGCTCGGGCTCGTCGGCATCGCCGACGCCTCAGATCGCGTGGTCAAGACCTACTCGGGTGGGATGCGGCGCAGGCTCGACATCGCGCTCGGCCTGGTCCACCGGCCGAGGGTGCTGTTCCTCGACGAGCCGACCACCGGCCTCGATCCGGAGGCACGCGTCGGGATGTGGGCGGAGGTCTCGCGCCTGGCCGAAGCCGAGGGACTGACGATCCTGCTCACGACCCACTACCTCGAAGAGGCCGACCAGCTCGCCGACCGGCTCGCCATCGTTTCGCAGGGAAAGATCGTCGTGGAAGGGACGCCTGCCGAGCTGAAAGCCAACCTGATGGGCGACGCGGTGCAGGTCGAGCTCTCGAACGGGCAGATCGAGGAGGCGAAGCGCGTGCTGGCGGCGACCGGCGCGAGGCCGGAAACGGTGCTCGGCGAGCGCACGCTGGTCGCGCGCGTCTCCGACGGCGGCGCAGCGCTGCCGGGAATCCTCGGCGCACTCGACGCCGCCGGCATCGGAGTCGCGACCGTCGCCGTCTCGCGTCCGTCGCTCGACGACGTCTACCTCCATTTCACGGGCAGGGACTTCACCTCGGAGGATCGCGGCGAATGAGCATCGCGCGGGACACGTGGTTCATGACCGTGCGGCAGGCACGCAACCTGATGCGCGAACCGATCTGGATCGTGCTGCTGCTCGTGCAGCCGATGGTGTGGCTCCTGCTCTACGGACAGCTCTTCCACAACGTCACGCGGCTCGGAGGCTTCGGCACCGGCTCGTACATCACGTTCCTCGCACCGGCGGTCGTCGTCATGAACGCGTTCTTCGGCGCGACGTGGAGCGGCATGTCGATGATCAACGACCTCGACCACAAGGTGATCGAGCGGTTCCTCGCGACGCCCGCGTCGCGCATCGCGCTCGTGCTCTCGCAGATCGTGCGCTCCGCGCTGACCGCGGCGATCCAGGCGATCATCATCCTGCTGGTCTCGCTCGCGCTCGGCGTGCACATCCACACCGGCGCGCTCGGCTGGCTCGTGATCATCCTCGCGGCAATCCTCGTGAACAGCGCGTTCGCCGGCATCTCACAGGCGATCGCGCTGCTGACGCGCCGCGAGGCGACGATGATCGCGGTGGCGAACTTCATCGGGCTGCCGCTGCTCTTCCTCTCGACGACGATGATCGCGAAGACGCAGATGCCCGGCTGGATGCAGATGGCGGCGAAGTTCAATCCGGTCGACTGGGGCGTGCGCGTCGCCCGCGCGGTCGTGCTGCCGGGAACCGACTGGAGCGTCGTCGGCTGGCACCTCCTGCTGCTCTTCGGGCTCTCGGTGCTCACCGCCGCCTGGGCGACGCGGACGTTCCGCGCGTATCAGCGCAGCCTTTAGCCCGCCGCGTCGATCACGCAGATCGCCTGGCCGGTCGCGACCGATTCGCCGACCGCGACCGTGAGCTCGGCGATCACACCGGCGCGGTGCGCGGTGACCTCGTTCTCCATCTTCATCGCCTCGACGATGCACACGACCTGTCCGGCCTCGACCATGTCGCCGTCCGCGACGCGCACCTGCAGGATCGTGCCCTGCATCGGGCTCGTCACCGCGTCGGAGGCGGCCCCGCCGGCGCCCGCCGCCACACGTTCGCGCCGCCGGCGGGCGAGCTCGCGGTACGGCGGCTCGGGCACGAGCACCTTCACCTCGACGCGCCGGCCGTCGACCTCCGCGAAGGTCGTGCGCTCGACCGTCCCGTTCGTGATCGGCGAGACGCCACGTGGCGGCTCGCCGTCGAGCTCCTGCGCCCGCGCGGCGAGCAGCTCCGACTCGACGATGCCGTGGCAGGTCTCGCCGGCGCGGAAGCACGGGTGCGAGAGCAGCGCCTTGTGGAAGCCGATCAGCGTCTTCACGCCGCCGATGTGGAACTCGCCGAGCGCGCGCAGCATGCGGCCGATCGCGTCCTCGCGGTCGGCGCCGCGGACGATCAGCTTCGCGATCATCGGGTCGTAGAGCGGCGAGATCTCGGAGCCCGCGGTGACACCGGCGTCGACGCGCACGCCCGGGCCCGCCGGCTCGCGATAGACCGTGATCGTCCCGGGCGAGGGCCGGAAGCCGTTCGCCACGTCCTCGGCGTTGATCCGGCACTCGATCGCGTGGCCCTGCAGCCGGATCTGGTCCTGCGTGAACTCGAGCCGCTCGCCCGCAGCGATCTGCACCTGCGCGCGCACGATGTCGACCCCTGCCACGACCTCGGTGATCGTGTGCTCCACCTGGATGCGGGTGTTCATCTCCATGAAGTAATAGGAACCGTCGGGCGCGAGCAGGCCCTCGATCGTCCCGGCGGAGCGATACCCGGCGGCGCGCGCGGCGTCGATCGCGATCTTGCCGATGCGGTTGCGCAGCTCCGTCCCGACGGCGGGTGACGGCGTCTCCTCGACGAGCTTCTGATGGCGGCGCTGGATCGTGCAGTCGCGCTCGCCGAGGTGGATCACGTTGCCGTGCGAGTCGGCGAGCACCTGCACCTCGACGTGGCGCGGGTCCTCGAGGTACTTCTCGACGTAGACCGACGCGTCGGCGAAGTACGACTGCCCCTCTCGCTGCGCGGACTCGAGCGCCTGCACGGCCTCGTCGGCGGACCGCACCACCTTCATGCCCTTGCCGCCGCCGCCGGCGGCCGCCTTGATGATCAACGGGTAGCCGATCTCCGCGCCGAGCGCGACGACCTCGTCCGCCGAGCCGACCGGCTCGGTTGTGCCGGGGATGATCGGGACGCCCGCCGCCCGCATCGCCTGGCGCGCACGCGTCTTCGAGCCCATCAGCTCGATCGCGGCAGCAGGCGGCCCGATCCAGACGAGGCCCGCCTCCTCGACCGCGCGGGCGAACGCCGCGTTCTCGGCGAGGAAGCCGTAGCCGGGATGAACAGCCTCGGCGCCCGAGCGGGCCGCCGCCTCGAGCAGCTTGTCGACGACCAGATACGTCTCCGCGGAAGCGTTGCCGTGGAGCGCGAACGCCTCGTCGGCGTAGAGCGTGTGCGGGGCGAGCCGGTCGGCGTCGGAGTAGACGGCAACCGACTCGATCTCCATGTCGCGCAGGGTGCGAAAGATGCGGAGAGCGATCTCTCCACGGTTGGCGACGAGGACTTTGGTGAACACACTCCGTATTCTCCTTACCGATGGGCCTCGCCGATCAGTTGACCGTCGCCCGTGCGATCGCCGTTCCGATCGTCGTCGCACTCTTCGCGATCTCGTTCCACGGGCATAATTACTGGGCGACCGGCGTGTTCATCGCCGCGATGGCCACCGACTGGTTCGACGGCCGGATCGCGCGGCGCAGCGGCCGCACGTCGTCGCTTGGCTCCCTGCTCGACCCGGTCGCCGACAAGCTGCTCGTGCTGGCGACCCTGATCGTCCTGATCGACCAGGGCGTCTTCCCCGCGTGGATGGTCGCGGCGATCGTCGCGCGCGAGTTCCTGGTCACCGGGCTGCGCCAGGCGGCGATCGAGCGCGGCGTCGTGATCGCCGCCCGCGACCTCGGGAAGCTGAAGACCTGGGCCCAGGCGATCGCAGCCGCGGTCGGCGGCCTGGCCGCGGCCGGCGTCTGGGGAACGAGCGCCGCCTGGTGGACGCTGCTCGTGGCGCTCGTCCTGACCTGGATCTCCGGCCTCGACTACGCGCGCTCGGCCCCGCAGGTGCTCCGCGGGCGCCCCGCGGCCTAGGCGGCAGCCGCGTGGCTGCGCGCCTCGCACCACTCGTCGAAGGCCGCCCAGGCGCCGAGATACGCGGCCAACTTGGTCAGGCCGTCCTCGACCTCCGCCCGGACGGCGAACGTGCAATGGATGCAATACGGGCGGTCCGGGGGCGTTTCGTGCTCTCCACACCGAATGCACATGACACCGGTGGAACGGGCGGGAGGCTCCCCTGGTTACGTCTCGAGCGACTCCTCGAGACCGGCCTGCCACCAGGGATCCGGGGCCGGCGCAGGGCCCGCGAGGGCGGCCGCGATCGCCGTGGCGACCTCGTCGGGCTGCTCGGGCGTGACCTCCACGTCCATGGCCGCGGAGCCTACCGTCCGGACCGACCTCACCCATTCGAGGGATTCCGCGAATCCTGAGGGTTTTCACCCGTTCGGGTGATGCCCCTCCTACTCGCTGGGACAGAGAATCACCAGAGATGCGGCACTCTTATCGGAGGATTCTTCACATGCTTCAGTGGAACTCGAAGTACTCGGCAGTCCTGGTGGTTTCCCTGCTCGTTGCGATCGCTGCGGTCGTCGGGAACTTCACCTGGCTGTTCACGAACTTCACCTGGTAGCGCTCTGAGATGAAAGGTAGGGCGCTACCCCCCGCGAGGCTTCTCGCGGTCGTCGCGCCTGTCTCCCTGGTTGGCGTCGCCGCATACCTTGCGGCGACGTTTTCTTTTCTAAGGGATCCGGGATCGACGACGGTAATCGCCGGCGTTGGGATCTTCCTCGTCGCGTCGACGCTCGCCGAGCGGTTCCCGGTCCCGGTCGAAGGCGCCGATGCAAACGGCGTCTCGCTCGGCTTCGTCTTCGCCGCGGCGGCCCTCGTGCTCTTCGGCTGGGCGCCCGCGACGTTCCTCTACGTCACCGCGCCGACGATCGTCGCGCTCGTCTGGCGCACACGGCCCCCGATCCGTGCGGTCTTCAACGCAGGCGTCTTCGGCATCGTCGGCGGCCTCGCCGGCTGGATCCTCACCTACATGCACGGATCCAACGCGGGCATGATCCTTGCGAAGATCGCTGTCACGTCGGCCACGCTGTACGCGGTCAACATCGTCCTCGTCACGGCAGCAATCACCGCGTCCGGCTCGCAGCTCGGCTACCTGAAGCTGATCCGGTCGAACATCCGCTGGACGATCGTGCCGTTCACGCTGATGGCCTCGACGGCGTTGATGCTCGTCGTGCTCTGGCAGCGAACGCCGTACCTCTTCGCCGCGCTCGCGGGGCCGCTCGTCGCGATCTCGCTCTACCAGCGCTCGACGCACAAGGCGCTGAACGCGATGCGGCTTGCGCTCACCGACCCGCTCACCGGGCTCGGCAACCATCGCCACTTCTACGAGCGGCTGCAGCGCGAGCTCGCGAACGCCGAGGAGAACAGGACGCACGTCTCGCTCTGCTTCCTCGACATCGACAACTTCAAGCGCGTCAACGATGAGTTCGGCCACCCCACGGGCGATCGCGTGCTGTTCCAGGTCGCGGCGCGGCTCCGGCAGGGCGGCGAGGCGTTCCGGCTCGGCGGCGACGAGTTCGCGGTGCTGCTGCCGGGCGTCGAGGACGACGTCGCGCGCGCCACGGCCGAGCTGATCGTCGAGCGCATCGGGGCAACCAACCTCGGCGCCGCCGGCCCGATCACCGTCAGCGCAGGCGTCGCCACGTATCCGCAACACGGCGCGGAGCGCGACTCGCTGATTCGGCTCGCCGACGGCGCGCTCTACTGGGCGAAGGAGCACGGGAAGAACCAGGTACGCCTCGCCCGCGCCGACGTCGCCGAGCTCTCCGAGTTCCGGCGGGTCGCGCAGGGCGCCGACCGCGTCGCGCGGTTCCGCGCGGCCGCGTCACTCGCGCGCGCCGTCGACTCGCGCGACGCCTACACCGGCAGCCATTCCGAGCGCGTCGCCGACCTCGCC
>Ga0265338_10010855_pt1 | contig 10603 bp, 11 predicted proteins | sample 42126metaG_FD_193579 | JGI IMG/M metagenome (GOLD analysis project Ga0265338, IMG submission 193579) | Rhizosphere microbial communities from Carex aquatilis grown in University of Washington, Seatle, WA, United States - 4-21-26 metaG | ecosystem: Host-associated > Plants > Roots > Rhizosphere... | reverse complement strand
GGGGCCGCCGTCTTCAGGGCCGTCGCCGTCGGGGCTGCCCGCCGCATTGAGGCCCGGCGCATTGAGAATGGCGCCGTCGGGCCCGGCCAGGTCGTCGTGCAGCACGTACCCGCCCCGGGGGAAGCCAACCGCGGCCCGCTCGGCGGTCTCCGCCAGCACCGGGACGTCTTGGCGGGACAGGATCAGCGCCGCCGGCTCGTCACCGTCGACGGCCAGCCGCCAGGCGTGGGCGGTCTCGTTGGCGTCGGCCGGCCGGATGACCTGCAGTCCGGGCATGGCCCGCAGGGAGGCCAGGTGCTCGATGGGCTGGTGGGTGGGGCCGTCCTGGCCGAGGCCCACCGAGTCGTGGGTCCAGGAGTAGACGACGTGGGCCCGGGACAGGGCGGCCAGGCGGACGGCGCCGCGCATGTAGTCGCTGAACACGAAGAAGGTGCCGCCGATCGGCAACACGCCGCCGTGGTGGGCCATGCCGGTCATGGCGGCCCCCATGCCGTGCTCCCGGATGCCGTAGTACACCTGCTGGCCGCCGGGGTGCTCGACCGACTGCTGCACGCCGCCGTCCAGCTTGACCCCGGTGTTCCCGGTCAGGTCGGCGGCCCCGGCCACCAGGCCGGGCAGCTGGTCGGCGGTGGCGTTCACACAGGCGTTGATGGCCTTGCGGGTGGCCAGCGGCTTGCCGGCCTCGAAGGTGGGCAGCTTGGCCTCCCAGCCGGGCAGGCCGCCGCCGGCCCAGGCGGCGTCCCAGGCCGCCCGGTCGCCGTTCCAGGCGTCGAACCGGGCGGTCCACTCGGCGTGGAGCTCCCGGCCGCGCGGCCCGCAGGCCCGGTACAGGTCCAAGACGGCGTCGGGGACCCAGAAGGTCTCGTCCGGCGGCAGCCCCAGGATCTCCTTGGTGGCCCGGATCTCGTCGGGCGGGAACGGGTCGCCGTGGGCCTTGGCGGAGTCGGTCAGGTGGGGCGACGGCCAGCCGATGTGGCTGCGCAGCACGATCAGCGACGGCTTGTCGTCCACGGCCATGGCCCGGCGGACGGCCGCCTCCAGGGCGGTGGTGTCGTTGGCCACCTCGCCGACCACGTCGACGTCCCAGCCGTAGCCGTCGAACCGCTCCGGGACCTTGTCGGTGTACGACAGTTCCGTCGGCCCATCGATGGAGATGTGGTTGTCGTCGTAGATGTACACCAGCCGGCCCAGCTGCAGGTGGCCGGCCAGGGAGGCGGCCTCGTGCGAGATGCCCTCCTCCAGGCAGCCGTCGCCGGCGATGACGAAGGTGTGGTGGTCCACCACGTCGGACCCGAACTTGGCGCGCAGGAACCGCTCGGCCACGCCCATGCCGACGCCGTTGGCGAACCCCTGCCCCAGCGGGCCGGTGGTGACCTCCACCCCGGCCGTGTGCCGGTGCTCGGGATGCCCGGGGGTCTTGCTGCCCCACTCCCGGAACGCCTTCAGGTCGTCCAGGGTCAACCCGTAACCGGTCAGGTACAGCATCGAGTACAAGAGGATGGAGGCGTGGCCGGCGGACAGGACGAACCGGTCGCGGTCCGGCCAGGCGGGGTCCTCGGGGTCGTGCCGCATCACCTTGGTCCACAGCACGTGGGCCAGCGGGGCCAGGGCCAGGGCGGTGCCGGTGTGGCCGGAGTCGGCCTTCCGGGGGGCATCCATCGCCAAGCCGCGGATGACGTTGATGGCCAGCTGCTCCAGCCCGCCACCTCCGGCCTGGTCGGCGGGCAGGGGGGCCGTGCCGGACATGGACCTCACCCTACCCACTCGGCACCCGGTCGGCGACCGGGCGCAAGCAAACTCCTGGGGACGTTTCGGTGACGAGAAAGCGGCCCGCCAGCTGGGTAGAGCAGAGGCGTTGCTTGCGGCCGGCAGGTCGGGCAGGGGAGGATGCACCGATGGGACTGTTCGACCGAAGCCGTGACGGCGCCTCCGGGGCCGCCGAGGGCCCGGTCGGCCGCGTCCGGGAGGCCGGCGGGGACGCCGTGCAGCTGACCATCGACTACCTGAAGCAGGAGACGCTGGGCCCGCTGAAGGGGGTGGGCCGGTTCCTGGCCTTCGGGATCCTCGGATCCGTGGCCCTGTGCGTCGGGGTGGTGCTGTTGCTGGTGGGGCTGCTGCGGCTGTTGCAGGGGGAGACCGGCACGACGTTCGCCGGCAACCTCAGCTGGCTGCCGTACCTGATCGTGTCGGTGGCGGCCATCGTGGTCATCGGGCTGGCCATCTGGCGGATCGCCAAGGGGCCGGCCACCCGGCGACTGCCGGCGGTCGGCCGGGGGGCTGGCCGGACCGACCGGCTGGACGAAGGGAGCAACTGATGGCCGTGACCACCAACGGGCAGCGGATCACCCGGGACGACCTGCAGGCGGCCTACGCCCGGGTCGCCGGCGAGGGGGAGGCCACGGCGAAGGCCGCGGTGCCGTCCACCGCCGTGATCGCCGGGGCGGTGGCCCTGGCCGTGCTGACCCTGGCGTACCTGGCCGGCAAGCGGCGGGGCCGGTCGAAGTCGGCCGTCATCGAGCTCCGCCGGGTCTAGGCCCGGCCGAGCGCGGCCAGGCGGTCGACGGACATGGACGCACTGCTGCGACGGTTGGCCCGATCGGGGCTCCGGCGGGGGATGAACGGGGACCACTGGGCCTGGTTCGTGCTGGCCGGCTCCGCCTTCTTGTTGCGGCGGGCCCGGCGGCGACCCGACGCCCTGATCATGTCGGTGCCGATCGAGGCCGGGCAGCGGTACCTGGTGACGCTGCGCGGGCCCGACGACGCCGGCTGAGACGACGCCAGCTGAGGTGCTGCCGACCCTGACCGCCGGCGAGCGGGTGCTGTTGATCGACACCAAGGACCGCCGGTACCTGGTGACCCTGGCCGACGGCCGGTCCTTCCACACCCACGCCGGCATCGTGGCCCACGACGACATCATCGGGGTGGACGAGGGCAGCACGGTGGTCGGCACCACCGGCCGGGAATTCCTGGTGCTGCGGCCGACGCTGGCGGACGTGGTGCTGAAGATGCCCCGGGGGGCGCAGGTCATCTACCCGAAGGACCTCGGCGCCATCTTGATGGCCGCCGACATCGGGCCGGGGCAGCGGGTGCTGGAGGCCGGGGTGGGGTCCGGGGCGCTGTCCATGGCCCTGCTGCGGGCCGGGGCGTCGGTGATCGGGTACGAGCTCCGCGACGACTTCGCTGAGCGGGCCCAGGCCAACGTGGCCGCCCTGCTGGGTCCGGACGCCGATTACGTGGTGCACATCCGGGACGTCACCGAGAGCATCGACGAGACCGGGCTGGACCGGGTGCTGCTGGACATGCCGGAGCCGTGGCGGGTGCTGCCGCACGCCGGCCCCGCCCTGCGGCCCGGCGGCCTGCTGCTGGCGTACCTGCCCACCATCAACCAGACCGCCCAGCTCCGCGGCGCCCTGGACGCCGCCGGGTTCGGGCTGGCGGAGACCGTGGAGGTGCTGCACCGTACGTGGCACATCGAGGCTCGGTCGGTCCGACCGGACCATCGCATGGTGGCCCACACCGGTTTCTTGACCACCGCCCGGCGGCTGGCCCGGCCCGCCAGGCCGACGGGACCGGACGTGGGAGGCGAATCGACAACGGCAGTTCCGGGGGACGAGGTGGCTTCGGGGGACGACACGGTTCCGGATTGAAGCCGATCCGCTCGCGGCCTCGGCTGCCCGGTGGCTCGCACCAAGACTCGCAGCAAGAGGTGACATTCTCCGGCGCCCGGACGACCGGCCCCCCGCACCTGATCGACACGGCCGACGGGATACTGTACGGTGCCTGCTAAGAGGCCGGGACACCGACCCTGAACGGGGGGCCGGCATGCGCAAACCGAGGTCGTGGGCGGCACGGCGGGGATTGGTGGCCGCCGCCGTGGTGATGGCCGGGTCGCTCTCGATGGTGCCGACGGCCGGTGCGGCGTACAACAACGGGGACAAGACAGTGGCGCTCCGGGTCACCTGGAAAGGTGTGCCGGCGAAGACCCTGGTCCGGTTCACGGATGTCACGGGGAACTGCGACAAGGACAAGCGGTCCCCGTCGTTCGAGACGTGGACCGACAACCAGCAGAGCTACGACTACCTGTTCGTGGCCAAGGCCACAGGGTCCTGCGCCTTCGACGCCAGCAACGCCCGGTTCCGGGTGTCACTGACCGCCCGCACATCGGCGGAGGCGTCCGTGATCGTCCTCATCGCCCAGCCGAAGGCCGGTGCCAGCTATGGGGCCTACTGCGACCGTCCGGAAGGGGTGGCCTGCGCTAGCGGGGGCGAGGAGAAGAACGACTCCCGGTCGGTGGCCGTGCAGATGTCCATCGGCCCGATCACCCGCACGGTGGTACCGAAGGAGCCGGGGTACACCTTCTGTGCCGTCGAGGGGGGTTTCTGCGTGGGCCCGGGGAAGGCCACGGTGGCGTTCGGCGCCGGCGACACGTTCGTCTACGGGCCGGGGGCGTCGTGGGGTACGCAGACGAGGACCGAGTGCACCGCCACGTCGTTCGGCGCCCGGGATCCGGCCCCAGGCCGCCGGAAGGCCTGTTTCGTCAAGTCGTAGCCAGCGAGGCGATCGTACCGACGACCCGGGTCGTCGGTACGACGGGCCGTGGGGGACTGCGGGGTCAGCCGGCCTCGATGAAGATGCACTCGCCGGGGCACTCTTCCGAGGCCTCCTGGACGGCATCCTCCAGGTCGTCGGGAACGAGGGCCATGCCGGCCGACCCACCCGGCTCGCTCTTGACGTCGTCGCCCTCCTTGACGTAGGCGAGCCCGTCGTCGAGCAGGGTGAAGACTGCGGGGGCGATCTCCTCGCAGAGACCGTCGCCGGTGCAGAGATCCTGGTCGATCCAGACCTTCATTCGTTGCCTTCCTCCATCGGTCCGTTCCATCCGCCTGACGGATCTCCGGCGGCACTCACAGAGTTGCCCACATTAGTACGGTGCGGCCGAAAGGGGTGCATGCGGGCGGTGTCCCACGGGTGGGTCCCGACCGGTATGGTGAGCGGCAGTCGGGGTGCGGGAGGTGAGTCCGACGCCTGATCGTGAACAGTACGACGGCCAAGAGGCGGAGCTCGAGGTCCTGCGCAGCCGGTTGCTGGAGGCGGAGGACGAGGTCCACGCCCTGCGACGGCGGCTGCAGGAGAGCCCCGGCCGGGTCCAGGCCCTGGAAGAGCGGCTGCTGGAGTCCAAGGGGCAGCTGGCCCACGCCGTGTCCCAGAACGAGAAGCTGACGTTCACCCTGCAGCAGGCCAAAGAGCAACTGGCGGCGCTGCGGGAGGAAGTCGAGAAGCTGACCCAGCCGCCGGCGGCCTACGGGACGTTCCTCGGGATCAACGAGGACGGCACCGTGGACGTGTTCTCGGGCGGCCGCAAGATGCGGGTGGCCCTCCACCCGGACATCGACCCGGGCATCATCCACAAGGGCAACGAGGTGGTCCTGAACGAGTCGCTCAACGTGGTGCTGGTCCGCGACGCCGAGCTGGCCGGCGAGGTGGTGACGCTGAAGGAGCGCCTGGATGACGGCCGGCGGTGCATCGTGTTCGCCCGGGCCGACGAGGAGCGGGTGGCGGAGCTGGCCGAGGACATGGTGGGCGTCCGGCTGCGGTCCGGCGACTCGCTGCTCATGGACATCCGCACCCAGCTGCTGATCGAGAAGCTGCCGAAGCTGGAGAGCGAAGAGCTGGTGCTGGAAGAGGTACCGGACATCACCTACGCCGACGTCGGCGGCCTGGACGCCCAGATCGAGGCCATCACCGACGCCGTAGAGCTGCCGTACCTGCACCGGAAGCTGTTCGCCGAGTACCACCTGCCGGCCCCCAAGGGCATCCTGCTGTACGGGCCGCCGGGTTGCGGCAAGACCCTCATCGCCAAGGCCGTGGCCAACTCCCTGGCCAAGAAGGTGGCGGAGACCACCGGCAACGACAACGTCCGCAGCTACTTCTTGAACATCAAGGGGCCGGAGCTGCTGAACAAGTACGTGGGGGAGACCGAGCGGCAGATCCGGCAGGTGTTCCAGCGGGCCCGGGAGAAGGCCGACGAGGGCATGCCGGTGATCGTGTTCTTCGACGAGATGGAGTCGCTGTTCCGGACCCGGGGCACCGGCATCAGCTCGGACATGGAGTCCACCATCGTGCCGCAGCTGCTGGCCGAGATCGACGGGGTGGAGTCCCTCCGGGACGTCATCGTCATCGGGGCGTCCAACCGGGAGGACCTGATCGACCCGGCCATCCTCCGCCCCGGCCGGCTGGACGTGAAGATCAAGATCGAGCGGCCCGGCCAGGAGGCGGCGGCCCAGATCTTCTCCCGGTACCTCACCCCGGAGCTGCCGCTGGACCCCGGCGAGGTGGACCGGCTGGGCGGTGGCGACCCGCACAAGTCGGTGCTGGCGGTCATCGAGCGGACGGTGGCCGAGATGTACCGGGAGGACGACGACAACCAGTTCCTGGAGGTCACCTACCAGAACGGGGACAAGGAGATCCTGTACTACCGGGACTTCGCCTCCGGGGCCATGATCGAGAACATCGTCCGCCGGGCCAAGAAGCTGGCCATCAAGCGGGTCATCGCCGGCGAGTCCGGCGGCATCCGCACCGACGACCTTCTGGAGTCGATCCGGCAGGAGTACAAAGAGAACGAAGACCTGCCCAACACCACCAACCCGGACGACTGGGCCCGGATCTCCGGGAAGAAGGGGGAGCGGATCGTCTACGTCCGGACCCTGCTCAGTGAGGATCGGGATGTCCGGGGGGGCCGGGCCATCGAGCGGGTCGGCACCGGGCAGTACCTCTAGCAGTAGGGTCGGACCGTGGCCATCCCCAAGGTCTGCGGCATAGAGACCGAATACGGCATCACGACCCTCGGCGGCGACGGCAACCCGATCGCCGCCTCGTCGGTGCTGGTGAACGCCTACGCCGCCGACGTCGACCGGCGGACCGGCTGGGACTTCGAGGACGAGACACCCGGAAACGACGCCCGGGGGTTCGCCCGGGAGGGGTCCATGCCGCCGGCGGTGGAGACCCACCTGGCCAACACCGTGCTGACCAACGGGGCCCGGTACTACGTGGACCACGCCCATCCGGAGTACTCCACCCCCGAATGCGCCGACGCGCTGTCGGTGGTGATCCACGACAAGGCCGGCGAAGAGGTCCTGCGGCGGTCCATGCTGGCCGCCCGGCGGCTGAACCCCTCCGCCCCACCGGCGGTGGTGTACAAGAACAACTCCGACGGCAAGGGCAACTCGTACGGGTGCCACGAGAACTACCTGATGGACCGGGCGCTGCCGTTCGCCAAGGTGGTCAACGGGGTGGTGCCCCACTTCGTGACCCGGCAGATCTTCACCGGGGCCGGCAAGGTCGGCTGCGAGACCGCCGCCCTGGACCGTTCGGCGGTCAACTTCCAGATCACCCAGCGGGCGGAGTTCTTCGAAGAAGTGGTCGGGCTGGAGACCACCTTGAAGCGACCGATCGTGAACACCCGGGACGAGCCCCACGCCGATCCCCGCCGGTTCCGGCGACTGCACGTCATCGTCGGCGACGCCAACCTGTCGGAGATCTCGACGTTCCTGAAGATCGGCACCACCGCCCTGGTCCTGGCCATGATGGAGGACGGCGCCATGCCGCCGCGGGAGATGGCCCTGGCGGACCCCGTCCGGGCCATGCACCACGTGTCCACCGACCTGACCCTCCGCCGACCGCTGACCATGGCCGACGGGTCCACGGCGACCGCCCTGGAGCTGCAGTGGGACCTGCTGACCGCCGGCCGGAAGTACGCCGAGGAGCACGGACTGGACGTGCTGGGGAACCCCGACGTGGGCCAGATGGTGCTGGACCGGTGGGAGTCGGTGCTCCACGGGTTGGAGACCGACCCGTCGACCCTGTCGAAGCAGCTGGACTGGGTGGCCAAGCAGCAGCTGATGCTGGCCTACATGGACCGGCACGGCTGCGACTGGCGCGACGACCGGCTCGCGGCCCTGGACCTGCAGTACCACGACCTCCGGCCGGAGCGGTCCCTGTACGTCCGGCTGGGGATGGAGCGGCTGGTCACCGACGAGCAGGTGACCAAGGCGGTGACAACCCCGCCTCGGGACACCCGGGCCTGGTTCCGGGGACAGTGCCTGGCCCGATGGCCGGATGCCGTGGTGACCGCCAACTGGGATTCGGTGGTGTTCGACCTGGGGTCCGACCCCCTCCGCCGCGTCCCTATGATGGACCCTCTCAAGGGAACGGCGGAGTTCACGGCGGCCCTACTGGAGGCCAGCGCCAACCCGGCGGACCTCCTGGAGCGACTGAGCTCATGAGGAGAAGACAGCATGGCTGAACGCGAGTTGAAGAAGAAGACCGCCCCGGAGCGGACGACCGAGACGGTGGACGACAGCGCCCCGGCCACGTCGGAGCGCGGGGACAAGTTGAAGGCGGAGCTGGACGACCTGCTGGACGAGATCGACGAGGTCCTGGAGGACAACGCCGAGGAGTTCGTCCGCAACTACGTCCAGAAAGGCGGCGAGTGAGCCTGCCCCTGTTCCCCCCCACGGAGGACCCCGGACCGGATTTCGCCAGCCTGCTGCACCGGACCGGCCTGCCAGCCCTGCCGGCGCCGCCCGACGCCATGACCGTGCGGCACGCCACCACGGTGGTCGCCCTGCGGTTCGCCGACGGCGTGGTGATGGCCGGGGACCGCCGGGCCACCGAGGGGCACAGCATCGCCCACCGGGCCATGGAGAAGGTGTTCCCGGCCGACCGGCACTCGGCCGTGGCCATCGCCGGAGCCGCCGGCTTCGCCGTCGAGATGGTCCGGCTGTTCCAGGTGCAGCTGGAGCACTACGAGAAGGTCGAGGGGGTCACCCTCAGCCTGGAGGGCAAGGCCAACCAGCTGGCCCAGATGGTGCGGCAGAACCTGCCGCTGGCCATGCAGGGGCTGGCGGTGGTGCCGCTGTTCGCCGGCTACGACCTCCGCCGGGGGACCGGCCGGATCTTCAGCTACGACGTCACCGGCGGCCACTACGAGGAGGCCGAGTTCCAGGCCACCGGGTCCGGCGGCCGCGACGCCCGGACGACGGTGAAGCTGGGGTACCGGGAGGGGCTGTCCCGGGACGACGCGGTGGAACTGGCCGTCAACGCCCTGTACGAGGCCGCCGACGAGGACTCGGCCACCGGCGGCCCGGACTTGGTTCGGGGCATCTTCCCGCTGGTGGCGGTCGTCACCGAGGACGGGTACGTGCAGCTGGACGAGGCCGAGGTGGCCGAGCGGTTCGCCGCCGTGATCGACAGAAAGCGGAGCCTGCGGCCATGAGCATGCCGTACTACGTGGCCCCGGAGCAGGTCATGAAGGACCGGGCGGAGTACGCCCAGAAGGGCATCGCCCGGGGCCGGTCGCTGGTGGCCACCGTCTACGACGACGGCGTCCTCATCGTGGCCGAGAACCCGTCGCGGTCCCTGCACAAGATCAGCGAGATCTACGACCGGATCGCCTTCGCCGGGGTGGGCAAGTACAACGAGTACGACCAGCTCCGGGTGGCCGGGGTCCGCCACGCCGACACCAAGGGGTTCGCGTTCAGCCGCGAGGACGTGGACGCCCGGTCGCTGGCCAACCTGTACGCCCAGTTCCTCGGCAACGTGTTCACCCACGAGCTGAAGCCGCTGGAGGTGGAGATCCTGGTGGCCGAGCTGGGGGACGACGGGCGGCCGAACCAGCTGTACCACGTGGCCTACGAGGGCACCATCACCGACCAGGACAGCTTCGCCGTCCTCGGCGGCGACGCCGAGACCATCACCGAGCGGGTCCGGGCGGACTGGCGCGGCGACCGCACCCTGGCTGAAGCCCTGCAGGCCGCCGCCGGGGCGCTGGCCGGCCCGGAGCGGCGGCTCGGGCCCGGGGACCTGGAGGTGGCGGTGCTCAGCCGTGGCAACGGCCGGCGGACGTTCCGGCGGATCACCGACGACGGCTTGGCCGACCTCCTCGGGGGAGGCACCGTCGCCCCGGCGGCCGGGGGTGGCCCGGGGACAGGGGCCAGCCAAACCACCGACACCGGCGCCTGATCCAACCACCGCGGCGCTACGGTGGCCATGTGGACCGCCGCATCTTCGGGTTGGAGAACGAGTACGGCGTCACGTTCACCCTCCGCGGCCAGCGGCGACTGAGCCCGGACGAGGTCGCCCGGTACCTGTTCCGCCGGGTGGTCAGCTGGGGGCGGTCGTCCAACGTGTTCTTGGAGAACGGCGCCCGGCTGTACCTGGACGTGGGCAGCCACCCGGAGTACGCCACCCCCGAGTGCGACAAGATCGGGGACCTGGTCACCCACGACAAGGCCGGCGAGTGGATCCTCTCCCAGCTGGTCACCGGCGCCCAGTCGCGGCTGCGCGAGGAGGGCATCCGGGGGGACGTGTACCTGTTCAAGAACAACACCGACTCCGCCGGCAACTCGTACGGGTGCCACGAGAACTACCTGACGGAGCGCAACGACGACTTCAACCGGTACACCGAGGTGCTGATCCAGTTCCTGGTCAGCCGGCAGATCTTCGCCGGCGCCGGCAAGGTGCTGCAGACGGCCCGGGGGGCGGTCTACTGCATCAGCCAGCGGGCCGAGCACATCTGGGAAGGGGTGTCCTCGGCCACCACCCG
>Ga0265338_10010854_pt1 | contig 10605 bp, 6 predicted proteins | sample 42126metaG_FD_193579 | JGI IMG/M metagenome (GOLD analysis project Ga0265338, IMG submission 193579) | Rhizosphere microbial communities from Carex aquatilis grown in University of Washington, Seatle, WA, United States - 4-21-26 metaG | ecosystem: Host-associated > Plants > Roots > Rhizosphere >... | reverse complement strand
ATCGCTACCAGGTTTGGTGGCAAGGAAAGGGAGTGTGGATCAACCGTGCCGACGTGCTCCCGACTGACGAGGCGCTGGATTACTTTACCGAGGCGATTCGACAGAATCCCAATGCTGTCGATTACGTCGCACGAGGTGGACTTCGGCTTGGGACGGACCTGGAGGGTGCGTTGGATGACTTCAACAAGGCCATTGCCCTCGATCAATCGCAGGCTTGGTTCTACGACGACCGGGGCAGCGGTTGGATAGCAAAGGGCGAACTCGACAAGGCGATGGCCGACTTCAATACCGCCATCCTCATTGATCCGAATTACGCTCCGGCCCATAAGAATCGAGGACTTGTCCACCTTATCACGGGCGCTTTCGTGAAAGCAATCGCAGACTGTGACACTGCAATTCGACTCGATCCAACAGACTCACATGCGTATGGCTTGCGGGGCTGGGCACGGGAATCGCAGGGCGACATTGAACAAGCGGTCATTGACTTTTCCTCTGCAATAAGCCTCGATCCGAAGGACGTGAATGCTTACTCACACCGTGGGCTCGCTTTCCGTGGCAAGGGCGATTTTGACCGGGCAATTTCTGATTACGACGAAGCCATTCGGCTCGATCCGACGAACCCGAAGATTTTGAACGCACGGGGTGATGCTCGTTGGATGAAGAAGGATTACGACGGTGCGATTGCCGATTTTAGTGAGTCCATCCGATTGGACCCCAAGTATGCGTTCGCATTCAACAATCGGGGAAACGCCTGGAGGGCCAAACGAGATTGCGACCAGGCCCTTGCCGACTTCGATGAGGCAATTCGGCTCGATCCAACCTATGCGATGGCACACAACAATCGGGGCCTCGCATTGCGGGACTTGGGCGAATTCGAAAAGGCACTCGCCGCTTTCGACGAGGCGATTCGGCTCGACCCGAAGTACGTCGATGCCTACTGCCATCGAGCCAGAATTCGTGCGTCATGCCCGGACGAACGGTTGCGGGACGGTCGGAAGGCCGTCGAGGATGCGAAGACTGCGTGCGAGCTACGTTTCTGGAAGGATTTCCGAAGCATTGGTTTCCTTGCCGCCGCCTACGCTGAACTTGGCGAGTTTGACAAGGCGATTGAATCACAGCAACGGGCGCTCGAAGTCGTTCCCAAGGCAGGAAGAGCGATGTTCCAGGTTCGTCTGGAGCTTTACCAGGCTGGGAAGCCGTACCGGGACGAGCCCGTGAAAAGGTAGGCATGTGATGCGGAAAATCCTGCTGGCGGTGGTGGTGGTTGTCGTCCCCCAGGCGGCTTTTGCTCAGAACGCCCCAACCGTCTTCTACCCGAAATGGGCCGGAGAGCAGATCGTTGTCATTGCTCAAGAAGCCGAACTGCGGAATGGGGCCAAAGTTGTCGGCACCATCACTCGTGGCAAAGCCTTGAAAGTCGAAAAGAAGAATACGGATCGCTACCAGGTTCGATGGAAAAACCAAAGCGTTTGGATCAACCGTGCCGACGTGCTCCCGTTTGATCGTGCAATCGACTACTTCACCGAGGCCATTCGACAGCGGCCCACCGCCGTAGATTACGTCGCATGTGGACGGATTCGAGACGAGAACGGAGATTTGGACGGAGCCTTGGACGACTACGACCAGGCCATCCGTCTCGATCCATCGCTCGCATGGGCCTACGACAGCCGGGGCCACGTCTGGCAAGTCAAGGGCATGTTGGACAAGGCGTTGTCCGACTTCGACACGGCAATTCGCCTCGATTCCACAGACGCTTACGCTTACTTGAACCGAGGTGTGACACGCCACCTGAAGGGTGACTCCGAGAGAGCGATCACCGACATCGACACAGCCGTTCGACTTGATCCGACGAATGCAACGGCCTACTCCAATCGGGGCGTCGTTCGGCAATCGCAGGGCGACAATGATAAAGCCATTGCCGACTACACGGAAGCCATCCGGCTAGACCCGAAAAGGGCGGTGGTTTTTGTCAACCGTGGGATTGTCTTCAAGGAAAAAGGCGATGTTGGCCGAGCGATGGCCGATTTCGACGAAGCGATCCGGCTCGACCCTAGTTTTGCGTGGGCCTTCAATAATCGTGGATTAGCGTGGAGAAGCATCGGCGACTTCGACAAAGCGTTGGCCGACTATGACGAAGCCATCCGGCTTGACCCCTTGCTTGCGATGGCATTCAGCAATCGTGGTTATCTTTGGCGGTGCAAAGGCGACCTCGACAAGGCAATTACAGATTTCGACGAATCCATCCGACTTGACCCGAAGAGCCCAACATTTCTCATGAACCGTGGGTTGGCGCACAGTGCAAAAGGCACTTTCGACAAGGCCGTTGCGGACTTCAGTGCAATCATCCGCCTCGACCGCTCGAATGCTTGGGCATTCAACAATCGTGGTTATTGTCTGGTACGGATGGCGAATTACGACAAAGCGCTCCTTGATCTCGACGAGGCGATCCGACTTGAACAGAAGAATGCAAGTACCTTCTTTTTCAATCGAGGCATGGCATGGCAATTCAAAGGCGACTACGACCGTGCGATTGCTGATTACGACGAGGCGATTCGGAGCGACCCAAAATACGCACTGGCATTCAACAACCGAGGGACGGCATGGGGACAAAAGGGTTGCTCCGATCAAGCCTTAGCTGACTTCGATGAGGCCATTCGCCTCGATGCGACGAATGCGATGCCGCACAACAATCGGGGCGCTGCACTGTGTGAAGCGGGAGACTTTGACAAGGCCCTTGTCGCTTACAACGAAGCCATTCGTCTCGATCCAAGGTATGCCGACGCCTACCACAACCGAGCCAAGTTACGTGCTGAATGTCCAGACATACGAATTCGAGATGGCCGGACAGCCGTCGAAGACGCCAGGACTGCGTGCGAGTTGACCGCTTGGAAAGAGTGCCGGAACCTTGGAACCCTTGCTGCCGCCTACGCCGAACTTGGCGACTTCAAAAAGGCGATTGGTTGGCAGCATCGAGCACTTGACCTCGCACTACCAACGGACAAGAGGGAGTTTCAAGATCGGCTGGAACTTTACCAGGCCGGGAAGCCATATCGATATCCACGGAAGTAGGCATGTGATGCGACAAATCCTGTTGGCGGCGTTCGTTTTTCTGGGACCACTTCCCGCCGCCGCCCAGAAGGTCCAATCGAAACCAACCATTGAACGAGTCATCGTCATTGCCCAGGTTGCCGACCTTCGGGACGGGGACAACGTAGCCGGAACTGCTCCTCGTGGCGAGGACTTCCAAATTGAAAAGACGGAGGAGGATCGCTACCAGGTACAGTGGAAAGGGAGGAGTGTTTGGATCAGCCATGCCGACGTGCTCCCGTTCGACCGGGCAATGGAGTATTTCACCGAGGCCATTCAACGGAATCCCACTGCCGCCGATTACGTCGCTCGTGCCCGACTTCGAGCGCAAGATGGTAATTTGGACGGCGCACTGGACGACTGCAATCACGCCATTCAGTTCGATTCAACACATGGCTGGCTCTACGACAGACGGGGCTGCGTGTGGTGGGCCAAAGGCGAGTTAGGCAAGGCGATTGCCGACTTCGACACGGCTATTCGTCTCGATCCGACATACGCCATTGCCTACATTCACCGAGCCGACATGAGGCACCTGAATGGTGACCTCAAGAACGCAAATTCAGACCTCAATACGGCGATTCGCCTCGATCCGAAGAATGCGCCGATACTCGTCAACCGTGGCTCGATATGGGCCGCCAAGGGTGACTACCATAAAGCACTTGCCGATTACGACGGAGCGATCAGGCTCAACCCGGAGTTTGCAGCGGCCTACGTCGGCCGTGGCATTGTATGGTTCGCCAAGAACGAATTCGATAAGGCACACGCTGATTTTAATGAGGCCGTCCGTCTTGATCCGAAGAGTTCCTTTGCCTATTACAATCGTGCCTCGGCATGGAAGGCCGAGGGCGAACTCGATAACGCACTCGCCGACTACAGAGAGGCAATCCGTCTTGATCCAAAAAGTTCCGAAGCCTTTTTCAATCGTGGTTGTGCCTGGTGTGACAAGGGGAAATACGAAAACGCACTCGCCGATTTTGACGAGGCCATACGTCTCGATCCAAAGAGTTCCGTTGCCTATTACAGTCGTGCCTCGACTTGGCTAGCCAAGGGTGAATTCGATAAGGCACTCGCCGATTACGACGAGGCCATCCGTCTTGATCCAAACGAGTGCTCCAACGCATACTACGGCCGAGGCAGAGTCTGGTACGTCAAGGGTGATTTCGACGAGGCACTCTCTGATTACGACGCAGCAATTCGCCGAAACCCGAAGAACTCCGAAATCTATGTCTCCCGTGGCTGTGCCTGGGCCGTCAAGGAAAAATACGAAAACGCACTCGCCGATTTTGACGAGGCCATACGTCTCGATCCCAATTCGGGATCAGCCTATAGGAACCGGGCATGGCTTCGTGCGACCTGCTCGGACACGAAGCATCGGGACGCTGAGAAGGCAATCGACGATGCAACCAAAGCCTGCGAACTGGCTAATTGGAAAGACCCTGATTTTCTTGACACCCTCGCTGCCGCCTATGCCAAGGCCGGTCAATTCGACAAGGCAGTGGAATGGCAAGAAAAGGCGATTGACCTCGCACCGAAGAAACACCGTCGATCCCTGCTCACGTCGTATAAATTTGGGAACCGATACCCGGACGTGCGGAAGAAGTGAGGCGGCCGAATTCACGGTGGCCCAGTTCCTTTCACCTGCCGCCTGGGCTGGTAGAAACCCCGTCAAAAGGAAGTAAACCCATGTCGTTGCCGCTCAAGGGAATCGTTCTGTCGGTCGCTCTCGCCACCCTGAGCGGCCAGCTACTTGCCGATGACTACGCCGATGGCGTGGCCGCCTTCAACAACAAGGATTTCGCCGCCGCCGTCAATTTTTTCAGCAAGGCGATTGAACAAGATCAGAACAACGCCGACGCATTCGTGTACCGTGGGGGCGCTTACAACAGCCTTGGTGAACTCGATAAAGCCTTCGCTGATTGCGATGCAGCGATTCGCCTTGACCCGAAACAAGTTTCGGCCCTCGCCAACCGTGGCAGTGTATGGTTTGCCAAGAACGAATTCGATAAGGCGCTCGCCGACTATGACGCAGCGATCAGGCTCGATGCGCAAAATGCTACAATTTACATTGGCCGTGGAAGTACGTGGTACGCCAAAGGCGAAGCCGATAAGGCAATCGCCGATTACGAAATGGCGATTCGCCTCGATCCAAACGATGTGTCGGCCTACATCAACCGTGGTGCTGCCTGGTACGCCAAAGGCGACTTAGAAAAGGTACTCGCCGATTTCGACTCGGTGGTTCGCCTTGATCCGAACAACGCCTTATTCCACATTTACCGGGGCGATGTCTTGGATTTGAAAGGCGACTTTGCCCAGGCACTCGCCGCTTATGACGCTGCGATTCGCCTCGATCCAAAGTCGGCAATGGCCTACAACAACCGAGCCTGGCTTCGTGCGACTTGCCAGGACGACAAGTTTCGGGACGGAGCAAAAGCGGTCGAAGACGCTATGAAAGCGTCGGAATTGGCGTCTGGGCAGGATTTCTCCATGCTCGACACCCTCGCTGCCGCCTATGCCGAGGCAGGCCAATTTGACAAGGCGGTCGAATGGCAACAGAAGGCGATTGAACTTGCGCCGGACGATCAGAAAGAAGACCTCGGAACTAGGCTAGAGCTTTACCAGGCCAAGAAGCCGAATCGGGTGGAACGGAAGTAGGCCAGTTCTTCTCGCCCGTCGCCTGGGCTGGTAGAATCCAGGGGTCAGCCTGCCAATCGAGGCCAAACATGTCGTTGCCGGTCAAGGTGATTGTTCTGTCGGTCGCTCTCGCCGTCTTGAGCGGCCAGGTACTTGCCAATGACTACGCCAAGGGCTTGGCCGCCTACGAAAAGAACGACTTCGCCACCGCCGTTCAGTTTTTCACAAAGGCAATTGAGCAAGACCCAAACGACACCGACGCTTTCGCAGCCCGTGCAACCGCATACCATGCCCTCGGCGAATTCGATGCGGGGATAGCCGACTACTCTGAGGCGATCAGGATCGATCCCAACGATTCCGAAGCGTATCTCGGGCGGGCCGAAATATGGTTCGACAAAGACGAATTGGGTAAATCAATCGCCGATTACGACGAGGCCATCCGGCTCGTCCCGAACAATTCCGACGCCTACGTTGGCCGTGGGCGCACATGGCGTGCCAAGCGTGAATTCGATAAAGCACTCAGCGATTTCGATGAGGCGATCCGACTCGATCCGAAGAATGCCGACGCTTTTGGGAGCCGTGGATCTGTTTGGTGGAAAAAACACGAATATGACAAGGGCATTGCTGATTACAGCGAAGCAATTCGCCTCGTTCCAAACAATGGTCGTATATACCTCCATCGTGGAATAGTGTGGCACAAAAAGGGTGTTTTGGATAAGGCAATGGCCGATCTCGACGTGTCCATTAGCCTCGATCCGACGAATTGCGTAGCCTACCACCTGCGTGGCAAGGCTTGGCTCGCCAAGGGCGATTTCGACAAAGCGCTCAACGACTTTGATGAGTCGATCCGTCTTGAACCAAAATTCGTTGTAACCCTCGACCAACGAGCATGGCTTCGTGCAACATGCCCCAAGGAGAAATGTCGGGACGGGGCGAAGGCTATCGAAGACGCCACCAAAGCGAACGAATTGACCAAGTGGAGAAGCCCCTTTTTTCACGGCACGCTTGCCGCCGCCTACGCTGAATATGGTCAATTCGACAAAGCTGTCGAATGGCAAAACAAGGCGATTGAACTGGCACCAGACGACAAGAAAACCGACTTCGGAATTCGATTGGAGCTTTACCAGGAGGGGAAACCATATCGGGAAGAGCCGAAGTAGGCCACCCTCCGCATTCTTTTCGCCCGCTGCCTGCGCTGGTAGAATCTAGGTGCCTCACCTCGTCGAAAAGGAAGCAAACCATGTTGCCGCCGGTCAAGTTAGTTCTTCCGTTTTTCGTGGCGCTCTTGTTGATCGGCCAGTTACGTGCTGATGACTTCGACGACGGCTGGGATGCCCTCGACAAGAACGACTTCGCCAACGCAATCCGCCTTTTCACCAAGGCGATAGAACAAGATCGCACCAACGCCGACGCCTTTTGGGCACGAGGGGTTGCTTACCAAGACATCGGTGAACTCGATAAGGCACTTGCCGACTGCGATGAAGCCATCAAGCTCGATCCGAAGAATTTCGGTGCTTACGTCGGCCGGGGTAGGGTGTGGGACGCCATGGGCATTCTCGACAAGGCGATTGCCGACTTCAACGAAGCCCTTCGCCTAAACCCGACGGATGTGTCGGCCCACATCAACCGTGGCAGTGCATGGTTTGCCAAGGGCGACCTTGAAAACGCACTCGCCGATTACGATGCGGCGCTCCGTCTCGATCCGAAGCATGTGTCGGCGATCACTGACCGTGGCAGTGCATGGTTCGGCAAGGGCGAATTCGATAAGGCGCTTGCCGATTATAACGAAGCGATCAGGCTCGATCCGCAAAATGCCGCAATCTACGTTGGCCGTGGAAGTGCCTGGAACGCCAAGGGCGAATTTGACAAGGCACTCGCCGACTACGATGTGGCAATCCGCCTCGACATGAATTATGGACTGGCCCACCACGGCAGGGGCACTGCCTTGCAGTTCAAAGGTGAACTCGATCAGGCGCTCAACGCTTACGAAATGGCGATTCGCCTTGATCCAAGGGATGTGTTGGCCTACATCAACCGTGGCAATCTTTGGTACCACAAGGACCAACTCGATAAGGCACTCGCCGATTACGAGTCGGCGATCAGCCTCGATGCAAAAAATTCCAACGCCTACCTGGGCCGGGCCAATGTGTCGTACATCAGAGGTGAAGTCGATAAGGCACTCACCGACTACGACGAGGCAATCCGTCTTAATCGGAAGAACGTGTCGGCCTTGAGCAACCGTGGTGATCTTTGGTACCAGAAGGACGAACTCGATAAGGCACTCGCCGATTACGACGAGGCGATTAAGCTCAATTCGCAGAATAAGGTCATGTACGTTGTTTATGGCATGATTTGGGAGGCAAGAGCCAACTTTGACAAGGCAATCGCTGCCTACGACGTGGCGATTCGCCTCGACCCGAACTATTCCGTCGCCTATGCCGCACGTGGTGTGGCCTGGTACTCCAAAGGAGATCTTGACAAGGCGATTGTCGATTATGGCGTGGTGATTAGAATCGACCCGAAGAATTTCGGCGCATACCTCAACCGTGGCACTGCCTGGGATGACAAAGGCGATTTTGGTAAGGCGCTCGCCGATTACGACGAGGCAATCAGTCTAGATCCTAACTCGTCCCCAGCCCGCAACTTCCGAGCATGGCTTCGAGCAACTTGCCGGGACGAAAAGTATCGGGACGGAGCGAAGGCAATCGAAGATGCCACCAAAGCTTGCGAGTTGAGCGAGTGGGAATGCGCTCTTTTTCTTGATTCTCTTGCCGCTGCCTATGCCGAGGCTGGTCAATTCGACAAGGCCATCGAATGGCAAGAGAAGGCGGTTGAACTCGAACCGTTCGGCGACTATCCAACCCGGCTCAAGCTCTACCAGGAAGGAAACCCGTATCGTGAAAAGCTAGGGAAAAAGTAGCCACTGATGTCGAATTCCCTGCTGGCTCTCCATTCCGCTCAAAAGCCGTGAGACTTCCCTACCCCAAAGAGAGACGTGAACGGGTAATCGTCATCGCCCAGAGAGCCGAACTGCGGGATGATGCCCAAGTCGTCGGCCATGTAACTCGTGGCCGTAGCCTGCCTGTTGAATCGAGCGAGGCGAATCGCTATCAGGTGTGGTGCAAGGGTCGGGGTGTGTGGATCAATCGTGCCGACGTACTCCCGCTCGACCGTGCGATGGACTACTTCACCGAAGAGATTCGGCAGAACCCAATCGCAGCGGATTACGCCGTTCGTGGTTGGCTTCGAGGTGGGGTTGGAGATCTTGACGGAGCAATGACCGACTACGACCAAGCGATCCGCTTGGAACCAAAGCTCGAATCGGCCTACCGCTGTCGGGGCCTAGTGTGGAGAGCCAAGGGAGAGTTCGATAAGGCGATGGCCGATTGCGATACCGCCGTTCGTCTCGATCCAAAATCTGCCTTCGCCTACGCTGTCAGAGGCATCCTTTTCACCGACAAGGGTGAATCCGAAAAAGCGATTGCCGACTTTGGTATCGCCATCGACCTTGATCCGTCGGACTCAATGGCGTTCTACAACCGGGGCGTCGTCTGGAAGGCCCACGGCGACGACCTTGAAAAGGCAATTCTCGACTATTCCGCCGCAATAAGACTTGATTCGAAGTTGTTGGCGGCTTACGCCAACCGTGGATATGCCTATCGGATCAAGGGTGATCTTGACTTGGCGATGGCGGATTACGACGAGGCGATTCGGATCTACCCGAAGTACACGGCGGCCTTCGGAAACAGAGGACTTATATGGATGGCGAAAGGCAACTACGACCAGGCTCTTGCCGACTTCGATGAAGCCATCCGTATCGATCCAATGGATGTTCTGGGAAACAGCAATCGGGGCTTCGTTCTTTTCAAAAAGGGCGAATTCGACAAGGCACTCGCTGCTTGCGACGAAGCCATTCGGCTTCATCCGAATTACGCCTATACCTACCGACATCGAGCGACACTACGTGCCACATGCCCAGACCAACGATTCCGGGATGGCCCAAAGGCGGTCGAAGATGCGAAGACGGCGCACAAAATGAAATGTTGGAGTGTCGATATTCTCGCTGTCGCCTACGCCGAACTTGGTGAATTCAAGACGGCAATCCGCTTGCAGACGGTAGCAATCAAGTATGCCCCAGAGACAGAAAAAAAGGGGTGGCAGGATCGGCTGGAGCTTTATCAGGCTGGGAAACCGTACCGGGAAGTGCCGACGTAGCTGCCTGACCATCGGCGGCTCTTCGGCCAATAGTTGTATTCCAAAATAACAGTCAACGACATACCGGCCAACAAAAAACCCCCTCAAGGCGGCGCTGGAACCTTGAAGGGGCCGAATCGGGGTTGCCCCCCGACAATTCGATTGTTCTGGCTCGGAAGGCGATGTCAAGAATGATCTTCGGGTTTTGAACTCAACACTGCAACAGTCTCGGCCAGACGGCAGTGGCAACGCTTGAAGACCATCGCCCGCTCACGAAATCCTAACTAGAATCTCATTGTACTTCCCCCCTTTTGGTCATTAGATTCTGGCCTGATCGGCTGGCCCAGTTCTTATCGCCCGCCGCCAGGGCTGGCAGAATCCGGGGCGACGATCTTTTCTAGCCATAGGGTGCCAGCCATGTCGTTTTCGCTCAAGCGGATTGCTCAGTCGGTCGCACACACGTATTCGAGGTTTGCAGCATCCGCCGATTTCCACGATGGTGTGGTCGCCTCCGAAAACAACGACTTTGCCACCGCCATTCGGCTTTTCACGAAGGCAATCGAGCGAAAACAGAACTATGCCGATGCTTATTGCGAACGTGGGACGGTTTACTACACACTTGGTGACTTCGACAAAGCAAAGGATGACTACGATGAGGCACTCCGTCTCCGACCGAGGAATGTGTTTGCCCTG
>Ga0265338_10010852_pt1 | contig 10606 bp, 2 predicted proteins | sample 42126metaG_FD_193579 | JGI IMG/M metagenome (GOLD analysis project Ga0265338, IMG submission 193579) | Rhizosphere microbial communities from Carex aquatilis grown in University of Washington, Seatle, WA, United States - 4-21-26 metaG | ecosystem: Host-associated > Plants > Roots > Rhizosphere >... | reverse complement strand
GGTTCGAACATGGTTTCAAGTATCGCGTTCTATCAGATCTATCCGCTGGAAGCTGGGAATATCAATGCGGGAACTTGGGGCCCCTTGTCTATTCCGACCTCATATCAGTATCCGCTTACCATCGAGGCTAGCGATATCACGGCTCAGGAACCGGCATTTCACGGGTATGCTTTGAACCAAGAAGCAACCAACACAATGTATACTGGCTTGTATTTTGATGACTTCAAGAATTACATGGAAATAAGAACGAATGATCTTTTCAACATTACGGCAGAAGGGTTAACGTTCACGCCGGTGCTGGTTCCTTCTCAGGATTGGATTTATGGTGCAAACGGCAATTCCCCCAGTAGCCTGGGAACGCTCGCAACAAATGTTACTGATATGCAGGTATTGAATTTTGTCAACAACTCAATCAATATAGCTGGTGGCGCATTAGGTTCTATATCAGTTGGCAAAGACATCAGCAAAAGAATTGGTGTCAAGCTTGGAGGGTCTTTTACCTGGCCGTCATCTGCCGCTAATGACGGAGCTCTTTCCCAAGACAGCAATCTGCAGTTTATGATCGGTGGTGTTCAGGGACAGTTGGTTGATGGGTATACTGGTATTGGATTTGGTGTCCGAGTCACCGATACGTTTGTTCCGAATGATTTGAATACTCCAAACGCATCCGTGTATTTTGCTCATGCGGAAAAATATCAAGCAACACAAGTCTTCGTGTCTCCTACCGACGTGGACAATAATCATAGCATCGGCGACATTAATTCTCTCAGGGAGACGCGATGGAGAATTGAGCCTGGAATCGAATATGATTTCGAATTCATTATTTATGATGATTTGCGCATGACTCTGTACCTCAATAAAACAGCAAACCGTGAGGATTCAGACCCGAGCAATCAAGAGAACAATCTATACTTCAACACTACATCCAGCGTGTTAAGTGTTTTCTCCACCGAGCTGACCGACCCTAATTCACAGAATTACGGTACGATCATGAAGGTAGTTCTTGACACGGAGTCACAGGATCCAACAGACGTGTGGTCTATCGTCAATATGCGTGCTTTCGACGTATCTCAGAAGAAAGCCACTGCTCTGTTTGCCTTGAATGTGGAAAGCCTCGAAGCGCCGATTACAATATCTGCCCGGGCGAATGGCTTCAGTGCAGTCAATGGCGTGTCATCCGCTGGGTACAACGCCTATATCTGGGATACCGAGGCCACCAGTGTGGCTACCGGATCTTCTGAGCTCACATCAGGCGCCTGGACGTTGCTGCCTGGTATATCTAATGCTGACGGATCAAAAGATGCTCTTGCCCAGCTGTTTCAGTCGCCAATAGGAAACATTAATCGCTATCAGGTTCAAAACAGGTTCGGCAACAACATATTCATCATGATGACTACTACCGGAACAACATTCCTTAAGAGTGCGTATTCCGGATCGAACGAAGATGATATCCACTCAATACTTCAGGTTGATTACGTTAAAGCCGAGAGCGGGTCAGTTACGGCATATCACGCCAACAACAAAGCTGATATTTACCTGGCCACTCTAAGCAACTCGGACAACCCTGTTATTGTCACGACCACCATAACAAAACAAAGTACCGAAGACTTCTTCGAAATGAGTCTGGATACAGGCTGCAGCATGCCTGTTGCTGATATAGTGAACGTGAATACCGGGGCGACGGCGAACGCTACAAATTATCTCGCTCAATCAGATTACTCTGTTGTCCCGGGAGATAACACATTCACCGGTTCGTCTCAAGAAACAAAACAAATCTTTCTTCTGAATACTGATGCGGACGCCATAACAGTTCAGTATGAGACCTACCCAGCAATCGCAGATATTCAAAACTTTTTCGACGGGCCTGATTTTGGTAAGGTATTTGGAGACATTCTTGTCAAGCATAAATACCCCATCAGTTTGACGTTCACTATTTATTATAGTGGGAACTCAACAACCACACAGGTTTCCGACGCAATAAAGGCTTACTTCGATCAGAATATCGATGGAGTCTTTACTGTAAACGCTATGGTCTCGTATCTGTATAGCCAGCAGGTTGTCAACAATATTCAGCAACCAATCAGTATCGGCTACACCAGATACGATGACCAGAACAACTTAATTTCAGGAACGTTCACTGATCAGATTACAGCACGATCAATAGACTTCTTCAGGATCGTTTCCCTTACGGTGAATACGCTATGACAATAACAAAATGGATTTCTGATAAAAGTTTTGCTACCCGCCAGCTTTATTGCGACGGTGACGCAACAATATTGGGCAGCGGAACCTCAAACAGTCCCTTTACTTACGATCAGTTAAGGAACTATTTCAATAACGACATTACCCCGTCATGCGGGACATCTCCTGCGGATGGTGATTTGATTAACATCAAAGGGACTCTTAAACCTTCAGCAAGTCCGACAGTATTCACCATCAACAGACTTTTAACTGGTACTGCTGCGATCTACCTGTGTTCATGGGATGTAGTTCAGTTTGGCCCCTGGAAGATAGACACATCGAATGCTCCATCGGTTAGCCTGAAATTGTTTGAAAATTTTGTTAACATGGGAATACCAAATATTCAGGCAAGAGATTTTGTTTTCTGCCAAACTCTTGGCGCCAGTGTAAGTCTTCGGCTTGCCAGCCTTACGCTGTCACCAACCAACACAATGAATGTTCAGTTGAAAAATTTCATAATTGAAACAGCTGGGCCCATAAGATTTGAGGCTCCGAAATATTGCAACTTGGAGTGCTATGGTTATTCTGTTAATACATCGCTGGTTGATCTTGGGAGGAATGCAGAGGGGTCGCTTGATATAGAAGGCGGTATCTTTAAAACCGATCAAATCATCGATAGATTATCTGTACTGGCAAACTTCACATGGGATAAAATTGGTGGCGGACACCTTAACCAAACCCCTTTTGCGGCAGAAAATCAACCGATACAGTTCACAAGCACATCTCAGCTTGCCACCACATACGACTGGGATTTTGGTGATGGTATTCACAGTTCGGCTCAAAACCCACAGCATACATTCAATGCTAATTCAAGTAACAATGTGACATTAACTATCAATGGTGGCCTGTCAACCATAACCAAAAACATAGTCATTAGTCCGCAAGCTTTGTATTCATGGGACAGCTCAATTGATGTTGGCAATCATATCAACCAGAACCCTTTCCCTTATAGCGTTCAACCTATACAATTCACTGATCAATCAGTTGGCGCTACGTCATGGTTATGGGATTTCGGAGACACTCACACAAGTGCATTGCCAAGTCCCACACATTCATTTGCCGGTGGATCTACATATGATGTGACCTTGACAATTAACGGTGGAGTCGATTCTGTTACAAACCACATTATAGTTTCTCCTCAGCCAGTAGCGAGATTTAATTGGGATAGTTCGATAGATCCAGGACATCATATAAACGAGAATCCATTCCAGCTTGGTGAAGAGCCTATTCAGTTTATCGACACATCGGTTGCTTCGTCGTCCTGGTTGTGGGACTTTGGGGATACACATACAAGTGCTTTGCCAAATCCAACACATACTTTCAGCGCCGGCACATACACCGTTACCTTAACAATTAATGGAGGGGCGAGCTCGGTGATGCACTCAATCACTGTGTCTTCAGTCCCATTGTCCAGGTTTATATGGGATAGTTCTGTTGAGCCGGGATCTCATCTGAACGAGAATCCTTTCAACTTTGTGAAACAGCCTGTTGCTTTTTTTGATACATCAATATCAGCGACATCCTGGGCATGGGATTTTGGCGATACACATACCAGCACACTGCAGAATCCAACCCATACATTTGCCAGCGGTACGTTTACAGTGACACTTGTCATCAATAGCGGCGCTAGCACATCAAGTCAATCAATTTCCATATCTTCTGCTCCAGAAGCCTTATTTGATTGGGATGCAACTGGTGGTGGATTTCATAACACGTCGCCTATTCAAGCAAATCTTCAACCGATAGTTTTTACTGATAACTCCATATCTCCTACTTCTTGGTTATGGACGTTTGGTGACACACAGTCAAGCACGCTTCAGAATCCAACACATACCTATGCCTCTACTGGGACATATACTGTGACATTGAGCATTAATGGCGGCTACTCTTCTGTTGCTCACAACATAACGATATCGTCAGCGCCTCTGGCAAGATTCACTTGGGATAGCTCTGTTGATCCCGGGAACCATATAAACGAAAATCCATTCAATTACGTTGCTCAACCAATACAGTTTTCTGATACGTCAATATCAGCTACGTCATGGTTATGGGATTTTGGTGACAGTCATACTAGTACGAGTCAAAACCCCACACACTCTTTCTCTAGCGGTACGTTTACTGTGTCTTTAACGATAAACGGCGGTATAAGTACAACTTCTATTTCTTTAGGGATATCAACAGCTCCTGCAGCTTTTTTTAGCTGGGACAGCTCGGTTGATCCTGGGCACCACCTCAATCAAACACCTATAAGTGCAACGTTGATGCCTATTCAATTCATTGACCAGTCGGTTGCTGTATCTTCGTGGTTGTGGTCATTTGGCGATGGCAACACAAGCACATCACAGAACCCTACCCATACCTATACGACGAACACGACTTTTACTGTAACACTCACGATTAATGGCGGTCCGGCGGTTAGTCACAATATAACAATCACTGCTGCTCCGGTTGCTCAGTTTACATATGATAGTACGGTTGATGTTGGGCATCACATAAATCAGTCTCCGTTCATGGATAGCTTGCAACCAATTCAGTTTACCGACACGTCTACCGGTGCTGTTTCGTGGGCATGGGACTTTGGCGACACTCACAGTAGTACGTTGCAGAACCCACCCCATACATTTGCGTCAACCGGAACATACACTGTCCTGTTGTCTATCAATTCTGGCATATCCACATTCTCGAGGACAATAGTAGTATCGTCAACACCAACAGCATTGTTTGGTTGGGATAGTGTTCCCCAAGTCGGCAATTATATCAACACAAGCCCGATACCATCGGACTATCAGCCTGTTCAATTTACAGACCATTCTATTGCTGCAACTTCATGGTTGTGGGACTTTGGTGATACACATACCAGCACATCTCAGAACCCAACTCATACATACACATCCATAAATACGTATACTGTAACATTGACTATTAATGGTGGTGTGTCGACCATAACTCATTCGCTTCAGATATCCCAAGCCCCTGTTGCAAACTTTGGTTGGGATAGTGATGCCAATCCTGGTGATTGGACTAATGTCACTCCTTACAACATTGATGCTGGAGCACTGCAATTTACAGACACATCAATCGACTCCTCTTCTTGGTATTGGCAATTTGGGGACGGTCACACCAGTACGTTACAGAATCCAGTTTATGAATACACTGCCATTGGGACGTATAATGTTACACTTCAAATAAACAGCAACAGATCAAACATAACTAAAACAATAGTGGTGTTTGAGCCCCCAATTGCTTTTTTTGAATATGATAGTTCTGTTGACCCGCACCATGTTAATGAAAATCCGTTCGCGTTTGTTCTTCAGCCTATCCAGTTCACTGATCATTCAACCGGAGCTTATTCTTGGTCGTGGGATTTTGGCGATGGTAACACAAGTACATTGCAGAATCCAACACATACTTATACAAGTCTTGATTCTTTAACATATACTGTCACATTGACCATTAATGGTTCGGGCCCATACTTTTCAAAAACATTCACCATCTTAACCGCCCGGTCTGTAAACTTTGGATGGGATAGCGTTGCCGACCCGGGTCATCATATAGACCAGGCATCTATGCTTCCATCTCTCGAACCGATACAATTTATTGATCGATCAACGTATGTTACATCGTGGCACTGGGATTTTGGTGACAGCAATACCAGCACACTACAAAATCCTCAGCATACTTATGCGTCTACCGGGACGTATAATATCACTCTTTATATCAATGGGTTTACCGGGCTAAGCCTGACAAAAACTCTTATTATAACAAATCCTCCAGTGGCATCGTTCAATTATGATTCTCACAGAGCTCCTGGCACACTGACCAACTCATCCCCATGGGTAAATGGCTGGGACGACCCAAGCCTTGAAATGCTGAATACGTCTACGGCAGCAACATCTTATACGTGGACATTTGGCGATGGGACCGGAACTTTTACAGATGTGAATCCAGTTCATCAATATACTACTGATGGAACTTACACGATCACATTGACTGCTATAAATGGTGTTGGAACATCAACAGCCACAAGAATGGTTACTATCGAATTGACGGGTTGCATTGTTTGGTATACAGCAAACAATACGCCTAATGATTATTTCAACAGAACAAATATGGTTTGGGAAAACGCCACCGCCGCATACATTGCTGACCCCGGTTATGATAATGCCTTTCATTTTACTAATTTTGCACCACCAGACGGTGGGCGTGGGTTACAGGCTTCAAGTATAAGTCAGCTTAAGTTCAGTTTGAATGCACAGTTCACCATCAAGTGTCGTATAAAGAGAGGCAACACAGCCAATCACGATGTGGTATTCTTTGTTCTCAAGGGTAAAATGCCTGGATCGAGTCTTGAGGATTACGGCCTTGGTATAGATGACAACAATGGAGCTGCACAGTCCGGTTTTGTTCGAATATGGACAGGGAATGTTAACGAACCAATAAGAACCACAGGCCGGCCGATAGACACTGATACTGATTGGTATGATATAGTCTGGACTTACAATGCTGGCACACACCATATTTATACCAATCGCGGAGGGGCGGGGTGGGTTGACCAAGCGCTGACATCTAACTTTAAAACGCTGGCCAGGACGAGCGACAATCCTTTAGGGATTGCATATGGCAAGACTTCCGGCAATACGTTTTTCAGTGGAAATATAGATGAGGTTCAAATCTTTAACGGAATCAAAAATCCCATATGACAATATCTATAAATTACTCTGAAACCAATCGCCCGTCTACTGATCTTCAACACTCGGACATATCGAATAGCGTATTCGATTCGTCTAGCGTATTGAGAATGCCTGATCCATTTTTTGCCAATCAGTTCAATGCAAACAATTTTATATTCAATGACTACAACATTCTCAATCCCGGGCCAGATGATAACGTATGGACTGAACTTGATATCCAGTACGGTATCTTTGGGCTGATAAGAACGGGTATAGGATACTTCTATTTCCTGAATCAGAAAAGAGCTTCGGCAAACTATACGACTCAGGAAGATCTCTATAATGTCAATTTCTGGGATTATCTTACCACGTTCTGGAACTATCTGAAAGCTGATGACAGAGATCTGTTTGAAAACTTCTGGCAGGGGCTGAGTGCTGCAGCAAACGACATGATTTCTAAGGCCAATCGCCTCTATACGGTGATGGCTCCAGAAGGTGCCCAAGAGAATCCGATCGAGAATTACTATGAGATTTATCTGACACCTATGACCTCGAAGCCGCTAAGCCTGGATCCTACACAGAACAACAAGAACTATATCATCAGGCCACTTGGCTTATCTTTGATTGAACCGCAATACGATGCGGAATTCAATCCTACATTCAGAGATATCATTGGCATCTCATCGGCTGATTACTATAAAATCAGAACCGTTGGTTTGTCATGCTATGTTGTTGTTAAAGTAAACAACAATTCTATTCAGGATAGATATTTCAAAGTATTCAATCTCCTGTCATCCGAAGAGCCCGTCAACACCAAACAGTACGCAGAGTTGAATTATACTTTGAACGGGGACGACCAGAGACCCCAGACCCCGCCAGTAACATACACCAACAACTGGAACACCCAAACTATAGGTACCATTGGTTTAACTGGCTTGCTTGATTCAAGCCACACGAATTATGATGTTTCTCAAAATTTAGTCCAGGTGATTAAAAGTTCAAGTCCGGCATCTATTACTTGGGAACCAACGTCTTTGCTTATAAATGTTGACAAAACATCTTCACATCAGATTAGTGACATGTTTGATGTCCACGGAAATATCATTTGTACTATAACAAACCCAGGCAATGCTTGGGCTACAATCGTTAATAAATCTGGGAATGTAGCACAAAATAAGCATTCTCAGTTACCTGTTTTTAATCCTACGAGTACAGGTATTGATGAGTTTGCTTTGCGTTTTCAAGACTTGGCAAACTTCAAAGCTGCAGATCACGATAACGGTCGCAATTACCCAGCCAACGGCAAGGTATGGGTATGGTATGATGGGTGGAACAATTCTAATGGTGGTGTTGCCGGGGCAGACCTTACTCGAGGAGAATGGGTTCCTGATCCATCACAAATGCAGTATCTGATAGTGGTCGACGGCGACCTTTCATATATCGGATCGAACACGTTTAGTGTCTATCTTACGACTGGCCGGGCTTATGATGTCGACACATATGTCCAAGACATGCCGTCTCTCGCTAGTCATATCACAGCCGGCTTCCCGATAGAGTTTGTGGAGGCTATCGATTACACGTTCAACGACCACATTGTTGAATTCAATGACGACATTTTCTCTACCGGCAAAGTTCCTGTTGGCGAGATCGTTTATTGCCAGAAGGCCCCTATCATAGAAAACTATCTGTACGATTCATATGGGAAGATGGTTGGAATCCCCACATGGCTTAACTACAACCACAATAACTTCTCCGGTAAGACTGCGATCAATGGTGTGCTGAAATCGCTGCAGAATATAAGTACCATTACCGATTACACCAGGGCTTTGAATGCTTACTATGGTACACCAATAGCCCCGAAGGATTCGTTGGTGGTTGGTCTTTATGAGTCTTACGATTATACCATTGTTCGGATAAACGGAAACATAATCACCGTTCAGCTGTTTAACGGGTCCGCTCTCCATAAGTTCATTCAGACAAATAGCGTATTTCATGTAAATGGAAAGCCTGACGTTCAGGTTTCATTAATTACTGATGCTGAGAGAGCCCTTGGTATCATCGAGCTCGTTGATGCAAGCGGTTTGGTAATGGGTGATACACTTAATCTGCGTTTAGTAAATAAGTTCACGATACTCTCTGTTACTGCAGAAACCGCAACTGGAAACGCGTCTGTCAATATATATAGCCCGGAAGGACCCGGGGCATTTCAGCACATGATTGATGTGGTTTACACAACATCAAATCAATCTGAGTATCCGGAGATTCTTATTTATGGGACAGAGAACCTTACAACAACATCAAACTACAATGGAATCTATCATATCGTAGAAGCTATCGGATTGGTCGACAATGTTGTAAAGCTTCAACTTTATAAAAAAGCACCAGACCACGAGCCGCTTTATAATGATTACATTGGGTTTACAAATAATAATCCATCGGGGAGTTTTATAGGGTATGTTCATGTGCCGTGGCCTACTCATAAATATCTGTACCTGAACATGAATAACGGATTGAATTTTTTCAAAGCATATCTAGATGCCCCGATCGATACAATCTTTGATGCTGGCGACAGCTTGTCCCAATACCAGGTAATAGCCAGGAACGTTTCCGTGCTCACTCCGGCGATGTTTCCTGATTGGAACCAGTATAATGCGTTCAAAAAATACAGTGGCTTGAATGTAATATCAGACGTTCTTGAAGTAACTAAGGCTATGCCATATGCCAGGTTTGGGTATTATTTTCCCAGCGATTTCAGCGCAAACTCAGCATTCATTCCTCCTCAGTATGCTGATTCGTATCAGAACACATTTGATGAGAGTGTTATGGCTCGTTGGCAGAAGACACATGTGAAGTTTGCTGATAGAGGAAACACTGGCTTGCCAGACATGCAGAATAATTAAGGATACAAATATGCAATTCATAGACTCATCAGCGGAACAGGTACACATCACCGAGATCAATGATACCTCGACCAATCTCAGCTCGAGCCTTGATCAGGCCCAGTTGGCGATTGGGGATGATACCGGCAAGCTTGCTTATAAGGATAGTAATGGTAACTTCTTTGAATTGGATCCGGCAGCCATTGGTACTTCTGGGTTTTCCGGATACAGTGGAATATCTGGGATAAGCGGATATAACGCAAACCCGGACACATTTAATGAAAACTATGTTTATTCTGGCCACATATTAATAGAGACATCAACACAATCTGATGTTGGTGACGCCGGATCATTGGTTGAGCCTATTAGGATTTATGGCGGTGTAGTTTCTATGACTGGGTCGGTTGGGGCGTATACAAAATACACACTCATAGGTGACACGGACACTGATTCATTCGCATCCGGAGCGTGTTTTGTTGGAGTGCTTGATATTATTCCATCAAAAACAAACTTGGCTGGCAATGGCGCTGGTGGTATAATGATGCTTGGCATGGACTGCGGAGTAGCTGATGAGTCTCCTGCATCAACCGAATTTCAAAGCGGCCAGATTTTACTAGATAGTTCAATGGGTGGCATGTTTGGTTTATCGTATGATGAAACTAACGTTGATAGGTGGTATGATCTTACAATTACAGAAGTTGGTGCTGTGGCGGTTACATTAAAAAGAGATATAGCGGGAAAACCGCGACTTGAAATACAGAATTTTACTGAAAATGATTATGGCTTTGTTTGGTGCTTCAGGGGTGCAATCGTTAA
>Ga0265338_10010851_pt1 | contig 10606 bp, 13 predicted proteins | sample 42126metaG_FD_193579 | JGI IMG/M metagenome (GOLD analysis project Ga0265338, IMG submission 193579) | Rhizosphere microbial communities from Carex aquatilis grown in University of Washington, Seatle, WA, United States - 4-21-26 metaG | ecosystem: Host-associated > Plants > Roots > Rhizosphere... | reverse complement strand
CACGCTATTACGCTCCAAACGACCGGATGGAAAGCAAAAATGCCATTAATCGCCTATTACCGAGTGTCCACCGCCGAACAAGGATTGTCCGGACTTGGCCTAGAAGCCCAGCGCGCAGCCGTTGAACGTTACGCGCAGCTCGTCGGCGAAACCATCCGGGCCGAGTTTACGGATATCCTTTCCAGCCGCAAAGAACGGCCTGAATTTGAGAAGGCCCTACAAATGGCCCAGCAATACCGCGACACGCTCACAGTGGCCCGCCTAGACCGGCTATCGCGCGATTTACACACGATCACCACCCTGCAGAAATCCGGCGTGAAGTTTCTTTCCGTCGATATGCCCGGCGCTGAAAAAATGGTCATCCAAATGATGGGCGTGATCGCGGAATATGAACGCGACACCACCAGCGCCAGAACCAAAGCCGCCCTAGGCGCGGCGAAGGCCCGAGGGGTCAGGCTCGGCGCGCCCGACCCTTTGGCCAATATCTCCGAAGTGATTTACGGCCGGTCAAAGACGGCCGAGGAATACCGCGCGCAAATCCGGCCGCGCATCCAAGAAATGCGCCGAGCTGGTGCCACCTTCCAAACTATCGCGGACGTGTTTCACCGCGAGAACATCCCTACCCCTAGCGGGCGCGGCCACTGGTCACCAGCCACGGTGTTTAAGGCCCTGGGAACGCCGACCGGCCTCAACCTATCCGCCGCGCTGATCGCCACGGCAGAAGCCCAGTCGGACAGCGCCAACGACGATTTGCCCCTTTTTGGCTATTCGATTTCTTCCGCGACCCAATAAGCCGGGCCATCGAGTGCGCCCTCTTGCCATCGACAAGATAGGCGCTGCGTGAAACCGTTGGCTTGCCAGACTTCGAATAGTCCGGGGTGTATGAAGAAAAGCTGGCCATCGTGGGATATGGTGCCCGGTTGAATGGGGGAGCCTAGTTGACTGTAGGTGAAATTATTGAGCATTGTGTGTTGCCTCTGAATAGATAAAATCGTGTTTTCGCTTTCAGGGCGGGGTTTCCCCTAGGTCTTTAGACCTACCCGCAGGTTCAAGCGGGCGGTGTTCAACGGCAGCCAGTTAACTTGTTCAAGAGCCACGCCGCGCAAAGTCAGCCCGGCCAGGCTATCACAGCCCAGGCAAAACACAAGCGACGATTCGCCCCTTTTTCAATGGGCGAATCGTCTATAAACGGTTAAACACCTTTCGGAACGCCAGGACGGTACGGGACATGAACACCACGGACGAACACCCCAACCAGGCACTAATCATTGTAGATCAACAGCCCGAGTATTGGAGCCTCAACAAGGCTTCCAAGGAACTCGGCATCAACAAAAGCACCCTTAGCACCGACGCAGCCAAGGGAAAAATCCAATGGTTCGACAGGCCCGAAGGTCGCAGATTATTTGCGCCGCAATTGTACACCTTCTATGCCGACCGGATAGCCAGGCGCAAAGCTGCTAAACAGGATGAACATGGATTGAACGGGCGTTCTAGTCCGGGACGCGAACCCATAGAAAACAGCGACTTAAACGCCGCTCTAAGAGCCAAAGAGGAGGTTATAAGCCTTCTCAAAGAGCAGATAGAGGACATCAAAAAGGAACGGGACGCTTGGCGTGAGAAGGAACGAGAAACGAACGCGCAGCTAACCCGCTCCCAACAGCTTATTTTGGCCTTGCCAGCTCCGGCGAATGAACAGCCGGTCGAACAGCCCAAACGCCGCAAATTCCTAGGAATATTCTGATGACAAACGGTAGGGTAGCACTCACTGAACGGGCGATTAAACACGCGCAAGCGTTCAGTCCCATGGTTGAAAGGGAGTTGGAGCCCAAGGGTTACTTGGCGCGCGAGCTGGTTCAATGCGGCATGCCCCTGTCAAAACCGACCGAAACCCGAATTGTCCGGACTAACGGCAACCAATCCGTGATCTATGCCAGCGGCCTAGATAAGAACGGCGACCCTTACGGCTTGCCTTATGGCTCAACGGCCCGTTGCGTTCAGGTTTGGATAAACACCCAGGCTTACATTCGCCACCTGCAAGGTGTCGAGAACCCCCACATCATCCCGGTTAACGGTTCTTTGTATGAGTTCCTGCACGAGCTGGAGATCCCCATCGTGACGGGCAAGCGGGGAAGCGTTCACGCCCTGCGGCAGCAGGTAAACCGCCTTTTGCGCGCGCAGATCGCTTTCATCGAGGAAGACAACGAAAACCCTCACGACAAATATCGGCTGATGACAGTTGCCGAAGACTACGACCTTTGGTGGGACTGTAAAGAGCCGCGCCAGGGGAGCATTTTCCCGAGCTTCATTGAACTAGGCACGAGGTTTTTTAATGCCATCATCGAAAGCCCCGTACCCCTGCGGCTGCATCATTTAAGCCAGCTTCGGCGTTCACCCCTTGCAATCGATTTTTACGTTTGGAGCAGCTACAGGCTTTTCATGCTGAACCTTTCTAAACAGCCCGGTTTGTTCCTTCCAACCCCCGTTTTAAGAAGCCAGCTAGGCTCAGGGTTCACCCGGACGCGCGACTTTATTAAACACATGAACGAGGCCATTGAACGGGTTAAAGCCGTTCATCCAATGGAATGCCACCTAACCCGAAACGGCTTTACTCTGCTAGCCGGGCCAACGCCTCTTGACGAGCCCGACCGATGGGCAGCCATAAACGGCACCGAAACCCGCGCAGGCAAAACACGCCGCCAGCTCCAAACGCGGCAGCTCGATTTTCAGACCATCGACGCAGGGCGAGCCGTCGCCCCTGGCTTCGATATGGCCTATCTTGAACGCGCCTATTGGGATTGGGTGGACAAGACCGGAAGCCGCCCGGCGAACGTGCGCGCGCACTTCGCGCAGTTCTGTAAGACCCACGCGGCGAAAAACCCACTTTAGTAGGGATGAAGCACTCGCGCTTTGAACCTAAGCCGTGTCGGCGAGGGGGGATGAAGTGGTCGCGCTTATTGGGGATGAAGTGGTCGCGCCCCCCCGATGAAGTGGTCGCGCTAGGGGGATGAAGTGGTCGCGCTATATCCTATATGAATATCCCTTTCTGAATTCCCTGATTGGAAAAAACATCCTGACCCGCGCGAACCGGGGTTTTAAAATCAACTTTTTTCTTTGGGGGCTTTTCCCGAATGGTCGGCACGGCCACGAGCGGAGCGACGGCCCAGGCCGGAGCCACCCAAAGGACACACCCGCCCGCCAGATCGCACAGGGCTGGCAGGGAAGAGGGTTAATCCCTTTTCATGTGGGTTTGTACCCCTCAACCTCGAAACGCTCACCAGCGGCCAAATTTCCGGGGTTGGCGGCGGTTTCCCTGAACCCCTGGGAAAGGATGATAAAGCAGAACCCGGCCACCGCTTCGCGACCCTCCGGGAAATCAAGGGGCACCCAAAAAAGTCGCCGGAGCGACTTCAAGCCTACGGTTTTGGGCACCCACCCCTTGATTTTGTCCGGAACCCGCTAAAAGGGCTCTGTATGGGGTTCAGGGAAAAAAGCGTTCCGGTTTGATGCTTTGCGCTCACGTTAGGCTAGACTTTCCCAGGTTCCTGCCGTATCATCAAATGAGAGCCGCCATGTACGAAATCCAAATACCCGCCAGTGTCTACCAGCAAGCAGCCCAGGCAGCCGAGGCGCACCACGTCAGCCTTGCGGATTATGTGACCGAGGTTTTGCAGCTTCATTTGCAGGACGAGGACGCCGCCGCCGCCGCGTTTTTCACACCGCAGCGCATCGCGGAAATCCGGGAAGCACAGGCAGAAGCCAGAACCGGCAAGAACATTACCCTTGAGCAGTACCAGGCAGAGGCTCCACAAAGACGCGCGGAATGGCAAGCAAAACACCCCGCCTAAAGGTTACGCTTACCCCCAAAGCAAAACGCGATCTCAACTCAATTTGGGCTTGGAATGCGCAAGACAAAAGCCCGGAACGCGCCGATGCTTACGACAAATTTTTGCTTCAGCAAATCAAGAAGCTGGCAACGGACTACCGCCTGGGGCGACCCTTAACAGTCGCGCCCGAATGCCGGTACGTCATCGTTCAGAAATCCAAACGCGGCCACGGCCATTATGTGGTTTACCAAGTTCACCAAGGCGCTATAGAAATCTTGCGATTATTTCACACTCGCCAGGATTGGGAAAACAGGTTCAAAGAGGGCAGGTAAAGACCATGACCACGACCGACGTTTCAGAATTTCCGGCGATGGAGCAGACAGCCAAGATTTTGTTTAGGCTCGACGAACGCCGCCGCCGCCAGGTCTTGGCATTTTTAGCGGAGGGTTACGGTTTGAACCTTGCGCCCTCATCCAAGCGAACCGCGCCCCGGATTGTCGGGCCCAACGGTTCCGAGTTTCCGGCCATGGAAGAAGCTAGCGAATTGTTAGACGAGCTCACAGACCAACAGCAGAAACTAGCCCTAGAATATTTGGCCGGGCTTTTTGAATGCAAAGTCCAACCAGCTTTTAAGCCGCCACCGGGAAGGGGATACAAACCACGTGTCAAGCGCGGATACTAGAGCGCCTTTGGTTCCCAACCGGAAACGCGCGCCGATGCTTCAAGAAGAGACGCCGGAACCTGCGGCCTCATTCGCTTATCGTCCTCCAACACGCCGGGGATGCTTTGCACGTCCCGAACGGCCAGGCCCAAAGCCTCTTGATACAGCGTCACGCCAGAAGGAACCGCGCGCGTGATTTTGTCCTTCGGGTTGTGCAGCGCCACAAACTCCGGATCCCGGAAACTGCACAGCCGCCGCGATTTGATCGGCGGGAAACCTTCGACGAAGGCGAATATTCCATCCTTCACGTGACGCCCGGCCTCATCGACGGGATGCGAAACCTCGTTAGGGTACAGCAAAGGGCGCTGCACTTCGCGCGATCCGCCAATAGGCGAAATCACGGGTTCCGTTTTCATCCCCAACTCTGCGGACACATACGCGGCAGTGTCTTTTACAGCATCAAAATAGAGCTGCAGCCCGGAGTTTTGAACAACCGTTTTCCAGCTTTGAACGCCGCGCCGTTCAGGATATAGGCTTTGGAGCTGGTCGATTGTTTGGAGTATCAACGCGAAGCGGCCACCATAGCCCGCGATGACCGTAAAGGAGTTGTCAAACACGCCCATTTTGCCGACCGTGGTCGCGAACTCATCGAGCATGAACAAGATCGGCAAATCTTTTTCCCGGTCAGCTTCGCGCAGCATCACCGCTTTGATTGAAAGCGCCGTGAGCAGCCGAGTAAAACCCTCAAACACTTCCAGCGAGAGCGGAGGAATACAGGCGTACACCGTGGCGATGCCGTTTTTCAGCTCGCGAATATCGAAAGAGGAACGTTCCAGCATGTCGCGCGCGCTGTCAGTGCCGAGCCATGAAAGATGAAATTGCGCCGTCCCACGGTGATATTCTTTGTGGTCAGCGTGAAGGCTTTCATACCAAGCAGCCTCTAGGCGCACTTTCCTATTTAGGGTCGGGCTGTTGCCCTCGCAAAACTGCATCCCTTCAATCGTTTTTCGCCACACGCTTTCCGGAGCGTTCAAAATCTCATAGGCCCGGCCAAGCGTTTTCCGCTTGTCATTTGTGGCAATCAGATACAAAAGCACGCCCTTTAAGAGCCGCCGCCCGCCCTCATTCCACAAACGGGGTTCCCCTGGGCTTTCAGGCGTGAGCGCTTCGACGATATGGCCCAAATCCTCATCGAAATCGTGACTAAGCAGGAGCCAGTCAAGCGGATTAAAAAATGCGCGCGCCTTTTGGCCGGAAATCCCGCAAGGGTCAAGCACATAGACGTTGCCAAACGCCGCCCGCCGCCGAGCTGTAAAATGCGCATTCTCTCCCTTGGGGTCGATGACGAAAGCAGAACCCGGCCAGGTTAACAGGTTTGGAATAACGAACCCCACGCCCTTTCCGGAACGTGACGGAGCGACAACGATGCAATGCTTTTCGCCAACACCGGACGCGCCCTTTTTTACCGGATATCGCAACACCCCGTATGAGCTGCGCGCGAACAGCAAGCCAGGCTCATCTAACAGCCCGTTTTCTTTTGCCTCATCCGGTTCTAGCCATCGCGCCGAACCTTGCGTAGTTCGAAGCGAAAGGCGGGACAGCTCACCGCCACGAAAGCGCACGACTTCACCCACACCATAAGGATACGAAACGCGTTAGGAACTCAGCAATAAATTTTTGCGTAAACTAACTCACAAGTTGTGTGTGGCAAGCCACACTACCGCCGCTTCGCGGCTCAACTTGGCAGGGGGGAACCCCCGTTGCATCCCCCGACCGGGAAAGAACCGATGAGCGAAGAAAACGCAAAACGGGATTGGAGCAAGGTTCACCGCCGAGCAGCGCGGCAGGTGAATATTCGCCTTACCCCGGAGGAAGCCGACGAGCTGAACGCGCGCGCCGAGCAAGCCCAAACCACGGTCGCGCACTTGCTGAAATCGTCCGGCCTGGCGCAGCCAGTCACGCGACGCGTGACCCAAAGAACGGCAGCGGCAGACGTGGAGCTGTTGCGCTCCATTCACGCCGATCTAGGGCGCCTTAGCGGTAACAGTTACCAAATCGTCCGGGCGATGAATTTCGGGCGAACGGTTCCCGATGCGGAAGCAATCGAAATGCTTCGCGAGATCCGCGCAGCGCTTTTGCGCTTGCGTGGCCAACTTTTCACCGCCCTAAACCGTGAACCATGATCTTAAAAGGTCGAAGCCGGGGACACGCTAGCCAGCTTGCGCGCTATCTGTTCAGCGAGAAAAACGACGCCGTAAAAGTTCTCGAGCTGCGCGGCACGTGCGCGCACCAGCTCGAGCAACGCGGCCTCATCGATGCGATGAAAGAGTTTGATGAATACGGCAAACTCTGCAAAGGCGAAAAAACAGTTTTTCACCTGGCCATTGCGCCGAGCGATCTAGACCAGATGAACCCGGCCAAGTGGCAACACGCCGTTGCAAAGGCAGAACAGGCGCTAGGTTTTGAAGATCAGCCGCGCGCCGTGGTGATGCACAGCTTCGAAGGCAAAGAGCATTTACATGTTGCTTGGTCGCGCGTCGATCTCGAAACGCACAAACTGAAATCGGACAGCTTCACGAACCTAAAACTTTGCAACGTCGCGCGCGATATTGAATTTGATTTAGGTTTGATGCGCCTTCCGGACATTCACCGAGGCAGCGCGCGCGCGCAGCAGCTCCAACAAGATTTGACGACCGCGCCGGCCAGCCGGCAGGAAGAAAGCCGGCAGCGCAAACCGTCGCAGCGCAGCGAAGAAATAAAACGCTTCCAGGCTGAAAACTCCGATCGATCGGAAAGAGAACTAAAACGCGCGATCGCGACCGCCTGGCATCAATCGGACAACGGCCAACAGTTTCGCGACCGCCTGGCCGCGGAAGGTTTGCAGCTCGTAACAGGCAACCGCGGCCCGGTTGTGATGGATGCTAACCGCAACGTGTTTTCACCCGCCCGCTACATCGAGGACGTGAAGGTAAGAGACGTAAAAGAAAAATGCGCCGACGTGTTGCGCGATCTTCCCACGGTCGACCAGGCGCGCGACCACGGAAGAAAGGCGATGCTTTCACCGCGCCAGGCGCGAAACATGTTGCAGCGAAAACTAAAACTTCAAATCAGCAACGACCCGCAGCGCACACCGCTTGCTGGGTTCGACATCGGCCCCGACGAGTTTTAACCAGGTTCAAAATAATTTTTGCTTTCCGCCCCGGCATCCTGAACCGTCACGCCTAAAGCCTCTTGATAGTAGGTTAATTCACCCTGCTTTGTTGGCGGCAAGCGGTATTCATCGCGCAGCGCTTCGACATCGGCCAGAGTGTAGGACGGCGGAACCCTTCCCCAACGGTCGGGCCTGGTTGTTTCAACCCTCAAATGCAGCCGTGGGTTAAAGGGGGTTTGTTCTGACACGCAGAGCGCTTTCTGTTAATTCCCCCACCCTATCAGAACTCTGTTACGCTTTCAAGAAATCAGAGCCAGCCAGCCCCGGCGGAAGTTGCGCCGCGCGTGATGACCTCATCATAAACGCCTTTTAGAAACCGAGTGGCAAGATCGAGCTTCCCGAATATTTCAGCGCTCGAAGCCATGCCATTGTAAAAATCTCCGGCCTTGTCCTGTCCCAGAGTAAGCAGCTCTTCACCACGGGCAAAGTTTTTTATATACGCAATGTTGCCCGAGGCATCTTTAACGAACCCCACCAAATCATTCGCCTGTGTGAACATCAACCCGCCGCGCGTGTCCACGTTCCCGATGATTTGGTTATCCAGGCTCAACAGCGACACCGAACGAGGCGACCATCTGTAATCCTCACCCATGCGCGAAGCGAGAAACGGAGTGATGCCCGCCATTTGCGGACGTTCACCTACTGAGGGCTGAGCATACGCAAGCCCGAAAATCCCCAACGGAGTAAAACACGCCCCGCGCGGTTGCTCGAACTCAAACACAAAAGGCATTCCGACCGGAGCAAGAACGGGAGACAAAGAGCGAACCGCCGCGAGCCGTTCAGCGCCGCCTGATCGGATGCGCGAAATTCTGTTTTGTTCTTCTTCACGTTGACGGGCAAGAGCTAACGCGCGCTGGTTTTCTTGTTCTCTCGCGGCCAGCTCCGCCGCGCGTTCGGCCTGGCGCCGCGCCACAATCCGCGCCTCGGCTTCTTCATGCGCTCTTTCCCGCCGTTCATGTTCTGCGACCGGGACGCGTTCAATAATGATTTCACGCTCTCGGCTTTTCCCGCTTTTAAAAAGGTGATACACCACAGGCAACAGAACGGTAAGGACGCCCCACAATACGACCGGAAATTCGCGCGACCCCTGAGACGACACCACGCCCAAAAGCAAAATGATGTTGAAGCTAATCACACCCGAAAAAATCAGATGTGAGAACAGGCCCCAATTTTCAAACACGCCCTCGCGGTACCCGCCCTCGGTTCGATAATAGACTATGTATTCGTCCTTGAGCAGCCAGCCGCCCCACTCGCTCCGGGTCTGTATGCCGTTCCTCATCCTCAATAACCTAAACGCAATTCAACGCGCGAAATGCACTAATGCAACTTTTTTCCCCTTCCCCTCTATTATCCGGAAACAGCGAACGGCGGGACGGGGCAAGGGTGGCCGATGATCGTGCGGCCATTCACAAGCGAAGCGCCGCCCTTGAGCGGCCCGACGCTTCGCGGTCACAATCCAAACCAAATGGGAAGGGGAAAAATGGTATACACTTGTCCCCTATGGACGAACCAGAATTTCAAGTCGATAATTCCCACGCGATTTTTACTTCGGTGCCAGGCTTGGCCACAGATTTTTGGAGCCGCCTTGAAAACGACAAGGGAGCAGCGCAAACCGAGGAGCTGGTCGCTGCAATCTATCTCTTAGCGGCCAACCTTGACCACTACATGAAAGAATGTGTGATGGTGCGGGAACAGTTAAAAAATCTCATCCATGGCGGCGACCTCGCTCAAACCATGATGAAAAACCTCGAAAAGCATTAAGGAAAAATCCAGCGTTTGCGCCCTTCACTTTTCACCAGACCAAAACTTCAAACTCTTTGGCGCTGTCTTCATCGTTTCCGATGAGCGCTTCTATTTTTGTTGGTGGGTTTACATTCAAGCCCTTTGCGAAAGTAGAAACGTCGCGCCAGTTCCTCACCTTTTTCCAAGGCTGATCGTCACTTTTTCGCAAAGCAAAGATTGTATCGCCTGGCCGGATGGATGAAAACTGCGGAGGCATTGGAGTAGCGGAAATGTCCGCCGAAACATCTTGACCCGCCTCGCGCTTGGCCTTGATTTTTTGACCCCAGTCCGTGACTGCGCTTTGCCATCGTGCGTAATCCTCAGCCGTCACAACGTGGCGTAGTAGGGTTGCCGTGCTTCTGAGATCGGGGTCTGGTGCAAACGTTCCCAAGAGGACAGTTCGCCCTTCGTAATCAGGTGTCAGCAGGATCGGGCCGACCAAGATGTAATAGGCCACCGGTGAAATCGAATTTCGAAATTCGGGGGAGCCATGATCTCGGACAATATTCGATATCGCATCAATTGCTTTGGTTAGCCTGTTCGATTGTCTCGTTTTTTCCCCCGCAGCCGCAAAAACCGTCTTGAGGCCTTCTACCGCGCTTGTATCATCACCTGCATTGCCAGACTGGCTCAACTTAGAAGCGGCAGCGCCATAATCTTTCGTTATATCGGCGTAGGCCTCAATATCCGCTTGAAATTCCGATGCGGATGCGCCAGCAAAATCTTTATACGTAGCGCCGTCTTTTTGAGCCAACTGCAAAAGGTCTGCTGAAAACGTGGTTGCCTTTTCCGCTGTCCGCTCCCCTTCATCGAATATGAGCCATGCATAGCTTTCTGCGATCTTATTGCACACCTCGATGACAGCGGCTGGGGGCGGCTTTACAACGGGGTGCTTTTGAGGCGACTGTAAACCTGGCCTAGCAGCAATCAAAAATACTAAAGACCCAAGCATACGGTTATTCTAACACGCCCCCCGCGCCCTCTTGTCAGCCTGTCCCGTCCACGCTATTACGCTCCAAACGACCGGATGGAAAGCAAAAATGCCATTAATCGCCTATTACCGAGTGTCCACCGCCGAACAAGGATTGTCCGGACTTGGCCTAGAAGCCCAGCGCGCAGCCGTTGAAC
>Ga0265338_10010850_pt1 | contig 10606 bp, 12 predicted proteins | sample 42126metaG_FD_193579 | JGI IMG/M metagenome (GOLD analysis project Ga0265338, IMG submission 193579) | Rhizosphere microbial communities from Carex aquatilis grown in University of Washington, Seatle, WA, United States - 4-21-26 metaG | ecosystem: Host-associated > Plants > Roots > Rhizosphere... | reverse complement strand
AGCTCCTGAACGGCAGCGTCCGTATTTCCATTCTTGAAGTAATCCTGCGCCGATAAATAATTCGCCAGCGAATTGCTCGGCGACGATGCTTTGAACAAATCCAGCCACTTGCGCCGGTCGGCGGGAAATTCGTCATGCGCCAAAACCGCCAGTTCGACCTGCGGATTATTTGGAAAGTTCGTCGCCGCCTCGTTTAAATAATTCGTGTCGTCCAGCGCGCGAGACGTCGCCAGCAAGCTCATCGCATCGCGATTGTGTTTTGCCAGCCAAGCCTCGACTTTCGCCTGTGGAATTTTTTCGAATCCGGCGTCCCCTTCAGCCTGCCCATTGGTCGGCCTTGGCACCGATGACACGTAGTAAGGGTGAAAATCTTCAGATCCAAAGGAGCGGGACTCAGTTCCAATCTGCTTTTGTTTTTGTTCCGGGGCGATCCGGTTGGACGTGACGAAGTGCCAAACCGCCCCGGCGATAACGGCCACCAGTGCCAAGGTGACCAGCCATTTGTCGAACGACGACTTTCGCATAATCCCAGCTTTGACGATTTGACTTCATCAACGACAAATCGTCACGCAAAACAATGAATTTCTCTGCGACTCCGTGCCGCTGCGGTTTCTATTTCCCCTTGAGCCGGTGCATCGTCGCGCGCTTGAGTTCGCGGGCGGACTCGCGCTGTTTCATATCTTCACGTTTGTCGAACTGCTGTTTGCCGACACCGACGGCGAGCGCGACCTTCACCTTGCCATTCTTCCAGTAAAACGCCAGCGGCACGAGCGCATGGCCTTTGACCGAGGCCAGACTGAATAATTTCCGGATCTCCGACCGGTGCAGGAGCAATTTGCGCGGGGCCTTGGGCTGATGATTCTGGAGATTGCCGTGCGAGTATTCGTCGATGTGTGCGTTGTAAAGCCAGACCTCTTCCTTGTCCACCCGCGCGAAGGCGTCGGCGATTTGGCCCTTGCCCGCGCGCAGGGACTTGACCTCCGTGCCGTGCAACACGATGCCCGCCTCGAAGGTCTCAAGGATGTGGTAATCGCGGCGCGCCTTGTGATTGGTCACGATGTCGGCCATGAGTTCAATGTAGAATGAAGAAGGAAGAATGCAGAATCAAAAATGCTACTCCAAATAGAGAATTACCCTGGGAGGATGCAACCTTCCGACGCGGCAGAAACAGTTTTTTCCTTCATTCCGCCTTCTGCCTTCTGCCTTTTGGGAATCAGCGTTTCCGGCGTTTCTTGGCCTGCGGACGGACCAGTTCGCCCAGTTCAGGCAGTTCCCAGCCGATTTTTTCCTCGAGAATTTCGCGCAACGCAATGTCCGCCACGCCGAGATTGGTCGTGTTGGCCACGAGCGGACGGCTCAGACCGCCGCCGCCGGAATTGAGCTGGCGGACCCGGCGTGAAATGAGGTTCACCAGCACATTAGGGTTGCCGACCTTTTCGGCGGCTTTTTTACAGAGTTCAGCGTTCACAATTTTGGGTCGAGAAAACGAGCAGGAAAGTTTATTGGTTCCGCCGATATATGCAATAAGAAAATTTGACCTTTCTGGAAACGGCTTTAATGCTATTTTGCGGGCGAATTGAACGAAATGGAGCGAACGATGAAAACACGCAAACTGGGAAAACAAGGATTGGTGGTTTCCACCGTGGGTCTGGGCTGCATGGGTATGTCGGAATTTTACGGCGCCCGCGACGACCAGGAATCCATCGCCACCATCCACCGCGCACTGGATTTGGGCGTGACGCTCCTCGACACCGCGGACGTCTATGGACCGCACCTGAACGAAGAACTGGTCGGTCGCGCCATTCAAGGCCGCCGCGAGAAGCTGATGATCGCCACCAAATTCGGCATCGTGCGCGACCCGAAAAATCCCAACGTCCGCGGCGTCAGCGGAAAACCCGATTACGTCCGCTTCTCGTGCGAAGGCAGCCTGCGCCGATTGAAGGTGGACGTGATTGATTTGTATTACCAGCATCGCGTGGACCCGGACACGCCCATCGAGGAAACCGTCGGCGCGATGGCACAACTGGTGGAGGCAGGCAAGGTGCGTTACCTCGGCCTGTCCGAAGCCGGCGCCCAAACCCTCCGGCGCGCCCACGCCGTCCATCCCATCACCGCGTTGCAAAACGAATATTCCCTCTGGACGCGCGATCCCGAGGACGAAATGCTGCCGACGTGCCGGGAGTTGGGAATTGGCCTGGTGGCTTACAGCCCGTTGGGCCGCGGCTTTCTCACCGGCCGGTTCAAAAAATTTGACGACCTGCCCGCCGACGATTACCGCCGGGTTTCGCCACGTTTTCAGGGCGACAATTTCCAGCGCAATCTCGAATTGGTGAAACGTATCGAGGAACTCGCGGCGAAAAAACATTGCACGTCATCGCAACTCGCGCTCGCCTGGGTGCTGGCCCAGGGCGACGACATCGTTCCCATCCCCGGCACCAAGCAACGGAAATATCTCGAGGAAAATGTCGAGGCGACAAAAATCCAATTGACCCGCGAAGACCTGGCGCGCATCGGCGAAGTCGCGCCGGTCGGCGTTGCGGCCGGCCCACGTTATCCCGAACACATGATGCACATGATTGGCCGGTAAAAAGGCTTTGGAGGGAAGTCCCGCATTGCGGGATCGCTGCCCCATCATCGGCAGCGTCGTTGTTTCCCCATCTTGGGCATTGACGAAGCAATGCCCTCCAGTTGGTTGCGGAAAACCCGTTGCTTGCCCGGCCGGATTTTTTTCTTAAAATACCGGCACATGTCAGCAACGACTCAATTCAATTTACAGGACTTTCTGGCCACGCGCACCGAGGCCGTCAATCGCGCACTCGACCGATTTCTGCCGTCCGAGAAAACTCGGCCCGCGACCATCCACAAGGCGATGCGTTACTCGCTCTTCGCCGGTGGCAAACGGATGCGCCCGGCATTGTGCCTGGCTGCCGCCGAGGCTTGTGGCGGCAGCGACGCTGCCGCGATGCCGCTCGCGTGCGCCGTCGAGTGCATCCACACCTATTCGCTCATCCACGATGATTTGCCGGCGATGGACAACGATGATTTTCGCCGTGGCAAACTCACCAACCACAAGGTGTTCGGCGACGGCATCGCCGTGCTGGCGGGCGACGCGTTGTTGACGCAGGCGTTTGAAATCGCCGCACACGCCAAAGGCTGGCCGCGCTATCCGCACCGCGCTTTGATTCTGGAACTCGCCAAAGCGTCCGGCTCGCTGCAACTCGTCGCCGGGCAGGTGGCGGATCTGGAAGGCGAAGGCAAGAAAATTTCCGCCAGCGAACTGCGTTACATTCATGAGCGCAAGACCTCGGCGTTGCTGTGCTGTTCCGTGCGGCTCGGCGGCATGAGCGCGAACTGCACGTCCGCACAACTCAAGGCGCTGACGGATTTCGGCTATCACGTCGGGCTCGCGTTTCAGGTGATTGACGACATCCTGGACGTGACGCAGACCAGCGAGCAGCTCGGCAAGACGGCGGGCAAGGACACTGCGGCGCACAAGGCAACCTACCCGGCCATTGTGGGTCTGGAAAAATCACGGAAAATTGCGGAGCAACTGACAGCCAAGGCGTTTGCTGCGTTATCCCGCATTGCGGGATTCAAAGGCCGCGCTGTCGCCCTCGAAGCCCTGGCGGAATTTCTGCTAAAGCGGGATAAATAGAATTGGATTAGAGCCTGCTGAAAACGCTTATAACAATATGGCTTATTTCGCTGCTTTGCTTGTGCATAATTTCGCTTGGGAGATTGCTGAACCTCGATTCGTTTTAGCTCCCGGCATTAGTTTGTGCCGATTTAGTGGCAGTGAACTTGAACGCGTCTATCAAGATTTGTGTAAAAAACACCTTATTGATGACAGCGATCCTTTCAATTATCAGGTTTGCCTTTTAATCACACCAGACGCCACAGGGAATTTCTACGCAGACATTTTTGATTCCAATTCGGACATCGAAAAGCTTTCAAATTTTATTTCTATCTTTACCAACTGCATTTTATCAATGCGCAGAATAATTTGGTCTCACGATAATTTTCGCACAGTTGCTGGAACTGAAATACTTTTTGTGCCGATGGGGGATTTAATCGCAGGCGATTGGAATCCTATCACAGAAAAAAATGCCCCGCTCATTGCTGAAGCATGGAGCAATTTTAAGAAAACTGTTAAAACGGGGCATCGCATTTCAGATGCACTTACCTACTTCTGTTATGCTGGGCGCGCTCAATATGCAGAGCAAGTTTGTCTCAATCTGGCTATAGTTTTGGAAATTCTTTTTGCTCCCCACTCAAACTCCGAAACATCTCATCAGACCGCGTTTAATGTTTCCCGGTTTATGGCGACGAATCGCCCCAATCGAGAAGACGTTTTTCAAATGGTTAAGCAATTTTATGGCGTGCGTTCTTCCATTGTCCACGGTGGAAAGCCTGATTACGAAAAAGCGGAAGAAGTTGCGTATCGCACTTATTTATTGGTTTGCCGTATTTTGAGAAAGATTCTTTTAGAAAAAGAAACCACCCAAACTTTCAACGACGAAGCGAGGCGTAGAGAATTATTTCAAGGTTACTTGTTTGACTGAAAATCGGCTTAATCACTCACTCCACTCGCCGATTTACGGATAGGGCTCGAGTTTTTCCTTGAGCATTTCGTGTCCGCGCGCGACTTAAAACCTCGTCAGCTTTTCCAATTCCTTCACGCGCTTTTCGATGTCAGCGCGTTTGGTTTTGGTGGTGCGGGTCAGGCCGAAGCCTTCGCAGCAAAATGATGCCGTAACACTGCCGTAAATCATCGCGCGCCGGAGGTTGTCGTCAATCGAACCGCGCGCCGTCGCCAGCCAGCCCATCATCCCGCCCTTCGAATGATTCACTCCCCTCGCCGGTTTGCAGATACGGCTTGAGTTTTTCCTTGAGCGTTTCGCGTCCGCCGGAAGTGATGGTTGTAAAGCAGCAGATCGCGGCTATATTGGATGTTGATTTGAAGGTTTTATCCACATCATTAAGTTTTCTGGCACTCGCTTTGTTGCCTGTCACCGCGCAGGTCAGCGTCTGGACCTACCACAACGACAATTATCGCACGGGCCTGAACACCAATGAGACGATCCTGAACCTGACGAATGTGAACCCGAGGTCGTTCGGCCGGCTGTTCACCAACAGGGTGGACGGTTGCGTGTATGCGCAGCCGTTGTATGTGCCGGGCGTGGCGATACCGGGGCAGGGCACGCACAACGTCCTGTTCATCGCCACGGAGCACAATTCGGTCTATGCGTTCGACGCGGACGTGCCGGCGGCGGCGGGCGGGTTGCTGTGGCAGACGAATCTCGGCCCGGCGGCGGTGACCGTCATGGGCACATTCACGAACAAGAACTTCGGGACACGCTATAACGGCAATGCATACACGGACATCATTCCCGAAGTCGGCATCACCGGCACGCCGGTGATTGATTTGAGTTCGGGCACGCTCTATGTGGATGCGTTCACGGGCGAAATCGGCGGCGGGGTGACGAATTATTTTCACCGGTTGCACGCGTTGAACATCACAAACGGAACGGAACAGCCGTTCAGTCCGGTGTTGGTCAGCGCCAGCGTTCCGGGCATCGGCGTCGGCAGCACGAACGGCCGGTCCATCTTCAAAGCGCAGCAGCAACTTCAACGCTGCGCGCTCACGTTGGCGGGCGGAATTGTTTACGTTTCCTATGCCGGTTACGCGGACACCGACCCGTACCATGGCTGGATCATCGGATTCAATGAAACCAATCTGGCGCAACTGACCAATTACGTCTTCAACACGACGCCCAACAGCACAGTCGCAGCGTTCGGTGTGAATGCGGGTGAAGGCGGTATTTGGATGGGCGGCGGCGGATTGTCTGTGGATGACAATACAAACATTTTTTTCCAAACCGGCAACGGAAGTTTCAATGCGACTAATAACACCGGCGGCACGGAATACGGCGACAGTTTTATCCGGCTTTCGACGACCAATGGACTGGCGGTCGCCGATTATTTTACGCCTTTCAATCAAGCGACGCTGGCCGCGAACGACACCGATTTGGGTTCGGGCGGATTGCTGCTGCTGCCCAACCAGCCGGGAACGTTTCCGCATGAATTGCTCGGCGCGGGCAAACAGGGGCTGATTTACGTGATCAACCGAAACCAGATGACGACCGGCAACAATCATTTTGATTCGACCAACAGCATTGATTTTGTCGTGCAAACTAATCTCGGCAGAATCAAAGGCTCGTTTGACACGCCCGCTTATTTCAATGGCCGGATTTATTACGCAGGCAACGGAGACAATCTGAAAGCCATTCCACTGACCAACGGCCTCATGTCTGGCCTTAATGTTTTGACCAACCGAAACCGCATCTTCAATTTTCCAGGAGCGACGCCGAGCATCTCCGCCAACGGCACGAACAATGGCATCGTCTGGGCGTTGCAAATGATGACCAACCTTGCGAGCCCCGCGGTGCTCGTCATCTGCAACGCCACGAATTTTGCGACCGAACTTTACACCAGCACGAACAACGCGAGCCGCGATCAGTTGGGCGCGGGGGTCAAGTTCGCCGTGCCGACGGTCGCCGACGGGAAGGTTTTTGTCGGCAGCTCGAATTCCGTTTCCGTTTTCGGTTTGTTGGCGGGCACGTTTTCCTTCAGTTCGCCGGCTTACAGCGTGCCGGAGGCCAACACCAATGTGACCATCACGGTGAATCGCGTTGGCGGAACGAACGGCGCGGTGCAGGTTTCGTATGCCACGGTCGCGGGCGGCACGGCGGTGGACGGCGTGAATTACACCGGTGTTTCGGGCGCGTTGAACTGGACGAATGGTGAATCGGGTTCAAAAACTTTCACCGTGCCGGTTTTCAACGACGGCCTGGCGGAACCCAATCCGACGGTGAATTTGGCCTTGAGCAATCCGACGAACGGCGCGGCGCTCGGCGTGCAATCCACCGCGGTGCTGACCATCATCAAACCACCGACGAGTGTTTGGAAGCTTGCGCATTTTGGCGCGAACGCCAACAACGCCGCCATTGCCGGCGATCTGGCGGACCCGGACCAGGATGGCCAGGTAAATCTGCTGGAATATGCCTTGGCCAGCGACCCGAATGTTGCCAACCCAAGTCCTTTCACGGGTACGCTCACCGGAAATCAATTTCAGGTTTATTTCCCGCGCAACATTTCGGCGAATGACATGACCTGCGTTTTGCAGACTTCCAGCTCGCTGACGTCGTGGAGCGACTTGATGACTTTCACCGCCGGGACCGGCTGGGTGGCGAACCTGCCCGGCACGACGGTCGCAGAATCCCCGGCCAGCGGCAGTCCGCCCGATCAATACGTGAACGTGACGATCACGTGTTCAACGAATGTGACGGTGAACGTGACGAACCAGTTTCTGCGACTGCAAATGCACCGGTAAAATCATTCTGGTTCACTCAAATCGCCGGTTAGGAGAAACGACTTGATCGGTTCGCGTCATAAAACAGGTAGCTCAAAACCTCGTCAACTTTTCCAGTTCCTTCACGCGGCGGTCAATGTCAGCGCGTTTGGTTTTTGTGGTGCGCGTCAGGCCGAAGCCTTCGCAGCAAAATGATGCCGTGACGCTGCCGTAAATCATCGCGCGCCGGAGGTTGTCGTCAATCGAACCCTTTGCCGTCGCCAGATAACCCATCATGCCGCCCACGAACGAGTCGCCCGCGCCGGTCGGGTCCACGACCTGGTGCAGCGGATACGCCGGGCAGATGAAATAACCGCGCGGCCCGGACAAAATCGAGCCGTGCGAACCTTTTTTGATGATGACGTATTTCGGCCCCAGCTTATGGATTTTCTTCAGCGCGGCGAAGACGTTGTCCTCCTTGGTCAACTGGTGCGCCTCGCTGTCGTTGAGCACAAAGCCGTCAAGGCGCCGGAGCAGCTTCAACAAATCCGGCAGCGCGATGTTCAGCCACAAATCCATCGTGTCGGCCACGACGAATTTCGGCCGCTGCATCTGGTCGAGCACGTGGTGCTGGAGCGCGGGCGCGATGTTCGCCAGCAGAACGAACCGGGAATGCCGGTGCGCCTTCGGCAGCGTGGGCGTGAAGGTCTCGAACACGCCAAGTTCGGTCAGCAGCGTGCGCCGGTTGTTCATGTTCGCCTCGTATTCGCCCGACCAGTGAAACGTTTTGCCGGACAAAATCTGCAGGCCGGCGAGATCAATTTTGTGCCGGCGATAAAGCTCGAGGTATTTTTTTGGGAAATCCTCGCCGACGACGCCGACCAGTTTTACCGGGCTGAAAAAGCTCGCGGCGACGGCGGCGTGGCTGGCCGAACCGCCCAGCAGGCGCGGGTTTTCACCCTTGGGAGTTTTGATGGAATCCAGCGCGGTGGAACCGACAATGAGAACGCTCATGAATTTGGGGTCTGGGATTTAGGTTCTGGGTTCGGGGTTTTGCCCTCATCCCGGCCTTCTCCCATCCGATGGGAGAGGGTGGCGCGAAGCGATGGGCGAGGGTTTTAGAAAATCACTTTGTTTCAGAGCCACCTTTGTCTTTTTGAATCAATTCAATCTCGTAACCTTCCGGTGCGTCAATGAAGGCGAAGGTCGTCCCGCTCGAACTCGTGATCGGACCGTCGGAGTATCTCAAGCCGTGCCTGGCCAGGTGTTTGCCAAATTCCTCGAGGCTGTCCACCTCGAACGCGAGATGCGTGAGGTCGGGCTGGACTTGCACGGAATCGCTGCCGGGAAAATGGCAGATTTCAATCTCCTCGTCGCTTTCCGGCGCCTTGAGAAAAACCAACTCGGAGCCGCGCGGCGATTTGTGCCGCTTGAGTTCTTCGAGGCCGAGGACGTCGCGGTAAAATTTCACCGTGCGTTCCAAATCATTCACGCGGTAGCGCGTGTGCAACAATTTATTCACTCGCAAGTTTTTCATGCGCGTCAGGCCAGCGTGAAATCGTGCGCCAGCAGCTTGATAATCAGCCGATCGAGATACAGCCACCGGTGAACAGCAAACCGATGGCCGCGATTAAGAGAAGGATTTTGTTCTTCACGCGAAAATTGTTTCGCAGGCCGTGCGGGGACGCAAGACAAAAGTCCGCCGCCGGGCTGAACGCCCTTCCAAAATTCATCGGCAATTTTTCATTTCCCGCCGCCCGGTTCTCCGGCATGATTGAGTTGTTTTATGGGCAAACGCCGCGAAGCGCGGGAACGCGCCGTCCAGTTTCTGTTTCAGCACGATCTGAATCCGCCGGAGGATTTGGACCGGGCGCTGGAGGAATTCTGGCAGACGCAGCGCGCTGCGGCCATCGCCGAGGAAAAAGGCCCGGCGACGTGGGGCCAGCCCCACGAACTGCCGCCGCCGACCGCCGAGGAGGCCGAGACGCGGCTGTTCGCCGACCCCCTCATCCGCGGCGTCATCGGGCAACGCGACGCCATCGATGAACACATCAAAAAATTCGCCAAAAACTGGGAGTTCCATCGCATCGCCGCCGTGGACCGCAACATCATGCGGCTGGCCATCTTCGAAATGCTGCACCGCGAGGACATCCCGCCCGTGGTCAGCATCAACGAGGCGGTGGACATCGCCAAAAAATTCTCCACGCAGGATAGCGGCAAATTTGTGAACGGCATCCTGGACAAGGTCAAAGGCGAAGTGATGCGGTCGCCAAGGATTGTCAAATAGCTAGATGAAATTCGCCGATTTACATTTGCATACGTTTTTCTCCGACGGCACGTTTTCGCCGGAGGAACTGGTCGGTCACGGCCACCGGCTCGGTTTTGCGGCGCTCGCCCTGACGGACCATGATTCAGTGGAGGGTTGTCCGCGCATGGCCGCGGCGTGCGAGGCGGCGGGCATTGAGTTCATTCCCGGCACCGAACTCACCGCCGAGCATAACGACACGGAAATTCATCTGCTCGGCTATCTCGTGGACACACAGAACGAAAAATTCCTGTCGGACATCGCCAGGTTTCAGGCCGTCCGCCAGGATCGCATCCGCGAAATGGTCGCTCGGCTCAACCGGTTGAATGTCCCGCTGGAGGTCGAGACCGTTTTTGCGCTGGCCAATTGCAAATCGCCCGGCCGTCCACACGTCGCGCGCGCGCTGGTGAAGGCCGGACTGGTCGCGAATCTGGACGAAGCCTTCGAGCGCTTTCTGAAAAAGAGCCGGCCGGCGTGGGTGCCCAAGGCCAAGATGTCCGCGCTCGAAGCCGTCGAACTCATTCATCGGGCCGGCGGACTCGCCGTCATGGCGCATCCGGGGTTGAACCGCACCGACGACGTGATTCCGGCCTTGATTGAAGCGGGCCTGGACGGCATTGAATGTTTTCACACGAAACACTCGACCGCTACGTCCGAGCGTTACCTGGAGATTGCCGACAAATTTCATCTGCTCATCACCGGCGGCTCCGATTGCCACGGCTTCAGCAAGGGCAAGCCGCTTATCGGCAACGTCAAACTGCCCTACGAACACGTGGAGAAACTGAAAGCAAAAGCTGAAGAACGAAAATTCTCAACCACGGATGAACACAAATAAACACGGATTTTCTAAAAATGGATTGTTGGATTGTTGGATGATCAGGTTAATGAAATTTTCCGACCAGGCCGCCTCTCGACCAGCCATCAATTCAGGAATCCATCAATTCACTCTT
>Ga0265338_10010849_pt1 | contig 10607 bp, 11 predicted proteins | sample 42126metaG_FD_193579 | JGI IMG/M metagenome (GOLD analysis project Ga0265338, IMG submission 193579) | Rhizosphere microbial communities from Carex aquatilis grown in University of Washington, Seatle, WA, United States - 4-21-26 metaG | ecosystem: Host-associated > Plants > Roots > Rhizosphere... | reverse complement strand
TGAATTGAATAAGTAATTAACTTCATCAGGGAGGATGAGTGAAATTTTCAATTATTATCATTGCCGCGTGTCTGTCGCTTGCGGCTTGTAATCACGACGACTCGACAACGCAAGCGGCTCCGCCGCCTGCCGCCGATCCGCAGGGCTTGCCGTCGACCGATGCCAGTGGACAAGTAATTTCGGGAACCACCGTGTGGAGCGGAGCGGGCCGCCGCTCGTGCGTTGAAGCCGACCATCAGTTAGTGCGTAACGTGCGCCACGACTTAAAGGCGATTGAAGCCGACACGCAAGTCGGTTGGGCTCAAGGTCAAGGCGGACGCAATCACCACGATGTTTCTTATTTGATCCTGGCTACGAACCGCGCTGAGCGCGGAATTCAAGAATGTAACCGCACAAAAGCGGAAATCCAGTTCTCGTCGTGCCAAATGGCCGAGGTGAATCGCGCTTTTGAGGGCCTGACGCGCTAATGCGATCAATTGTGGGAAACACGCGGCCGCTTGGTCGAATTGCTTAGAAAAAATAACGTTCACATGTAAGAGGCTGCGGGATGAAACGGTTAACCTTAGCACTTGGTTTTCTCTGCTTGATGACGGCGGCGTGCGCGAAGCACCACCGCCCGACACCCATGGTAAATCCTCATCCCCCGGCAAAAACAGCGCCGGATTCTAAGTTAGATTCGCCGACACCTGTGACTCCGTCGCTGGGGCCGACCGATCCGACGGGACCCACGGATGGATCGGGCGACAGTAAACCGCCCGTCGATTCTTGGACGTCGTTGAATATCACTTCGCCTGACGGCGAAACGCTGTCACGCGAGGACCTGTACACGGGCCCCGCCTCGTATCCTTGCCACACGTCCGATATCGTGATCATCCAAAAGGTGAATGGCGATGTCATCGACGACGTCGCGGCCGTGAAAGCCGATGTCTCGATGGACAAGAGTAAGCCCACTGCGGCCGAAGTGTCGGATGCCGCGAATCGCATCGGCAACGCGATTTATCGTTGCAACCAGTTGCGCGCAACGGTCGACCTCAAGACGTGTAAAGATCCGAAGATGCTGCTCGACGTGAACAATGTCGGCAACTCCTGCGACCGCTTGAAGGACCTCAAAGGCTCCGTGGATGCGGTTAAGAAAATCGTGATTCCGGGAGAAGCGGCGGCGCCGTAGCTCAGCCGTGAGATTCGTCGTTGTCGTCTTCGATGCGCTTAACGGTGTGAGTGATATCAATATCCTCTTCGCCTTTGAGCGCCTTCTTAAAATTTTTCGTGCCCTTGCCGATGGACCGGCCGATTTCCGGCAATTTATTGGGGCCGAACAAGACCACTAAGACCAGGACTATCAAAAGAATATGTGTGAGCGAGATCACGTGGAACTCGCCTCACTCGAGGCGTTCTCCGTGCGCGGTTTGCTTCCGCGCGGGCGGCGTCTCCGTGGACGCCGGCGGCGAGAGCCACCGCCTTCGCGGCCACCGCCGTCACCGATTTGGTCTTTCACCTGAGCAAAACGCTCATTCCAGTAAAATGCATCTTCACAGCCAAGGAAGTAATCTAAGCCGGCGTAGCGCAAAGCCAGCGGGAACGCATCGTTCATCAGCAGCGCGCGCTGGCGGCGTTCGCCCTTCTTTTGGAATTCGCGGCGCTTGCCGAGCAAGGGCTCAACGTGGAGCGCTTTTGCGACTAAGGCTTGCTCGAACTTGAACATTCCGAGTTCGTCGCGCATCCATTTTTGCACACTTTCGGCAGCGAGCGGATCGTGCGCCCGGGTGGTAACCACTGGATCCGGCTGCAGGAACGCGCGGGTGAACGCTAGCACCAAAATCCCAAACAGATCGACCGGCGAGAGCTGGTTGTCATAGGGAATTTGCCGCAAATACGAAAAGAAAACTTCGGCCGCGTCTTCGTTTTGCAAAGCCTCATGAAGCGTCGGGGTCAAAACCTTGAGAATTTCGAGATCAAACGCTTCTTGGAATGCGAGTACGGGCTTTCTTAAGCGCAGCCATTTGAGAATTTCTTCGCGGCGGCGCGGGAGCGCGGTGGTCAGCAAGGTCGGCGCCGTTTCCATCATGGCTTTACGGAGATCGGCATCGAAGGTGAATTCGATCATATGTTTCAAACGGAGCGCGCGCAGAATGCGGATCGGATCTTCCTTCAGCCGGCGTACAGGTTCGCCGATCATCCGTATAATGCGGTTTTCGAGATCGGGCAGGCCTTCGGCGAAATCAATCAGCTGATCGTTGATGGGATCATAAAACAAACCGTTGATTGTGAAATCCCGCCGGCGGGCGTCTTCTTCGGGGGTCCCGAACATGTTGTCGCCCGCAGGCGCGTCTTCGCTGCCCATTTCTTCGGCGGTCAGTTCGCGGCGGAAGGTCGCGACCTCGAACTGCTGTTCGTCACGTCGGACCAGCACGAGGCGAAAGCGCTTACCGATGACGTACGCGCGATGAATCGTGCGTTTCACCTGGTCGGGTTGTGCGTTGGTCGCGATATCGTAATCTTTGGGATGAATGCCAAGGAGGAGGTCGCGGACGCAGCCGCCCACGAGGTACGTTGTGAATTCGCGCTTTTGCAGGGCCCGCACGATGCCCACCGCGTGAGGATCAACCCAATCTTGATGTAAATGCGGCTTAGAGGTAACGTTCATGAAACTCGATTATGTCGTATTTAGAGCACTTCCATTATCAAATAACAGGGAATCCCCAAGGACACAAACTCGTGTTTCTACATGGTTTGATGGGGTCCGCTTCGAACTGGCTGCGGGTGGCGCCGGCTTTTCAGGATGAGTTCCATATTTTGACCTACGATCAACGGGGCCATGGGCGCAGTTTTCATCCGGAATCCGGCTATGCGCCTCGCGACTATGCCCAAGACTTAAAGTCCATTTTGGACGAGTTGGGCTGGAGGGAAATTGCGCTGGTCGGACACTCTATGGGTGGCCGAAATGCGCTGGAATTCGCCCTGCATTTTTCGCAAAGAGTCAAAGCCCTGGTAGTGGAGGATATCGGTCCGGATGCCAATTACGCGTCCATTGAGCGGATCGAAAAGCTCCTAAAGTTGGTGCCCACGCCGTTTCGGTCGCGGGCCGAGGCCAAGGATTTCTTTGAAAACCGGTATGCGGATAAGATCCGGTTTTATCCGAAAGCCGGCGTGGTCGCGAAATTCTTCCTGACTAATATTGAACAGAAGCCGGACGGCACCCAAGACTGGCGTTTCGCCAAAGACGCCATTCTAAAGAGCATGGTCGAGGGCCGGAACGAGGATCGCTGGGATGCTTTCGCCAATTTGAAAATGCCGGTTTTGGTCATGCGGGGAGAGCAGTCGGACGATCTGACTCGTCCGGTTTTCGAACGGATGTTAAAGGTTCTTCCGACGGCACGCGGGATAGAAATTGCGGGCGCCGGCCACTGGATTCATTTTGATCAAACCGAGGCCTTCGTCCGGGCCCTCAAGGAGTTTTTTCACTCCACTTTAGGGACCAACCTTTGACATGCGAACGTGGGGCCGTATACTACGGCTTTATCGAGAATAATGACATTATGAGTCGAATGTGAAGTTTTCAGATTTCCAGTTACATCCCATCCTGCAAGCCAACTTGGACCGCGTGAATTGGACCGATCCCACGCCTATTCAAGAGCAAGCGATTCCTTTACTCAGAACCGGCAAAGATATGTCGGGTCTCGCGCAAACCGGAACCGGTAAGACCGGCGCGTTTTTGATTCCGCTGATCGATCGTCTGTTGAAGGCTGAAAAGCCCGACTCCGCGGTTGCCGAATCGACGACTGTCCCGTTTAACGAGTGGAAGAAGAAGCAGTACATCTTGGTTTTGGTGCCGACGCGCGAACTGTGCGAACAGGTGCAGGAGAATTGTAAGAGCTTTTTGCAAGACACCGGCTTCGCCTGCGTTTCAATTTACGGCGGAACGACCTATGACAAACAAGTCGCGGCACTCAAGAGCGGCGTAGAAATTGTCGTTGCGACTCCGGGCCGTTTTATCGATCTATATAAAGAGCATGTCGCCGATCTCGGCCTCGTGCGCGCGATAGTCTTCGACGAAGCAGACCGCATGTTCGACATGGGTTTCCGCGACGACATGAAGTTTATTTTGAAGCGTGTGCCGCGCGACCGCCAGTTCCTGGTGTTCAGCGCGACTTTAAATTTTGAAGTTTTGAATACCGCGTACGAATATGGCGCCGATCCGGTCGAGATCAACATCAGCCGCGACCAGGCCAAGGCCGAAAACGTAAAAGATTTTATCATGCATGTCGGCCATACGGATAAGCCGAAATATTTGTTGTCCTTGCTGCGCAAACACAATCCGCGGCAGGCCATCATTTTTAGTAACTTCAAACACAATGTTGAGCGCATCGCGAAATTCCTCACTAGCAATGGAATCCCTGCCGTGGGCATCTCGAGTTTGCTCACGCAAGCGCAACGCAACCGTGTGATGGCGCAATTCAAAGCCGAGAACGAAAAGAATATTCTCGTCGCCACCGATGTCGCGGCCCGTGGTTTGGATATCTTGGGCGTCGATATGGTTTTCAATTTTGATTTGCCCGAAGACGCTGAGAACTACGTTCACCGCATCGGCCGTACCGGCCGTGCCGGCGCCACCGGTCAGGCCTTCAGCATGGTCAGCGACCGCGATGTGGAATCCCTGCAACGTATTGAAGACTATCTGAAGCATAAAGTGGAAGCGATTTGGGTCGACGACACCGATTTGGTGACTGAGATGCAACCGTTTCCGGCCGACGAATCCCGCCGTCACAGCGGACCTCCGGGCCGCGGACGCGGTGGAGATCGTGGTCCCCGCCGCGAAGGCGGCAGTCGCGATCGCGGACCGCGCCGCCATGAGGGTCGTCGTCCTGAAGGTGGACCGCGCCACGAAGGTGGCCGTCACGAAGGCAATCGTCCCGAGGGCGGACAGCGCCATGCGGAAGGCGGACGTCCGCACCGCGAACATCGTGAACATGGTCCGGGCCAAGAGGGTGAACGTCAGCATCGGGGCGGACAGCATCGCGACCGGAGTTCCGGACGTCACCGCGATTCCAATCAACAGGCGTCTGGCGGAGGCGGAGGACATCCGCGCCGCGACGGTCAGCGTCCGGGTGGCCGCCAACAACAGGGCGGACGGCCGCATCACCAGTCGGGGAACGGACATCCGAACCGCGGAGGCGAACATCGCCGTCCGCAAGGCGGACATCCGAAGCACGGACAGCAACAGCACGGACGACATCAAGGTCAACGTCCGCGTCACGGACAGCATGCGGCGCCGCCGCCGGCGACGATCGGACAGAAGGTTTCCGGGTTCTTCAAAAAGCTCTTTGGTGGCAAAGAGTCTTAAAGCGGGGGCTTAGATGGACGAGATCGAAGTCCCCCTCGAAAAAGTTCAAGAAGACATTCAGCACGCCGCTCACCACGCGGCCGATCACTCGCAAATGATCAACTGGGCCGCCATGCTTAGTGCTTTGCTCGCCGTCTTTGCCGCGATCAGCGCGCTCTTTGCCGGCCGCTATGCGAATGAAGCGATGATGGCGCAAATCCGCAGTTCGGATCATTGGTCGTATTACCAAGCGAAAGGCATCAAAGCGTCGCTGACCGAATTCCGCAACCAGACCGAGAATTCAGAAAAGCTCACGGCGAAAATTGCCGAGTATCACCAGCAACAAGAGGCCACAAAAGAGAAGGCCGAAGAAGCGCAGAAGGACGCCGAAGGCGATTTGCTCCGGCACGAGCATCTCGCGGCTTCGGTTACGCTCTTTCAGATTGCAATTGCACTCACGGCCATCTCGGTTCTCACGCGAAAGCGCCGCTTTCTAACCGTCTCCGCGACCCTTGGCGTGGCCGGCGTCGGGTGCATGATTTGGTCGTTTCTGTAGCTAAAAAATTCTAAATTACACATTCACGTGTCTCAGTATGAGACGTGCAGATTTTGAGGCGATTTTTCTTCAGTTTAGGGTCTAGGGCTCCGAAACCATTTATAGATGCGCAATCATAAGCTGACGATCGTTCTCATCGGTGTCTGTTGTTTTGGCTGGTGGGTAGCCTATTCCGCTCACCAGAAAACCGAGGTTGTGGCGAAAGAAGTGGCGCTGCCGCTAGATAAGTACCTGCCGAAACAAGAGAAAACGGCCGCCTCCCAGGCGCTGGCCAAACCGACTCCACAAATTTTTCAAAAAGCGAGCGGCAAACCTGATGCAACCAAACCGTTTGCGTTTAACCGCCGTCCGGCCTCAAACGGTGCTGATTCCGATCCGCGCGAGCGCTACCAGGGGCTCCAGCAATCTGGCTCCGTCCAGGTCAACGGCCATAATTTCAACGTTCTCGGCGTCCGGGCCGTAGAGACCCGCCTTTACGATTCGTCGATGGGTCCGATTCAGTTTGAAGATGGCGGCAAAGCGTTTATCGCGAACACGGATCCGGGCTGGGACCAGCTTCCGACCCACGACAACGATAAACCTGTTTTATTAAACGGCAATGGCCGTCCTGAAATTCTCGAAGGCACGATCCGCGTGAAGTTTGACAATGTCAGCGACGCGCAAAGTTTGGCCGCGCAATACGGATACTCCGTCGAACACACCGACGCGGGCTCCGGCTGGGTGTGGTTCCGTCCTCCGACAAACACTCCTCTCCTCGGTGCCGTCGACAATCTGACTCATACCGGTCACCAAGTGGAACTCAGTATTGAAGGCAATAAGAAGGGGGTCCATTGAAGATCAGGTTGCATCCGGGCCGCTATGCACTCACATTCGTGATGGTAGCCCTGCCGCTCTTCTATTGGAATTGCTCCGGCTTCAAAACGTCGCCGGGGTTTAGTGCGGACAGCAGCAGCTCGACGGCTCCGACCAGCAGCTATGTGATGGGCCCGGGCTCGTCAGGGCCTCTGCCAGCTTACCAAGATATCACGTTTCACTTCGTGCCTTCGGGAAATGGTCCCTTCACCGCGACGGGTGTTCCGTCGTGGGCGACATTTGATACGACGACAGGCCAAATTATCGGCGTACCGCTGACGATGGCGTCGGGCGGATCGTTCACGGTCCACAGCAGTGGCGGAACTTATGGTCCCTACGCGGTGAGTATCGTAGGCAATCCGCTCAAAGAATATCAATGGCATCTTACAAACACCGGACAGACGGCATTCGCCATGACCGCAGGCACTCCGGGTGAAGATATCCATATGCACAACACGGTCGCGCGGGGAATCACTGGTTCCGGCGTGCGCGTCGCCGTGAGCGATACGGGCCTCGACATCGGTCACGAAGCGATTTCGCCGAACTTACTTTCCGGTGAGTCGCGCAACTACCTTCTAAACACGGCGAACTGGCTCGGCAATCCGACGCCGGATCTTTCAACCGGCGACAACGCGCACGGAACAGCAGTCACCAGCTTGATTGCCGAAAAGGGATGGAATGGAATCGGCGGCCGCGGCGTCGCGCCGAACGCGCACTATGCCGCTTTCTTATTTATCGAAGCGCAAGACCAACTGTCGTCGAGCGGCAAACTGTCGCAGGCCTTGGACGACCAATTCACGGGCAATTTCGACGTCTTCAACTACAGTTGGACGGATCCGCAGTGCGCCCTCAGCGAATATCCGCAATCGCTCTTTGACCGCATGAAGACGAGTTACCTCCAGCAGAATAGCGCCAAGGGCTCTTCAATGCTGATGGCCGGCGGCAATAACTATATCGATGACGTGCAGTCCTGTTACACGGGCGTGGCTTCACAGACTGTCTTCGACAACGTCAACTTCAGCGAGATCAACACGACTCCCTATATCATGAACATCGGCGCGACGAACGCCTCCGGTGCGAGCGCGAGTTACTCGACGCCGGGTTCGGCCCTCTGGGTGAGCGCGCCGGGTGGGGAGTATGGCTGGGATACGACACAAACCGGCGTTCCGGCGTTTGCCTATGAGCCGGCAATTATTGCGGCCGATTTTCCGGGCTGCTCGTCGGGACTCAAGGCCGGCGACACGGCCGAGAGTCACTTCGATGCGGGAACGCTGGCACAGAACTCCGGCTGCAAATACGTTTCGACGATGAACGGGACTTCGAGTGCGACGCCGATCACGTCGGGTACAGTGGCGCTTCTTCTGGAAGCGAATCCCAGTCTCACCGCGCGCGATATCAAGTACATCTTGGCGAAGACCGCCGACATGGTTGATCCGGCCGTGAATCCGGCGACTCATCCGGGCACGACGTCGACCACAAGCTACGATCTTACGGGCCATGCCTATGAGCAGGGTTGGGTCACGAATGCCGCGGGCTTCCACTTTATGAACTACTTCGGCTTCGGCCGCATCAATGTCGACAATGCTGTGGCGATGGCGCAAACGTACGTGTCGGCCCTCGGCACTTATCAAGAGACGAATTGGACGAACGATTCGGGAACCCTGAGCCTGGCGATTCCCGACCATTCGGCAACCGGAGTCACGGCGACGATGAATGTGGCCTCGAATCTCACGATCGAAGCCGTGCAGATGCGCGTGACGACAGACGGCTGCGCCGGCGACATCGGCCTTGAACTGACGAGTCCGAGCGGCACGAAGAGCATTGTCATGAACATTAATAGCCGCATCATCGACGGCGCGATTCAGAATCACACCTTCTTGTCGAACGCGTTTTACGGCGAGCACGCGGCGGGCACGTGGACGCTCAAAGCCCTCGATGGCTTTGTGGGGTGCACGGCGCACCTGACGAATTGGAAATTAAATATCGCGGGTCACTAGCTAGCAGGAGGAGCTGCGCCGCACTCACCCGCTCCCGTTGACCCACTCAAAGGTCTTCATAATCTCATTGCAATCGAGGACGGTCTTCGCGAACGACTCGCGGCCGTCCCGGCAGGTCAGAATCACCGCGGTCTTCTCTTTCAAAAACACCACCTGGCGCAATTGCTTTTGCGTTTCGCGGCTGACGATGTCGAGCAGGAAGGCTTGATTCTCGTTGATCTTGATCGGTTTGGCCGTCAGCACTTCAAAGCCGAAGCGGTTGTAATCCTTCATCCACTTTTTCACGTAGGTTTTAAGATTCAAAGGGTGGCGCAAGTCATCCACGCGGACCGTCAGTGCCGGCTGTTGTCCGTTGAACGGAGTCGGCGATTTGTAAATGGTGACGAGCGACGGAATATATTTCGGCGGCGCCTGTTGAATCCACGCCGTCTGCGCGCTGTTGATCTTGAAGCCGCGCGTGGAGTAAAACTCACCCGGCTTTTCCGAGACCAAAGGCGAGCCCGGAAAGGGCGCAGCCCAGCTGGAAATCGCGATCATAAAAGAGCTGATGATCCACAACATGTTTCAAGAGTAGTGCTTAGGGAGTAGCAGGACAAGGTCCAGTCGGCGGCGTGAAACCCATGCGTGCGATTCTAGACCTTTTCTTGTCAATCATCGTAAATGTCAGCCATTTCAGGTCCGGAGAGATCACCGGATAGCGGCGCTCCATATCCGTAACTGTCGGCAATTTCTGAGGGCAAACGTTATCGATGTCCGTAATCCACAGATCGTAAAGATTCGTTTGCGCATCTTTCTGCGCCCACAACAGATATTTGGAATCGGGTGAGAAACTCAAATCCGTTTTGGTCACGATCATATCGCCGCCGACTTCCACCGGCTCGCTTTTGCCTTTTTGCAGACGCAATTTGCTCACGCCGAAGCTGTCGTCCCACTCGATCCACGCGTTAGCCTTGCCGTCACTTGAACCGACATATTGCGTAGGATTTAGGCCAAGGCCCTTGATCGCATGCGCCGTGTGAAGCGTGCGGTGGAAACTTACGATTTCAGTCTTGCTGCCATTCACGCGCGTAAAGATCACGCTCACGCCGTCGTGGCCAAAGCGCGCCTCGCCGTCAAAGCCCGGGTGATCGGTCAAGCGTTGAATGTCGAAGCCTTTGAGTGCGTGTACGTACACTTCCATCGGCTCTTGATAAGGGTAGGGAAGTTTTGAAACTTCCGTCGCCGTGTGCAGAAGCGGCGGATTTTCTTTCAGCTCGTCGGTTGAACTCGAGTAAACGATCCAAGGTTCTTTCGACAAGTAGTGCGGCTGGTAGGTGCTTCCGTTTTGGAACGTCAGGCGGCGCTCGGCGCCATTGGAGAGGTCCTTCTCGTACACCTGGTCTTGTTGGTGATCGCGGCGATGTTTGCTCACGTAGAGCAATTTGTCGCCCTTGAAATTGTAAACGGCCTGCGAGCTATCGCCGTCTTCCACCATGATTTGTAAAGCGCCGTTCTTATTTTCGGGAAGAGGTCCGGGCGGCGGGGCGATGGCTCCGCCGGTGGGATTGGGGTGTTTGCACCCCGCCACCATCAGCAGCGGCAATACGCAGAGCTTTTTGAACCAAGTTTGCCGGAACATGTTGGCGAATCTCCTCAAGCCGTACCCATTTGTCGTGTTTTTCTATCTTAAGACCTGTTTGTCCGACGGTCACGTAAATATCGTGGTGAGTGACGCTGTGACGGTAGTCAAAACTCTTGGGCTTCGCCTTTAAGCGGCGGGCTTGGCCCGGAAGCAGCCACTGGCCCTTCATGAAGGGAATGTCATGATTTCGACGGATTAAAATTTGTTCCTTTTGAATTTTCACGACGGGTTCCCAGAGCCAGATCTCGCGGGCGCGCTTCG
>Ga0265338_10010848_pt1 | contig 10608 bp, 11 predicted proteins | sample 42126metaG_FD_193579 | JGI IMG/M metagenome (GOLD analysis project Ga0265338, IMG submission 193579) | Rhizosphere microbial communities from Carex aquatilis grown in University of Washington, Seatle, WA, United States - 4-21-26 metaG | ecosystem: Host-associated > Plants > Roots > Rhizosphere... | reverse complement strand
GACCCACCGGCAATACCGACTCGCCCGCGCTGAGATCGCGCAGGCGTTGCGCGCCGCCGGTTTTGTCGTCATCTGGCGCGGGGGCTTCGGGCGCCGCCTGCCGGCGGGCCATATCGTCGCCGAAGCATTGCGGATCTTCGGGTGAGGGGATCGCTAATGGTCGGAAAACACACCCCGGCGTTCTGCTGGCCAGCAGAACGCCACCCCTTTCTAGAGGGGAGTCGGCCGGACGCATGCGAAATCCCCTCTTGAGAGGGGTGCCCGTGAGGGCGGGGTGCGTCTTTTGCAGCAGACCGCCAGAGTGCCGGGATGTGGACTACGGCGCGCGCTCGTCGAAGATCCCGACGAACGCGGTCCGGCCGGAAACTCGGCTGCCGCGGTACATGCCGGGCGTATTGAAGGGCAGGGCGATGTTCCCGTGGCGGTCGATCGCGGCGAGCCCGCCGGTGCCGCCCAGCGCGGCCATCTGGCGGATCGCCTCCGCGGCGGCGGCGTCCAGCGACAGTCCCTTGTACTCCATGAGGGCCGACACGTTGTGGCCGAAGACAGAGCGGATGAAATACTCGCCGTGGCCGGTCGCGGACAACGCGCAGGTCGCGTTGCGGGCGAAGGTGCCGGCGCCGATGATGGGCGAGTCGCCCACGCGGCCGTACTGCTTGTTGGTCATCCCACCCGTCGAAGTGCCCGCCGCGAGATTGCCCTGCCGGTCGAGCGCCGCGCAGCCGACCGTGCCGAAATGGTTGTCGTCGACGGTGGCAAAGGTGACCCGCTCGCCGCTGGCCGGCGGCCGGTCCGCGGAGACGCGTTCGAGCTCGCGGGCCTGGGCCAGCTGCCGCCGGCGCCGCTCGGTCTGAAAGTACTCGTTGGGCACGAATTCGTAGCCCAGTTGGGCGGCGAATGCCTCGGCGCCGCCGCCGATCAGCATGACGTGCGGCGTGCGTTCGAGAACGTCCCGCGCGAGGCAGATCGGGTTGCGGATGCGCTGCAGTCCGGCGACGGCGCCCGCGTCCTGGGTGCGTCCGTCCATGATCGAGGCGTCGAGCTCGCACACGCCCTCGGCGTTCATCACCGCGCCGTGGCCCGCGTTGAAGAGCGGCGAGTCCTCCATCACCTGGATCGCGGCCACGACGGCGTCGAGGCTGGCGCCGCCGCGCTCCAGCACTTCGTATCCGGCCGCCAGCGCCTCGGTCAGCCCGGCGCGATAACCGGCCTGGGCCTCGGGCGTGAGATCCTCGCGGCGGATGACGCCGGCGCCGCCGTGGATCGCCAGGCCGAAGGGAGCATCAGGCATGGCGACAGGATCGGTTGAAACCGCGTGCCGCGCAAGCGCGGGCGGGAAGCCACGAAGCGACAGCTCCACCAGTGGAACGGACGGACGGGGGACTCGGTTCAATTAGGAAACCATGAAGCCTGGAGGAGCATTTTCGTGGCGGCCGGGCTTCGGAATTGCCGATGAAGATCCGCAATTGGTTTCCCCCTCCCGGTCACCAAGCAGCGAATGCGCCTGGGGCACGGCCGGAATGCGGATTTGATTCCATCAGGAAGCCATGAATCCAGAAGAGGGATCCTCGTGGATACCCGGACGACGATCGCCGCGGAGGGCGTCTGCTTTGTGCTCTCTGTGATCTCAGCGGCGAAATGCCCTCGCCCGAGCCGCCCCGAACCGGCGTCAGTCCGGCCCGCTGGTGGGACGGGGTCGGCCCTCGGCGTCGAAGGTGAAGACGCGCCCGACCTGGCATCTCGGATTTTGGAGGGAGAATGTGTCTTCGGGATTCGCGATCACGCCGTCAACGGCGCGCGTGCCGGGAGTGACCTTGACTCCGAACTCGGAAAGCGGGCCGGTCACCCGGCCGGTGGGGGAATCGATTTGGAAGCTCACTGTGGTGACTCCCTTCTCGATCATGTACTGCTGGGCGGCCGTACCGATCTGCCGCGCGTCATTCTGCATGGCCTTCTGCAAACTCGCGTCACGGACCTTGGCGAAGGCCGGGATCGCCATGGCGGCAAGCAGGCCCATGAAAACGAACCCGAACACGATCGAGACATAGCCCAGCACGAGCCCGGTGATCGCGATGCCGCTGCCGCCGAGGTTTGGGTTGCGCCGGATCTTCGAGAGGGACATGTGCCCGAAAACAATGGCTAGGATCATGGGCAGGATCAGGACGGCGGCGCCCAGGATGCTGATGATGCCGAGGACCAGCGAGGCGATGGCCAGTCCGGGGGTCTTGGGGGCGGTCACGGGCAATGCGGGCTGCACGCGGACCGGCGGGGGCGGTTGATCGTTCATCGGTAGGACGGGTTTGGGGAAATTCTTGCCGAATGTCTAGATGAGTGTTTCGCGAATTGCCGACGCACCGCGACCGCCATGGCAGAACCCGACTGGGGACAAAAACCACGCCTGGATCAGGTTCAGTAGGTCCGGCAATTGCTCGACATTACTTTCCGCCACCCGAACCCTTCATCGGCCCCTGCGGCAGTCCGTTGCACTCAGCGGTTCTGAAGCAGGAACTCGAAAGGCACCTGGATCAGGTATTTCGTCGGTGCACCATCCCGCTTCAATTTGGGAAACCGCCATTTGACCAGACACGCCTTGGCTGATTCGCCGAAGCTGGGAGAGAGACGGCTCTCGGTCACCTGGCTCTCAATGACGCGGCCGTCGAAGCCGATCAATGCGGCCAGGACGACATGGCCTTCGATACCATTCTCCTGCTCTGGTCGCGGATAATCCGGCTTCGCGGTCCGCACCGGCTGCACCTGACCGGGCGCATAGACTGAAACATCTTCTCCATTGATCTTCACGATCTGTTGTGGAATCGGATCCGCGGCTACCGCCGGTCGGAGGACGGCCGCGACCATTGCCGCGAGAAACAGAAAGCCTCCTAGATTGGTCCTCATGGTTATGTGTTGAACGATGGTTCTTCGATTGGAAGCGGTGCCAGGAGTCTGCCCGGATGCAGTGAGCGATTCAAGCGAAGTTTAGGAAGGCAAGAAAATCGCCGTGCGGAATCCAAAACCGTCAGCAAGATCGATGCGCGGGCTGAAGCACCGCGCAACGACGATCGATCTCTCCGCGGCCTCTGCTGCTTCCTGTGAAGAGGCCGAGGGACCGACTCCGGCTTCAACCCTCCTAGTTCATCGCGAGCAAGCTCGCTCCTACAATTGTAGGATGCCGGCTCAGGGCGCCACGCGCCGCCCGACGATCACCAGGTCGCGCTCGACGCCGTGGAGCAGGGCGACCCGCGGCAGGAAACCCCAGCGCTCAAAGCCGTGCTTGGCGCAGAGCGCCAGACTGGGTTCGTTGTGCGCCCAGACCAGGCCGACCAGCGACTTCAGGCCGAGCGCCGGTGCCCGCGCGATCGCGCGCTTCAGCAGCAGGTCGCCCAAGCCGCGCCGGCGGTGGCTCTCGGCGACGTACACGCTGATCTCGGCCGTGGGATGGTAGGCCGGCCGGGGATGAAAATCACTGAAACTGAACCAGGCGCAGACCGCGCCGACTTCGTCATCGACCACCCAGATCGGCCGGCGGTCCGGCGTGTGCGTCCGGAACCACGGCAGGCGTCCTTCGACCGTGGCCGGCGACGTGTCGGCCGTCACCATCCCGCCGGGGATGGTCGCATTATAGATGGCGACGATGGCCGGCAGGTCGGATTCGCCGGCGTCGCGAATCGGAGGCGTGGAGTTAGCGGGCGGTATCATGGGTGACGGGCGGCGTCGCTTCAGGCAGGTTGATGTCGAGCGTCAGGTCAAAGATCTTTCCCTGGATGCGGCGCGCCTTGTGGGTGGCGGGGTTCAACGTGAAGATCACGTCGATGCGTCCGGAGCGCTGGTCGGCCGAGGCCGCCTGGTAGCGGTAGTTCCAGACGATTCCCATCGCGGTCTCCTTTTTCGACTGGGGCGCGCCGAGCATGGCGGTGAGTTCGGTGTCGCTCGGCGGGGGCGGGATGGCCCCGGGGGCAAAATCCTCGTGCACATTGGCGCTGGCCGTGCGCCGCGCCTGGTCAACCTGGGCATGGCCGAACGCCCGCACGATCGTCAGGAAGAAATGTTTGGGCACGAACACGAACAGGCGCTCGGGCAGCAGAACCCGCGCCAGCTTGTGGTCGACGAACATGAAGTCCACGGAGACCTCGTACTTCTGCGGATCCTCGCCGGGCGCCTGATAGGCCTTCACCCACCGGAAGTGCCAGCGCTCGACATTGCCCAGACGCCGCCGCGTCTCCGGCACGAGCTTGAAGAACGCCATGTCCTCGTCGAGCAGGACGGGCTTCCGGCAGGTGATCGTCACCCCCTGCCGCAGGTTGACGTCGAAGTTGCGGTCGAAGTCGGCGAGCTGGCTTTTCAGCGCCAGCAGCCGGAGGTAGATGCAGCCGCCCAGCACCAGGCACGCGCCGGCGACAGCCAGGCCGGCGGCCAGCCGCACCGCGCGACGCGGTCCCATCGCCTCCGCCCGCGACCCGCTCGGGACCCTCGGCGTCGGCGGGGTCAATGACCGGCCTCCGGCGCCGGGGCGAATTCCATGCGCGCCACAATGGCCAGCAGCCGCCGCCGCAGCAGGTCGTTCTCCTGCGTGACCGTCAGGCTGTACGTCAGCCGTTCCAGCGAACGTTCGGCCAGCTCGATGCTGACGACGAATATGTGGTGGTTCTTGAGGAAACAGAGGTTGCCGCGCTTCGCCACCACCGGCTCCGACGGGGTCCACAGCTCCGTCGGCCGGCCGAACAGCGACCCGCCGGGCAGGCGCGTGAAGATCAGCATGGCGCCGCCCTGGAATTCAGGCAGGAACGAACCGACGTCTTCCATGGTCGCACCGGGATAGCGCGCCACGAAATCGGGCATCACCAGATTGGTGAAGAAGTAGATGAGAAAACCCTGGGTGCCGCGGCTCTCGAGCTCCGTCTGCATCTCGGCCGAAAGCGGAAACGCGCCCACGCTGCAGTGGGTGCTGAAATCATCATCGAAGGTCACCACGTTGGTCGAGTCCGTGATGGTGCCGCCGAGCTCCGCCAGGACGGGAATATTGATGCGGAACGCGCCGGTGGGAGAAACGTAGTAATCACCCGCGACCTGCCCGTAGATCTGCAGTCCGGGGCCCGCGAGCGATGCGACCGCCGGGCTACCGCCCGCGCCCGAGGCATTCTGCGCCGACAGGGTGCTTGCGCCGAGGCAGATTCCCGCTGCCACCAGGATTCGGACATTGCTCACGTTCATGGCCGTTGGTCGATTGAATGACAGAGACGGTACATTTCAAGTCCCTGCGCGCTGCCGATATACGCACTCATACGACTCGCAATTCTCGCCAAAGTGCCACCGGAATCTGCTCGGGCCGGGTCTGTGGGCCGAGGCCGGTTGCGCTCAGCTCGGCGAGCCAGTTGGCCGCGACGGCCGGGTCGGAGCAGTGGACGCGTAAGAGGGCGGCGATCTGTTTGCGGCGCTGCTGAAAACACGCGCGGATCAGGGCCCGGACGGCCGGAACGAACACGAACGGCGCCGGCTTGCGCACCAGCGACAACAGCGCGGAATCCACCTGCGGACGCGGATAGAAGCAGGTCGCGCTCACCCGGTGTCCCGGCGCCACGTCGCAGGCGGCCTGCAGAAAAACCGAGATCGCGCTGAACTGCTTGGTGCCCGGGGCCGCCGTGTACCGGTCGGCCGCCTCCCGTTGCAGCATGAGCACCAGGCGGGCCGGCAGCGGACCGGTCAGCACGGCGTCCATCCAGGGCGTGGAGATGGCGTAGGGCAGGTTGGCGACGATCTTGAAGCCGGCGGCCGCGCGGGCGGCCGGCAGTCCGGCCAGCGGCTGCTCGAGCGCGTCGCCTTCGAGCAGGTGCAGCTGGTCGGGATGCGCCGCCGCCAGGGTGGCCGCCAGATGCGCGTGCAGGATGCGATCCTTCTCCACCGCCCAGACCTCGGCGCCGGCCTCCAGGAGCGCTTCCGTCAGCGTGCCCAGGCCGGGTCCGATCTCGACGACGGCATCGCCCGGACGGACCCCGCCCAACTCGATCGATTTGCGGACGATGTTGCCGTCGGTGAGGAAATTCTGCCCGAGATACCGCTTCGGGTGGAGGCCGAGGCGGGTCAGGAGGGCGCGGGTCCCGGTGGGCGTGAGGGCCATGGACGACCGGCGGGCGGGGTCAGGCGCCGGCGCGGATTGCGGCGATCAGCTCGCCCGGGTCCGCCGCCCGCATCAAGGCCTCGCCGACCAGCACCGCCCGGGCGCCGGCGGCGCGGACCCGCGCGGCGTCCGCGGCGGTGACGATGCCGCTCTCGCTCACGGCGATGACGCCGCGCGGCAATTGCGGGATGAGCCGCTCGCTGATTGCCAGGTCCGTGCGAAAGACGGCGAGGTCGCGATTATTGACGCCGATGAGCTTCGCCCCGTGACGCACGGCGCGTTCGACGTCGGCCTCATCATGAACCTCGCACAGTGCGTCCAGCCCGGCGGTGTCCGCGGCAGCCAGCAGGACGGCGATCTCGTCATCCGTCAGCGCGCGCACGATGACCAGGATGGCGCTGGCCCCGGCCGCGCAGGCTTCCAGCACCTGGATCGGGTGGACCATGAAATCTTTTCGCAGGCAGGGCAGCGGATTGACCGGATCGACTCCGGGGAAGGGCCACGTGGTGCGAAAGCCGGCGGTGATCGCGCGGAGATCGTCGAGGCTGCCACCGAAATAACGCATGTCGGTCAAAACCGAGAGCGCGTCGGCGCCGGCCGCGAGATATCGGCGGGCCTGCCCGGCCGCCGAGGCCCCGGCCCGGATTTCACCGGCCGAGGGCGAGCGCCGCTTGATTTCGGCGATCACGGCGAGGCGGCCGTCGGCGCGCTTGAGGGCGCGGGCGAACGACGGCGGCGGGGGGTCGGCGGCGCCGGCCCGGAGCAATTCGGCGTTGGTCACCGTCCGCAGCCGGGGGGCGATTTCGCGGCGGGTGTGCGCCATGATCTCGGTGAGCTTGTCCATGCGCGTCCCAATTAGCCGCCGGGAGAGGCCCCGGGCGCAAGGCTTTATCTTTTGCGGTTTTTGTGCCTTCTTGCCCGCAACCATCCATGAGTGCCCTTGATGACCTCCGCCAGACCGTCGCCCGCCTGCGCGCCCCCGACGGCTGCCCGTGGGACCGCTAACAGACCCACCAAACGCTGACCCGCTGCCTGATTGACGAGTGCAGCGAGCTCCTGGAGGCCATCGACCGGCAGGACCTGCCCCACATGCGGGAGGAGCTCGGCGACGTGCTCGTGCAGGTGATCTTCCATGCCCAGCTCGCCGCCGAGCGCGGCGACTTCACGCTCGACGACGTGGCCCGCGAGATCAACGAGAAGCTCATCCGCCGCCACCCGCATGTGTTCGGCGACGGCCACCTGGACACCTCGGCCCAGGTGCTGGTGCAATGGGACGAAATCAAGAAGGTGGAGAAGGCGACCGCGGGCCGGAGCGACTCGGCGGTTTTCAAGCCGCTGCCGCCGCGGTTGCCCTCGCTGATGTTTGCCGAGGCGGTCTGGAAGCAGATCGACAAGAAGAAACTGCCGCGCGACGGGCTCGTCGACGCGGCGCGCATCGGCGAGCTGGGGGCCGAGCTCACCGCGGAGTCGCTCGGCCGGCGCCTGTTCGAACTGGCGGCCGCCGCGCGGGCCAAGGACCTCGATCCCGAGGGAGCCCTGCGCTCGGAAACGGCGCGCGTGATGGCGGCCATCGAGAAGCGAGTCGAGGCGAAGTGACCGTCCGGGGCCGACCTTTTGCCGGATCATCGGTCGCCCCGGCGGACGGCGACCCGGCCGGCGCCTCGCGCTCCACCGCCGACATGAACCGGGTCACGGATGCTCCCCCGCCGCCGGAAGCTCTGCCCGCGACGGTCGCCGCGGAATGGCTGGCGCCGTTTGTCGATTACCTCGCCAAGGAGCGCCGGTATTCGGTCCACACCGTGCGCAACTACCGGCAGGCGCTGGAGGATTTCTGGCGGTGGCTGGCGCGCAGCGGGCTGGCGGATCGCGGGTTTGCCGGGCTCGGCGCCCGCGATGTGCGCGATTTCCTCATCGAGGGTCAGCGCCGGTTCGGGCGGCGGACGCTGCACAACCACGCCTCGGGGCTGCGGGCCTTCTACCGTTTCTGGCAGCGGCGCGGCCGGCTCGACCATAATCCATTTGCCGGCGTGCCGCTGCCGAAGCTCAGCCAGCCGCTCCCGCGGTTCCTGACTGAAAAGCAGATGGTCGACCTGCTATCCGGCCCGCAGCGGCTGCTGGAGAACGGGAGCCTGGACGCCTTCACGGCCTGGCGGGACCGGCTGATGATGGAACTGCTTTACGGCGGCGGCCTGCGCGTGAGCGAGCTGGTGGGCCTGAACTACGGCCAGATCGACCTTGAGCAGGGCGTGGCGCGCGTGCTGGGCAAGGGCCGGAAGGAGCGGCTGTGTCCGCTCGGCCGGGTGGCCATGGCCGTTCTGGCGAAATGGCGGAGCGAGTTTGCGGGGGACACGTCGCCGGACGCGCCGGTGCTCGTCAACGCCCGGCGGCGGCGACTGCCGGTGCGTCAGGTGCAGCTCCGGCTGAAGCGCTACCTGGCGCTGGCCGGACTGCCGGCGGACATCACGCCGCACAAGCTGCGACACAGCTACGCGACGCACCTGCTGAATGCGGGCGCCGATCTTCGGCTCGTGCAGGAGCTGCTCGGCCACGTGAACCTGGCCACGACGCAGATCTACACCCACGTGAGCGTGGCCCACCTGAAGGCGATCTACGACCGGGCGCATCCCCGGGCATGAGGGCGCGCAGCCTTCAAAGAGCCGCGGCGCCCCCGTTGCGTGGCTGGGCGAAGCCGGCGGGCCGGTCAGATTCCCGCGACGCCGTCGGAGATTGGCGGCGGACCGCCCGGCGGCGGCGCGGCCAGCGGCGGTGGAGTCAGGGGTGTCGGGGCGGCGATTGCGAACACGTCGAAGTCGGCGCCAAATTGGGCGAAGAAGTGGAGCGAGTAGGCCCGCAGGAAGACCAGCACCGGCAGGAGGGTCACGGTCCCCACGTAGGGCAGGATCAGCAGGCACGCGGCCAGGCAGCAGGTGACCAGCACGGCCAGGAGCACCACCAGGACGATGGCGATGGCGAGCACGAATTGGAACAGGAAGTACAGGATGAAGGGGCCGACATGGGCCGCGAGCAGCGGACCCAGTTCCGCCCAGCCGGCCAGGCACGTTTTGCCGCGCAGAAACATGACCGGGACGACGAAATCGCCCGTTAGCTTGCTGACGATGCCGAACACCAGGCTGATCAGGATGACACCAAACCCGATGCTGATGAAAGCCAGCAGATCGCCGGCCTTCCAGTCACTATCGAGAATCACATGATAGGCCCGGATCGCGCCCAAGAACAGGATCGGCAGGGTCACCGCCAACTGGGCGAGTCCGAGCAGCAGTCGGAATCCGAAAAGGCTGTTGGCCTGGCGGGCAAACCGGGTCCACGGGATTGCCACCTCCGCCCGGTTCAGGGCGACCTGGTGAAGAAACATGAACTGGCCGCGGCTGCTGAGCCAGGTGAACAGGACCCACAGGCCGAACAGGAACACGACCAGCACCGCCGCCAGCGGCACGAGCCAATGGAGGTTGCCTGCCACGTAGTCACGGGCGCGCTCGACTCCCGCCTGCAGGTCCATATGGGCGCCCCGGCCCGAGTTGAAGCGGTAGTTGTAGCCGCCGCCCCGCTGGCCGAGTCCGGCCAGCCAGGCGCCGAAGCCGATGACGAACCACCGGGTCAGATCAAACGGACGAAACAGCACGTGCTTGACGCGCTCGATCGCCTGGCCGACGGGCGTGGTGACGCTGATCAATGGGGTATTCATGAAGCGCAGGGAAAGTCGGGGTCTCGACCGCAGGGTGGATTAGCGTGCTGCCGGCTTATGGTCGATCTCCTAAATCGCCGCCGGAATCAGCCGCGAAGTGGCGTCGTCGCCGCTCATCTTCATGAGGGTTTGCGGGCCTCGACGAGCGCATCCATGGCCTCGCCCGGCTGGATGAGCCGGATGTCGCGGAACCCGGACTGTTCCAGGGCGGTCGCGATCTCGCGATAGGTGTACGTGCGGCCGGTTTCGGTCGCGGCCAGCATGTTGATGGCAAACAGCGCCCCCGCGCGCGGCGACGTGCGGTCCTCGGTCATCACGTGGTCGCGGATCACGATCCGACCGCCGGGCACCAGCGCGCCGCACACCTTGCGGTACAACGACAGATTCTGCTCCGGGCCGTTGGAATGGATGACGGCGGAAAGCCAGGCGAGATCGTGACCCCCGGGCAGCGGGTCGGCCAGGTAGTCACCGGCCACGAGGGTCACCCGGTCGAGCCAGCCGGCGGCGGCCAGCCGTTCGCGCGCCAGGGGGATCACGTCGGGCAGGTCAAAAAGCGTCGCCTGCATACCGGGCACCGCCTCGAGAAAGGCCACCGTATAGGTGCCGGAGGCGCCGCCCACGTCCAGGAGTCGTCGCGCGCCCTGCGGCCGGGCCGCCGCGACGAGGCTGGGCGCCAGCGGCCGGGCGATGACATGCATGGCCTCGATGAACGCGCGCGTGGCGCCGGATTCGGAGACGGCTCCGGTGCGGCCGCCGGTCACGCGGGCGGTCAGCCAGGACAGCGTTCCCACAG
>Ga0265338_10010847_pt1 | contig 10608 bp, 6 predicted proteins | sample 42126metaG_FD_193579 | JGI IMG/M metagenome (GOLD analysis project Ga0265338, IMG submission 193579) | Rhizosphere microbial communities from Carex aquatilis grown in University of Washington, Seatle, WA, United States - 4-21-26 metaG | ecosystem: Host-associated > Plants > Roots > Rhizosphere >... | reverse complement strand
AGCGCCGACCTGATGAACCTGCAATACTCGACACCGGCCACGATGGAGCGTCACGTCCTGGCCCGCGCTCAGCAAGCCATGCGTCCGGAATTGTATGCCCGTATCACGGAAAAACTGGTGTTCAACCGACTGAACTACGACCACCAGTTGGAAATCGCCCAACTCTTACTGACACAGGAATTGGCGTTTCTGAAAGCCAAGGGCCATAATCTTGAACCTGACACTGCAGTCCTACCATTTCTCGTCCGTAGGGGTTTCCATCCCAAACTCGGCGCACGCCCAATGCGCGATGCAGTGGAAAAACTTATCGGCGATGCCGTAGCGATTGACCTTCTCACGGGCGGTACAGGCTGCGGAAACGTTGTCGTGGACGTGCCAGCAAATTGCCTGGCAATCCGTTGATGGGTTTCAGAACCCCTTGGCATTCACGTCGCAAGGTGTACTGGCAAACAAACTGCATGACACATGCGCGGTCAGCCAAGACGGCTCGGCAGAGTGGCTCGGCCAGGGTGGCTCAGCTTGGCCAATGCCTCCCGCCAGCCCGCCCGCAGTCGCTTGTCCTTGCGCTTTACGATGGGGATGGTGTCCGGGCCGAGGTAATAATGGAAGAAGATCGCAGCCCAGCGAGGTGGGATGAAACTCGCGTTGAGAATCGAAAGAGGGCGAGAGTCATGAACTACGAGCTGCCTTTGGGCACCTCCACCAGAATACCGGATCGTATTAGCTCGTTGAAGTGCTCTACGATGATGAGAACCGTGGTCTCTTCGCGGACCAATAGGCCCAGCTCCATGTTCCGGTTGAAAGCGTCATCGGTGAGGTTTGCGCTGCCGATCAGCGCCACGTCGTCCACAATAGCGCACTTGACGTGTAACTTGCCCGGACGTCCGGCCTGGTTGCGCTCCCGCTTTTCAAGGGGCCAATAGTAGATTCGGGTGTGAGTCAGCGGTATATTTTGGAAGGCTGTCACCGCATCTCTCGTCAGTTGCCCCTCAGACTCTCCTTCACTTTCGACGATTAATGTGAGTTCGACACCGCGTTCCACAGCTAGTGTCAGAAGTGCGCACAGGTGGCGCACTCGATGGGCGGCGAAGGTCACCAGCACGATTCGTCTCTTTGCCACGGAAACCAAGTCATACAAGACCTGGTCGATGCGACGGACGGGGAAGCGGTTGTTGGCCGGCCCTGTCCAGATGATTTCCGTCAAGGAGGCGTTATCGCCAATGAGATAATCGACCGCGGTCATGGCGGCGGCAATCTCACTCCATGCGGCCTTGGAACTTTTCTCCAATGCCTCCGACAGAATCCATGCTGCATCCCGGTTGAGCAGCCCGGTGGTGGCATCTCGGATGGAAGCGGAGTCTACGTTGGCCTCTGAGCACGCCAAGCGAGCGATGAGTTGCTGCCAGATTTCTCGCGGCACGCGACGACGGGTATCAGTGAAAGCAGCGATCAGTTCTCGCGAGACCATAGTTGAGTCTAAGTGACGTTAAAGAACTCCGCGGTTTTGGCTGCGAATGTCCCCACGAGTGTTGTTCGATCAAGGAAGCGATTCCCGCGTTCACAGGAGGTTTCCGGCGCAAACAGGCAGGCATGGCAACAAGCGCCATGCACACCGCGGCCATCAACGACAGGTGAATGTTCAGCACAAAGAGGGTCGGAACCACAGATGCGCATGGATTCCAACGCATGTTGAATCTGCCGCCCGAGTGTGACCGGCTGGCCGAGTTGCACCAAACCGCCGAGCGTCCCTTCACTGTCGGAAGCCGCGGTGTAAATCAAGATTCCTGCCACGGGGCCGTGTTCTTGACCGACCGTGCGGCAGTAGAGACGTTCGCGCACGCTCGCGGCGGTGTAGCCACACTCCAGCGCAATCTGGCGCATGAGCGCGTGGGACAATGAGTGCAACAGAACGAACCGAATACCAGGAAAACCGGCCTCGGGAGGATTCTGTTTCCGCAGTCGGCGCCATCCTTTGTGAGCCTGCAAGAACTCCTGCTCCAGTTTTCTCACGTCCGGTCTTTGTTCCCATGCTTGGAGCGCGGCCTCTTTGAGTCGCAAAAAGATTCCTTCACCGCGGACTTCCGAGGCGGGGAGCCAGGTTGGACTTTGGCGGCTCAATGGTGTTTGCCTTCCGTCGTCCACGAAGGCAGCGTCCGCGAAGTCCCCTTTCGACTCAATGCGGGTGAATGCCAGTAGGGCGCGCACTTCGCGCAGAAGCTCCAGCAAGATGGTTTCCTCGAAGAATTGACTGAACCCGGTTGGCGCGGGCACACGCGCGACCCGGAAATCTTTCTTCGGCGCTGGTGGAGGTTTTTGGGTGAGCACCTCCCATTCGGCGACTTTCAAGTCGGTCTCTTCTGCATCGTCCTGGTTGTCACCTTTTTTCTGCGCTTCAATGGCCGCCCAGATTTGTTCGGCAGTGAACTCGACAAGGGAAGGCATTCGCGAGGGTGCGGTTACAAATTTTGCCACTTCGAGTGACGGAATGTCCTTCAATGCGAGCCACTGTTCTGCGACGAGGAGAGCGAGTTTGTCCTGCGCCCGCGACGGAAGTGAGAGCGCTGACATCACGAGCGGAAACCAACTGTTGGAAGCTCCCAGCAAAATGGTGCGTGACTCTTCCTGGCAACCGCCCGCTTCGACTTTGCGCAAATGCGGGTGATGCCCACTGCATTGGATCTGGAATGCGTCCCGGTCAAAGGCGTCGGACATGCGGCGGTCCACCCCACATTCGAGGCACTTCACGATAATGTCCGAGGCGTCGCCCGCAGCGCCGAACTCACGAAGTGTGAGCCGAGCCGGTTTGCACGGCACGTTCTGTTTGTGGACGTATTCCACCCAAGGGAAGTCCGTCAAATGGCCTTCACGGCAGGCGAGGAGAAAGCGTACCGGGAACGCGGTTGGCGCAAAGGTCGCTGACTTGGAACAACTGTCATGGACGTAGCGCGTCTTGTCAGGACGCCATTGGTCCTGGACCAGCTTGAAGATGCCAGAATCAATCATCGCGAGAGTGTCGCAAAGCGGACACCGCAGCCATCGGGGAAACGCTGCGACCGGCACGCCCACCGCGGGCGCGGTCGGGTCGCGATTGTCGTCGGCGAACGCCATCGGTGGCAGATAGAGTTTCTTCAACTGTGGACCGAGTCGCCGCTGAATGGCACCGAGCAAACGTTCCTCATTGATTTCCGTGCAGTATTTGGTGTCCCAATCATCGAGACCGAGAATCAGTGCTGACGTGTTGGGGAGGTCGAGCAACGCGCCAACGCCGAAGGTATAAATGAGCTGGCTGGGTTTGAGGTCGCCAAGTTCGTTCATATCACAATCTTTCTCCGGGGTTCACGCGGAGTCCCGTGGGGTTTTGGTCGAGGATAAGGTACACGGTCCCCTCCACGTCGCGCAGGCTGTTGAGGCAGGTGAACCATTCCCAATCGCCAGGCCCCGGTTGCTTGAGCAGCCCCACGATCCCGTTTACGTCGTCGCGATAGCCAAGACGGTGGTCGGTTTGATTACGCACACGCGCCAGCCAATGGTCGCGCCGCTCCATGAGCATCTGACGGACAAGTGCGCCGACGGACGGGTCGCCCAGTGCCTGTACCGCCCGCGCAATGATGCGGTCAATCACGATTGGCAACTCGGCGTCAGTGTCCTGCAACTCTCCAGCTTTGGCGTTGGCATTCAACCGCTGGTCGCGCAATCGCATGAGGGCAACGAGCACACCCGACAGCCCGCGCTTGAGAGCGGCTGGAGAGAACGGTGTCACAGACAGCGCCTCGACGTGCTTGTAAAAAGTCTCGTGGTAATGCTCGAAAGTTTCATAGTGCGACAGGTCGCGAGGCCGTGCCCAGTTAAACAGCGTGAGAACCAGCCCCGGCCCGGAGTCTGAACGACCGACGCGGCTGGTGGCCTGAATGTATTCCGACGTGTTCTTGGGTTGGCCGGCAACGGTCATGAGGCCAAGTCGTTCGATGTCCACGCCCACCGAGATCATATTCGTGGCAAGGATGGTGTCGAATGGGCGCGTGGCGGGCTGTTTGCCGGCTTTGCGATCAGCGTCGCGCTGGGCTTCCTGGGCCTTGTCGAAAATGACTTCGAGCCGTTCGAGAATCTTCGGGATGTCTGTTCCCGATTTGCGCGAGGTTAGCTCCTCAACGGCACCGAAGCGGATCAGACGTTTGGCCAGCCCGCGTTGGTCGGCGTCACGCAACCGGTTGCGGATGTCATCCCCCACCAAGCGACGTGTGCCCGCAAGTTCGCGGATGGAATTGAAATACCCGGCGAGTGTCATCCACGGGTCGGCTAGGTTATCGTATTTCTCGAAGAGTTTCTGAGCCGAAGCCATCAACGCCACATAGACACGAATCATCGCCACGGGATAGCGGCGACCGAAAGCGCAGATGCCGATGTAACGTCGTCCCGGATACCTCTCACTGGTGGGTCGTTGCAGCGCGAAGAAGCTGTCCTTGATCGAAGTGCCTTGGGGCGGGAACACGTCGAGCTTCCGCACGAAAAGTTTTCGAACTTGATCTGACGCACGGCGAATTGTGGCCGTGGAAGCGATCACTTTGGGTCGCACTCGCTTCCCATTCACTGTCCACGAACACATCTCGTCTACCGCGGTTTCGTAGAGCGCGACCATCGAGCCGAGCGGGCCGCTGATGAGATGCAGCTCGTCCTGAATAATCAAATCGGGCGGACGCAGCGGACCGTGCGGCTGGCGCTGCACCCGCAGCAAGCCTTTCTTCGCGGGATGATTACCGGAATCATCCGCCTCAATTTCGGGTGAGAGGAAGCCATGCCGCAAACAAAGCCCATCGAGTTGGCCGAACAGATTTTGCGTCTCTCCCTTCCACGGCATCTGCGCGAACTTGTCCACCGTGGCGATAAGCAGCGAAGGCGGGCGGCGGTAAATATCTTCATCCACCACCATCACGGGCAGTCCCTCCTTCGAAGCTTTGGCTTCGGAAAATTCGCAGTTCCCGGTCGGATCTCCGCAATACGTCACGCAGCGCCCGATGTCGCTTGGCGGTTCGTAAACTCTGACGTGATGGGGGAAAATCTCCCGCCCACACCACGGGCAGGAAACAATCTGGTGTGGCGTTCCACCTCCACCGGGCCGTCCGCCCATGTTCCCCTGACGCAGGGATTCGGCGGCTTGTTTGAGCGTGTTCGGCGTGGCCTTGCTACCGACCCATAGACCCAGGCGAAACGGCGTGACGCCCCACTTGCCCGTGTCCGCCTTGCGGATGGTTTCGCACGCACACATCAGGGCCGCGGCGCGTTGAAACTGTTGAAGCGTCAACAACCGGAGCGTGTACCGCATCAGTACCGCGATGCCGTGGTCGCCAGCACGGCCTTCGATGTCTTTCTGCAGCCGGCGCAAGGCCAGCACGTAAGCGGTCAGCCCAAGATACGCTTCCGTCTTGCCACCGCCCGTGGCGAACCAGAGTAGATCAGCCACGGCGTCGGTTTCATGGCTACGGTCGGGATGATCGAAGAGCGTGATGCTCGGCAGGTTCAACACCACGAAAGCGAGCTGGAACAACCGCCAAGTCCGGTTCTCCGTCACGTCGAGCGTGTCCACAGGTGCGCCCGCGGCTAATTCCTTCTTACGAACCTTGCGCGCATAGGTGGAATGCACGCGTTGTTGCCACATAGATTGGTTGGCGAAGCGGAATGCCTCCTCTGCCAGCGGATCATTCTCAATCAGGTCAATGCCCTCGGCAATGCGGGCATTGGCCCGTCCGCAACGATCCAGGGCGCGTTGCGCGGCGGTCTGGTGATCAGCCAAACGCTCCGCCGCGTTGCCGAGCTTGGTTGTCTCCCGCTCGATCCACTTTGTGTAAGCTGACTGCATCCGCCGCAGGCTGACGAGTAATGCCGCTTTGGGCATCTTGGCGAGTTCCTTCATGTCCAGCACCACGCCGGTAAGATTCGCGTCATCTGCGGGCGTCGGCGGGGTTTGTTGTTCGACTTCCGAGCGCGGCACGAAGGTCGTCTCAATCATTTGCGCGCAGATGGCGCCCGGTTCCGGCAATGTGGTGTGAACAGATACGCCGTGCCCAACGGCAAACTCCAGCCGGTGCCGGTAGAGCATTTCCAGCGTTTCGGTTTCCTCCCGTGAAATGGGGTCCATCTTCGTCAGGTCGTGCTGCCAATCGCGGCGCTGCACAAAAATCGGCTGCGACGGTACCGCGGCATCGAGCACCCGCACCTTTGGCTGAAACACCCACGCTTTGTCTTTGTTCTTCTCTTTGGGGTCAGGCTCGGGTTCGGTGTTTACAAAGAACACGGTCACCACCCAGCCACGGGGCGTCTGCCGCATCTTGCCTTGCACCGCCACTGCGGAGTCGGTGTCATGCCGCGGCTCGAACGGGCCAAACATTCCATTCTTCAATGGCACGGCCAGCGGCTCGCCGATAAACGGCTCACGCTTCCAAACGAGTGCCTCCGCCCCAGTCTTCTTGTTGATTTGCGTTGTGCTCTTCACGCGGCGATAACGACCCCACTCGGTTTGGATGAGGATGGTCTTGGCCTCGCTCTCGACCACGAAACTCAGGCCAATGGAGTTAGGAAAGAACGTGGACGCAGGCGGCGTGGAGGCGTCAGTCGAACCAACTTCCGGGTCATCTTTTTCGTCCGTGCCCAAGGAATCCTGGCTCTCAGCTTCCACGGGCGTGGACTTGGGCGCGAGCATCCCGACAAGATACCGCCCCGTGGCGCGGTCTTCCCGCTGGTCGAGTTCCTCGTCTGGCCCGCCTGCGGGACCGAGCAAGTCATGCATGAGCATCTCGGTCAACTCATCACGGATGGCGGACGGTGTAGGTGGATTCAACTGCACCGGATTGGCCTCCGCAGCAGGCGGAGCGGGCGGATTGGTTGGTGGCGCGGGTTTCATTGTCGGCATGGCCTTTTGACTGCGTTTGCGTCGCTCAGGCGCTTGTTGAAATCAACCATAAGTTGAATTCCTTTCAGGTCTTGAAATACGCAGCTTTATCCAACTGTCGGTAGAGGAATGAAATGAAACTCAGGATGTCCAGAGCGTCCTCCTTGGTGATCGGCCAGTCGATGGCCGGTTCGTGAGCCGTGGGATTTCTAATTGCTCGCATCAGGCCGGCGGAGAGGAACTTGATACCATCCTGGACATTGTGGTCTGTCTCGCTCGCACACCGCGTCACCTTCAGCACACCCTTTTCACAGCCCCATACTTCCAGCATCAGAGCCTCCCCGTCCTTTGCATTTTTAGCCTTTTCTTTCACGGCTTTATTGTAAGCCTTGGCCGCCTCGAAAACGGCATGGAAATAATTGCCTTGAATGAACAGCTTGCGCGAGTGTTTGAACACTTCTGGATGAAAACCCCGCCCGCTGAAATCAGAATCGTCTTCCAGTCCACCCCGCAGGACGCCTTCGCTTCTGAGGATTTGATCAACGTCAGGCTTCAATTTGTCCGGCGTGATGCTTTGGCAGAATCTCACCAACAGCTTGAATCGTTCCTCAGCATTCATCTGCTGTTTCGCTAATGTCAGAATCCAATCGTGGACGAGCTTTGCCCGCAGGGAAGTGATGGACTCGTTGGGAAATTCTTCCTTGGGAAACCGAAATAACGCGCCGGCAACACGACCGACTTCATTTACCGTCGCGTCATATTTCAGAGCGTCGCCGATTTTTACAGCTATCAATCGGTAGTTGGGTTGATTCATGTTCGCTCAATGAAAGAGGTCTGACTCGACAACGCCGGCTTTCTTGGCCTTGCCCTTCTTCGCGCCTTTATCGTGTAATCCTGTTTTGACTTCTTCTTCGTAACCCTGGCGGTTGAGGGCGAGGAGATGGTCGAGGACGGTGTGGCTGGCGGTCTCGTAGATAATCACGGTGGATTGTTCGCAAGTCATAGATCAACCCCCAAAAAGCGCGTCTTTGCAGATCGCGCGTCGAGAACGGGCTCACATCGCCAAGGTTTCCGATTAACATCCTCCGGGGGCGATTCGGTCGTCGTCACGATGTATTGGAAGGCTGATTCATCGCCGGTTTCTATTTCACGAACCGCGAGAAACAGGCTGCGGTAGATCGCTGCATCCAAATCAGACTCACGCGGACTGTCGTGAAGCAAGAAGCGTGGGTGATGCCCCTCACCGGTGGCCATCGTCAAGATCATAGCGGCAATATCGAAAGCCAGAAACTTTGCGACCTTGATTGCGGGACTGTCTCGACGGGCGTGATCGCGCACGCGTGGCTCAATTCCCTTTCCGGAGAACTCGACTGTGCCGATTAAATTGCTCCCCATGGCGTTTTGAACTATGTGGTGAAAGATTTTTGTGAACGTATTGACCAATGTGTCGTGCTTCGCTGCGAATTGTTCGAGTCGACCGTCGAGTATCCGCTTTTCCTTTTCCAGCGTCTCCAACTTGTCCGCGAGTGTATCCCATTCTTCGGAAGCCTGCTTGTAATCTTCAAACGCTGATTTGAGTTCAGCAGCGCGCTGTCGCGGTGCAGTTAATTCGTTCAATATCGTGTCGCGCCTGGTCCGGAGCACCTCTACTTCGCGGTGGACTGCGTTTAGCGTCAACAATTTCGCCGCAACCGTCTTTTCCTGCTCTTTGATCTGGCTTTCCAGCGTTGCGCGTTGCTGTTCTTTAGCTTTTGCCGTTACCATCGAAGCATTTAGCACTTCATCCACTTGGTCATCAGTTGGTCGGTCATCCGCGAGCGGACATTTTTCTTTCCATGCGCGGCTCAGTGGTTGCGAGCAATAGTTTTTGAAGGGATGCATCACACGAACAGCCAATTGCTGTTCCGCATCAGTTGCCTCTTGCCGTGCCGACTGCAAATCACGCTGCTCTTTGGGTAATTGACTAATCAACCCCAATAGGGCCACGCGAGCAAGCCGCCAATCGGTTTCCTGCGTCGAGACGGTAGCACCCAGGCGATCCAATTCCTTATCGAACCCTGCGCTTGCAGTGCCAGCATCCGCTTTCTTTTCCTCAGTGCGAACCAGCGTATGGATTTCCTGCTGAAGCAACAGGTCTTTTGGATCAGGAACTTTGCGCCCAAGCATGGCTTCGAGTTTCGCTCTACTGCGCTTTACCAAGAAATCAATCTTTGGTTTTTCGCGAACTCCGTCTTCGTGCTCGGCAGTTTTTTTTGCGTGTTCACGAAGTACATCTTGTTCGTCCGGGTCGATTAAGCCCAAAACAAGCCGGATGAGATTTTCCTTGTCCGGCTGTAACAACACATCCGACTGGTGGTCGCTATCGGGATGCCGCCATTCGAGCAGACCGCTGTAGTGTGCTTCCTGATCCCGCGCCAGCCAACCAAGCAAGTGCTGCCAAACCAGTGTCCGTCCCGACCCCGACAGGTGGCGCAATTTCATTCCGCCGAAAACGGCACTATCAATTGCACCGCAATAATCTTCATAGCCCGTTGTTGTCGGGCGGTCAGGATGAGTATCCTCGATGGAGCCGCTCTTTTTGGCGAACGATTGATAACCAACATGTCCCAAAGGTCTGCCAACCAGCCATTGCTCACCGTCCACAATCACTTCACCCAAAGCCCAACCATTCCGATAGCCATTCTGCTCAGTGTCGTTGAAAGCGTCCCGAAAGTCCTTTGTGCCAAACGTTGCGTCGTCAAGAACATAGCGGAGGATACGGCAGAATGTCGTCTTGCCTGCGCCATGGCCGGCGAGCTTCGTTTCTGAACTGGTTCCGTCACTGGGTTTCGCCCATAGAATATTGAGTCCGCGGCGTAGATTCATCCTTCGCAGCAAGGTGACTTCTGTCGGAGGCCAATCCGAATAAACAGCGAGCGTCTTTACCCAGATTGCTGGCTGCTCGCGTCCCTGAGCAGGCGTCAACGAAGGTGGGTCCTCGACCATTTTCACCACCATTCCGGGTAAATCTGGAGGGTTGAGCTTAGTCATAAATGTTTATGCCTTGCTAACCAATTGACGGATATTCTCAATCCACTGTTCGCTTTCCGGCAGCGGCACTAGTTTTCCATTCAGTTGCATGGACACACGCAGTGCCAGCCATGCGTCGTAGCCGACATCCTCACTGGCAGGCGGCTTCGGACCATCCGGTAATTGGAAAACGAAATCTGTTCCCTGTGACTGAATGAAAAGATTTTTCCGTCCCAAGGCTTTGAGCGACGCGGGTAACAGCTTCGGCACCGCTTTCTCATTCCAGCGCTTTGCCCAGGCTTCCACACGCTGCACGTCATCCGGTGCGGCATATCGTTTCATCAGGGCCGGCCGCGTTGCGAAAACGAAGCCGTCTCGAAGATGCTGCCATGGCAAACTGCCGCCCGCTTCGGAAAGCAAGGCGACAACAAGATTGATGGCGTAAGTTGCGGGGTCTGACACAGCGAAACGGAACCCGCTCGGAAGCAAACGCTCGGTTGATGACTGTGCCGGTGCTTGTTTTGCCTTTTTGGATTTCTTAGCGCCCTTCTCGTGCAGGCCGGCTTTGACTTCCTCGGCGTAACGCTGGTGGTTCAGTTCAAGAAGTTTGTCGAGGACGGTGCGGCGGGCGGACTCGCTGATCGTGTAGCGCTCGCCTTGCTTGGTGGCGTAGAAGCCGTGGCCCAAGTCCAAATCGCTCCAGCCGTAGTCGGCAT
>Ga0265338_10010846_pt1 | contig 10611 bp, 6 predicted proteins | sample 42126metaG_FD_193579 | JGI IMG/M metagenome (GOLD analysis project Ga0265338, IMG submission 193579) | Rhizosphere microbial communities from Carex aquatilis grown in University of Washington, Seatle, WA, United States - 4-21-26 metaG | ecosystem: Host-associated > Plants > Roots > Rhizosphere >... | reverse complement strand
GCTGGACAATCCCAAACAGATCGGCGCAGTCAGGCTGATGGCGAGCATCACCTTCGCATAGCGTGTGTATGCCGTCTCGGACTTAGCGAGCACGAGCACTAAGGAAAAATGTCGGGATGAGGAAGAGACCGACGATGAAGAACCCGAGCATCATGTCACCGAAGGCATACATGCCGCCGGCTGCTGCGGCATCATCCGGATGACGCACGTACAGCATGTAGCGCGCTAAAACGAGAGCCGCCGCCGCGCCAATGACCACCGCATAGCCCGTGGCTACTAAGCCAAGCTGCGTACGCCAGGGAATTGGTTTCACCGATTGAACCTCATGTTTGTGCCGTCTTAACAGACGGGAAACTGCGAATCGCCGCGAACTATGTACCAGAAATCGATCACTCCACAAAAACAAAAAAGGGCGCGATTGCTCGCGCCCCACTTCTTCAATCTGACTTCTAACTTTTGACTTAGTCTCTCACTCCATCCATAAAAGCGCGCAGCTTCCTCGACCTCGATGGATGCCGCAGCTTGCGCAGCGCCTTCGCTTCAATCTGACGAATGCGCTCGCGCGTGACCGCGAATGACTGGCCGACTTCCTCAAGCGTGTGCTCCGAACCGTCTTCCAGTCCGAAGCGCATCTTGATGACCTTTTCTTCGCGCGGCGTCAGCGTACGCAGCACCTGCGAAGTCTGGTCTTTCAGGTTGACGTTAATGACCGCTTCCGCCGGAGAAACAACCGCGCGGTCTTCGATGAAGTCACCCAAGTGCGAATCTTCCTCTTCACCAATCGGTGTTTCGAGGGAGATCGGCTCTTGTGCGATCTTGAGGACCTTGCGGACCTTCGCCACCGGGATGTCCATCCGCTTGGCGATTTCTTCCGACGTTGGCTCGCGTCCCAGTTCCTGCACCAGCTGCCGCGACGTGCGGATCAGCTTGTTGATCGTTTCGATCATGTGCACCGGGATACGAATCGTACGCGCCTGGTCGGCAATGGCACGAGTAATGGCCTGCCGAATCCACCACGTGGCATACGTCGAAAACTTATAGCCACGGCGGTATTCGAACTTATCCACTGCCTTCATCAGGCCGATATTGCCTTCCTGAATCAGGTCGAGGAACTGCAGCCCCCGGTTCGTGTATTTCTTGGCGATGGAAACGACCAGACGAAGGTTGGCTTCGATCAGCTCGCGCTTCGCCTGTTCGGCGTCCATGTCGCCCTGGATGATCTCGCGCTGCGTGCGCTTGAGCTCCTGGAACAACAGGCCCGCTTCGACCTCGAGTTTCTCGAGTTCTCCGCGAACCGCGCGTGCCTGCTTCTTGTATTCCTTCTTCTGCTCGTCGCTGCGCGTCGCCTCCGCCCGCTTCTCCAGGTTCTGGATCTGCCGGTCGAGCGAGCGCATCCCATCGACCGTGCGGTTGACCCGCTCGATCAATCGCTTGCGTTCGTTGTTCGTGAAGCCCAGCTTGCGCACCGCAATCGACGTGCGCACGATGGCGCGCGCCAGGTTGATCCGGTAACGCCGGAAATCACGGGGACGTTTTTTCGCGTTGACCGCCGCAAATTTCTCCTGCAGCGGCGCAATTTTCTTGTAGGACTTGTCGAGCGTGCTGATCTTCGCGAGAAATTCCTTCAGCCGCTTCTCGACAATCTCTTCCGTGATTTCCTCTTCGTCAAAAGTCACCAGCTCTTTGATCGAGCGGACGCCTTTTTCGAGGTCCTCGCCCAGGGCGAGGAGTTCGCGAATCACAATCGGAGAGCGCGAGAGCGCTTTCAGGACGCGGTTCTGGCCGCTCTCAATGCGCTTGGCAATTTCAACTTCGCCTTCGCGCGTGAGCAGCGGCACAGTCCCCATCTCCCGCAAATACATGCGGACGGGGTCGTTGGTTTTTTCCAGAGCGCCGGGGGTTAGGTCGAGTTCGACGTCCTCGGAGCTTTCATCCACTTCTTCGAATTTTTTTTCCAGATCGGTCGAAGGACTCTTGCCCCCTTCGAGTACGTCAATGCCTTGGGTTCCGATCGTGGTTAGCAGATCTTCCAGGTCTTCAGGAGAGTGCACATCGTGCGGGATTAGGTCGTTGACCTGATCATAGGTCAGATATCCCTTCTCTTTGCCTGCGTCGATCAGCTTCTTTATATCGTCGTACTTGTCATCAAGTGCCAAAACAGATTGTCCTCAGGACGCCCGCGCGTGCACGGACGCCAAACTATTCCAGCGGTAGGAGTTGTTACGGAGTTGTGCCGAGAGCGCACAAACCTTAAAAGTATAGCACCAGCAAAGGCGTTGCGGCCAGTGCGAGAGCGACTCGCGATCAGTTGTAAAGTGCGCCGGCTTGCCCGTATCTCTTTTCTCGCTACCTTCTTAGATGGTTTTGCGGGCCATTTCGTTCCAAACAAGCCAGGAGCCGACAATGAGAGGGCCACCCGTTTCCTTGCCTGGACGAAGTCCGTATGAAATCAAACAAATTCAGGAGAACTGCGAGACTCAAATCCTAACTCGCCCGCCCTGCTGCCTCGGCCAGCGACGGATCCATCAGCGCCCTCTTCAACCGCACTTTTTCCTGCAAAAGTGCCTGTTTTTCTTCCATGGAAAGCCCCGCCCGCAAGAGTTGGCTCTGCACATGATCCAGCCGCCGCCGCAGCGTAATCCTCCGCAGGGCTCGAACCGCCCCTTCCACGGTATCCGGCGTCAGCTCCTCTTCTTCGTTCATGAGAATGGACGCCAGCAGCCGGCGGTCGCCGTCGCTTTTGGCAAGATCCAGAGGGTCCGCCGCTTCGGCCCCTGGTTCCAGCAGAGCCAGAATTAGGGACTCCGAAGCCAGCCCTTCATGCAACCGCTCCGATTCGAGAGCGAATTGCGCCTGCCGCGCGGGATTGAACTCCTCATCCACTCCCTCACGGCTCGAGACTGGGGATTCTCCGGTTTGCATCTGACGGGCCGATGCCAGCGCCCGAATCAATACGCGCTCGGCCCCGGTAATCTGAGCCTCAACCGGCGCCTTCACCGCGCTCGTAGCGCGGGAGGTCGCCGCATGTTTCAGTTCCTGCCGCAGCACGCCGGAGTCGATGCCCAGCTTCTGCGAGATTTCCATCGCCAGTTCGTCGCGCACGATCCGGCTTGGCACTCGCTGGATATGCGGCAGCAGATGGTTGACCGCCTTCACCTTGCTCTCCGGCGTGCGCACGCCAAACTGGGCGCGGGCCCGGTCGATCAGGTAGTCGAAATACTTCTGCGAGTGCTTCAACGCGTTGCCGTATTCATCCTTGCCCTTGCGCCGGATGAACAGGTCCGGGTCGAATCCCGCTTCGAGCGTCAGAACGCGAATGTTGAACTCTTCTTCTACCAACAGACCCAGAGTGCGCTCGGTGGCACGTGCTCCTGCAGTGTCAGGATCAAAATTGACGATGACGTTCTTCGAATAGCGCCCCAGCAGCTTCGTCTGCAGCTCGGTGAACGCCGTTCCCGAGCTGGCAATCACGTTGTGAAAGCCAGCCACGTAAACGGAAATACAATCCATCTGCCCTTCTACAAGGATCGCGTATTCGAGCTTGCGGATCGCTTCCTTGGCAATATCCAGATTGAACAGCACGCGCGATTTCGAATAAATCTTCGTCTCCGGCGAGTTCAGGTACTTTGGGCCGGATTTTTCATCGGCAGAAAGCGTCCGTCCCGTGAACGCGATCACCTTCCCCTGTTCATTTGAAATCGGAAACATCACGCGATTGCGGAATTTGGAATAGATGGCCAGGGATGCATCGGGCTTCGAGCTACGAGCTGCGGGCTTCGAGCCACCGGATGGGCTGGGCTGCTGATCGCCGTCTGCTGATCGCGGATCACTGTCGTCCGCGCTTGGCGACTGGTTGCTCGCGGCCCGCGGCTCGCGGCCCGAAGCTTCCTTCCAAGAAAACAGCCCGCTCTCCCGCAGCAACTCCTCATCGAACTCGCGGCGCAGTGCATCGCGCAACAGGAAGCCTGAATCGGGCGCGAAGCCAATGCGAAACCTGGCAATCGTCTCATCATCGAGCCCGCGGCCCTTCAGATACTCCCGCGCGTTCGCTCCTTCGGGGCGACGCAGGCAATCCTGAAAGAACGCCGTCGCCCGTTCGTGAATATCGAGCAGCGCACCACGCAGATGCGCTTCCTTCGCCTCCGCCGGACTCGAGAACGTCACCTTCGGCATCGGCACGCCGATTTTCTGCGCGATCAGCCGCACGGCCTCCGGGAAAGAAATGTTCTCAACCTTCTGCACGAAACTAAAGACGTCACCCGAAGCGCCACACCCAAAGCAGTGATAAAACTGCCGCGTAGCGTGTACGGAAAATGAAGCCGTCTTCTCGCCGTGGAAGGGACAAAGTCCCGAGAAGTTCTGCGAGCCCGATTTCCGCAGCTTGACGTAGTCGCCGACGATGCGAACGATGTCCGCCTGCTGTTTCAGCGTCTCTTTGAAGTTGTCAGACGAGGTCATGGGCGGCGCAAAATACTCCCATTGGAATTATGACGCGGGAAGCCGCACTGAAGATAGATACGATTGAAGTTGCTGTGGGAAACGTGTGGAATACCGGCACTTTTCTCCGAGAATTGAGGAAAAGCGGCGCGCCTACACTCTCAACTCGACGACCGTTGCCCCGCCCCCGCCCTCATTCAACGGCGGTTCTGTCACCATCTCCACATGCGGATGCTTTTTCAGATATTCCCGCAGTGCCTTTCGCAAAATCCCCATGCCGCTCCCGTGAACGATTCGCACCCGAGGCATCCCCGCGAGGAATGCCCGGTCGACGAATTTCTCAACCTCACTCGTCGCCTCATCCACCGTGCGTCCAATCACGTTGATCTCGCTGGGAGTCGAATCACTGGCGTCGCGATTGAGCGACACTTTGATTCCCCGCGCTCGCGCCGCGTCCACCGGAGACTCGCCGGACCGGGACTGGACCTCGGCAATGTCGTCGCGCGCAATCCGCATCTTCATCGAGCCGATCTCGACGTCGAAATGATTTTCGTCGATTTTCTTCTTCACAATCGCGGCCCGTCCCATGGACTTCAGTTTCACGGTGTCGCCCTCGGAGACGTGTTTGACCAGTGCAGGTTGGGCATTGGGGTCGCCGCGATCGGCGCCCGTGGCATGCGCAACGACCATCGAATCAAACTGCTCCCGAAACTCCCGCCGCTGTTTGGCGATACGGCGCTCCGCATCCTTCGACACCTTCTGCGCGGCCGCGCGATCCTGCACCGCGTTGACCGCTTCGCGCGCGTGATACTCGAAGTCGCGGAATAGAGTCTCCAGCTTCTTCTCCATCTCGCGCACTTTGGCCTGCTGTTCTTTGCGGCCCTCTGTCGCGAGTTGCGACTTCTCGCGCTCGAGTTCCTGCTCGCGGGTTTTGATTCGTGACCGTTCTTCCTCCAGCACGCGTAACTCGGAATGCAGCTTGTCGAGAAAGCGCGAGATGTCCTGGGTCTGTGAACCGATCCGCGACTGCGCGGCGTCAATGATGACCGGGTTCAGCCCCAGGCGGCGCGCGATGTTGATTCCGGCCGACGCTCCCGGAACGCCTATCTTCAGCTCATAAGTCGGCTGCAGGGTTGCCTCGTCGAACCCGACCGAAGCATTTACGACGCCCGCCGTGTTCGCGCCATATACCTTGAGCGATGTGTGGTGCGTCGAAATCACGATCATGCATCCAACTTTACGGAAGTGGTCGGCAATGGCTACCGCTAGCGCCGCGCCTTCTTCGGGATCTGTTGCCGAACCCAACTCGTCCAGCAGCACCAGCGAATTCGCGGTCGCCGTGCGAGAGATGAAATCGATGTTCGTGACGTGCGCCGAAAATGTCGACAGGTTCTGCTCGATCGACTGATAGTCGCCGATATCAGCCAGAATTGCGTCGAAGACCGGCATATCGGCGCGATCCGCCGGAACCGGCATTCCCGACTGTGCCATCAGCGCCAGCAGCCCAAGAGTCTTCAGCGTTACGGTCTTGCCGCCCGTGTTGGGTCCCGTGATTACCAGCTGGCGGCGGTCGCCTTCGAGTTCAACGGAGATTGGAACGATTGCACTCTTCTTCAGTTTCAAATTCCGCTCAAGTAGAGGATGCCGCGCGCGATGCAAAATGAGGCCGGCTCGCTGGCTCTGTGCAGACGGAGGCTCGCTGCGACTTCCTGCAATCTGCACTGCTACGCAGTTGTAGTCCTCGGCGAAGCGCGCCTTGGCAAACTGCAGCTCCAGTTCACCCAGGACGTCGGCAGCCGCCAGGATCGCTTCCGCGTTTGCGCCGATCTGCCGCGTCATCTCCAGCAGGATGCGGTGCACCTCGGCCATCTCTTCATCCAGCAGTCGCACCAGTTCGTTGTTCTGCTCGATGGTTTCGAGCGGCTCGACAAAGACAGTCTGGCCACTGGAACTTGCGCCATGCACCACGCCCGGCACTCGCCGCTTCTGTTCGACCTTCACCGGAATCACGAAGCGCTCGCCGCGGATCGTGACCAGTTCGTCCTGGACCGTTCCACCTTCGGCCAGCTTGCGGAGATGTCCGCGCAGAGACTCCTGAATCGTGCGCTTCTGCTTTTCGATCTCGCGCCGGACGCGGCTCAGCTCCGGAGAAGCACGATCGTCCAGCGTGCCGTCGGGGAGAATCTTGTTGCGGAACACACGGAGGAATTCGCTGAAGTCTCCGATGCCCGCCGAAAGCGCGACGACCGCACTCCACTCGGACCGCATCGCTGCCGGCGGCTGCTTCACAATCTCGCGCCACTCGGTTGCGCGATCGGCAATCAGCACGACGTCGCGGATCTCCGTGGTCTCGAGCGCGGCCCCGGAAATGCGGGACTTCTCCAGCAATTGTTCAACTTCCGGCAAGCCGCCAAATTCAAAGCGACCGCCCACGCGCCGGTACTCGCGGACTTCCGTTGTCAGTGTCTGCTGGTTCTCGATCCACGAGCGGTCGAGCGATGCCTGAAGTTCCGCAACGCGCCGTTGCCCGAGCGGCGAGGATGTGTACCCCGCCAGCAGTTCGCGCAGAGTCTCAAACTCCAGCAGGCGGGAGCTGGTGTGCTGCACAGGTTGTGGAACAAACGACATACAAATTGATGGTACAACGGAGAACAGGCTTTGAGTTCAAGACAGCCTCCGCCGCCGAGGACAACCGTGTCACTGGATAAACTGACGGACAACCCACGAATCCGTATCCGCCGCCAGGGACCGCCCGATCCCGATGGCACCTGCGTCGTTTACTGGATGCAGCGCTCGCAGCGCGGCATCGACAACCCCGCGCTTGATGTGGCGGTCGAAGCCGCAAACGAACTCGGCAAGCCGGTAGTGGCTTTCTTCGCCCCGGTTCCGTTCTATCCGAACGCGAACCTGCGCCCGTATCAGTTCCTCGTCGAAGGCATTCCCGACATCGCTGCTGCGTTGGAGAAGCGCAGTATCGGATTCATTCTTCGCCGTTATCCCGAACACAGCCTTCTGAAATTCTGTGATGAGGTCCGTCCGGCCTTCGTCGTGGGAGACGAAAATCCCATGCGCGAGCCGGAGCACTGGCGCGAAATCGCCGCAAAGAAACTGCGAGTTCCGCTCTGGACCGTTGACTCTGATGTCATTGTGCCCTCCCGCCTTCTTCTTAAAGAGCAGTACGCCGCGTTCCACATTCGCAGGCGGCTGGAAGCGCAACTCGACCGCTTTCTGGTTAAACCCGCGAACCCTCGAGCCAAAGTTCCGTGGAAGAAGCCGCCACAGCTGCATTCCCTGCCGGCCGATTTTGACGTCACCGAAGGTTGGAAGCTCGATCGCTCCGTTGGTCCCGTCTCCACCTTCAAAGGAGGCACGAAAGAAGCTCTCCGCCTCCTCGACGAATTCGTGAACAAGAAGCTCAAGCGCTATGCCCGGGACCGCAATCATCCCGAACTCGATGGCACCAGCCGCATGTCTCCGTATCTCCATTTTGGACACATCAGCCCGCTGACCATCGCTCTCGCCGTCCGCGGCGCCGACGCGCCGAAAGAGGAAAAGGACGCTTACATCAACCAGCTACTCGTATGGCGAGAGCTGTCCGTCAACTTCGTCACCTACAACCCGAATTACGATAACTTCGAGAGCGGCGAAAATTGGGCTCACCGCACGTTGGCCGAGCATGCCCGCGACCCGCGCCCCTATCTCTACACCGAACAGCAATTGGAAAACGCAGAGACGCACGACCTGCTCTGGAACGCCGCCCAGATGCAGATGGTCAATGGTGGCTGGATGCACAACTACGTGCGCATGTACTGGGCCAAGAAAATCCTGGAATGGAGCCGCACGCCTGCCGAGGCCTACCGCGTCGCCGTCGCGCTGAACGACAAGTACGAACTCGACGGGCGCGATCCAAACGGCTATGCCGGTGTGGCCTGGTCCATTGTGGGGAAATTTGACCGCCCCTGGTTTACCCGCCCGATTTTTGGACAAATCCGCTACATGTCCGGCCAGAGCACTGGGAAGAAATTTGATAGCCAACGCTACATCGAACAGCAAACCCAGCCCCGCATGTTCTAGGAAATTGCCGATGTGCCCGTCTAAGTGCAACGATCAGAAGACCCTAACGGCCAGGTTTTGCCAGTAACTCTGGTTACCTTGCCGTCTCTGCCCCTCTCACGGTGCAATAAGGTTTTGGGAGCGGATTATGTTGCGAGCCTTCGGCTTTCTCGGGACCATCGCCACGATGGCGATTGGTATGTACATCTATTCTCTTGAGGTTAAGACCCTCGAGCCCTCGACCGCGGGCAATGGCGAGGAAGTCACCCTCATCAGCGGCGTGAAGAACGACCTCATCGGCATTGCATCGGCCGAGCGCGGATATCTTGCCAGCCAGGGAAAGTACGCTTCTCTCGACGAACTGATTTCAGGAAATTACATCACCATCAAGGGTGAGCGTCCACCCTACGTCTACGATGTTGAAGTCAACTCCAACACCTTTCGGGCGACCGCCACACGGACCACGAAGGGCGCTCCCGCCCAACTTTGGATCAGCGAAAACATGCAGATCCAGGCGTCCGACTAACCCGGGCATATCCCCGGCTCGAATTCAGCGATCCGACAATGGCATTGCCGTCCGGGTCCTTCCCATCGCATCGGCCAATGCTATCCAGCCTTCACCACCAGGCGGCCTACACGTCGAAGAAGTAGCGCACTTCTAACTATTGTCCGTAGTTGACACCGTCCTCGAAAGCGTCTACTCTCGGCGTCTGATGCGGGAATTGCCTGGTTGCAGGCAGTTCATCCCCCAAATTCCCGCTGCCGTGCGGGCCGCTTTGCGCGGTCTGTGTTTTGTGCGGCAGTCCAGGCCGCACCGCCATCAGTCCTAACCGATTTCTCCGAGGTTGAAACAACATGAACTTCTCCCCGTACTCTCGCGCCCGTGCCGTGTGTCTGATGGCACTGGCCGTTGCCTTCCTGTTGACCGCGCTTGCTCCCGCACAGGTGGCTCTGACCCAGCTCAGCGAAGACACGTTCACGGATAGTCCGAGCCAGCACGCCACTGAAGTGGAGCCTGGGGCATACTCTTTCGGTTCAACCATCGTGACCGCATTTCAGGTAGCTCGCATTTACGGCGGCGGCGGCGCCGACATCGGCTTTTCAACCTCCACGGATGGAGGTGTGACATGGAAGAACGGCTACCTCCCAGGCATCACGATCTACCAGGGGAACGGGACCAACGAAGCCGCCAGCGACGCGGCGGTCGCGTATGACGCATTACACAACACCTGGCTGATCTCAACCCTTCCCATCAGCGCGGTGAACACATCGGTCGCGGTCAGCCGTTCCACCGACGGCATCAACTGGAGCAATCCGATTTCGGTGACCACGCAGGGATCTCCCGACAAGAACTGGATTGTCTGCGACAACTCGGCTACGAGCAAGTACTACGGCCATTGCTATTCCGAGTGGGATGACACCTCGCAAGGCGATCTCATCGAAATGAGTACCTCGACCGATGGTGGTCTTACGTGGAGTCCTGAAACGCCGACCGCCGGCAATGATTTTGGAATCGGCGGCGTACCCCTGGTGCGGCCCAACGGCAAAGTGATCGTTCCGATGAACGGTTTCGACGGCATCGCGGCCTTCTCTTCCACCAACGGCGGGAAGACCTGGACCCGAGCCGTGACCGTCGCCAGCCAGACCAGTCACGGCGAAGCCGGGGGAATTCGCAGCGCCGGCCTGGTCTCCGCCGCGATCGATGCGAAAGGAAAAGTCTATGTGATGTGGCCGGATTGCCGGTTCCGCTCCGGTTGCGCGGAGAACGACATCGTCTACAGCAAATCGACTTCGGGAACGAAGTGGACCACGGTCCAACGTGTCCCCATCGATGCGACCAACAGCACCGTCGATCACTTCATCACCGGTGTCGGCATTGCGCCGGGCACGTCCGGTGCGAAAGCTCAGATCGCCCTCGCTTATTACTATTACCCGGTTTCGAATTGCGGAAATAACTGCCAGCTCTATGCCGGATTCATCCAGTCATCGACGTCTGGCAAAACATGGAGCAACCCCGCAGCCCTCGCCGGTCCGATGCAACTCAACTGGCTCCCCGGCACATTCTCGGGCACGATGGTTGCTGATTACATCTCGGTGGGATTCGCCAACGGAAAGGCGTTC
>Ga0265338_10010844_pt1 | contig 10612 bp, 1 predicted proteins | sample 42126metaG_FD_193579 | JGI IMG/M metagenome (GOLD analysis project Ga0265338, IMG submission 193579) | Rhizosphere microbial communities from Carex aquatilis grown in University of Washington, Seatle, WA, United States - 4-21-26 metaG | ecosystem: Host-associated > Plants > Roots > Rhizosphere >... | reverse complement strand
CCTGCAACAGCCGGCCTGCCGCCTCCTCGTCGAGTGGTCCGAGGTGCAGCCGGCGGAGGACTCCCGTCTGGCCCAGGGCGTCCAGGGCCGCTGGGAGGTGGCCACCGGTGGAACGGACGGTCGCCACCAGCCGGATCCGGTCGTCGACCACCAGCTGTTGCACCAGGGCCAGGCTGGCCGCGTCCAGGTGGTCGGCGTCGTCCAGCACCAGCACGGCCATCCCGTCGCCCACCCGGTCCGCCAGGCTGCGGACCAGGGTGGCGGCGACGGCCGTCGGGGCGTCGTCGGGGCCGACGTCGGCCAGGCCGGCCAGCAGGTGGACCAGCCCTCCGAAAGGCACCTGCTCCAGCGCCGCCGCGCCCACGGCCCGGAGGACCACGGTCGGCCTGCCGTCTTGCATCCGGAGGGCCACGACCCGCCGGACCGACTCGGCCGCCAGGCGGCTCTTGCCCACCCCCCGGGCCCCGGTGACCACCGCTCCCGACGGCCCGGGGGCGAGCAGGGCCTCGGTGAGCTGATCGGTCTCGTCGCCCCGCCCGGTGTACGGCCAGTCGATCGGGCGGGGGGGTGCAACGGACATGAAGGCCTCGGTGGCCCGATGCTACCCGGGGGCCAAGAACGCGTAATCACCACGCGGGACAGGGAGGAGCGGCCGTTGTAAAAGGCCTGCAGTGCCACGTCGTCGCCTCCGTCTCCCGGGTCTCGGGGCCTCCCTCCTCTGCGCCGCGGTCGTCGCCGCCGTCGTGGTGCCCGAGGTCGCGCCGGTCGCCCCGGCCACGACGGCGGCCCCGGCCTCCGCCCTGAGCGCCACATCGTCGTTGCCCCCCGGCTGCACCACGACAGGGGCCACGGTCACCTGCGTCTACACAAGCACCGGGACAAACCACGAGACAGAGACCAGTACCTCCCTGGCCGTGCCGACGGGGGTCCAGACGGTCCACATCCAGGTGAACGGGGCCATCGGCGGGGGCGGAGACCACGGCAACGGGGCCGTCGTCTCCGGGACAGTCGCCATGACACGGGTGGTGGCCGGGACCGACAGCCGGACACTGACGGTCGTCGCCGGTGGGAACGGCAAGGGAACAACAACAGGGGGCACAGGTGGCAGCCCCGGGGGCGGCTACGGCGCGGCCGGCCACCAGCACGGCTCGGGCGGTGGCGGCTGGAGCGGTGTCGAGGTCACCGGGACGACAACCGTCCTGGCCATCGCCGGGGCCGGGGGTGGTACCGGTGGGTACGGGACAGGCCGCTCCCCGACCCAGGCGGGCAGCGGGGGGCAGTCGGGCGGCGGCGGCACACGCGGTGACCAGACGATCTGCAAGGCCGGCGGCAGTGGGGGCGGCGGGGCGAGCCAAGGGGGGGCGGGCGGCGGCGGCGGCGGCAACGGCTGCTCCTCCGGGTTCGGAGGGACAGGCGGGTCGGGTCACAACGGAGGGAACGCCGGATCGGGGAACGGTGCCGCCCACAGCGGTGGCGGTGGCGGTGGCGGGGGCGCCGGCTGGTTCGGCGGCGGCGGTGGGGGTGGCGGCGGGACCGACGGGAGCGGCGGCGGCGGCGGTGGTGGTTCCAGCGGCGTCCACGGCACAACATGGGTGACCAGCACGAGCTACTCGGGACAGAGCACCGGCTACGCCCAGGTCTCGGTCAGCTGGACGTTGCAGTCCAGCACGACGTCCCTGTCGCTGACGGGGACGACAGGGTCGAGCACAGTGCCGGCCGGCCACCCGATCACGCTGCGGGCGGTGGTGAGCGGGGGGAGCTCCACCCCGACGGGAGCCGTGACCTTCCGGAACAGCATCGACACAACGCTCTGCACCGGGGTGGCGCTGGCCGGCGGTGTCGCCACCTGCACCTTCGACAACACCTCGTCCCTCGGGAGCCGCTCGTACTACGCCAGCTACGGCGGCAGTGACGCCTACCTCCACGGCACAAGCACCGGGGTGGCGGTGAAGACGGTCGACGACACGACGACCGTCTCGAAGGTGACGGCCACAACGGAGGGGGGGCTGCACCTGAAGGCGACCGTGACGCCGCCGACCTACGCCACGACAGCGCTGTCCGGCGGGGAGGTCAAGTTCTACGCCTTGGTCAAGGGATCGGCGACAGCGCGGAAGCTGGCCTGCACAACGACCCTGCCGTCCGCCGGTCCCGGGGCGGCGGTCACAGCCAGCTGCAAGTGGGCCACAGGGGTGCCGGGCACGACCTATACCGTCACGGCCACATTCCTGGGCGTCCACGACAACACCGCCGCTGGCTCGCCGACCACGACACTGACAGTGGCCAAGGCGACGCCCCACGTCACACTGTCGGCCACAGCGACGAACGTGACCTACGGCCAGTCGGTCACCCTGCACGCCACGGTGACCGGACTGCCCTCGGGGGACACCCACCCCGGACAGGTGACCTACGACCTGGAGCCGGCCGGGACGGCCATCAGCTGCAGTGGCTCGAACCCGGTGACAGTGACGGCCCCCTCCGGGACGGCCGGATCGTGCACCTTCGTGCCGGGGGCCGGGGGCACCGTGACGTCGGAGCAGGTGGCGGCCTCGTTCGCCGGGGACGCCGAGGCCGATGCCGAAAGGTCGTCGACCACCTCGCTCCGCGTGGCCAAGGCGACGTCGGCGACCTCGTTGACCGTCACACCCGCCGGCAACGTGGCCGGGGTCGGCGTCCCGATCACCCTCAGGGCGACCGTGACCGATCCGGACGACGCCACAGCGGTGGCGGCCGGCACGGTCCGGTTCGAGTCCGCGGGCGTGGCCGTCGGCGGCTGCACCGCGGTCGCCGTCACCGGCGGCGTCGCCACCTGCACCGCCGCCCCGGCGCCGACCACCCTCGTCACCGTCGACTTCTCGGCCGCCTACTGCCAGACCGGCAACGGCGCCTGCGCCGACTGGACCGGCAGCACATCGGGAACCGTCGCCTACACCGCGACAAAGGACCCCACGTCCGTGTCCCTCAGCCCCGGTGGGACACAGACCCACCCGGGCACAGCCACAGGGGGGAAGCCCGTCACGGTGACCGCCACCGTGGCCGTCACCGCCGGAACGGGGACGGTGACAGGGACGGTCACCTTCGAGCAGAACGGGGGCAGCATCACCGCGACAGGCGGCGGAACCTGCTCCACCGAGGTCGTGCACTCGACAGGCCAGGTGGCCTGCACCTTCGTCCCGGTACCGGGCAACGAGGACACAGTCGTGGCCGCCTACACCCCGGCCGGCTCCTCGCTCACCAAGCCGTCCACATCGGCCAAGGGCTACTTGAAGGTCAGTGGCCTGCCCACGACCACCTCGATCGCCGTCACCGAGGCCCCGGGGACAGTGGTGGCCACAGGGGCCGCCGTCCCCTACGGCGTGCCCCTCACCGCCACGGCCACGGTCACCTCGGGGGGTAATCCGGTGACCGCCGGCACGGTGGCCTTCACCCTCGGGGGCGCCCCCGTCGCCTCCTGCAGCCCGGTGAACCTCTCCTCGGGCGTGGCCACCTGCACGTTGCCGGCCCCGGCCGCGGCCGGCTATACGGTCACCGGCACCTTCGCCTCGGCCAGCAGCACATACGCCGGCAGTACCGGCCGCCAGGGGTTGTCGGTCGCCGCCGCGCCCACCACCACGTCGGTGGCGGTCGCCGGCGACCCGACAGTGGCCGGACACGTGGAGATCACCGCCACCGTCGGTAACGCCGCGGCCGGCGCCACGCTGCCCCCGACCGGCACCGTGGCCTTCCAGGCCGGCGGCACCGGGATGGCCACATGCGGCGCCCAACCCTTGACCGCCGGTACTGGCGCCACGGCCACGGCCACCTGCGTGGTCGCCACGCCGGCGGTCCAGACGAGCTACACCGCCTCGTTCGCCCCGTCGGACGGCGACTTCGCCGCCTCGTCCTCGCCGGCCCGCGTCTTCAATCCCGGCGCGGCCTGCTCGGCCACATTCGGGGGGATCTGGAACGCCAACGGCCAACCGTTCTCCTTCTCGGTCGGTGGTGTGCTGACCTCCGCCGACCAGCTTTCGGCGGGGCTGGGCGGCGTGGTCGGGAACTGCACCGCCACACTGACCGTCCCGTTCACGGGTGGTTCGCTCAAGCTGTTCGGGGACACCCTGGCGAGCAGCGCCGCGGTCAGCGGCTACTTCGCCGAGACAACAGGGACCGGCTCGGTGCGGGTGTGCCTCACGGCGGGGTCCCTGTCGCTACCCGCCGGCTGGGGGCTCGGCTCCCTCTCCTTGTCCGGTTCGGCCAAGCTGTGCTTCGCCGTCGGCACAGTGTCGGGCACGTCAGCCAAGCTCACGGGGTTCGACTCCGCTTCCCTCAGCGTCGGCAGCACCAGCCTTCCCTTCGGGGTCCCTGACGCCTCCGTCGGGTACGGCCTGCTGGCCACCTTCACCGGGACGACCACACCCACCCTGACCCTCCACGTGGCCCCGACGACCGCGCCGGCCACGACGCCGTACGCCACAGCGACGGTGACGGTGAGCCGCAAGACAGGGAGCTTCACCGCCACCGGGGCGCTCGTCCTGAAGAACGTGCCCTTCCTCGGCAAGCCACCGACCGCCACCTTCACCGTGGCGCCGGGACCGACAGGAACGATGGCCGAGTCGGTGTCGTTGTCCGCCCTCACAACATATTCAGCGGTCCCCGGCCTGACCTTGAAGGGGATCTCGCTCACCCTGGCCCACACGACAGGGCAGACCACCTTCGACATCGCCGCCAGCGCGGTCTTGGGCTACGGCACGAAGACGGTCACGGTGACACTCGCCGGCGCCTACGCCTCGTCGAAGTGGACCTTCACCCTTTCGACCACCCGTATAGGGCCGTGGAGCCCCTTCAGCGGGCTCACACTGTCGCCGACCCTGGGCGGCACCCTGATCTTCACAACGGCCGGCACCACCAAGATCGCCTACGACTTCGAGGGCGGGAAGGTCCCGACCGGCGGATCGACCGCCACACCGTTGGCCACCTGGTCCCCCGGGGGTGGGGTCACCCTCACCGTCGGGTGCGTCGCCCTCGCCTACGGGGTCATCCCGACCTGCCCGGGCGGACCGACAACGACGACCAGCCCGACCGATCCGACCCTGTTCGTCCAGGGGTCACTGGCTTTCGGTGGCGCCGAGGGGATCACCGCCGGCTTCGAGGGCTCGGTAGACCTGAAGTCGGGAGCCCTCGCCTTCTCTCTCGACCCCGCCGCCGGTCCGGTGTCGGTCACCCCGGTCACCGGCCTGACGCTCTCGCTGACCACACTGGCGGTGAGCGGGAAGGTCGGGAGCCTGGACGTCACAGGGAAGGCCTCGGCGACGGTGGCCGCCCTGGGGTCCACGCCGTTGACGGCGGCGTTCAGTGACCACGGCGGCACGCTGGTGGTAGCCGTCGGGGGCGTGAGCCTGGCCTCGCTGGGGGTACCGCTGACGGGCTTCTTCGCCTACGCCTCGGCCACAGTCGCCACATACGTGACCGGCGAGGCCACATTCGGGACCGTCCACCTGGCCAAGGGGTTCAACGGGTTCGCCGTCTACCGCCCCACAGCCGGGGTGATCGCCGTCCTGGGGCAGGTGGGCTTCACCCTGCCGGCCGGTGACGCCGTCACCTTCACCGCGGCCTGGACACCGAAGAGCTCCCCCACCTTCACCGCCACCCTGGCCGCCCCCTCGTCGGGCTTCCCGTTCCTGAGCCTGCCGGACGGGGGCAGCATCACCGGCGCCACCCTCTCCTACTCGTCGGGCCGTCTCACGCTGGCGGTCACCGGGACCATCCCGGTGCCCGGCAGTGCCCCGGCCACCATCGACCTGCAGCTCACGGTGGGCACCGGCGGCACCTTCTCCGGGTCGGCCACCGTGAGCGGCCTGACGGTCTTCGGGCAGCCGGTGGGACTGGTGGGGACGATCGCCCGGAGCACAAAGGGGGCGATCACCGCCACAATCTCCAGCTGCCAGCCGACCGCGACAGGGTGCACGAAGGGCCCGATCGCCGGTCCCCTCACCCCCTTCAGCGGGGTGCCCCTGCAGCTCACCACAGTGTCCTTCTCGCTCGGCACGACAGGCCTCTCCGTGGCGGGCACCATGTCCGTTGACACACTGGGCAACCTGACCGTGAAGGGGGTGCTCAAGAACCTGAAGACATGGTCGATCACCGCGGCCGCGGCCGCTTCCCGCACCTGGAGCCCCGCCCCCGACGTCTCGTTCTCCCCGTCCTTCACCGGCAACGTCACCGACGCCGCCGGCACGGTGACGTTCGTCCTGTCGGCCACCGGGGCCGGGGGTTCGTCGCTGTTCTCGATCAGCCCGCCGGGGGTGACACTGAAGGTGATCTCGGTGAGCCTGGGCAATGCCGCTCCACCCGACGGGTGCACGGTGAAGAAGGTCGGTGACCTGTGGCTGGCCGTGGGCGGCTCCATCGGGGTGTCGTTCGCCGGCGTCTCGGGGACAGCGACGGCCACAGGCTGCTTCGACCTCACCGCCCACAGCTTCACCGTGTCGGCGAAGATCACACAGCTCTCCTTCAGTGCCCTGACAGGGCACCTCCGCCTGACCGCACCGACGGTCGTCGTCAGCGAGGCGACAGGGACCTACCAGGTGAAGGTGGACGCCACACTGCGGCTGTCCATGCCCTCCGGCGGGACACTGGTCGTCGAGGCCGTCCTCGACATCGAACCGGGGGGCACCGCGGTCATCGGGGCCGAGGCCAACCTGTCCCAGTGGCTCGGCTCCGCCGCCGACACCGCCTACCTGTACTACGCGTCTGCGGCGGTCACCGGGTTCACAACCGGTGACCCCACCCTCGGCAAGATCAACCTGGTCCAGGGGCTGAGCTTCGCCTTGGCCATCACCCTGCCGACATCGGTGATCTCCGGGCTGGCCGACGTCGGCATCCACCTGCCGGCCAACACCGCGCTGGCGGCCATCGGCACGGCGGACTTCGTCACCGACACGTACGAGCTCAAGGTCTCGATCAAGCTCGGGACAACAGGCCTCAAGCTGTTCACATCGGACGGTACCGGGATGTACCTGATGACAGGGTTCCTGGAGGTCAAGCTGGCGCCCTCGCTCGTCCAGTTCGGGGTGGGCCTGAACGCCCGGCTGCACGTGGCCGCACCGACGTCCACAGCCAGCCCGTCCACAGTGAAACTGACCGGCCAGCTGACGGTGGGCACCTCGGGGATCGACGTGTCCCTCTCGCTCGGTACATGCAAGGGCAGTACACCGGGGTGGACCAACGCCTTCGGGCTATCCGGGCTCACCGTCAGGTGCGCCGCCCTGACCGGCGGCATCACCGACGAGTTCCCCTTCATCGACGTGGGGCTGGACGGGACGATCACGTCGCTCCCGTCCGTGGTGGCCAACCCGATCGGCTACCAGTCCGGGGCGCCGATCAGCTTCGCCTTCAACCTCGATCCGTTCCTGCTGTCGCTCAGCATCGGCACCAAGGGTTCCACCACGCCCGCCTTGGAGCCGCTCAGCTACTTCGGCCAGGGGACATTGATCAAGGTGTACTACGCCTCGCTCTACATCGCCCCGACCGGCGCCACAATCGGTTCGACACACTTCACAGCCGGCGTCAGCTTGGGGTTCGCCGCCACACTGTTCCACGTCAATGTATCCATCACAGCCAGGATCGGCTTCAGCCCGCCGAGCATCTACTTCAAGGCCACAATGTCCAAGATCACCGTCGGGTCGCTGTCGGTCGGCCCCGTGTCGGTGCTGCTCACAGTGTCGCCGTCGAACTTCGAGTTCCAGTTCACCGGCACCGCCACGCTGGGCCCGGGGACGGTGGACATCGGCAGGACACTGAAGATCGGCGGTGAGCTGAGCGCCACCGTCCAGGTGGAGCTGTCCAAGTCCGGCTTCAGCGCCTTCATCTGGGGGACAGTCGCCGTGACACTGTCGGCCGACATCGCCCAGACAACCTGCTACACAGACACAATCTGGCCGTATCCGTGCAACTACCAGTGGAAGTCCACCGGGTTCTCGCTCCACCTGGGTAAGACCGGCTTCGCCGTCACAAGCTCCGGCGTCACCCTCGAAGTGGACGGCTACTCGGTCACCTTCGACTACGACGGTCACGTTTCGGTGCACACCGCGGCCGACGTCCACCGGCGGGGTGGCGGCCGGACCGGGGGCAGCCGTGCCGTGTTCGCCGACCTCCACCAGGCCGGCCGCCAAGGGCGGAAGCACCGCCTTCCCGTCGAGCTGGCTTCGACATCGACGCCGCTGGCATCGGTCGGCACCGGCGGCACGGGCAGTGCGGTCCGGCCGACAGCGCATCCGCTGCCCCCCACGACACCGCCGCCGACCTCGACGCCGATGCCGGGTCAGGCGGTGCTGGTGCCCACGACATCGGCGCCCACGACAACGGCCACCGGCACCGCCACATCGGCCGCCGGCGGTGGGTCCGCCCCAGGGACGTCCGGGACAGGGACGTCCGGGACAGGGGTTTCGGGGTCGGGCGGCTCGATGCACGCCGCGCCGACCGGCTCCGGCCAGGCCGAGGGCCGTTGGTCGGCGGCGCCGTCGATGGGGACGGACCGGGCGTTCGCCGCCGTGGCCACCCTCCACGACGGCGACGTCCTGGTGGCCGGCGGGGTGGGACCCGGCAAGTCGGTGCTGTCGTCGGCGGAGGTCTACGACCCGGCCACGCGGCAGTGGACGGCGGTCGGATCGCTGGGGGTGGCGAGGGCCGGGGCGACGGCGACGGTGCTGCCCGACGGCGACGTCCTGGTGGCCGGTGGGCTGGGGAGCGCCCACGCCCCGCTGGCGTCCGCCGAGCTCTACGACCCGACGACGGCCTCGTTCACGCCGACCGGCTCGCTCGGGACGGCCCATGGCTTCGCCACTGCGGCGGTGCTGGCGAACGGTGACGTCCTGGTGGCCGGGGGCACGGGGGCCGGTCACGAGCCGCTGGCGTCCGCCGAGCTGTACCACCCGGGAACCGGGAAATTCTCGGCCACCGGCACGATGGCCACACCGCGGGCGTTCGCGGCGATGACGGCGTTGCCCGGCGGGGACGTGCTGGTGGCCGGGGGCGACGGCCCGGGTGGGTCGTTGGCGACGGCCGAGCGGTACGACCCGTCGACGGGGGACTGGGCGTCGGCGGGGACGATGACCCAGGCCCGGCTGATGGCCAGCGCCGCCACCCTGCCGGATGGGGACGTGCTGGTGGTGGGGAACGGGGCCGACGGCGACCTGTACGACCCCACCTCCGGCGCCTGGTCGGCGACCCAGGGGATGCCGAGCGCCACGGACGCCCCGATGGTCACCGGGTTGCCGGGCGGCCGGGTGCTGGTGGCGGGCGGCCAGAGCGCCGGCAACACCCGGGCGACGTCGGTGGTGTACCAGCCGGCGACCGAGTCGTGGACGAGCGCCGGGAGCATGCGGACAGCGCGGACCGGGGCGGCGGCCGTGGCCCTGTCGAACGGACAGGTCCTGGTGGCCGGCGGCGGCGACGTGTCCGGCGCGGAGGGCCAGAAGCCGCAGATCACCACCGAGGCCACCGCCGAGCTCTACTCCGCCCCCTCCTCGGGCGGCATCGGGGGGGCCGCCCCGGTGGGCGCGCCGGTCCTGGCCACGGTGTCGGGGTCGGGCGGCCTCACCGGGACGCCGCTGGTGGTGACGGTGGTCGGTGGCTCGATCCTGTTCGTGGCCCTGGCCGGCGGGCTGGCCCTGGCCGGCTACCGCCGCCGGTTGGCCAGTTCGGCGGCCAGCCGGGACCGGTCCTCGGCGGTGAGCGGCCGGTAGGCCCCGTTCCGATCAGATGTGGCCCGCTGGGGGCGCCACCAGACCGGATCGTCGGTCTCCCAACGGTTGGCCCGCAGCTCCGCCTTGGTGATCTTGCCGTTGGCGGTCTGGGGGATGGCGTCGGTGACCCGGACGTACCGGGGCGGCCACTTGGTGCCGAGGTCGGGCTGGGCGGCCAGCCAGTCGGCGAAGCCGGCCGGGTCGAAGGTGGCGCCGGGCCGGAGCTCGACGGCGGCCATCACCTGGTCGCCGGCGGCCGTGGCGGTGTCGGGGACCGGGTAGACGGCGACCACGACCAGGTCGGGGTGGCGGGACAGGACGGCCTCGACGGGGCCGGCGGCGAAGTTCTCGGAGTCCACCCGCAGCCAGTCGCCGCCGCGGCCGGCGTAGTAGAAGAAGCCGTCGGCGTCGCGGTAGGCGAGATCGCCGGTCCAGTACCAGCCGTTGCGGGTCCGGTCGGCCTCGGCGTCGGGGGCGCCGTAGTAGCCCTCGAACTTGCCGGGCCCGCTGCGGTTGACCAGCTCCCCGGTGGCTAGGGCGGCGTTGGTCGGCCGACCGTCGCCGTCGAAGGTCGCCGGCGGGCACTCGTTGCCCGTGGCCGGGTCGACCACGGCCAGGTCCACCCCGGGGGCGGCCCGGCCGAGGGAGCCGGCCGGCATGCCGGCCGCCGGGTTGATGGTGGCCCCGCCCTCGCTCTGGCCGTAGCCCTCCACCAGGACGCAGTCGAACCGGTCGGCGAACCGCCGGCGGTCCCGGGCGGAGGCTTCCGTGCCGAAGGCGCTGACCAGGGTGTTGTCGGCGTCGTCCGGGCGCTCGGGGGTGGCCAGGACGTAGGCGACGGCCTTGCCGACGTAGCTGAACATCGTGGCTTCGTAGCGGCGGACGTCGTCCAG
>Ga0265338_10010842_pt1 | contig 10613 bp, 8 predicted proteins | sample 42126metaG_FD_193579 | JGI IMG/M metagenome (GOLD analysis project Ga0265338, IMG submission 193579) | Rhizosphere microbial communities from Carex aquatilis grown in University of Washington, Seatle, WA, United States - 4-21-26 metaG | ecosystem: Host-associated > Plants > Roots > Rhizosphere >... | reverse complement strand
ATGATGTATCCCGGCAGCCCGACCTGCGTGTGCGGATGAAAGAATGAGACAGGTGTGAAGCCGAAGATCGTGAGCGCCGCATTCATCGCGCGGCCCAGCGATAATTCCCAAGCGAAAACAGCAAGATTGGTCGCGATCAGCAGCCAGTTCACGAAAGCCGGTCGCCGGCTGGGCGCATCGTCCGAGATCGGGATCACGATTTGCAGAGACCCTTTCTTGGGCGCGGCGAATTTGTGCCGTTTTGGATCAAACGCCTGACCCAGCAGAGCGGCGCAATGGCATGGTTCGTGAAGCAATGACGGGTGGACATTAAGGCTTTGTCAACGATTGCAGCCACGCGGCAAACCCGCGGCGCTAATGTGACACGAGCCGAGGAGCAGAGAATGACGCTTAAGCCCCTGATTGCGTTTGCCGCATCCTTCTCGATGCTGGCGACCACCCTTCCGATGGCACCCGCTTTTGCCGGCGGAAGTTCCATGGGCGGATATCATTCGGGCGGCGGGATGACGGCCGGCTGCAAGAATGGCGGCGGATCGGGTCACGGCGGAGGCGGGATCAGCATCTACAAGCCCGTCACGATCAACAAGAACATCAGCGTCTACAAACCGGTGAATATCAACACCAACATCAACATCGACAAGACCATCAACATCTACAAGCCGGTCACGATCACCAAGAACATCGACAATTCCAAGAACATCACGATCAATAAGAACGTCAATATCAATAAGAGCATCGTGATCAACAAGGGCGGCGGAAGCGCGAGTGCCGAGGCCTCGGCATGGGCAGCTGCGTCCGCGCAAGCCAGTTCGAGTGCGCAGGCGAATGTCGTCAACTATGGCGGCAGCTACATGGACTACACGGTCATCAACAAGAACGTCGGCGGCGATGTCAGCGTGAGCGCCGAGCAGACCTGTCACATGCAGGAAGCCAGCGTCGTCAAGGCGATCCATGCGGTATGCGTGGCCGATGGGCGCGAGTTTGGCGCCTCGCATATGATCAGGGATACGTGGATCGATTCGTCCTACGAAGGTGAAGTCGCGCGCTGCATTCCGGGCGCGACGTTGAAAGTCATCATCGGCGATATGGTGCAATCCGATCAGGGCATGGCGGGATCCTACGAAAACGGTCAGGTCCTCGCCTGCGCGGCCGGCGAAGCCGTGCGTCACTACAAGGACGGCATGCTGAAATGCGCACCGGCCGTGCCGGTGAAAGACTGCACAGAGCGTACGAATCTGCGCCTCTACGGCACGGGAGATTTCTTCTTCTCGTTCCGCACACAGGTGTGCGCAAGCTCCGTACATTCCGCGGAATCGTCTTCGGATGCAGCGGTTTCGGGCATGACACTCGAAGGCGGCGTCGGCGGCGAAAGCAGCTACTGATCGTCGATCCCACAGTCTGAAATTGACGCAGGGTCGCACCGAAAGGTGCGGCCCTGTTTGCCTTGCGTGCCGAAGGTGCCTTGCTATTGTGCGGTCCGTTCCGCCATTTTTCGCCTTCTCCCGGAGTCCCCATGAACATCCACGAATATCAGGCCAAAGAGGTTCTACGCGGCTTTGGCGTTCCTGTGCCCAAAGGCATTGCGGCTTTTACGGTGGAGGAAGCCGCGACGGCGGCGAAGCAGTTGCCGGGACCTGTGTGGGTGGTGAAGGCGCAGATCCATGCCGGCGGGCGCGGCAAGGGTGGCGGCGTGAAGGTGGTCAAATCCATTGAGGACGTTGAGAAAGAAGCCAAGCGCATGTTGGGCATGACGCTGGTTACGCATCAGACCGGTCCTGCGGGCCGCGTCGTGAAGCGCCTCTATATCGAAGACGGTTCGGCCATCGACCGCGAACTTTATCTTTCCGCGCTTGTCGATCGCGAAACGTCGCGCATCGCCTTCATCGTCTCCACTGAAGGTGGTATGGATATCGAGGCTGTGGCGCATGACACGCCCGAGAAGATTCAAACTTTCCAGATCGAGCCGGCGGTTGGTTATTCGCCCTATGTCGGCCTCGACATCGCCAGCGCGCTCAAGCTGAAAGGCGATGCCGCAAAACAATGCGGCAAGGTCGTACAGTCGCTTTATAATGCGTTCCTCGCCAAGGACATGAGCCTTCTCGAAATCAATCCGCTCGTGTTGACGAAAGACGGCAACATCATCTGCCTCGATGCGAAGATGAACTTCGACGACAACTCGCTGTTCCGCCACAAGGATGTTCAGGCGCTGCGCGATCTGGATGAAGAAGATCCGGCAGAAGTCGAAGCATCCAAATACGACCTGAATTACGTGAAGCTAGACGGCGAGATCGGCTGCATGGTGAACGGCGCCGGTTTGGCGATGGCCACGATGGACATCATCAAGCTCTATGGCTCCGAGCCCGCGAACTTCCTCGATGTCGGCGGCGGCGCGACGAAAGAGAAAGTCACGGCAGCGTTCAAGATCATCGTCTCCGATCCGCATGTGAAAGGCATTCTGGTCAACATCTTCGGCGGCATCATGAAATGCGACATCATCGCGGAAGGCATTGTTGCCGCTGCGCGCGAGATCAAGCTGTCCGTTCCGCTGGTGGTTCGTCTGGAAGGCACCAACGTCGAACTCGGCAAGAAGATTCTCGCCGACAGCGGCCTCCCCATCGTGTCTGGCAATGATCTCGCCGACGCCGCCCAGAAAATCGTCAAAGCCGTGAAGGGCAAATGAGATTGTTGACGGCCTTGCTGTTCTTTTGTGTCACGACAACACCGTTGTCCGCGGCGGAAGGCCAAGATTGGTATGTTGTCACAACAGCAGACGGGACTTTCGATTATAACGCCGGAGATATCGACGTCAGTCCTAAGACTGGCTTCAAGACGTTGGGTATCGAGACTAAAGATGCGAACGGCTTTAACTCTTATATTTTTACCATCGATTGCCGTCGCAAACAGGGCACATTCGGCGGCTCAATTGATAGTCATGAAACTATGACGATGGTCGAAAGCAATCCGGATGCTATGCCGCCTGATTCAGATGGTTGGGAGCCGATTTCCAAAGATATTCCAATGAAGATGGCAGCTCTCGCCGCTTGCAAACGGCACATAAGCGGAGCTGTTCATTTCGAAAGCGCGCAGGCAGCGCGTGCGCAGTTAAGCATTCTCTCAAACTGAAAGTTCGATCATGTCCATCCTCGTCGACAAGAACACCAAGGTCATTTGCCAGGGCTTCACCGGCAATCAGGGCACCTTCCATTCCGAGCAGGCCATCGCCTATGGCACCAAGATGGTCGGCGGCACATCGCCAGGCAAAGGTGGTTCGACGCATTTGGGTCTGCCGGTGTTCGACACCGTGCGCTAGGCGCGTGAGAAGACCGGCTGCGATGCGACGGTGATCTATGTGCCGCCGCCGTTCGCGGCCGATGCGATCCTCGAAGCCATCGATGCGGAGCTGCCGCTCATCATCTGCATCACCGAAGGCATTCCGGTGCTGGACATGGTGAAGGTGAAGCGCGCGCTCGGCGGTTCGAAGTCACGTTTGATCGGTCCCAACTGCCCCGGCGTGATCACGCCTGGCGAATGCAAGATCGGCATCATGCCGGGACACATTCACAAGCGCGGCAGCGTCGGCATCGTTTCGCGCTCCGGCACGCTGACCTATGAAGCGGTGGCGCAGACCACCGCCGTCGGCCTCGGTCAGACGACCTGTGTGGGCATCGGCGGCGATCCGGTGAAAGGCACCGAGCATATCGAAGTGCTGGAGATGTTTCTGAAAGATTCGGAAACCAAGTCGATCATCATGATCGGCGAAATCGGCGGCAGCGCCGAAGAAGACGCGGCCGACTTCCTCAAACACAACAAGATCAAGAAGCCGACGGTGGGATTCATTGCGGGCGTTACCGCACCACCGGGCCGCCGCATGGGTCATGCCGGCGCGATCATTTCCGGCGGCAAGGGCGATGCGAATTCCAAGATCGAAGCCATGAAATCCGCCGGCATTCGTGTGTCGCCCAATCCGGCGGCACTTGGCACGACGCTGGTAGAACTGCTCAAGGGCTGAGCAGCGCCGCAAAAGCGTCAAAAGTAAATCCCATGTTAACCGTCGCGGGCCTTACATCTCGCGGGAAAAGGCCGTGCATTCGGGTTCCGGATGCGCTAAGCCGCTCCTCCTTTCGCAAGCGCGGGAGAACGCGCTTGGACCCTGGAACAGGCAGGCCCAACAAGCCTCCTAGTGCATTGAAATGACAAGCCAATCACCTGGCGATCGCGTGAACCGGGCCTCCAACGAGATTCTGGACGCAACCTCGTTTCTGAACGGCGCGAACGCCCAGTTTATCGAGCAGCTCTACGCCCAGTACCAGACCAATCCCGATCTGGTGGACCCGTCGTGGCGGCAATGGTTTGCCGAGCTCGGCGAAAACGCGCTCTCGGCAACGCAACTGGGCCGCGGTCCGGAATGGCGCCGTGATGCGAAGCTCAATCTGGAAAATGGCGAGATCGTCGGCGCGCTCACGGGCCAGTGGCCGGCGCGCAAAACGGCAGGCGTCAGCGAAACAGATCTGCACGAGGCTGCCCACAAATCCATCCGCGCGATTCAGCTGGTGCGCGCCTATCGCGTGATCGGTCACCTGGCCGCCGATCTCGATCCGCTGAAGCTCAATCCGAAGCCGCCGCAACCGCAGCTCGATCCAGCGTTCTATGGCTTCCATGCCGAAGACATGGATGCGCCGGTTTATATGGATGGCGTGCTGGGCCTTGCAACCGCAACGCCGCGTCAGATGGTCGATCTGCTCAAGCGCACATATTGCGGGCGCATCGGCTACGAGTTCATGCACATCAACGATCCCGAGCAGAAGGATTGGCTGCAGCGGCGCATCGAAGGGCCGGACAAGGAAATCACCTTCACGCCCGAAGGCAAGAAAGCAATCCTCAACAAGCTGATCGAATCCGAAGGCTTCGAGAAATTCGCAGGTGTCCGCTTTCTCGGTACCAAGCGCTTCGGCCTCGACGGCGGTGAGAGCACGATCCCGGCGCTGGAACAGATCATCAAGCGCGGGGGACAACTCGGCGTTACCGAGATTGTGCTCGGCATGTCCCATCGCGGACGGCTCAATGTGCTCGCCAACGTGATGGGCAAGCCTTACCGGCAGATCTTTCACGAATTCCAGGGCGGCGCGGCGTTGCCTTCGGATGTCGAAGGCTCCGGCGACGTGAAATATCATCTCGGCGCATCCAGCGACCGTGAGTTCGACGGCAAGAGAGTTCATCTCTCACTTACCGCCAACCCTTCGCATCTCGAAGCCGAAGATTCCGTTGTGCTCGGCAAGGCGCGCGCGAAACAGCAACAACTCGGCGATGCGAAAGAGCGCACGAGCGTGTTGCCGCTCTTGCTTCATGGAGACGCCGCCTTCGCGGGCCAAGGTGTGGTCGCCGAATGCTTCGCGATGAGCGGCACCAAGGGCTTTCGTACCGGCGGCACAATCCATTTCGTCGTCAACAATCAGATTGGCTTCACCACCGCGCCGATCTACTCGCGCTCTTCGCCCTATTGTACCGACATCGCACTAATGGTGCAGGCGCCGATCTTCCACGTGAATGCAGACGATCCGGAGGCGGTCGTACATGTTTCGCGTATCGCGACGGAATTTCGTCAGTTGTTCCACAAGGACGTCGTGATCGACATGATCTGCTATCGAAGGTTCGGTCACAACGAGACGGACGAACCGTCGTTCACGCAGCCTTTGATGTATCGGGCAATCAAGGATCACGCGACGACTCTGGAGCTCTACGCAACCAAACTCGTTTCTGAAGGAACGCTGGCGCAATCCGACATCAAGGACATGATCGGCGCATTCAATAAGCGTTTGGACGAGGAATTCGAATCCTCCAAATCGCATCGGCCCAACCGGGCCGATTGGCTCGATGGCCGCTGGGCGGGATTTGCGAAAGCCGGAGACGGCGACCGTCGCGGCGAAACATTCGTCGCCACCGACGCGCTTCAGAAAGTTGGACGTGCGCTCTCCACGCCGCCGTCGAACTTCGCTTTGCACAAGACCATCGCACGGCAGCTGGAAGCCAAAGCCAAGATGTTCGAGACAGGTGAAGGTTTCGACTGGGCAACAGCAGAAGCGCTCGCTTTCGGAACCCTGCTCAATGAAGGCTACCCGGTGCGCCTGTCCGGTCAGGATTCCTCGCGCGGCACATTCAGCCAGCGTCATTCGGCGCTGATCGATCAGGAAACCGAGGCACGCTATCTGCCCCTCAACCATATTCGCGAAGGACAGGCGGAATACGAAGTCGTGGATTCACTGCTTTCCGAAGAAGCAGTGCTCGGCTTCGAATATGGCTATGCGCTCGCCGAGCCGAAAGCCTTGACCTTATGGGAAGCGCAATTCGGCGATTTCGCCAACGGTGCGCAAGTCGTCATCGACCAGTTCATTGCATCCGGTGAAGCCAAGTGGCTGCGCATGTGCGGCCTCGTGATGCTGCTGCCGCACGGGTACGAGGGCCAAGGCCCGGAACATTCCTCGGCACGGCTGGAGCGCTTTCTGCAGCTTTGCGCGCAGGACAACATGCAGGTGGTGTGCCCGACGACGCCCGCAAATTACTTTCATGTCCTGCGCCGGCAGATGCACCGCACGTTCCGCAAGCCGCTCATTGTGATGACGCCGAAATCGCTTCTGCGCAACAAGCGCTGTGTGTCGTTCCTGTCCGATATGGGGCCGGGATCGTCGTTCCACCGCGTATTCGCCGATCAGGCCGAATGCGTACCCGGCGCGACGACCGTGAATCTTGTGCCGGACGACGAGATCAAACGCATCGTACTTTGCACAGGCAAAGTCTATTTCGATCTGATGGACGAGCGTGAGAAGCGCGGCGAAAATCGAATTCAGATCCTGCGCATCGAGCAGCTCTATCCGTTCCCGGAATCGACACTGGCGCAGGAACTACGCCGCTTCCCGAAAGCGGACATTGTGTGGTGCCAGGAAGAACCGAAAAACCAGGGCGCTTGGCATTTCATTGAAGAAAAGATCGAAGACACACTCATCGCGCTCGGTGGCGACAGGCGTCCACGTTATGCAGGCCGTCCCGAATATGCCTCCACCGCAGCCGGCCTGATGAGTCAACACCTAGCCGAATTAAAGGCATTCCTGAATGAAGCGCTTAGCATCTAAGGCGCGGAGAAAAACATGAGCATCCAGATCAAAGTGCCCGCGATGGGCGAAAGCGTCACCGAAGCCACGGTCGCGCGCTGGTTCAAGAAGGAAGGCGAAAGCGTCAAGCGCGACGAGCCGATCCTAGAACTCGAAACCGACAAGGTGACGGTGGAAGTGCCGGCGCCCGCCGATGGGGCGATCGAATCCATTTCCGTTCAAGCTGGATCGACGGTGCAGGTTGGCGCTGTGTTGGGCGCCATTGCCGAAGGACAGTCCGGCACGACATCCGCAACGCCCGCGAACAATCCGCAAGCCGCCGCGCCAAAACCGGTCGAAGCGCCGAAGCCAACGCCTGTTCAACAAGCGGCCGCACCGCAACCGGCAACGGCGCAACCAGCCGTGATGCCGAGCGTGCGCCGTCTCTCCGAAGAAAGCGGACTCAATCCCGCCGATGTTTCCGGCAGCGGCCGCGGCGGACAGGTTCTCAAAGGCGATATGCTGGCCGCGCTTGAGACGCGCTCGGCACAACGCCCCGTCACGACCGCGCCCGTCACGCTCCGCAGCGGCCCGCGCGCGAACGCGGCGCGCGAGGAACGTGTGACGATGAGCCGCCTGCGCAAGACTATTGCGCTGCGCCTAAAAGAATCGCAGAACACCGCGGCCCAGCTCACCACATTCAACGAAGTGGACATGAGCGCAGTGATGACGCTGCGCAGCGAATACAAGGACAGCTTCGAGAAGAAGCATGGCGTGCGCCTCGGTTTCATGGGTTTCTTCGTGAAGGCCTGCATTGCGGCGCTGAAGGAAATCCCGAACGTCAACGCCGAGATCGAAGGCGACGATATCGTTTACAAGAACTACTACGACATCGGCATCGCGGTCTCGACCGAGAAAGGCCTTGTCGTTCCGGTGGTGCGCGATGCGGACAGGCTTTCGCTCGCCGGCATCGAATCCGCGATCACCGATTTCGGCCTGCGCGCGCGCGACGGAAAACTCAAACTCGACGAACTGCAAGGCGGCACGTTCTCGATCACCAATGGCGGCGTGTTCGGCTCGCTGATGTCCACGCCAATTCTCAACTCGCCGCAGTCCGGTATCCTCGGCATGCACAAGATCCAGCAGCGGCCGATGGTCGTCGAAGGCGGCAAGATCGAGGCGCGGCCGATGATGTATCTGGCCCTCTCCTACGATCACCGCCTGGTGGATGGCCGCGAAGCCGTGACGTTCCTCGTGCGCGTGAAAGAAAACCTCGAAGATCCGCAACGGCTGCTTTTGGACATCTGACACATGGCTGAGTCTTTCGACGTCGTCGTCATCGGCGGCGGGCCGGGCGGATACAACGCCGCGATCCGCGCGGGCCAGCTTGGCCTCACCTCCGCCTGCATCGACAAGCGCGGCGCATTCGGCGGAACTTGCCTCAACGTCGGCTGCATTCCGTCGAAGGCACTGCTGCATGCCAGCCATCTCTATGATGAAGCGCTGACGGAATTTCCCAAGCTCGGCATCAAGGCGACGGTCGAGATCGATCTGCCCGGCATGATGGCGCACAAGACCAAGGTCGTCGGCGAACTCACCAAGGGCGTCGAATTCCTGCTCAAGAAAGCCAAATCCGCGGCCATCGTCGGCGAAGCGCGCATTACAGCGCCCGGCAAGATCGACGTGAAGCTGAAGGACGGCACTACGCGCTCCCTCACCGCCAAGAACATCGTCATCGCCACTGGCTCCGATGTTGCGCCGCTTCCCGGCGTGACCCTCGATGAGGGCACCATCGTGTCCTCCACCGGCGCGCTGTCGCTGAAGACCGTGCCGAAGCGATTGCTCGTGGTCGGCGGCGGTTACATCGGCCTCGAACTCGGCTCGGTCTGGCGGCGGCTTGGCAGCGAAGTCACCGTCGTCGAATTCCTCGATCGCATCACGCCCGGCTTGGATGGCGAGATCGGGAAGAACTTCCAGCGCATCCTTTCCAAACAGGGCATCAAGTTTCAGCTCTCCACCAAAGTCGTCGGCGTGGAGAAAACTTCCGCCGGACTTTCCGTCACCGTCGAACCTGCCGCGGGCGGCGCACAGACGAAGATCGACACCGACATAATGCTCGTCTCGATCGGCCGTATCGCCTACAGCGACAAGCTCGGCCTTTCCGACATCGGCGTCGCGCTCGACAAGCGCGGGCGCGTTGTCACCGACGCGCACTACAAGACCAACGTGCCGGGCATCTGGGCTATCGGCGACGTACGCGAAGGCGCGATGCTAGCGCACAAGGCCGAAGACGAAGCGGTCGCGTGCATCGAAAACATCGCGGGCCGCGCCGGTCATGTGAATTACGACGCGATCCCTGCCGTCGTTTACACCGCGCCGGAGGTCGCCTCCGTGGGCAAGACGGAAGAAGAACTGAAAGCCGCCGGTATCGCCTACAAGACCGGCAAGTTTCCGTTCATTGCGAACGCCCGCGCCAAAACCATCGCGGCGACGGATGGTTTCGCGAAGATGATCGCCGACGCGAAAACCGATCGCGTTCTGGGCGCACACATCCTGGGCGCCAACGCCGGCGAGATGATCGCCGAATGCGCGCTCGCCATCGAGTTCGGCGCATCGAGCGAAGACATCGCCCGCACCAGCCATCCGCATCCCACGCTCAGCGAAGCGATCCGCCAATCGGCGATGGGTGTCGAAGGCTGGACGATGCAGATGTGAGGCGCGCGCGTTCTCCACATCTTGTATCTCGCGAAGGCCAGCACATTTGTTTGTCGGTTTCGCTTCGTCGCGCCACTTCTGACTCTTGTGTACGATTGGGCGACTTCCGCAAAATCTTGAGAGTTGTTTTTGCGTTTCGCGATACCCCTCCCGCTCCGGGGAGAGGTATAGCAATACAACACAAAGCTAACATTGATCGAACTCGAGTTTTCGTTCCTATATGCTAGTTCTCGATTAATGAAAATCTCGCGACTTCGGCAGCACGCGTACGTTGCGGGGATGGCGTGCGCGGGAATCCGGTGGCTGGAAGGCGAGATCTTCCAGCTTTACGGCATTCGGGCGGAAATCGTTTTCCGCAAGCCGGTTTAATTCGTGCGAGCGGTCGCTGATCTTCTCCGCAACAAGATGGACAACATTGTCGGCTTTCTGGATTTTTCCTTCAATACACAATAGCCGCCCGCCCATCACCTCTTTACGAAATTGCGCAAACACAGAAGGCCATATCACTACATTGGTAATGCCGGTTTCATCGCTCAATGTGACGAAGACGACGCCCTTCGCGCCGGGCATCTGACGCACCAATACAATGCCGGCGCAGCGCGCCCGGTTTTTATCGTTACCGGCTTCTACTTCGGCGCAACTTTGGATTCCTTCTGTTTCGAAGATCGGGCGCAAGAATTGCGTCGGATGAGCTTTGAGTGAAAGGCGCAGCGTCTGATAGTCGGCTAGCACATGCTCACTCAATGGCATGACCGGAAGCGCCTCGATATCTTCCTTCGCTTGTTCCGGTATGCGCCGGATGCCGAAGAGTGGCAG
>Ga0265338_10010840_pt1 | contig 10614 bp, 7 predicted proteins | sample 42126metaG_FD_193579 | JGI IMG/M metagenome (GOLD analysis project Ga0265338, IMG submission 193579) | Rhizosphere microbial communities from Carex aquatilis grown in University of Washington, Seatle, WA, United States - 4-21-26 metaG | ecosystem: Host-associated > Plants > Roots > Rhizosphere >... | reverse complement strand
CGACGCAGTGCCGGCAGGCGCCGGTCGGCGCGAGGCGCGGATCGGAGCAGAGATGCGGGATGCGCACACCTGCTTTCTCGGCCGCGGCGAGGATGGTCGCGTCGGCGGGCACGGTGAACTCCCGGTCGTCGATCGTGAGCGTGATTGGGGGCGCGATCGTCTCCAGCATCTCCGTCTACTCCAGGTCGCAGCGCAGGCAGCGCTCGGCTTCGAGGCACGCGATCCGGAGCTGGTAGCCCTGCGCGGGTTGTTGGTGGCGGGCGATCGCCATGACCGCCTCGCCGGGCCGGATTGCGTCGGCGAGGACGCGCTCGGCCGGCAGTTCGCCGGCGCCGCCGAGGAACCGGTCGATGGCCACGGCAGCGCGCTGCCCGGCTCCGATCGCGCCGATGATCGTGGACGGCCCGGTGACGACGTCGCCGCCGACGAAGACCGGACTCTCACCAGAGCGCTGCGTGACGGGATCGGCCCGGAAGAGGCGGCCGTCGACCTCGAGGCCGTCGTAGCCCTCCGCCAGACCGAGGTCGGGCTGCTGTCCGATGGCGACGATGACGCGGTCTGCGGCGAGCGAGCTCTCGCTGCCCGGCACAGGAATCGGCCGGCGGCGGCCTTGCTCGTCGGCGTCGCCGAGTTCCATCTCCACGCAGCGGACATGCGTGACGCGGCCGTTGCCCTCGATCGCGACCGGCGCGGCGAGGAACTGCATCTCCACGCCTTCGGAGATCGCCTCCTCGACTTCCTCGTCGAGTGCGGGCATCTCCTCGCGGCTGCGGCGGTAGAGGACGGTGACCGACTCGGCGCCGAGCCGCTGGGCGACGCGCGCCGCGTCGATCGCGGCATTGCCGCCGCCAACCACGACAACGCGGCCGTCGACCTCGGCTAGCCGGCCCGAGTTGGCCTTCCGGAGGAAGGCGAGCGTGTCCTCGACGCCGTCCTTGTCCTCGCCGGGAATGGCGAGCTCGGCGCTCTCCTGCGCCCCGATCGCGACGAGGACCGCGTCGTAGCCGGCCGCGAGCAGCTTCGGGATGGAGTCGACGGAGCGGCCCGTCTCGATCGTCACGCCCGCGCGGCGGATGTACTCGATGTCGCGCCCGAGCACGTCGCGCGGCAGGCGGAAGGCGGGGATGCCGGTGATCAGCGCGCCGCCGATCTTCTCGTCTTTCTCGAGGACGGTGACCTCGCGACCCATGAGCGCAAGGAAGTACGCAGCGGTCAGGCCGCACGGGCCGGCGCCGATCACCGCGACCCTCCCCTTGCGCTCTCCCTTCCAGACGGGCGGAGTGCCGACCCCGGCCACCTCGTCGCTCGCGAACCGCTTCAGGTTGCGGATCGCGACCGCCTCGTCGAGGTCCGCGCGCCGGCAGAACGTCTCGCAGGGATGGTCGCACGCGCGGCCGCAGACCGACGGGAACGGGTTGCGGCGGCGGATCATCTCGAGCGCCTCCGCCGACCGACCCTCCTTGATCAGAGCGAGGTACTCGGGCACGTTGACGTGCGCGGGGCAGGCCGCGACGCAGCTCGTGCCGACCATCTTCTTGCAGGAGTTCGCCGCGCAGCGCTTCTCGACGATGTGCGCCACGTACTCGTCCCGGAAGTGGCGGATCGTCGAAAGGACCGGATTCGCGGCGGTCTGGCCGAGCCCGCACAGCGACCCCTCCGCGCACGCCTCGCCGAGCCGCTCGAGCCGGTCGATGTCTTCGAGTTCGCCGCGGCCCTCGGTGATGCGGACGAGGATGTCGTGCATCTGCCTGGTGCCGATCCGGCAGGGCGCGCACTTGCCGCAGGACTCGTTCATGACGAACTCGGTGAAGTACCGGGCGATGTCCACCATGCAGGTGGCCTCGTCCATCACGACCATGCCGCCGGAGCCCATGATTGCGCCCGCGTCCTTGACGGAGTCGTAGTCGATCGGGAGATCGAGGTAGCGGGCCGGGACGCAGCCGCCAGACGGGCCTCCCATCTGCACGGCCTTGAAGTGCCGTCCGCCGGGGATCCCGCCGCCGATCCCGAAGACGATCTCGCGCAACGTCGTGCCCATCGGCACCTCGACGAGACCGGTGTTGTTCACCTTGCCGGCGAGCGCGAAGATCTTCGTCCCCTTCGAGCCCTCGGTGCCGATGCCGCGGTACCACTCGCTCCCCTTGAGGACGATGAGCGGGACGTTGGCGAGCGTCTCGACGTTGTTGATGTTGGTCGGCCTCCCCCACAGGCCGCTCACGGCCGGGAAGGGTGGCCGCGGGCGCGGCATTCCCCGCCGGCCCTCGAGCGACGCGATCAGAGCCGTCTCCTCGCCGCAGACGAAGGCGCCGCTGCCGCGGTGGACGGCGATGTCGAAGTCGAAGCCGCTTCCGAGGATGTTCTCGCCGAGCAATCCGGCCGCGCGAGCCTGCTCGACGGCGACCTCGGAGTGGTGCACGGCCGTCGGGTACTCGGCGCGGACGTAGACGATTCCCTTGGAGGCACCGATCGCGTAGGCGGCGATCAGCATCCCTTCGAGCACGGCGTGCGGCGTGCCTTCGAGCAGGCTCCGGTCCATGAACGCGCCGGGGTCGCCCTCGTCGGCGTTGCAGATCAAGTACTTCGGGGACCCCTCGGCGTCCCGGCAGAACCGCCACTTGACTCCGGTCGGAAAGCCTGCCCCGCCCCGTCCGCGCAAGCCTGCCTCCCGCACTTCGTCGATGACCTGCTCCGGGGTCAGCTCGGACAGCGCCTTGGCCGCCGCCGCATAGCCGCCGTGCGCGACGTAGTCCTCGAGGTCGAGGGGAGCGAGGATTCCGTTGAGTCGGAGCACTTCGCGCCGCTGCCCGCTATAGAAGAACAGGTCGCGGTCGTGAACGGTCTCCACCCCCGCGTCGCCGCCGAGCACGACCCGCTCGAGGATCTCCGGCACGTCGTCGGTGCAGACTCCGCCGCAGAAGAGGTGCTCGGGGAGCGTGACGACGACCGGCCCCCTCTGGCAGAAGCCAGGACAGCCGGTCGTCTTCACCGACACCTGCTCCTGCCAACCGCGCCGGTCGATCTCCTGCGTGAACGATTCGCGCACCGCCTCGGACCCGAAGGCGCGGCAGTTGGTGTCGCCGCAGACAGTTACGACCTTCGCCTCAGGATCGAGCCCGGCTGCGAGCTCGTCCTGCCAGTCGCGGAACGCTGCGACGGACTCGATCATCCCGCCGCCTCGGCGGCCTCGACCGCCTGCAGCATCTGCTCGACGCGCTCCGGCGTGACCTTCCCCGCGTATCTCTCGTCGACGACGATCACCGGCGACAAGGCGCAGGCACCGAGGCAGGCCACTGTCTCGAACGTGAACGTGAGGTCATCGCGCGTCTCGCCGTCGCCAATCCCGAGGTAGCTCTCGGCGGCTTCGATCACCCGCTTGCCACCACGGACGTGGCAGGCCGTGCCGCGGCAGGCGCGGACAGTGTGGCGCCCGCGCGGCTCGAGATGGAACTGGGAGTAGAAGGTGATGACCCCGTACATGCGACTCGTGGGGATCCCGGTACGGCGGCTTGCCTCTTGCAGTACGTCGGCCGGGAGATAGCCGTACGCCTCCTGAATCTCCTGCAGCAGCGGGATCAGGTCGCCGGCGCCGGCAGGTTGGAACGGCTCGAGGATTCCGTCGAGCGTCGCGTCGGCGGCCGGCACGTCCAGCACACCTCAAGGCTGCACCCGGCCCGTCCTGCCTACATCAGCAACGAGACGCACACCGGTGCGGAGGAATACGGGCTGGCGGCGACCGCCGTCTACTCAGATCGCTCCCACAAATGGCAGGCGTTCGGAGTGGCCGAGCAGAGTGGAGTCTGACTGGGACGACGACCTCCTATTGAACTAGCCGAAGGTCCGCGACCTCCTCTAGTGGGGCCGAGGGTCGCGGGTTCGAGTCCCGTCGCTCCCGTAGAGAACCGGCTGGAGACGGCGGGCTTCCTCGTTCTAGGCGCTTCGCGGAGGTCAACGACGCGAAACCGTGTCGTGCTGGAAAGATCCGCCGATCCGCGTATTGTCTCTAAGGCCACTGACCACTGCGCATCCGGGGGCCATGATGAGGGGAATCGCACTTACGCTCGTCGCTGCAGGTGTCGTATTCCTCGCGACGAGCGGGGACGCTCGTCCCGCCACTGCAACTCGTCCCGCCACTGCGAGTGGCCTGACCGCCGACTTCACTTGCTCCCCCCCGTCCTGCTCGGTCGCCGTCTCGACCAAGGTGACGTTCAGCGCGACGAGCAACGCGACGGACGCGACCTTCAGCTGGGATCTCAACGACGACAACCAATTCGGCGATGCGACTGGGCCGGCCGCGAGCACGAGCTTCCCGAAGGCGGGCACCTATTCCATCCACCTGCAGGCGACCGACCCGAGCACGAAAGATACCGTCGAGGTTACGCGCAAGGTCACGGTCGACACACCGCCGGCCGCAGACCTGCAGGTCGTGACCGCAGCCCCGACCTCGGGAAGCCCGGTGACGCTGAGCGCGGCCGCGTCCACACCGGGAACCGGCCAGATCGTTTCTTACGACTGGGACTTCAACGGCGACGGGCACTTCGACAGCTCGACGGGAACGAACCCGACCGCTCACTTCACGTTCACGACCGGCATGCACACCGTCGGGCTCCGCGTCGCGACCGCGACGGGATTGCGGGCGACTACGACGATCGCCATCGACGTGTTGAGCCCCGTGGCTCGCGGACACGCTGGTTGCAATTCGGAGCTCGACCTGGGGCGAGTGAAGCTCCTCGCCGATTGCATCTCCCCCGCGGCGGGCGGTTCGGGATACACGCTGACGAGCTCGCAGCTCACCCTGAACGGGCTCACCCTCGTGACGCGGAGCGGCAACAGCGAGACGTACACCCTGACGACGAACGCCAGCGGCGACTTCCTGACCGGCCCGGCGCTCAACGTCGTCATGCAGAACACACCCCTCGGAGACATCGTCGTCGGCTCGTACGATCCCTCCGTCACCCCGGTCGACCTGACGGCCGCAGCCGCGGCCTCCGGCAGCGCTGGCCACGGGGCGTCCCGGTTGCCGCGAGTCGGCTACGACCCGCCGCCCAACCTCGGCATCCGGCTCTTCACGTTCGCCGTCGGTCACAGCTGCGCCGACAGCGACCACAGCCCGGCGTGTTGTCCACCGCCGTCGCCGACGACCGCGTGCGCGACGCTCCCCGGCGGCTTCCCGCTCGCGGGAAGTGTGAGCATCTACCTCGACGCACGGTTCCAGGTCGTGGTCGACCTCAATGTCGCGCTCGACCTGCCTTCAGTCGGCTTCTCGGCGACCGGCGAGTTGCAAATGGTGGTCGACCTCGCGACCGGCGTCCATCTCGAGTCGCTCCAGTTCGCGGTGCCCCACGCCAACCTCCGGTACTTCGAGGTGCGCAACGCCCAGTTCCAGTACTTCTGGCCCGACTACGCCGATCCGATCACCGGCGATACGAGCCAGGCGGACAGTTGGACGGCGCAGGCGACGGTCGCCTTCGGGCCTACGCATGCGCCGGCGCTGTCGGGCAACATCGGCTTCCACCACGGCGCGTTCGACCACGCCGGAGTGACGCTCACGATCCCCGGCGGGGTACCGCTCTACCCGGGCGTGCTGCTCAACCGGCTCGGCGGACAGGTCTACTCGAGCCCCTTCGCATTCGGTGGCACCGTCGGCGCAAGCATCGCCACGGTGCTGGAGTTGACCCTCAACTTCACGTACCAGGAGGCGAACGCGACGACTCTCGGCTACCTCGGCGGGCAGGCGACCCTCGACTACCAGCCTCCGGGGGACGACCCGTCGACGATCGCGTCGCTCACGGGCGAGGTCTTCAGTGACGGCTTCTTCGACGCCGCCCTGAACATCGACATCCACTTCCCCCTGAGCGGCGACGCGAACACCGCGCCCGTCCGTCTCTACGGGAACTTGTCCTTCTGGGACGAATCGTCCACCGGACGCTTCGAGGGGACGGGTGACGTCCATCTCAAGCTCTTCCAGTGGATCGACCTCGAAGTGGCCGGCCTCTACAACAACCAGTACGTCGCCGGCTGTGCCGCAGCCGACGGGTTCGGAGTCCAGGGCTACTACGACTACCACGCTCACCACGGAGACGGCGGGTTGTTCGCCTTCAGCAACTGCACCGACCAGCTGCGGCCGTACCACACCCACCCGGTGACCGCGCACTGCGGGCCGTTCACGCCCGGCGGGTGCATCAACGCCCCGCGGATGGATCCGCTGGAGGCAGTCGGTCAGACGACAAAGGCCAACCAGGTGACCCTGCCGCCGGGCCTCCCCGGTGAGGAGATCCGGGTTACCTCGAGCGGGACCCCGATCATCAAGGTCACCTCGCCCGACGGTCACGTGCAGTTCACGACGCCGTCCCAGCCTGGCCAACGCGTCGCCAAGGAAGGTTCCTACATCGCCGCGATCGGACCGAACACGCACCAGGTCCTGATCTTCCTCAAGAACCCGGTCGCCGGCACCTGGAAGCTGGCTCCCACCAGCGCCAGCGACCGGATCACGAAGATCGAATCCGCCGACGACGTACGACCGCCCGTGATCCGCGTGCGGGTCAGTGCCGGGCACGGCCGCACCCGCGTGCTCACGTATCGGATCGGCAACTTCGTGGCCGGCTCCAAGCTCCGCTTCGTCGAGCGCGGCCGGGACACGACCCACGTCATCGGCACCGCGACGCAGGCGAGCGGCACGCTCAGCTTCCAGCCCGAGCAGGGAATGAGCCGCCACCGGCGGATCGAGGCGGACCTGTCCTCGGCCCGCGGGGTGCCGCAGAGCGTCAAGGTCGTCGGTCGCTACACGGCCCCTCCGCCGGTCCGGGGCGGAAAGCCGACCCACCTGCGCTTCAAGCGAAAGGGAGGCAACGCCGTCCTGACCTGGCACCGCGCGGCCAACGCCCGGTTCTACCTCGTCGTCGTCAAGGGGAGCGACAAGCGCGTGACCCAGTTCCTCGTCAAGGCCCGCTCCCCGCGGCGAGTCACGATCCTGCGCACGCTGCCGTTCGAGACCTTCACGGCGACGGTCCGCGCCGAGGGCGGACCCGACGGGCTCGCCGGTCCCGCTGCGAAAGCCAAGCTCGGCAAGGCAAAGAGCAAGCAGCGGACGCTGATCCGCTCGGCGTCGAGGCTTCGCCACCTGCCGGGCGAGTTGGTGCCGTAGCGTTCGAGGTAGGCAAGTTCGTCACCGTCGCTCGTGAGCGCAGGCCGGAGCCGGGGTCTAGGCGAGTCCGTCGAGGAACGCCCGGGGAGACAGGACGGGGATCGAGTTCGCGAGCTCGAGCAGGTCGGCGTCGCCGGTTACGAGTGTCGCGCGGGCCGCGGCGGCCAGGGCGATCAGATAGTCATCGTCTGGATCTCTTGATCCGGCACTCGGGGACGTGTCCGGATCCTCGACGTGCTCGGCGACACCGCTTCGGAGAAGGTCGAGGAAGGCGTCGGTGTCCGCCTCGTCGAGCCAGCTGCGCAGCTTCGGGTAGGTGAAGGCACGTTCAAGCTCGTCAAGGAGCCTGTTGGATACGACGAGCTCGAATTCACCGCCGAGCCATCGAGTCATGAGTTGCGCCGGAGCGCCGGTGCGCGAGAGTAGTCCGGCAATCAGGACGTTCGGATCGAGAACAGCCCGCACTCAGCGCCGGCGCGCGTCGTGCTGCGCCTCAACTGCAAGGGCTAGCGCCTCGTCGTCGTCCATGCCTGCCTTGGCCCAGACCCGCTCGAGTAGTTCCAGGCCGAGGTCGCGCCGCAAAGCCTCTTCAATCACGTCACTGTCCCGCCGCCCGGTGCGTGCTGCCTTGACCCTGACGGCACGAAGAACCTGTTCATCGAGTGTTACGGTTGTCCGCTGCTTTGGCATAACGGCATCATAGCATCAACGCGCCACGCGCGCCTCCCAGATTCTTACTGTCTTCATAGATTGTAAGATCGTTAGATGCCGTTTCAAGCAGGCTCTGCGCATGAGGTGAAGGCGAACCTGTTTCGGGTGCTCGGCCACCCCGCACGGGTGCGGATTCTCGAGTTGCTCCGCGAGGGCGAGCGCTCGGTCGGGACGCTGCAGGCCGAGCTCGAGCTCGATTCCGGCGGCACCTCTCAGCATCTCGCGGCGTTGCGACGGATCGGGCTGGTGGCGACACGACGTGACGGCAACAGCGTCTACTACCGCGTCGACGACAACGCGGTATTCGACCTCCTCGCAGCGGGACGGGCGATCATCAGCCGCAGACTCGCGACCGAGCAGTCGATCCTGCAGACGCTCGAGTCGGAGTGACCGCCGCGCTTCTGCTTGCGGCCGTAGCGCTGCTCGGCGTCGGCAGCGCAGCCTCCGCGGCGAACCGGACGTTCCGCGCCGGGCTCGCTGCCCAGGCCGCCGGCGCCGCCCTTTTGGGAGCCGTCGGCTTCTGGGCACTCGCCGCGGGCGCGACCTTCGGTTCTTCATTCACCAGCGGCTTCACGCCACGCTTCGGTGTCGACGGCCTAACGGCGTTCTTCCTCGGCACGCTTGGTCTCGTCGCCGCGCCGACCCTGGCCTTCGCGTCGCGCTATCTCGACTCCGGGGCGAGAGGCAGGGTCACCGCCGCCCTGACCGGCGTGTTCGTTCTCACGCTCGCCGAGGTCCTATGCGCGCGCGACCCGATGACGTTCCTCGCGGGGTGGGAGCTGATGACGCTACTTCCAGCGGCGCTGATCCTCGTCGGCGGCTCCGACGAGCCTGCCAGACGGTCGGTCTTCCTCTACATCGCAGTCACCCACATTGCCGGCGCCGGCACCTGGATCGCGATCCTCCTTGCCGCGCACGCGGGACTCCTCGACGGCGCTCACGTTGTCGCCCGCGGCTCCGGCCTCCAGATCGCGATCGCGCTTGCCGCGCTCGCCGGGATGGGGACGAAGGCCGGCGTGATGCCCTTGCACAGCTGGTTGCCGCGCGCGCATCCGATCGCGCCAGCTCCGGTCTCGGCGTTGATGAGCGGCGTGATGATCAAGGTCGCGATCTACGGCCTCGTGCGCGTGCTCGTCGACTGGCTCGGCGTTCTGCCGCTGTGGTTCGGCGTGCTCGTGCTCGCGCTTGGCGCGCTGTCGGCGGTCGGCGGTGTCGTGTACGCGCTCTTCCAGCACGACCTCAAGCGGTTGCTTGCGTTCCACTCGATCGAGAACGTTGGGATCATCGTTCTCGGGTTGGGCGCGTGTTTGCTCTTGCGCGCCCGCGGCGCCGACCTGTGGGCTGCGTTCGCGCTGGCCGCCGCCTTGCTGCACACGCTCAACCACGCCGTGTTCAAGTCGTTGCTCTTCCTCGGCGCCGGCGCGTTCGAGCGGGCGGTCGGCTCGCTCGAGCTGGACCGGCTCGGGGGGCTTCTGCGCCGCATGCCGTGGACCGGCGGCGCCTTCCTGATCGGCTCACTTGCGATCGCCGGCGTGCCTCCGTTCAACGGCTTCGCGTCGGAGTGGCTGACGCTGCAGGCGCTCGTCCACGTTCCCGTGTACGGCGGGCTCGGCGATGGATTGGCCGGCGCGCTCGCGCTCGCAGCGCTCGCCGCGACGGCCGCCCTCGCCGTCTTCTGCTTCGTCAAGGTCGTCGGTCTCGTTCTGCTCGGCCCGCCGCGGCGAGCGTCCGTCGCTGACGCAACCGAAGCCCCGCTTCCGATGCGCGCTGCGGTGGTCGCGCTTGCCGGCGCGTGCGTCGTGCTCGGTGTTGTCCCCGGCCTGCTGGTCGCCTCGCTCGCCCGGCTAGCGCCGTGGCCGGTGTCGATGCACACGACGCTCGCCCTGCATCTGCCCGGCACCGGATCGCTGCCGACGGTTGGGATCGCGCTCGTGCTGGCGCTGCTGGTTCCGCTGTTCTTCCTCTTGCGCGGGAGGCGCGTAGCTGTGGCAGCGCCGACGTGGGCATGCGGCCAGCTCGTGCAACCGCAGCTCGCGTGGACGAGCGCCGGATTCACGAAGCCGCTGCGCCTCGTGCTCGAAGCCGTGTTGCGCCCGGAGCGGGAGATCGCCGTGCGGACGTCGGGCGGCGTCGTGCAGGACGTTTCCTACAGCGGCCGCGTCCCTCACCTCATCGACGAGCGGCTGTACGCGCCTATCGTCCGGTGGACGCTCGGCGGCGCACGTCACGCGCGGCGCCTGCAGACCGGCCACCTCGGTACGTACGTCGGCTACTTGATCGCTCTCGTGCTCGTGCTGCTTGCCGCCGCGAAGGCAGGCGTCATCGGGTGAGCGCCTCCTCGCTCGTCTCCGCGGTGGTAGAGCTCGTCGGGGGTTTGCTGCTCGCGCCGCTTCTGCCCGGGCTGGTCCAGCACTGGAAGGCGCGGCTGCAGGGACGACGCGGTCCGTCGCCGCTGCAGCCGTATCGCGAGTTGCGGCGGCTGTGGGGGAAGAGTGCGGTCGACCCTGCCGGCTCGGGCGTTGTCTACCGCTGGGCGCCGGCGGTAGTGGCAGCGAGCGTGGCCGCCGCCGTTCTGCTCGTTCCCGTCGCCGGTAGCGCGCCGGGGCTCGGTGTCGGCCGCGACATGCTCGTCCTTGCCGGCCTGCTCGCGCTCGCTCGCTTCGCGATCGCCGCCGCGTCGTGGGACGTCGCGAACGGCTTCTCGCTGATGGGCGCGAGCCGCGACCTGACCATTGCCGTCTCGACCGAGGCGACGCTCGTGC
>Ga0265338_10010838_pt1 | contig 10615 bp, 9 predicted proteins | sample 42126metaG_FD_193579 | JGI IMG/M metagenome (GOLD analysis project Ga0265338, IMG submission 193579) | Rhizosphere microbial communities from Carex aquatilis grown in University of Washington, Seatle, WA, United States - 4-21-26 metaG | ecosystem: Host-associated > Plants > Roots > Rhizosphere >... | reverse complement strand
GAGGCGGATGCGTCCGACGAGGACGCCGCTGACGCGCCGCCCGTGGGCGGTGCGCGCGACGCGCCTGAACCGCAGGAGGCGCGGGCCTCAGAACCACAGGAAGCCCAGGCTTCCGACGCCGGCCCGGATGCGCCCGGACCCGAGGAAGCGCGCGCCTACGGCCTCGCCCAGCCAGACGCCGATCCGCCCCCGCCGCCGGCAGAGATCGCCGATTCCGGCGACGCCCAGGACGCCAGCGCGCGCGCTGCGACGCCGGCGCCTCAGTCGATGCAGCAGCACGTCGCCTTCCCCCGCCGTTCGGTCGAGGCCGCCGCCGCCTTTGACGACTATATGCAGTCGGCCGCGGGCATCGGGGCGGAACTCAAGACAGGCTCGGATGTCGCCGAAGCGCTGAGGATGGCCGCGGCCTACGAGCCCAAACAGCTGGAAGAGGGCATGATCGCCTATGGCGCCATCGCGGCGCTGCAGGACGCCCGCTTCGTCTACGGCGTCATGGATGCGGCCGCGGATGGCCGGTCCCGCCAGATGCTGATCCGCGAGATTCTGGATGATCCGCACGCCGCCGGGCGGCTGCCGGGCGCGGACGAAGCCTCGGCCATCGCCGCCGCTGCGATCCTGCGTGAAGCCCGGCCGGTGATTTCAGAGGGCAAGGCGCTCAGACAGGCGTCCTACGATGTCCAGCATCAGGCCTGGTCGACCGCCAAGGCCGACAGCCCAGGGCGGCTCTTGCGGGCCAAGGCCGAATCCGCCGCGCTCTTCAGCGCCCACGACGGCGACATGGCGCGGCTGCTCACCCGCATCACGGCGCTGAGGGATGATGACAACAGGGTGTCCCGGACCCACGGCGAGGCCGCGTCGCGCAGCATCGCCCTGGCCGCCCTGGCCATCCTCGATGGCGCTCGCACCCAGGCCGACGGCGGGGTGGAGCGGCTGCTCAGCGAATACAACACCACCGAATGCCTGAAGATGGCCAAGCTGAACCTGTTCCAGTGCCTCTCGGTCGCTGGCCCGGAATATGAAGACGTCTTCTGCCTGGGCAAGCACGCCGTGCTCGACACCGGCCAGTGCATCGCCGACGCGGCCGACCCTTCGGCCAATGTCCAGATCTCGGCGCTTCGCACCCGCACATACGCGGACGCCGGGCGCTAGAACCAGCGCAGACGGACGAACCTCAGGGCTTGGCGCGCCGCGCGCGGAAGAAGCCCTTCAGCAGGGCTGAACTCGCTTCGGCCAGGACGCCCCCCTCGACCTGCGGCCGCCAGTGACAGGTGGGCTGGTCGAAGACCCGGGGTCCATGGACGACGGCGCCGCCCTTCGGGTCCTCGGCGGCGAACACCAGCCGGCCGATCCGCGCATGGCTGATGGCCCCGGCGCACATGGCGCAGGGCTCGAGCGTCGCCACCAGCTCCAGCCCGGTCAGGCGATAGTTGCCGATGCGCTGGGCCGCCTCACGCAGCGCCAGGATCTCGGCGTGGGCGGTGGGATCGCTGCGTCCGATCGGGCCGTTGGCGCCGCGACCCAGCACTTCGCCGGTGGCCGGGTCGACCACCACGGCGCCCACCGGAGTCTCTCCGGCGGCGGCGGCGTCTTGCGCCAGCGCCAGGGCGATGCGCATGTTGGAAAGGTCATGGTCTCCCATCCCCGCGACCCAAGCCGCAAGACCGCCTCGGGTCAAGTCGACGCCAAACCCGCCGCCCGCGGCGAACGCGTGGCGCGGACCCTGGCGCGGGCGGGCGTGGCGTCCCGCCGCGAGGCCGAACGGCTGATCGAGGCCGGCCGGATCGCCCTCAACGGCACGGTTCTGACCAGCCCGGCGGTGAACGTGACCCGCGGCGACATCCTCACCCTGGACGGCCGGCCGATCGCCGACCGTGAGCCGTCGCGCCTCTGGCGCTATCACAAGCCGGCCGGCCTGATCACCACCCACAACGACCCGAAGGGCCGCCCGACGGTGTTCGACCGCCTGCCCAAAAGCTTGCCGCGGGTGATCTCCATCGGCCGGCTGGACCTGACGTCCGAAGGCCTGCTGTTGCTGACCAATGACGGCGACCTGGCCCGCAGCCTGGAGCTGCCGTCCAGCGGCGTGGTGCGCCGCTACCGCGCCCGGGCGTTCGGCCGTGTCACCCAGGAACAGCTCGACCGGCTGAAGGCCGGGATCGTCGTCGACGGCGTCGCCTACGGCTCGATCGACGCCAGGCTGGAGCGCGGCTCAGGCTCCAATGTCTGGATCGGCCTTGCGCTATCGGAAGGCAAGAACCGCGAAATCCGCAAGGTGCTGGAGGCCCTGAGCCTGAAGGTCAACCGGCTGATCCGCACCGGCTACGGCCCCTTCGAGCTGGGCGAGCTCGCGGCCGGCGACGTCGATGAGGTGTCCCCCCGGCAGTTGCAGAAACTGCTCCAGGGCGACCTCGCGGCCCAACCTTCAACCACGCCGCGTCCGACCGGCGACAAGGGCGCGCGACCGCTCCACCGGCCCTCGCACCCCGGGCCCAACAGCCCCACCAAGCCCCGCGTCCGACCGGCCGCCGGGGCGCCGAAACGGCCGCGTGCGGCGCCGGCCGAAGCGGCCGACAAGCCCGCCTACAAGCCCGGATGGGCGCGGCCAAAGGCGAAGGCCAAGCGCGGTCCTGGCAAGCCGCCGGGTCGCAGAGGTCCTGCGAAGTGAACAGGAGCTTCGACTTCATCGTCGTCGGCGCCGGCTCGGCGGGCTGCGTCCTGGCCAATCGCCTGTCAGCCTCCCCCGAAAACCGCGTGCTGTTGATCGAGGCCGGGCCAAGGGACTGGAACCCGGCCTTCCGTGTACCGATCATGGCCGGACGGCTGTTCCAGGGCCGCTACTGCAACTGGAACTACGCCACCGAGCCCGAACCCGGCCTGGCCGGACGACGCATCCCCTGGCCGCGCGGCCGGGTGCTGGGCGGCTCGTCCTCGATCAATGGCATGATCTACGCCCGCGGCCATCGGCTGGATTATGACAACTGGGCGCAGATGGGCCTCAGGCGCTGGTCCTATGAGCGCGTCCTGCCCTATTTCAAGCGCTCCGAGCGGCACCATCGCGGCGAGGACGCCTTCCATGGCGGCGACGGCCCCCTGCCCGTCGGTCCGCCCACCAGCTCGAACCCGCTGTTCGACGCCTTTATCGAAGCCGGCCAGCAGTTGGGCCATCCGTTCAACCCGGACTTCAATGGCGCCGAGCAGGAAGGCGTCGGCCGCTACGACTACAACATCTGGAACGGCCAGCGCTGGAGCGCGGCGCGATCCTTCCTGGACCCGGCGCGGCGCCGGCCGAACCTGACCATCCTCACCGGCGCCCATCTGCTGAAGGTGCTGCTGGCCAACGGCCGGGCGCGTGGGGTTTCAGTGAAGATCCGTGGACGGACGATGGACATCCAGGCCGAGCGCGAGGTGGTGCTGTCGTGCGGCGCCGTCGCCACGCCCGCCGCCTTGATGCATTCCGGGATCGGCGACACGGATCGGCTTCGCGGCCTCGGCATCCCCGCCCTCGTCGACCTCAAGGGCGTGGGCCGCAACCTGCAGGACCATCTCCACGTCGTGGTGGCGCACCAATCCAAGACGCCGGACGAGACCTGGGATCACCTGAGGCTGGACCGCGCCGCCCTGGGGTTTGCGCAGGCGGCCATGTTCGGCAAGGGACCGTTCAGCCGCTTCCCGCACGAGGGCGGGGCCTTCCTGAAGACCGATCCGGCGCAGGCCTCGCCCGATGTTCAGATCCACTTCTTCGCGGGCGGCGCCGGCGGCCTGCGCCATCCCTTCGGCCGCAAGCCGAGAGCCCGGTTCGCCGACGGCCATGTCTTCTATGGCAGCGTCTGCCACCTAAGGCCTGAGAGCACAGGCGAGATCACCCTGAAGAGCGCCGATCCGTTCGATCAGCCGGTGATCCGCGCCAACTATCTCTCGACCGAGCTCGACCGGCGGACCATGCGCGAGGGCGTCAAGACGGTGCGCGAGCTGTTCGCCCAGCCGGCCTTCGACCCCTATCGCGGGGCGGAGGTTGCGCCCGGACCCGACGTTCAGGACGACAAGGCCATCGACGCCTTCGTGGCCGGCGCGGCCTCGACCATCTTCCACCCGGTGGGCGCCTGCCGGATGGGTCTGGACGAGGACGCCGTGGTGGACGAGGAGCTGCGGGTGCGCGGCGTCCAGGGCCTGCGCGTGGCCGACGCCTCGATCATGCCCCGGATCGTCAGCTCCAACACCCATGCCCCGACGGTGATGATCGCGGAGAGGGCGGCCGATCTGATCCTCAGCGCTTGACAACAAAAACCACGCGCGTAGTTTTCTGGTGCATTGGCTATGCAGCCCGGAGAAAGCGACATGATCGACGCCCACCATGCCCTGCCCAAGCTTACGATAGCGCGGATGTATATGGATGCCTCGCCGGTGGCGCAGACCGTCGTGGCTGGTCTGCTGCTCACCGGCCTCGCGGCGCTCGTGATCCTGCTGATGGGCCTGTTCGGCGCCAAAGCTCGCGTGGCCGGTTCGGCGCGGTTCCTGGAAGCCGCCATGATCGCGACCCCGATCGCGGCCCTGCTGGGCGTGGCCTTCGCCGCCCTGAACGTCTTCCTCGGCATCGCCAATTCGAACGTCAGCAACCTGGCGGTGGCGGCGCCGGGGATTGCGGAAGCGATCCTGTCGGTGGCGACCGGCTTGCTCGCCATGCTTCTCGCGGTGATCGCTTACGGCGTGGTCAAGCCGCGCAACGCCTAGGCTTCAGCGGCGCGCCGGGTGTCGGCCACGATGTAGCGCGCGGCGACCAGGTAGCAGAGCCCGCCCAGGAAGGCGCAGGCCATCACCACCAGCATGGAGTAGCGGATCGCCCCTTCGCCGAAGCGGGCGTGCATGATGTCATTCAGCCGACCGATCAGGATCGGGCCGCCGACCTGGCCCACCACCGTCGCCCCGAGCAGGGCCACCGAGACCGCGACCGCGCGGCTGCGCGCCCGGGCCACGCTGACATAGACCGCATAGATCGGCCCCTGGTGCATGATCGAGAACAGGGCGGCCACGGCGTAGGCGGAAATCCACACAGGCTTTGCGTCCGCGAACAGATACACAAACTGGAATGGCGCCATCAGGAGACAAGCCAGGCCTGGAATCCAGCAGCGCCAGCGCTCGTCGATCTTCTCGAGCCGGGACGACAACAGGCCGCCCGCCAATATGCCTATGGCGCTCACCGCGCCCCGGAGGGGCTGGAACCAGGCGCCGACCTGAGGAACCGTATAGTGGCGTACGCGCACCAGGAAGGTCGCGTCCCAGGCGCTCACCCCATAGAGATAGACGCCCATGATCGAGGTGCCGAGCAGGCACCAGAGGAAGGCCTTCGACCCGGCCAGGAAGCCGAGCGCCTCACCAAGCGGCGCGGCCTTGGCGGCTTCGGACGCGGCGGCGTGGCGCCGGGGCTCGCGGACGGTGAGCAGCATCGCCACCGCCAGGACCACGCCGGGCGCGCCGGCGGCGAGGAACACCGCTCGCCACCCATAGTGGCCCGCCACCCATCCGGCGATCGGGGAGAAGAACAGAAGCGCAAGCGAGCTTGCCGTGGTGATGATCGACAGCACCACGGGGCGGGCTCGCTTGCTGAAGAGGTCCGACAGGATCGACTGCGAGGGCGCAAGGCCCGCGCTCTCGCCGATGGCCATGGCGAAACGGGTGCCCCCCAGCTGCCAGACGTTGGTCACCAAGCCGGTGAGGCCGGTCATCAGGCTCCAGAAGAACAGGCCGATGGCGATGATATTGCGCCGGCTCCAGCGCTCGGCCAGCCACGCCACTGGAACACCCGCGATGGCGTAGATGGCGATCAGGCCCGTGACCACGCCCAGGGTGGTGTCTGAGACCTGGAAGTCCTTCTTGATCAGCGGCAGCATCAAGGAAAGGACCGACCGGTCGAAGTAGTTCAGCGTCGAGACCAGCGTCAGGAACACCAACACGTAGATGTTGGCGAGGGTCCAGTCGTTGGGCGCGGACGGCGCGCGCCCGTCCTGGCCGTCAGCGCTGCTCATGCGGCGGCGGTCTCGCGCGCCTTGATCTCGGTGATCGCCCTGCCGTAGGCGCGCACGCCCAGCCAGATGATCAGCGCCGCCAGCGGAGTCATCACGGCGGCCGAGCCGGACATCGCCCAGCGGATCTGGCTCTGGTCCTTGAACACGAAGTTGGTGATCAGGGCGATGAAGATCGGGCCGCCGCCCTGGCCGATCACGGTGAAGACGAAGAGGTATAGCGCCGTCACCCGCCCGCGCATCGCATTGGGGGTGATGTTCTGCAGGGCGGCGTTCTGCGGCACCGCAGCCGCCAGGCCGCACATGGCGGTCGTCGCCGCACAGACCACGGCCACCCAGGGGTTGGGCGAAAGCGGCCCGAGGATCGCGAAGACAGGTGTGATCGTGTACATGATCGCCACCACCCGCACATTGGCGTCGTCGTGTTTCTTGGCCAGCCATTGGGTCAGGGAGGCGCCGACCACCAGGCCGATCAGGGAGCCGGCGATGCTCGACCACCCGATCGCCTGGCCGGCCTGCTGAGCCGTCCAATGGTAGGTGCGGATGAAGAAGGTCGGCCGCCAGGAATTGACCCCGTAGGTCTCCACCGCCGACATGGCCAGGCCGAAGAACATCGGCGCATAGACCGGCCAGTGCTTGAACAGGTAGCCGACGACCTGCACGAACGGGATCGCCGTCTTGGGGTCCGAGACCATGCCGCCGCGACGCGGCGGCTCTGGCACGGTCAGCAGCAACAGCGCGCCGAGCAGGCTGGGCACGCCGACGCCGATGAACACCATCTGCCAGTTGCGGATCGTCAGGCCCAGGAACTCCTGGGCGGGCGTGTTGGCCAGGATGCCGATGACGATGGCGCCCAGGATCAGGGGGGCGCCGGTCCCCAGGATGAAGCCGATCTGGATGACCGCGATGGCCCTCGGCAAACGTTCGCGCGAGAAGTAATCGGACATCATCGAATAGGTGCCGGGGCCATTCACGGCGTTGCCGCCACCCACCGCCACCCGGCAGAGAAACATCTGGAAGAAGTTCTGGGCCAGGCCGCACGCGGCGGTGAGCACCGCTGAGACGCCGATGCCGATCGACAGGACGTATTTGCGGGTCCGGGTGTCGACGAGCCGCGAGAGCGGCACGCCGATGAAGGCGTAGAACAGCACCGGCGCCAGGCCCGTCAGCAGGCTGATCTGCCAGTCCTTCAGGCCGAAGTCGCGCTCTATCGGCAGGACCAGCAGGCTGATGATGCCCTGGTCGAGTTGGCCGAACATCAGCACCAGGGCGAAGACCGCCACCGCGTACCAGGCCACTGCGGGCCTGGGCCATGCCTGGGTCGAGCTCCCCCCGCCGCCCACCGCTTCGATCTCTTCGACCGTCGGGATTTCCATCGTCATGCGCCTGGCCCTTCCTGTGGATCCCCGACTTGAGCCGCCGGGCGTTTAGGCCGCCGACTGTTTCACGCGGGCGACGGCTTTTCCATAGGGCTTGATCGCAGGCGCCCTAAACCTCAGCCTTTCGAACGGATCGGGCCGCCGCGCGTTTGCTGAGTCTGTCCTTGAGTTGAACCTTAGAATCGCCAATGATTCGCCATGAGACGTCCCTTAGGGAGATGGGGCTTGCCGCCAAGTTCGCGGCGGTCGGGCTTGTCGGCTATGGCGTCGATGCGACGATTCTCCATGTCGGCCTGGGTGCGGGCCTGCAGCCGGACTGGGCCAGGGTCATCTCCCTGACCTGCGCCATGCAGGCGACCTTCGCCATCAACGGCCTTGTGGTGTTCCGCTGCCTGGAATGGTCGCGGCTGCCTCGCCAGTGGGCGGGATACATGGCAGCGAACGGGCTCGGCAACTTCTGCAACTATTGGATCTTCCTGACTCTTGTCTCGACCCACTGGCGGATCATTGGGAACCCGATGTTCGCCCTGACGGTCGGCTCGGCCTGCGCCTGGGCGATCAACTATGCCGGGACGCGGTTCCTGGTCTTCGCCAGCGGCGCAGTGGGTCTGCGCATCGCCGAGATCGCGAAACGGGAAAGCGTCTGCGGGCCGCAGACCGCCGTGCGCGACCGCGAGCCGATTGTGGAGCTTTGACGGCTCGCTCGCTGCTCAGGTCGGAGCGCGCTCCCAATCGACCTCCTGGGCCTTGATCTGCTCCACCATCCTGCCGAAGGGCTTGAGGGTGAAACAGGTGATCCCCACCGCGATCGGCAGGGCGACGGCGGCGGAGACCGCCATCACATAGCGCAGCTTGGTCTCGTCATGCTGGAGGTCGGTCAGCCAGCCAATGAACCAGGCCCGATGATGCCGGTGATGCCGCTGAACAGCAGCAGATACAGCGAATTGACCTGGGCCCGCACGCGGTTGGGGGTGATGGTCTGCAAGGCCGCCGCCACCGGGGGCGCGGCCATCAGGACGCAGGCCGAACCCGCGGCGACGCAGGCCACGGAGAGCCAGGCGTCAGGCATGAGGGGTCCGGCGACCGCAAAGGGAATAGCCAGCACATTGGCCACCAGGCCCACGCGCAGGTTGGCGTCGTGGTATTTGGCGTTCCAACGCTCGCACAGCCAGGTCCCGGCGATGAGCCCCAACGGCGAGGCGGCCAGCGACACCAGGCCCGAAACCACGCCATATTGCTGGGGCGACCAGTGGTAGGTCCGCTGGAAGAAGGCCGCGCGGAAATTCAGGGTTCCGTAGGTGACCACGCCCGTCAGGAAGATCGACACGAACATGCAGCCGTAAAGGCGGAAGTTGCGCAGGAGGAAGATGAAGACCTCCGGAATCGGGACGGCGGTGCGGCCGGCGTGGTCGCCCAGGCCTCGCCGCGCCGGCTCGGTCACGGTCATCATCAGGGCCGCGACCAGCAGCCCAGGCAGGCCGATGGCGAAGAACACCAGCTGCCAGGTGTGGACTGCCCCCAGGACCGGCAGGTGAAGGTGAACGTCCTTCAGCGCCCCGATCACCAGGCCGCCGAGGATCATCGATAGGGCCGTGCCGCCGATGAAGCCGACGTTGAGCACGGCCATGGCGCGGGGCAGGCGTTCGCGGGGAAAGCTGTCCGCCAGCAGCGAATAGGTGGCTGGGCCATTGACCGCCTCGCCGGCGCCGATGCCGGCCCTGGCGACGAACATCGGCCAGAAGCTTCGGGCCAGACCGCAGGCCGCGGTCGACAGGCTCCAGACCGCGACGCCGATGGCGATCATCCCCCTGCGGCTGCGACTGTCCGAAAGCCGCGACAGGGGGAAGCTCAGGAACAGGTAGACGCAGCTGAAGGCGAGACCGATCAGCAGGCCCATCTGGGCGTCGGAGAACTTCAGGTCGACCTTGATCGACTGCAGCAACAGGCTGAGGATGTTGCGGTCGACCTGCGACAGGCCAAGCACGAGCGAAAGCACCCAGAGCGTCCTCCAAGCTGTCGCTGGCGCAGGCCAAGGCGCGGTGGAGAATGGTCCGATCGGTGTGTCGCGGGCGGGGTCCGCCGGCTTGGCGACTGGGGCGTCGAGCGTCATTCCAGACCTTTCCCGGCGGGCAGGCCGGTCCCGGCCAGAGCCGGGGCGGGCGTGCAGGTTCGAACGTCTCCCGAGCGGTCTTGGCGCCGCCGCCGCCAATCATTCGCGGACTTCCGACGGCAATTCAATCTGCTTGACGATGACAACCAGCGCCATCGCTATAGAGCGGCGCGCGCAAGCGTCTTGAGAAACCGCGCGGGGGATGGCGTCGATGAAGGCTTACGAGATCCAGATCGAGGGCGAGGGGTTGCAGCGACTGCAACAGGTGGAACGTCCCGATCCGAAACCCGGTCCGAAACAGGTGCTGGTCAGGATCCGCGCCGCCTCGCTGAACTACCGCGACCAGATCATCCTGCGGGGCGCCTACCGCTCTGGCCCGATGACGAAGCCGATGATCCCCTTGTCGGACGGCGCCGGCGAGGTGGTGGAGGTCGGACCTGGCGTCACGCGGGTCAAGGTCGGCGATCGCGTCGCCCCGACCTTCTTCCAGACCTGGATCGACGGCCGCCCGCCCAAGGGCTTCGCTTCGCTGGGCATTCCGCTGGACGGCGTGCTGACCGAGCTGATCGTGCTGAGCGAAGAGGGCGTCGTTGTGATCCCCGACTCCATGAGCTTCGAGGAGGCCGCCTGCCTGCCCTGCGCGGCGCTCACGGCGTGGCACGCCCTGTGGGGCGCCGGCAAGCCGCTGAAGGCGGGCCAGTCCGTGCTGGTCCAGGGCTCAGGCGGGGTGTCGATCTTCGCCCTGCAGTTCGCCAAGGCCGCGGGCGCGCGGGTGATCGCCACCACCTCGAATGACGCCAAGGTCGCGCGCCTGAAGGCGCTCGGGGCCGACGACGTCGTCAATTACAAGACATTCCCGGACTGGGAGAAGGAGGTCCAGGCCCTCACCGGCGGGGCCCGCTCGACCGCCCCCGATGGTCGGGAAACCGTCTCGGGCGGCGGCGTTGACGTCATCGTCGAGGTCGGCGGCGCGGGCACCCTGCCCAAATCCTACCTGACGCTTGGCTGGGGCGGGAAGATCTGCCTGATCGGGGTAATGACCCAGCCCGAGGACGCCAGCCAGCTCAACCCCATCGGCCTGGCTTTCAAGGGGGGGAACCTGCACGGCA
>Ga0265338_10010837_pt1 | contig 10615 bp, 10 predicted proteins | sample 42126metaG_FD_193579 | JGI IMG/M metagenome (GOLD analysis project Ga0265338, IMG submission 193579) | Rhizosphere microbial communities from Carex aquatilis grown in University of Washington, Seatle, WA, United States - 4-21-26 metaG | ecosystem: Host-associated > Plants > Roots > Rhizosphere... | reverse complement strand
GCGGCAGCGGCCCACAAGTCACCGAAGGCACATACGTACCACCGGATCATCTCGCTCTCGCCGACGATCACGGAGGATCTGTTCGCGATCGGCGCCGGCAAGCAGGTCGTCGCCGTCGACCAGGACTCGAACTACCCGCGGCGCGCGCCGCACACGAGTCTCTCCGGCTACACGCCGAACGTCGAGGCGATCGCCGGCTACCACCCGGACCTCGTCCTCATCTCCTTCAACCCGCAGGGCTTCGCCGGCCAGCTCCGCAAGCTCGGAATCAAGGTCGTGATGGAGCCCGCCGCGGCGAACCTCGCGCAGGTCTACAAGCAGATCGCAGGCATCGGCCGCCTCGTCGGGCACAAGGCCGGCGCCGCCGCCGTCGTGAGGCGGATGGAGCGGCGGATGGCACAGATCGTCGCGAGCGTTCCCCGAGCCCGCCGGCACCTCCGCGTCTATCACGAGCTCGACCAGACCTACTACTCCGCCACGTCGAAGACGTTCATCGGGAGCATCTACAAGCTGTTCGGCTTCTCGAACATTGCGGACGGGCCCGGACAGAGCGCCGGCACGCAGTACCCGCAGCTCTCGGCGGAGTACATCCTCGAGGCGAACCCGCAGATCATCGTCCTCGCCGACACGAAGTGCTGTGGCCAATCCGAGTCGACCGTCGCGGCGCGGCCCGTCTGGAACACGATCGCGGCCGTCGAGCACCACCGGGTAGTCGGGGTCAACGACGACATCGCGTCGCGGTGGGGGCCGAGGATCGTCAGGTTCGCCGCCAAGGTCGCGAAGGTCGCCAGGCGCGGATAGTGACGATCGCGGCTGAGAGGGTGGAGGCTGCGCCGCGCGTCGAGGCCCGCGGCGTCAGTCTTCGCGCCGGTCTCGTCACGGCCGCCTTTCTCCTCGTCGCGCTCGTCGTCGGGATCGCGGTGGGGCCGTGGCACATCGGGCTCGAGGCGATCCTCCGCTCGGCTCTCGCGTACCTTCCGGGCGTCCACGTCCACGACACGCTCGGCGTCAGGGCCCACGGCATCCTCTGGCAGATCCGCGCGCCGCGCGTCGCGCTCGCTGCGCTCGTCGGCGGGATGCTCGCGATCGCGGGCGCCTCGTATCAGGGCGTCTTCCGGAATCCGCTCGCAGATCCGTACCTCCTCGGCGTCGCGGGCGGAGCCGGCCTCGGCGCGACGCTCGCGATCGTCTACAGCGTCACCGCGCTCGCCGGGCGCTGGTCCGTTCCGCTCGCCGCGTTCGTGGGGGCGATTGCCGCCGTCGCCATGACGTATGCGCTCGGCCGCTCGGCCGGCGCCGCGCGGACGACCGGCGCGCTCGTCCTCGCAGGCGTCACCGTCGCGACGTTTACCGCGGCGGTGCAGACGTTCGTCCAGCAGCGTCACGCCGACGTCCTCCAGAACATCTACGCGTGGCTCCTCGGCGGGTTCTCGACGTCGACGTGGAGCAACGTCGCGCTCTGCGCGCCGTACATCGCGCTGAGCTCGCTCGTGCTCCTCCTCCACCGGCGCGTGCTTGATGTCTTGAGCCTCGGAGACGACGAGGCGGCGAGCCTCGGCGTGAACGTCGCGCGCGCCCGGCTGACGATTGTCGTCGCGGCGACGCTCGGCACGGCGGCCGCGGTCTCCGTGAGCGGCTTGATCGCGTTCGTAGGGATCATCGTCCCGCACACGATCCGGCTCCTCGTCTCGACGAGCTACCGCGCCGTGATCCCGCTCTCGCTCGCGGCCGGCGCGGGCTTCCTCGTCCTCACGGACGTGCTCGCGCGGACGATCCTGTCGCCGGCCGAGCTGCCGATCGGTGTCGTGACGGCGTTCTTCGGCGCGCCGTTCTTCGCCGTCGTCCTCCGCACGTCCCGGAGCATGCGGTGATCGAGACGCGCGACCTCTGGGTGCGCTTCGGCCCCGTCGCAGCGGTGCGCGGTCTCTCGCTGCGCGCCGAGTCGGGCGGGTGGACGGCGCTCATCGGCCCGAACGGGGCGGGGAAGACGTCGGCGCTGCGGGCGCTCGCGGGGCTCGTCCGGTTCGACGGCGAGGTCCGCGTCGAGGAGCGGGACGTCCGCCGCCTCGGGCGCCGTGCGCTCGCGCGCCTCGTCGCCTTCGTCCCGCAGAAGCCCGAGACGCCGCCGGAGCTCACGGTCGCGGAGTACGTCCTCCTCGGGCGCACGCCGCACATCTCGTACCTCGGCGGGGAGGGGAAGCGCGATCGGGAGGCCGCTGCGCGAGCGCTTCGCCGTCTCGACCTCGAGGAGTTCGCGCAGCGGCCGCTCGGCTCGCTCAGTGGCGGCGAGCTCCAGCGCGCCGTGCTCGCGCGCGCCCTCGCGCAGGAGGCACGCGTGTTGCTGCTCGACGAGCCGACGACCTCGCTCGATCTCGGCCGCCAGCAGCTCGTCCTCGAGCTCGTCGACGAGCTTCGCCGCGACGGCCTCACGGTCGTGACGACGATGCACGATCTCACGCTCGCGGGTCAGTACGCCGAGCACGTCGTCCTGCTCAACGAAGGTTCCGTCGTCGCGGAAGGCCCGGCCGCGGAAGTCCTCTCGGCAGGGAACGTCGCGGCGCACTACGGCGCCAACGTCCGCGTGATCGAGGACGAGAGCGGCGTCTTCGTCGTGCCCATTCGCCGCTAGACGATTGATTCCAAAGTGGCGTGCCGGTCGGGGACGTCACTGACCAAGCGGGGCGACGCGATCGGCCGCCGTTCGTAGCAGCGCTACGGGCGGCGGGCGAGCGTGGCGATCCCGCGCCGCGTCAGGGGCGTCATCCGGCGCTGCGGCAGTTTGGAATCAATCGCCTAGGATTCGCGTCGGCGCCCGGCGCCGCTGTATGCGCAACTGACCTGTCTCAACCGGCCCTTGTCGTTCCTCGTCGTTGGAGGTCGTTGCGCATGTCTCGCCTTGCCGGCTCGCTCGTCGCGTCCGGAATCACGAAGTCGTACGGATCGGAAGTCGTCCTCGCGGATGTCGATCTCGTCGTGCCGCCACGCGCTCGGATCGGCTTGGTCGGCCCGAACGGCACCGGCAAGTCGACGCTCCTCCGTCTGCTCGCCGGGCTCGAGGAGCCGGACGAGGGGCGCGTCCGCCGCTCGCCGCCGTCGCTCACGGTTGGCTATCTCGCGCAGGAGCGCCGGTCGAGCAGCCGCTCGGGCGGGGAGGAGACCCGCGCGGCGCTCGCCGCGGTCCTGCGTGAGGAGTTCGACGTTCTTCTCCTCGACGAGCCGACGAACGACCTCGATTTCGCCGGCCTCGAGTGGCTCGAGCGGCAGCTCGCGTCGCAGCCGGGCTCGCTCGTCGTCGTCTCTCACGACCGCGCCTTCCTCGATCGCACCGTCACGCGCATCGTCGAGCTCGATGAGTGGACGCGCGGCGCGACCGAGTACGCGGGCGGCTGGAGCGAGTACGAGGCCGAGCGCGAGCGGCGCCGCGAGCGGCACTTCCAGCGCTGGGAGACGTCGGTCGGCGAGCGGAAGCGCATCGAGGAGCAGCAGCGCCGGATGGCCGAGTGGGAGCGTCGCGGCTACGGCCAGGGCCGCAAGAAGAAGAAGTCGAAGGACGTGAAGCGGACGTATGCGGCGAAGCTCAAGAAGGTGGAGACGGTCGACAAGCCGTACGAGCCGTGGGAGCTCCGCCTCGGGCTCGCGCCGGCGTCGCGAAGCGGCGACGTCGTCGTCCGGCTCGAAGGCGCTGTCGCCGAGCGCGGCGCGTTCCGGCTCGGCCCGCTCGACCTCGAGGTGAGCTGGGGCGACCGGCTCGCGATCGCGGGGAAGAACGGGAGCGGCAAGACGACGCTGCTCGACGCGCTTCTCGGCCGGCTCCCGCTCGTCGCGGGCAGCCGCTGGCAGGGTCCCGGCGTGGTGCTCGGCGAGCTCGAGCAGGACCGCGCTGCGCTCTCCGGTGACCGGCCGCTCCTCGACGTCTTCCGCGACTTCGACACGGAGACGGCGAGGACGTTGCTGGCGAAGTTCGGCTTGGGCGCCGCCGACGTCCTCCGCTCGGCGTCATCGCTCTCGCCGGGCGAGCGCACGCGCGCCGGGCTCGCGCTCCTCGCAGCGCGCGGTGTCAACTGCCTCGTTCTCGACGAGCCGACGAACCACCTCGACGTCGAGGCGATCGAGGAGCTCGAGCGCGCGCTGGCGGGCTACGACGGCACGGTGCTCCTCGTCACCCACGACCGCCGCTTCCTCGAGGCGTTCTCCCCGACGCGGGCAATCGAGCTATGAGCGGTCGAAGAGCAGGGTCACACCCGGGAGGTAGAACGCTGAGAGCGAGAATGCGAAGATGACCCCTCCGAGCGGCGTCCAGGTCGCGAGTAGAAGGACGAGACCGGTGAGCGGCATGCCAATGCCGCACGCGAGATTGACCGCGCGAATCGTCGACTCCGGCAGCTCATCACCGAGCAGCCGCCGGTTCCGCCGCGCGTACGTCCAGAGCACGTTGAAGATGATGGCCATGAGCAGGAGCGTGGCTCCGTACGCGTAAACCGCGGCGCGCTCGTCGGAGTGCGATTGCAGGGAATGCGCCACGAGCCTGGTCGGGAACGGGATGAACGCGACGACGAGCAGCAGGAGCGCGGTGATGAAGAGGAATGTCCGATCGACCCGCTCGATCGTCACCATCACGTGGTGGTGGTTGATCCAGATGATCGCGATCGTGAGGAAGCTCGTCGCGTACGCGAGGTAAGCGGGCCAAAGCTGGTGAACGAGCTGATAGCTGAGCGATGGTGCGTTGTGGCCCGTCTTGACCGTGAACTCGAGCACGAGGAGCGTCGCCGCTATCGCGAAGACGGCGTCGCTGAACGTCTCGAGGCGGTTCGTGCCGGACGTTTCCACACTGCCGATCCTCGCGACCGCACCGGACGATCCCGCAACCAGATCAGCGGTCGCCCCGATGACGCCGGTGGTGGTAGCGACGCATGCTGGAGCCGTCGGCCAACGAGGAGAGACAGATGAACGACTATGCGTACCCGCTGCGGCTCGAGGGGCGCCTCGACGAGCCGCTGAGCCGTTGGAAGTGGCTCGTGAAGTGGCTGCTCGCGATCCCGCACTGGTTCTTGCTCATCTTCCTGTGGATCGGATTCGTCGTCGCCACGATTGCCGCCTTCGTCGTCCTGCTGTTCACCGGCCGTTACCCGCGCCGCCTGTTCGACTTCAACGTCGGCGTGCTCCGCTGGAGCTGGCGAGTCTGCTTCTACGCGCTGTCGGCGATCGCGACGGACCGCTACCCGCCGTTCACGCTGGCCGACGTCCCGGACTATCCGGCGCGGCTCGAGATCGACTACCCGGAGCACCACCGCCGCGGCTTCTCGTTGATCGGCTGGTGGTTGCTCGGAATCCCGCAGTACGTGATCGGCGGTCTGTTGGGCGGCGCCACCGTCGGGACAGACTGGCACGCCCCGAGCGTCGTCGGCGTGCTCGTGATCGTCGCCGGGATCTTGCTGCTGTTCGGCCATGGTTACCCGCGCGGGATCTTCGACCTCGTGATGGGCTTTAACCGCTGGTCGCTGCGGACCTGCGCCTACGCGGCCTTCCTCACCCCGGAATACCCACCGTTCCGGCTCGACCAGGGCGGCGAGGAGCCGACGGCGTTCGTGTCGGCGCGGACGGTCAGTCCGTGACGCGGTCGAAGAGCGCCGCAGACGGGAGGTAGAACGCAGCGATCGCGAAGGTGAGCGCGACGCTGGCGACCGGGCTCCAGAAAGCAAGGGCAAACGTGATGCCGTAGAGCGGCACGCCCGGGTCGAACGCCCGGCTGATCGCACGCACCGCCCGGTCGGGAACGGCTTCTGCGATCAGGCGCCGGCCGCTCGATGCGTAGCGCCACCAGACGTTGTAGACAACGGCCATGAGGAGAAACGTGGCCGCGTAGGCAAGAACAGCCGACTTCTCGTCTCCGTGTCGCTGGATGCTCTCCGCGACGAGTCTCGTCGGGAAGGGCAGGAAACTGACCGTCATGAGCAGGAGCAGGTTGAGGAACATGAGCGTCCGGTCGATGCGCCCCATCGTCTCGACGCAGAAGTGGTGGTTCATCCAAATGATCCCGATCGTGAGGAAGCTCGTCGCGTACGCGAGGTATGACGGCCACAGGTGGCGGAGCTCGCCGCCGAGGTTGCCGAACGATTTGACGGAGAACTCGAGCACGAGCAGCGTCGCCGCGATCGCGAAGACGCCGTCGCTGAACGCCTCGAGCCGGCCGGTGCCCGAGCCCTCCACTATGTGAGCGCCGGCGCGAGCTCGCGCCCGATCAGGCGCACCGACTCGAGGTCGCGGTGGAGGAGGTGCTGGAGCATCACGCGGTCGCAACCGGCGCGCTCGTACTCGCGGAGCTTCTCGGCGACTTCGTCGACCGATCCGATCACGGCCCGCTCCGTGAACCGCTCGTGGTACTCGTCGAACGAGATGTCTCGCGGCCGCATGTCGTAGAGCTCCTGCAGCCGCTCGATCGCGTTGTCGCGCGTCTCGCCGACGATGCAGCTCGTCATGACCGAGAAGCGCAGCGGCCGCGTCTTCTCCCGGATCTCCGCGGCCTCGGCCGGAGAGACGAACGGCGTGTTGTACTCGTCCGCGAACCGGAGCGCGGGCTCGATCGTGCCGCGCTTGCCGCTGCCGCCGACGATGATGGGCGGGCGCGGCTTCTGCACCGGCTTCGGCAGGCCGGGCGCATCCTCGAGCGTGTAATGGCGGCCGCGGAAGTCGACCCGCTCCTCCGTCCAGAGGCGGTGCACGATTTCGAGCTGTTCGGCGAAGCGCTCGACGCGCTCGCTCGTCTCCGGGAAGTCGAAGCCGAACGCGCGGTGCTCGCGTTCCATCCACCCGGCGCCGAGCCCGAGCTCGACGCGACCGCCGGAGACATGATCCGCAGTCGCGACGGCATTCGCGAGCAGGCCGGGCGCGCGGAACGTCGCGGGGGAGACGAGCGTCCCGAACCGCAGCGTCGTCGTCCGCGCCGCGAGCGCGGCGATGACCGTCCATGCGTCGTGCGCGACGCTGTGGAACTCGTCGCCCTGTGAGATGTAGTGGTCGGAACGGAAGAGCGTCCCGATCCCGTGCTCCTCGCACGCGGCGGCGAGCGCGCACCAGTCGTCCCACGTGACGTTCTCCTGCCCCTCGACCATGAGCGCCAGCTCCATCGTGCGAGCCTATCGCCGCCGGTTGACCCCAGCTCGGCGGCGGGCCTGCACACCGTGGTCGGACGTTTGGCCTCCATACATCGAGGTTAGAGTTAGCTCGGAATACGAAGTAGATGAAGCATTCGAAACGGGGGGTAACACCGTATGAAGCGCACGATTCTCGTGCTTGGCACACTCGCGCTGGCGCTCGCTCTCACGAGCGGCGCATGGGCAGCTCAGAAGTACCTGATTACCTCATGGACTCAGGTGAAGCCCGGCACGATCAGGGGCGCGAACATCAAGAACCACACGCTCGGGCTGAGAAAGTTCAGCACCGCTGCGAAGGCGGGGCTTGAGGGTCCGTCCGGTCCGCAGGGCAATTCCGGTCCGGTTGGTCCGACGGGCGCTCGCGGCCCGCAGGGCCCGGCCGCGCCGACCATGCTCCATCTGAGCGGCCAGTTCTCGCAGACGAACGCGAGCGTCGCGACGTCGCTCGACGGAGTCCAGTTCGGGCCGTACGCGAACGGTGGCAACACCGGAGGCTCGGTCCGCTACGACGGGGCTGACGGGATGACGCTCAGCGACATCACCGGCCTCGCGTTCCGGATCATGCACTCGTCCAGCGACGACAGCCCGATCAGCATGCCGTCCCTGCGGATCTTCCTCAACAACGACAACGACGACGTCATCTTCGACGCGACCCAGTGTGCGACCAACGTGCCGGTGGAGGACGCGTTCCAGACGTTCGAAGTCGTAGGGAGCAACGTCCGCTACGACGACGACTCGTGCGACGGGTCGGGCGACCACAACTACCCCGGCTCGCCCGCGGGGCAGCAGTCGTGGTCGAGCGTCGTCTCCCATCACGGCGACGAGGTCATCAGCGGCATCTACGTCACGACTGGCTTTGCCGGTGGTGCCGATCTCTCGGCGATCTTGCGGTCGCTGAGCGTGAACGGTTCCACGTTGACCTTCGGCGCTCCGTAGGCCGACCAGGATCGTGACACGCGAGGGGGCGGCCTTCGGCCGCCCCCTCGCTACGCTCGAACGCGTCTCGGCAACGCCGCGAGACGTGCCTCGCCGACGGTCAAGCGGCACTGGGCTGTTGACGCCTAGCAAGGCTAGGCGTAGCATTGGATGGTAATGAAGGCAGAAGCGCTCAAGGGGCATCTCGACGGGCTGATCCTTGCGATCGTCGCGACAGGTCCCACCCATGGCTACGCCGTGATCGATGCGCTCAAGCGGCGGAGTGGGGGAGTATTCGATCTCCCGGAAGGCACGGTCTACCCGGCGCTCCACCGCCTCGAGGCTGAAGGGCTGCTTGCGAGCGCGTGGGAGATCGGGGGCGGGCGGCGGCGCCGGGTCTACAAGCTCACGCGTCGTGGCCGGACGGCCCTCGGCGAACGCCGCGGAGACTGGCGGCTCTTCTCCCAGGCTGTCGAGGGAGTCCTCGCGTGATTCGCGAGCTAGACAGCGAACTCGCGATCCTCGGCGTGCCGGCTCGTCGCCGACGCCGGATCCGCTTAGAGCTCGAAGATCACCTCGCCTGTCATCCCGATGCAGACCTCGGCGACCCGCGCGAGCTCGCGCGCCAGTTCGCGAACGAGCTGGGGACAGCGCTCGCCCGCCGCACGAGTTCGGCGATTTTCCTCCTCCTCGCGCCGTTCGGGCTGCTGGTCGGAGCGCTCTTCGCGTCGGCGGGCGTCCGAACCGAGAGCCCACCGCTGGCGTTGACGCTCGCGCTTGTACTCGGCGTGCAGCTCGCGTTCGTCGGCGGGACGCTCGCCGCGCTGCGTGCGTGGCGTCTGCGCGGGCGGGTGGCGATTCCGGCCACCGAGGCGCGTGTGCTCCTTCGTCGCGCGGGCCTCGGAGTCGTCGGTGCAGCGCTCACAGTCGTGGCGCTCGGCCTGTTCGCGTCTGGCTACTACCGTGACTTCCAGTGGTCGCTGTCGCCGCTTTCGTGGGCAGCGTTCGCCGTTGGAGGCGCGGCCGTGCTTCTCGGCACGGCACTCCTCATCCGTGCCTTCCGTCTCCTTCCGCTCGGGACTGGTGAGCCCGGCGACTTCTCGTTCGACCTTGGGATCGCGGTTGATCCGTGGCTGCTCGCGGTCGCGATCGCCGGCGCCGTCGGGCTCTGCATAGCCGCCGCCGGCGTCGTTCAGGGGGATCCGTTCGACGGTCTCGCCCGAGCTGCCGCGGATGCGATCGCGTGTCTTGGAGGCTTCGCGCTCTTCGGTCGACAGCTCGGATTGCGGCGACAAGCGGCCTAGCTATCGTGGCCGAGTGGCTGCGACGACGCCCGAGACGTACCTCGCCGACCTGAATCCGGCCCAGCGCGAGGCCGTCCTCCACACCGAAGGCCCCGTTCTCGTCATCGCGGGAGCGGGTTCCGGCAAGACGCGCGTCCTCACGCGGCGCATCGCGCACCTGCTCGGCGCGGTCGGCGTCAAGCCGCCCGAGATCCTCGCGATCACGTTCACGAACAAGGCGGCGGGGGAGATGCGCGACCGCGTCACGGATCTCGTCGGCCCGCCGGCGCGCGCGGCTTGGGTGATGACGTTCCACTCGGCGTGCGGCCGGATCCTGCGGCGCGAGGCGGAGCGGCTCGGCTATCGCTCGAACTTCACGATCTACGACTCGGCCGACCAGATGCGCCTCGTCAAGCGCTGCCTCGAGGAGCTCGACCGCGACCCCAAGCGCTTCACGCCGCGGGGCATCCACTCCCAGATCTCGAACGCGAAGAACCGCCTCGTCAGCGCGGCGGAGTACGGCGAGCGCGTCGCGAGCTTCTACGACCAGACAGTCGCGGAGGTCTACGACCTCTACCAGAAGCGCCTCTTCGCCTCGAACGCGGTCGACTTCGACGACATGCTCTTCCTCACGGTCGACGTCCTCGAGCGCTTCCCCGAGGCGCGGCAGAAGTGGCAGGACGCGTTCCGCTACGTCCTCGTCGACGAGTACCAGGACACGAACCACGCGCAGTACCGGCTCCTCCAGCTGCTCGCGGAGAAACACACGAACCTCTTCGCCGTCGGGGACCCGGACCAGTCGATCTACGCATTCAGAGGCGCCGACATCCGGAACGTTCTCGAGTTCGAACGCGACTTCCCCGGCGCGCGCTCGATTGCGCTCGAGCAGAACTACCGCTCGACGCAGAACATCCTCGACGCGGCGAACGGCGTCATCGTGCACAACCGCGAGCGTAAGGAGAAGAACCTCTGGTCGGAGCTCGGCGAGGGCGACCCCGTGCGTGTCGTCGAAGTCGAGGACGAGCACGCCGAGGCGCGCTTCGTCGCGGCGGAGATCGCAGCGCTCGTCGAGGAGGGCTACTCCGGCAGCGAGGTCGCGGTCTTCTACCGGATGAACGCGCAGAGCCGCGTGCTCGAGGACATCCTCGTGCGGCAGGGGATCGCGTACCAGGTGATCGGCGGCCCGCGCTTCTACGAGCGCGCCGAGGTGAAGGATCTCGTCGCCTACCTCCAGGTGATCGACAACCCGTACGACGCCGTCTCGCT
>Ga0265338_10010836_pt1 | contig 10616 bp, 5 predicted proteins | sample 42126metaG_FD_193579 | JGI IMG/M metagenome (GOLD analysis project Ga0265338, IMG submission 193579) | Rhizosphere microbial communities from Carex aquatilis grown in University of Washington, Seatle, WA, United States - 4-21-26 metaG | ecosystem: Host-associated > Plants > Roots > Rhizosphere >... | reverse complement strand
TCACCGCGGCAGCGTCCACGCCCAGGATCTCGGCGATGCGCGCGGCGGTGATGTCGGGCCGGCGGCCCAGAAGCAGCAGGAGGCGGGCGTCCAGGAAGCCCAGGCCAATCTGGCCATAGGTCGCCGAGGCGGTCGTGACCAGGCGATTGCCCAGCCAGTTCACTCGGGTGGCGATGACAGTGCTGCTGCGGCCGCGCTTGGCGGTGTTGTCACTCATCTAGCTCTCGCTCGGCGTTTCGCTCTCGGGCGCCCCGACTCCGCGGGACTCGGGACTCTTGTTATCCTTGGTTGATGCATCATCCTAGGAATATTTCGATAGCGCAACACGGTATACAGCGAAAAACGACCGATCACGGCGCGATTTTGGGATTCCCAAGCGGGAAAGGCCGGCTGGGCGCCCACGGAGCCGGAACCGTGTTTCAGCGGCGCTTCAAGAGGGTCACGCCAAGGGCAGGGAGAACACGAAGCGCGCGCCGTGCGGTCGGGCCGGCTCAAGGGTGATGTCGCCGCCATGACCGCGGGCGAGGTTGCGGGCGATGGCCAGGCCCAGGCCCACGCCCCCCGTCTTGCGGTTGCGCGAAGGCTCCACGCGGCGGAAGGGCTCGAACACCGCCTCCTCCATGCCGGCCGGCACGCCCGGCCCGTGGTCCTCCACGATGGCCAGGGCCACGTCGCCCTCCACCTTCAGCTCCAGCCGCGCATGGCCGGCGAACTTGACGGCGTTGTCCAGCAGGTTGCCCAGCACCCGGCGCACCGCCGCCAGATTGGCCTCGACGGTCAGCCTCTCCGGGCCCGAGAAGGTCACGTCGGCGCCGGAATCGGCCAGGTCATCGACCAGGCTCTGGGCCAGGGCCGACAGGTCGAACTTGCGCCGCTCGGCGTTGGGCAGGGCGTCGCGGGTGAACGACAGCATCTGGGTGATCAACTCGTCCATCTGCTGGATGTCCTCGGCAATGGCGTCGCGCAGCGGCGGGTCTAGCTCGTTGATGCGGAAGCGCACCCGCGCCAGGGGCGTGCGCAGGTCGTGCGACACCGCGGCCATCATCATGGTTCGGTCGGACACCAGCCGCTGGATGCGGGCCTGCATGCGGTTGAAGGCGCCGGCGGCCTGGCGCAGTTCGTAAGGCCCGTGCTCGGGCAGGGCCGGCGCGTCGGGATTACGCCCGAAGCGGTCGGCGGCCTCGGCGAAGGCGCCGATGCGGCGCGCCAAGTGGGCGGCGATCCACAGGGCCGGCAGCAACAGGGCGGCCAGGGTCAGGCCGAAGGTCAGGCCCACCTGGCGCAGCCACAGGGCTTCGCCGACCGCCGCCGAAGGGCCACTGCGGATCACCAGCCAGTGCGGGCCGGCCTTGACCGCCAATCCGCGCCGGCCGCGCGGGAGCAGTTGGTCGCGGAACCGGTTCTGCCCGCGCCCGCGATCAAATACGAATCCTGGTGGGCGTTCCTGGCCGATGGCTCGATCTAGACGCTGACTCACCGACGGCTTGCCGCCGTCCGGGCCTGGCGGGGGTCCAGCGAAGCCGTCGGGCGGGAGCCCTGCATCGGGTCCGGGGGCGCCGTCCGGCCCTGGGGGCCCCTGGGCCGGAGGACCTCGGTCGGGCCGTGGGAAGCGACCGACGAAGCGGCCGCCGCCCGGACCGGGCCCGAGCTCCACCACGCGCACGGCGTCGGCGGGCAGGCCCAGGCTCTGCGCGGCCATCTCGGCCAGGCGCGCGGAGAACGGGTCCTGCAGGGCCGGGGGCGGATCGTCGACCACGCTGAACAACAGCCGGCGGTCGGACGCGGTGCGCGCCTCGCGCACCGCGTCGTCGCCTCCGGCCGCGCTCACATGGCGCACCGCGTCCCTGATGCGGGGAAAGGCCTGCTCCATCGGCACCCCGCCCGGCGGCCGCGACGGCAGGGTCAGGAGCACGACGAGACCGGCGGCCTGGGCGGCCAGGATCGAGGCCGCCACCAGGATCAGGATCTGGTGGCTGACCGTCCATCGCCAGAAGGGCCACGGCCGAAAAGGCAGGCGCATGCGGCGACGGTCTCTCAGATGCGCCGGACGGCGGACACGAAGATATAGCCCTCGTTGCGCACCGTCCGGAACAGGTTGCCGGCCTCGCCGTAGGCGGCCGTGAGCTTGCGCCGCAGGCGGCTCAGCTGCAGGTCCACCGCCCGATCGAAGGCGAAGCTCGACTTGCCGCGCATCAACTGCAGCACGCGGTCGCGGTTGAGCACCTCGCGGGGGTGCTCGACAAAGGTCCGCAGCAGGGCGAACTCGCTGCCGGTCAGGGGCACGATCACGCCATCCGGCGTCTGCAGTTCGCGCGCCCAGATCGACAGGGTCCAGCCGGAGAACTCGTAGCCGACATGCGGCTGGCCGCTTTCCGGCGCGGGCGGCGTAGAGCGGCGCAGCAGCGCGCGGATGCGGGCCAGGAGTTCGCGGGGATTGGCGGGTTTGGGCAGGTAGTCGTCCGCGCCCAGCTCCAGACCGACGATCCGGTCGGTGTCCTCGCCGGCCGCCGACAGCATGATCACCGCCGGCCGGCCTTCCTCGCGGCTGGTCAGGCGGCGGCAGATGCTGAGGCCGTCTTCCCCCGGCAACATGACGTCCAGCACCACTACGTCCACCGGCTGGCGGGCGAGCACGACGTCGGCCGCCGGGCCGTCGGCGACCGGCAGCACCTCCATGCCATGCCGTTCGAGGAAGTCGGCGACCAGCTGGCGCAGGGTCTCGTCGTCATCGACCAGCAGCACCACCGGCGGCCGCTTGGCCTCCGCCGAAACGGCTTCCTTGGCCTGAGTCATCACGGCTTTCTGTTCTCCTGGGCCGCATGGGCAGGCTGCGACCGCTCGCGGGCGACTTTGAGCCCAGGATTGGGGCAGGACAATTGCAACAGGTGTCCGCGCAGCGCCGCCTTATGTCGCGGCCAAGGTCACATTTCAGCCGCGAAGCAATGTGACGCATCCGAACCGGCAGCGGACATCCGTTGGACAAGCAGCGTCCTCGTGCTGACGCAGTTGCCGGGACAGTAGGGCCGCCTGCGACGATGGATTCGGCCGGCTTGCAGGGCGGGCTCGCGGAATCGACTTTTACTTTCGGTGACCGCGCTCTAGAACCCAGGCGACGTTGAGAAGGCGGGGCGAATGCGTAAACGGTTGATGGCTGCCGCGGCGATTGCGCCGCTCATGCTTGGTTACTCGGCGGCCCACGCGCAGACCACCCCTATCCTGAGCATCAGCAGCGGCACCTCGACTCCCGTCGCCACCGCCACCGCCGTGAGCGGCGGGCCGGGCGACATCGACGTGAACTCGAGCGGCGGCATCACGCTCAACAATAACGCAGCGCCGGCGATCACGGTCAACAGCGACAACAACGTGTCCGTCGAGGGCGCGGTCTCGACCAACAACATCAACAATGTCACCGGGATCCTGATCACCGGCAACAGCGGTCAGGTGGCGAACAGCGTCACCAACGGCGGGACGATCAACCTCACCGAGGACTATACCCCGCCCAACAGCAACAACAACGACCCCAACAACATCAGTCTCCCCTCGGCGCCCTATGCTTCGCGCACCAGCACGGGCCGTATCGGCATCCGCCAGACCGGCGCCTACACCGGCACGATCCTCAACGGCGGCGTCATCAATATCCAGGGCAACAACTCGATCGGCATCTCGATCGAGAACACCTTGACCGGATCGCTAATCCAGAACTCCGGCGGCAGCATCAGCCTCACCGGCGACAACGGCTACGCCATCCACACCACCGGAGCAATCAGCGGCGATCTCAATATTAGCGGGACGGTCACGGTCAAGGGTCAGAACAGCGTCGGCATCCAGACGGACGCCCCGGTTGGCGGCGCCTTGCGCATCTACGGCTCCATCAGCACAACCGGCTACGCCGTCGAGCAGCGCCAAACCGGCGCCATCCTGACCAATATGGAGAAGACCCCCGCTGACGTCCAACAGGGTGGTTCGGCGGTGGTGATCACCGGCAGCGTGGGCGGCGGGGTGTTCCTGGGGGCGCGGCCTGCGGGCACGGCATCCACCGACACCACCACAGATGCCGACGGCGACGGCGTCATCGACAGTGCGGAAGGCACCTCCAGCCTGATCAGCTACGGCTCCGCGCCGGCCCTCCAGATCGGCGGAACGAATTCGACAAACCTCGGCAACTTCGCCTCGACGGCCTCAGACTACGCCTACGGCCTCGTGATCGAGGGCACGGTCAGCGGTCAGGGGATCATCGACGGCGCGACCTCGACCGCCGTGAACATCGCCGGCTCCAACGGGGCCGCCGTGAACCTCAACAACGGCATCAAGGTGACCTCGAGCGCCACAGTCAGCGCCACTTCCTTCGAGGCGGACGCCACGGCGATGCATCTTGGCGCAGGCGTGACCGGGACGACGCTGGAGAACAACGGCTCCATCACCGCCTCCGTGACCGCGTCGGGCGCACACACCGCCTACGGCATACTGATCGACCAGGGCGCGAGCCTGACCAACCTCACCAACAACGGCCTCATCAGCGCAGCCACCACCGGCGACGCGGCCAACGATATGGTGATCATCGACAAGAGCGGCACGCTCAGCAACATCTACAACTCCGGCACGATCAACGCCTCGCTGAGCCCAAATGGACCCGGCGAGACCATCACCGGCACCGGCATCGCCCTGGACCTGAGTCACAACACCAGCGGCATCACCCTGGAACAGATCGCGTCCGGGTCGTCCACCGCGCCCGTGATCGTCGGCGACGTATTGCTGGGCTCTGGCGTCAACAACGTCAAGCTGCTGGGCGGCACCATACATGGCGCGCTCAGCTTCGGCGGAGCGTCGGGCGACAGCTTCACCATCGACAACGTGGCTGCCTACGTCGGCAATCTGACCTACGGGGGCACCGCCCTTGCCGTCGACGTGAAAAGCGGCAGCCTGCAGGACAATTCGGCCACCCCGATCAACGCCTCGAGCCTGCATATCGGCGGCGCCAGCACCCTGACCGTGGCCCTGGACCCGGCCAAAGGCGCCGCGACCTTCTTCAACGTAAGCGGCCCGGCCACCATCGACGCAGGCGCCAAGATCGGCGCCAACATCCTGTCGACTCCCTCGCTGGACGGCCAGACCTTCACCATCATCAAGTCTCCGGCGCTGAGCCTCGGCGCGCTGGACTCCACGCTCCTGGGCGACCTGCCCTATATGTTCAACGGCGGCCTGACGTCGGACGCCACCAGCGTCTCGATATCGATCCAGACCAAGACTCCGGCCCAGATGAACCTCAACAAGGCTGAGACGTCAGCCTTCAACGCCATCTACCACGCCCTGCCCCAGGACAACGGCGTCCAGACGGCCGTGATCGGGGCGACGACCCGGACCGGCTTCGTCGGGGCCTACGACCAGCTCCTGCCCAGTTCGAGCGGCGACGTGTTCCAGACGGCGTTCGGCATGTCCCGGGCGGTGTCGCGGGCCGCGTCGGACCGCTTCGACACCTCCAATCAGAAGGAAGACGAAGACGAAGACGATTTCGTCGTCTCAGGCTTCTGGGCCAGCGAATTCTATTCCAGCATGGATCAGAGCAAGGTCGACAATAACGCCTACCACTCCGCCGCGCTTGGCATAATCGGCGGCTACGACTTCGGCGGCACCGGGGTCACCCTCGCCGCCGGCAGCTCCAACATCATCCGTCCGGGCCAGGTCGGCGACGGCCTGAACGCTGTGTCGGTGGTGGAAGGCGGCTTCTACGCTTCGCCCCGCTTCGGCCCTCTGGCCATCGACGCCCGCGTCGGCGCCGGCTGGATGCACGCCTCCGACCGCCGCGAGTTCGTGGCGTCGATCGTGGGCGGCGACCTGTCCAACACCTCCACGGCGTCGCACACCGCCAAGGGCTCGTGGAGCGGCTATGACCTCAGCGCCCACCTCGGGGCCGGCCTTATGTTCGACGTCACCAAACACCTGTTCTTCGAGCCCAAGGTCTACGCCGATGTGTTCCACATGCACGAGGACGCCTACAGCGAAGCAGGCGGCGGCCCGGGCTTCGACCTGAACGTCTCCCAGCGCAGCGGCACCCAGACCAACGGCACCGCCTCGCTGGTCACCGGCATGCACTTCGGCAACCAGTTCGTGTTCACGCCCCAGATCGAAGTCGGCTACGACAAGGTAGTGACCGGCGGCCCCGGCGACACCACGGCGCAATTCGCCTACAGCGGCGCTCCCAGATTCACCGTTGCGCCCAACCAGATCGACGGTGCGGCCATGGCCCGTCTTTCCCTGCGCGGCGATGGCAACTATGTGCACTTCTCGCTGCAGGCCGGGGGCGAATATTCCAACAACTACCGCAACCTGGACCTGAAGGCCGTCTTCCGCCTGACCTTCTAATTCCGATGGAAACGCTAGCCTTTCGGCGCACCCGGTCTTAGATAGCCTCCTTCCAGGAGGGGCCGTGAGCGAAACCGCGTCCGATCAGGCGTCCCACGAGGGCGTGTTCAAGGCCGGCGTGGACTCCCATGCCCGCGCGGTGGTCAAGGGCGTCACCTGGCGCGTGATCGGCACGATCGACACCTTCCTGTGGAGTTGGTTGATCACCCATGAGTCGGTCAAGGCCGGCTCGATCGCCTCCACCGAGGTGTTCACCAAGATCGGTCTGTTCTACCTGCACGAACGCATCTGGCGGGTGCTGAAGTTCGCGCCCAATTCCCACATCCGCTCCCTGGCCAAGGCCGTCAGCTGGCGCGTCATCGGCAGCGCCGACACCTTTATCCTCAGTCTGATCTTCACCGGCAGCGCCAAGTACGCGATCTCGATCGCGTCCGCCGAAGCCCTGACCAAGATCGCCCTCTACTATGTGCACGAGCGCGCCTGGCGCCGCATACGCTGGGGCCGCCTGGAGGCTTAGCGCCGTTCCGTTGGATCACCCCAGCCGCCGCCCGTGGGCGTGACGACGGTGACCGCCTCGCCCGCCTCCAGAACGGTCTGATCGCAGGCCTTCAGGCCCTCCTCGCGCCCGTCGAGCCGCCGCACGCTGTTGCGGCCGAGCTCGCCCGGCGCCCCGCCCCCGGAGCCGAACGGACGCACGCGCCGGCATGAGGACAGGATCGCGCAGTCCATGCGCTCGCGGAACCTCAGGGTGCGCGAGACCCCGTCGCCCGCGTTCCAGCGCCCGCGCCCGCCCGATCCCCGCCGGATGTGGAAATCCTCCACCACCACCGGGAAGCGCGCCTCCAGCACCTCCGGGTCGGTCAGGCGCGAGTTGGTCATGTGCACCTGCACGGCCTGGGCCCCGTCGAACCCCGGCCCGGCCGGCGCACCTGAGGCGATGGTCTCATAATATTGGTGGCGCGCGTTGCCGAAGGTCAGGTTGTTCATGCCGCCCTGGCTCGAACCCAGGGCGCCGAAGGCCGCGAACAGGGCGTCGGTCACCGCCTGGCTGACCTCGACGTTGCCGGCCACCACCGCCGCCGGATAGCGCGGGTTCAGCATCGAGCCTTCGGGGGCGACGATGCGCACGGGCCGCAGGCACCCGGCGTTCATCGGGATGTCGTCCTCGACCATGACCCTGAGGACGTAGAGCACCGCCGCCCGCGTCACCGGCAGGGGCGCGTTGAAGTTGTCCGGGCGTTGCGGCGATGTGCCGGTGAAGTCGACCACGGCTTCGCCGGCTTCGGCGTCCACGCTCACCTTGACCCGGATCACCGAGCCCTGGTCGATCTCGTAGTCAAATCCGCTTTGCGGCGGCAGGGACTGCAGCATGCGTCGCACGCTCGCGGCGGCGTTGTCCTGCACATGACCCATATAGGCCTGCACCACACCCAGCCCGAACTCGGCCACCGCCGCGCCCAGCTCCGCGGCGCCCTTCTGGTTGGCGGCGACCTGGGCCCGCAGATCGTTCAGGTTCTGCACCGGATTGCGCGCCGGCCAGGGACCGGAGGTCAGCAGCTCCAGCATCTCGGCTTCGCGGAAGCGGCCGGCCTCCACCAGCTTGAGGTTGTCGATATAGACGCCCTCCTCGTTGATGGTCGTGGCGAAGGGCGACATCGAGCCGGGCGCCGAGCCGCCGACGTCGGCGTGGTGCCCGCGGCTGGCGGTCCAGAACAGGATTTGCTTACCCGCGTCGTCGAACACCGGCGTCACCACCGTGATGTCGGGCAGGTGCGTGCCGCCGTTGTAGAGCGCGTTCAGGACGTAGGAGTCGCCGGGCCTGGGATCGGCCGCGCCCTTGATCACCGTCTCCACCGAGGCGTCCATGGAGCCCAGGTGCACGGGCATGTGCGGGGCGTTGGCCATCAGTTTTCCGGCGGCGTCGAACACGGCGCAGGAGAAGTCCAGCCGCTCCTTGATGTTGATGGAATAGGCCGTGTTCTGCAGAACGTAGCCCATCTGCTCGGCGATCGACATGAACAGGTTGTTGAAGATCTCGAGCGTGACGGGGTCGACCGCCGCGTCCGCCCGGCGCGGCGCCTTGGCCTCGGCACGGGCCATGACGATATGGTCGAGGTCGGTCAGTCTTGCGATCCAGCCCGGCTCGACCACCAGGGTCTGGTTGGCCTCGACGATGATCGCCGGCCCGGCCACCGCATGACCGCGCGGCAGGGCCTCGCGCCGCCAGATCGCCGCTTCCCGCCAGGCGCCGCCGCTGAAGAACCGGCCCGGCTCGGGCTCGCCTTCCGGGGTCTTGGCGCAGACGACCGCTTGCACCTGAGCGCCCGCGGCCACGGCCTCGGCGGAGACCAGCTCCACCACCAGCGGCTTGCCCTCGTCCAGGAAGCTGAAGCGCTGGCTGTGCACCGTCTCGTACGCCGCCTTCAGGCCGGCGACGCGGTCGTCTTCGACCCGGCTATCCTCCAGGACGAAGGCCGGCAGCGGAAAGGCGGTGTCGGAGCCCGCGTAGCGGAGGTGGGCGCTGACCTGCACCCGCGCCAGCCGCGGATCGAGGCCCTGCGCTTCCAGCTCCGCCAGGCACGCCTGCGCCAGCTCGCCGCCCAGCACGCGCAGGGCCGGCTCCGCCTCGTCCAACGCAGCGTCCAGGCTCCGCTGCCGGCCGGAGCGCACGGCGGCCAGGCCCATGCCGTAGGCGGACAACAGGCCGGAGAACGGATGCACCAGCACCGTGGTCACGCCCAGGGCGTCGGCCACGCGGCAGGCGTGCTGGCCGCCGGCGCCGCCGAAGGCGTTCAGCGCGTAGCGGGTGATGTCGTAGCCCCGGCGCACCGACACGCTCTTGATGGCCTGGGCCATGCGCGCCACGGCGATGTCGATGAAGCCGTCGGCCACCGCCTCGGGCGAGCGGCCGTCGCCGATGTCGTCGGCCAGGGCCTGGAAGGCGGCGCGGACCGTCTCGGCGTCCAGCGGCTGGTCGCCCTTGGGCCCAAAGATGGCCGGGAACAGCGCGGGCTTCAGCTTGCCGGTCATGACGTTGGCGTCGGTCACCGTCAGCGGCCCGCCGCGGCGATAGGCCTTGGGGCCCGGATCGGCGCCCGCCGAGTCCGGCCCCACGCGGAAGCGCGCGCCGTCGTAGTGCAGGATCGAGCCGCCGCCGGCGGCCACGGTGTGGATCAGCATCATCGGCGCCCGCAGACGCACGCCCGCCACCTCGGCCTCCAGGGTGCGTTCGTAGTCGCCCGAGAAATGGGCCACGTCGGTGGAAGTGCCGCCCATGTCGAAGCCGATCACGCGGTCAAAGCCAACCTGGGCCGCGGTCTCGGCCATGCCCACCACTCCGCCGGCCGGCCCCGACAGCACCGCGTCCTTGCCGCGGAACGAGGCCGGCGCGGTCAGGCCGCCCGAGGACATCATGAACAGCAGGCGCGCGCCGGTGCGCTCCAGCTCAAGCGCGCCCGCCACTCGAGCGACATAGGTCTGCAGCACCGGCGACAGATAGGCGTCGGCCACGGCGGAGCCGGCCCGGCCCACCAGCTTGATCAGGGGCGAGACCTCATGGCTGGCGGAAACCTGAGTGAAACCGATCGCCCGCGCCAGATCGGCCAGCGCCTGCTCGTGGACGGGGAAACGGTAGCCGTGCATCAGCGCAATGGCGACGGCGTCGTAGCCCTCAGCCCGGAAGCGCGTCAGTCCTTCGCGCGCCGCGTCGAGGTCCAGCGGCCGATCGACCACGCCATCAGCCAGGATGCGTTCGTTCGCTTCCAGCACCGCGGCGTACAGGGGCTCGGGCTTGACGATCCGGCGGGCGAAGATGTCCGGCCGCGCCTGCACGCCGATGCGCAGCACGTCGGCGTGGCCTTTCGTGGTCACGAACAGGGTCGGCTCGCCCTTGCGTTCCAGGAGCGCGTTGGTGGCCACGGTAGTGACCATGCGCACCTCGCCGATCACCCCGGCGGGGATCGGTTCGCCCGCCTGCAGGCCCAGGTGGTCGCGTATGCCCTGCACCGCCGCGTCGGCGTAGACGGCGGGATTCTGCGACAGCAGCTTGCGGGCCGCGAGGCGGCCGTCCGGGTCCCGCCCGATCACGTCGGTGAAGGTGCCGCCGCGATCGATCCAGAAGTCCCATCGACGGGCGGCCATCGGCTCAGACCACGAGGTTGTGCGGGCGGCGGCCCTCTTCCAGCGCCCGCAGGCCATCCAGCAGCAGGAAGCCCATGGCGTCGCGGGTGTCGATGGTGGCGCTGCCGATGTGGGAG
>Ga0265338_10010835_pt1 | contig 10616 bp, 14 predicted proteins | sample 42126metaG_FD_193579 | JGI IMG/M metagenome (GOLD analysis project Ga0265338, IMG submission 193579) | Rhizosphere microbial communities from Carex aquatilis grown in University of Washington, Seatle, WA, United States - 4-21-26 metaG | ecosystem: Host-associated > Plants > Roots > Rhizosphere... | reverse complement strand
GCGGCTTCCTCTTTGCATTGGGTCCGGTCTGGACGTTCTCCGTCACGCTGGTGCTGATGCTGGCAGCCTCGGCGCTCACCGCCTCGCTCGGTGGGCGGCAGCGTCCGCCCCATGTCGACACCGGCGCGTCGCGGCTGGAGCGCGTGCGCGAGGGCATCGATTTCGTCCGCCATCGGCCCGTCGTGCTGGGCGCGATCTCGCTCGATCTCTTCGCGGTGCTGCTCGGCGGTGCGACGGCGCTGCTGCCTGCCTATGCGAAGGACATATTGCATGTCGGGCCGATCGGGCTCGGCGTGCTGCGCAGCGGGCCCGCGGTCGGCGCCGCGGCGATGGCGTTCAGCCTGGCGCGCTGGCCCATCCAGCGGCGGACCGGCATCATCATGTTCGCCGCCGTCGCCGTGTTCGGCATTTCCACCATCGTGTTCGGCATCTCGACGAATTTCTTCGTCTCGCTCGCGGCGCTCGCGGTTCTTGGCGCCTCCGACATGATCAGCGTCTTCGTGCGCTCCGCCCTGATCCAATATGCGACGCCGGACGAGATGCGCGGCCGCGTCAGTGCGGTCAGCATGCTGTTCATCGGCGCGTCCAACGAGCTCGGAGAATTCGAATCCGGCATTACGGCCGGCTGGTTCGGTACGGTCCTGTCGGTGGTGCTGGGCGGCATCGGCACGCTGGCGGTAGTCGCGGCCTGGATGGCGTTGTTCCCGCCGCTGCGCAAGATCGACCGCCTGGCGGACGCGGCCAAGGCGCCGGTCAACTGACGTCTCTTGCCGCATGCGGCGCGATCCGCAACAGTGCGCGCGAGAAGAGGGCATCACATGAGCTTGAAGGTCATCGGCGCGGGCTTCGGCCGCACGGGTACATCGTCGTTGAAGCAGTCGCTGGAGATGCTGGGTTTCGGTCCCTGCCATCACATGATCGAGGTCTTCATGCATCCCGAACAGGTTCCGTTCTGGGATCGCGCGGCGGCCGGCCCCATCGCCAATTGGGAAGAGGTCTTCAACGCCTATCAATCGTCCTGCGACTGGCCGAGCTGCCATTTCTACAAGGAGCTCGCCGATTTCTACTCGCAGGCGAAGGTCATCCTGTCGGTGCGCGATCCGAAGTCCTGGTACAGAAGCGTCGACGGCACGATCATGCGCCACCTGAAAGCCGCGGCCGAAGGCAAGCCCGGCGGGCCGCCCGGAAAATTCGCGCGGATCATCATCAACGAGAAAACCTTCGATAACGACTTCAGCGAAGCGCACATGATCGCGGTCTATGAGCGCCACAACGAAGAGGTGAAGCGCGTCATCCCGGCCGAGCGCCTGCTGGTGTTCGAAGCGAAGGATGGCTGGAAGCCGCTGTGCGATTTCCTCGGCGTGCCGATACCGGAGCAGCCCTATCCGAGAAATAATACGAGCGAAGAATTCAAGGCCCGCGAGGCTTCAAGGGCGAACGCCGCGCCGTAACGTCAGAAGTTCATGCTGACCTTGACGAAGGCACCTTGCGGCGAAGCGTAGAGGTTCGAATAAACCTGGTAGCGCTGGTGATAGCGCGTCGTGAAAATCTGGCTGAAGCCCCAGGCAAGGCCGGCGCTGGCGGCGACGTCGTACCAGTGATGCTTCTGCGCATCGACGCGGCTGTAGCCGACGAAGGCCGCGGCGGCATAGGCCGGCACGCCCCATTCCCAGCCATAGCGGTCCCACAGGAACGCGGCCGGGGCGAAGGCCAGCGCCGCGGTGTCCGACGGCATCGACTGGAAATCGGAATGGTCCGGCCGCTCCTCATGGATCACATGTTTGAGGCCATAGGCGACACCGACGGTCGCGATCGTATCGACGCTCATCTGCGCCACGCCGGTCCAGTCTTGGTCGTGGCCATAGGCGATGCCGGCGGCCAGCACCGGCATGGCGATGGCGACCATGGTGCCCGCATTCTCGATGGTCGAGGCCGATACGGGGGAAAGGGCCATGCACGCGGCCGTTGCAATTCCGAAAATCGATACGCTTCGCCGCATTCCGACCAGGGTCCGTTGACACCCGACACACTAGAAGGACCCGCCGCGCGAGGGTCAAGTTACTTCCTCCCAACACGCGCCAGCCTTGCGAATCTCGTGCAATATGGCGCGGACGGGAACTGCGGGACGGGCAGGTATGGCATTGGATGCATTGAAGGGTTGGACCTCGGCGCAGAAGCACGTCGTCGCCGCGAGCTTCCTCGGCTGGACGCTCGACGCCTTCGATTTCTTCCTCATGGTGTTCGTCATCAAGGACGTGGCGGCCGAGTTCGGCGCCGGCAAGACGGACATCGCCTGGGCCACGACGCTGACGCTGGCCTTGCGCCCGCTCGGCGCCTTTCTCTTCGGGCGCCTGGCCGACCGGTTCGGCCGCCGTCCCGTACTGATGGCCGATGTCGCGCTCTATTCGGTGCTCGGTTTCGCGACCGCCTTCTCGCCCAACCTCATCGTCTTCCTTGTCATCCGCGCGCTGTTCGGCATCGCGATGGGCGGCGAATGGGGCACCGGTGCCTCGCTCACCATGGAAACCGTCAAGCCGGAGGCGCGGGGGCTCGTGTCCGGCCTGCTGCAATCGGGCTATCCGACCGGCTACCTGCTGGCCAGCGTCGTCTACCGCAATTTCTACGACGTGCTGCATTGGCGCGGCATGTTCCTGATCGGAATCATTCCCGCGCTGCTGATCCTCTACATCCGCCGCCACGTGCCGGAATCGCCGGGCTGGTCGCGTGACCATGCGCGGACCGGAACGGTGCTCAGCGTTCTGGCCAGACATTGGAAGCTCGCGCTCTACGCCATCGTGCTGATGACGGCGTTCAATTTCTTCAGCCATGGCACGCAGGACGCCTATCCGACCTTCCTGCAGGTGCAGCACAAATTCGACACGCACACGACCGGCAATATCGCGATCCTCTACAATATCGGCGCGATCCTCGGGGGCTGGGTGTTCGGGCTGTGGAGCCAGAGCTTCGGGCGGCGGCGGACGATCATCGTCGCCTCGCTGCTGTCGATTCCCGTGGCTTGGCTATGGGCCTATTCGGAGACGGCGGCGATGCTCGCTTTCGGCGCTTTCCTGATGCAGTTCTTCGTGCAGGGCGCCTGGGGCGTGATCCCGGCGCATCTGAACGAGCTGTCGCCGGCCGATGCGCGCGGCACCTTCCCGGGCACCGTCTACCAGCTCGGCAATTTCATCGCCTCCTACAATCTGGTGCTCCAGACCAAGATCGCGGAGCGAAGCGGCGAGAATTATTCGCTTGCGCTGTTTGGCGTCGCGGTGGCGGCGGCGGTGGTGATCGTGATCCTGACGGCGTTCGGCCGCGAGGCGCGCGACATCAGGCTCGACGCGGGACCGGCCTAGGACTGCACATAGACGTCGACGCGGTCGGCCGGCCCGCTGTCATCGGCGCCGCCCAGCGCACGCACGTCGATCTTCTCGGCCGGCACGCCGTCCTCGATCAGCAATTCGCGGATCACCAAAGCGCGCTTGAGCGAGAGCCGGTGCGCGTCCGAAGACTTGTCGCCGCGCGGGCCGCCATAGGCGTTGAGCTGCACATGCTGGGCGCCGGAATTCAGCGACGCATTCAGCACCGTCGCAAGCGAATGGACGGCATTCACGTCCGGTCCCGCCGGGCTGCTGGCGCCGGGCGCGAAGGGAACGGAGCCTTGCTTGCGCAGACCCGCGGCGACGGCCGCCGGCGGCGTCGTGTTGGCGGGCGGCGGGCTCGCGTTCGCCATGCGCCGCGGCGGCGGCGTGGCCGGCACTTCGCGAACCGTGAAAGTCGTGTCGGGGGACGCCGCCGGCGCGGGCGGCGGGGTGCTTGTGGCGTGGCGCGGCTTGGCCGGTGCCCGGGCGGGCGCTGGAGCCGGGCTTGTATCGGCCATGGGACCGACCAGGCGCGCTGCGCTGTCCTCAGGCATGGAGCCCACATCGCTCGAGGGCGGCGGCGCCGGTGCGGGCGCTGGTGTCGGAGTGGGTTTCTTCGGTGGCGGCGTCTGCCGGGCGACACGCTTGGGCGGGGTCGGGGCGGGCGCCGGGGCCGGCGTGGGGCCATTCAGGTCGGGCGCGCTCGCGAACTGGTCTGGCGATGTCGGCAGGCTGTTGTCGCCGGCGACCGCCACGGGCGGTGTGACGGGCTTGGCGCGGCGCGCGACATGGGGATGCTTGACCGGCATGTGGAGATGGATGGGGCCGAACTTCTCGCCCGGCTGGAGGAGGTTGCCGACATGGCGCCCGTATTTGCCGACCGGATAGAGCAGGTAGCCGTGGCCGAGCGCGGCGGGGTTCACCGTCACTTCCTCGCCCGGGTAGACCTGGCTCGCCGCCGGCACGGTGCAGAGCAGAAAGAATGTCGCGCCAAGCGCGAAAGCGCGGTTCATACGCCGGATCAGCCCTTTATTCGCGTCGGACCATAATGGTCCAAGCCCCGCGCCTCAACCTTTGGCCGCGCGTCCCGCGTCCTTCAGGAGTTTCAGGTATAGCGGGTGCAGATATTCGTTCGCGGTCAGAATCTGGCCGCTGTTGAGCGGGTCGCTCCCGCCATTCAGGTCGGTGACCACGCCGCCGGCCTCGCGGACCAGCAGGATGCCCGCGGCCACGTCCCAGGCGTTGAGGCCGCGCTCCCAATAGCCGTCATAGCGGCCGGCGGCGACATAGGCGAGATCCAGGCTCGCCGCGCCGAAGCGCCGCACGCCGGCGGTGGCTCCCATGACCGCCGCCAGCTCGGTTGCGAAGAGTTCATGTCCGGGGCGGCCGAGGAACGGAATGCCGGTCGCCAGGATCGTCTCGTTCAGCTTCCTGCGCGCCGCGACGCGCAGCCGCTTGTCGTTGAGATAGGCGCCATGGCCCTTCTCGGCGACGTACATTTCATCCGTGACCGGATTGTAGACCACACCGGAAACGATCTGGCCGTCGCGCTCCAGGCCGACGGAGATCGCGAAATGCGGGATGCCGTGCAGGAAGTTCGTCGTGCCGTCGATCGGATCGATGATGAAGCGGTGCGACTTGTCGGGCCCGTCGATGACGCCCGTCTCCTCGGTGAGGAAGCAGTAGCCCGGCCGCGCCTTGGTGAGTTCCTCGATCAGTTTGGTTTCCGTGCGCTTGTCGGCCGTGGAGACGAAATCGGCCGGGCCCTTCATCGAAACCTGGAGATTCTCGATCTCGCCGAAATCGCGGATGAGGCCGCGGCCGACCTTGCGCGCCGCGGTGACCATGACGTTCAGGGCAGGGGACAAATAGGGCATTACTCCGCCCGCCGGACGTAGGTGCCGTCCTCGGTCGAGACGATCACTTTGGTGCCTGCGTCGACGAAAGGCGGAACCTGGATCGTCATGCCGTTCTCGAGCTTGGCGCTCTTGTAGGACGGCGCGGCGGTACCGCCCTTCATCACCGGATCGGCTTCGACCACTTCCAGCGTCACCTGCGCCGGCAGCTTTATCGAAATCGGCTTGCCCTCATAGAGCTGGAGCATGACCTTCATGCCGTCGACCAGGAACTGCGTCTGGTCGCCGACCCAGTCGGCCTGGAGCTCGATCTGGTCGTAGGTCTCCACGTCCATGAAGGTCAGCATGTCGCCATTGGCGTAGAGGAAGTTGAAGTCCTTCTTGTCGAGATAGATCTCGTCCACCGCCTCGTCGGAACGGAAGCGCTGGTTCAGCTTGGTGCCCTGGATGATGTGCTTCAGCTCGACCTGGTTGTAGGCGCCCCCCTTGCCGGGCTTGACCTTCGCCGTCTTGACCGCGACCCACAGGCCGCCGTCGAACTCGATCAGCGTGCCGGGCGAGATTTCGTTGCCGGTAATCTTGGCCATAGTCGCGTGCGGCGCCGTCTTAAGGCGCGGTCCCAGGTTCAAACTGACAAAGAGCGCGCGGGTTATAGCGAGGCCGGCCGGTTCGCGCAAACACGCGGATTCAGGCCGGATTTTCCACCAGCCAGACGAACACGCGCCCGCGCGATGTGGGATCGAAGCCGCCGGCGATGGCCTGGCGAATGGCCGCGTCGATCTTCTCCGGCAGGATCCGCTCCTTCTCGAGCAGCTTGCCCGGCTTCTTCTGCGGGAACGGGAATTCGAGGATCAGCTCGCGGAACGTCCGCGCCGTATCGCTCACCGCGCGCGCGGAGAACTGCATTCCCTTGAGGCCCTCGAACGACGAATAGTGCGCCTCGCGCCGCAATTCCCATTCGATCTCGACGCCGTCGACGGTGACCTTGCCTGCGGCCTGGCGCTTGCGCGGCTTCATCCGGTCTCACTTGTTCTCGGCCGGCGGACTAGAGGGTTCGCCGCGAGGCGCTCGTTAGCAGGCGGAGCGTTTGCTGTCACCCGTGAAGGCTCAGTGTGAGCCGCGGGACGGCGGTTCGGGAATCTTCGTGATAGCGCCGATGTCGGCGGACCAGGGCATCGCGGAACGGCAGAAACCCTGCGCCTTCGGAACGAGGTTCGCGCGCTGCCTCACCGCGCCCAGGCGCAGGTTGAGCAGGCGCGCATCGTCGCGCTTGCGCGAGAACAGCGCCGTGCCGCAATCGCCGCAGAACGCCAGCAGGATCGCGTTGCCGCTGTCCGCGATCTTCTCGTAGAGCTTGGGTTCGCCGCGCAAAGTGAAGTTTTCCACCTTCACCGGCACATTGGCGCGATAGGGCGCGCCGGAGATCGTCTGGCAGTCGGTGCAATGGCAAATGACGACAAAGTCGGGATTGATCTGCGCCTCGAAACCGATTTTCCCGCAGTGACAGCCGCCGTCGATCTTCATGGCTGGCGGCCCGGTGTCATGACGACAGCTTGGCCATCAGCGCGTCGGACAATTCGTAATTGCCGTAGACGTTCTGCACATCGTCATGGTCGTCGAGCGTCTCGATCAGCTTGACCAGCGTCTCGCCGGCGGCGTCGGGCACCGTCACGCTGTTGGTCGGACGCCACACGAAACCGGCCGAATTCGGGGCGCCGAGCTTGGCTTCCAGCGCGTCGCGCACTGCGGCGAAATCGTCGAGGCTGGTGAGGAATTCGTGCGCCTCGTCGGTCGAGACCACTTCCTCGGCGCCGGCCTCGAGCGCGACTTCGAGCATCGCGTCGTCGCTGCCCTTGTCCTTCGGATAGACCACCTGGCCGACATGGCTGAACATGAAGGTGACCGAGTTGTTCGCCACCATCTCGCCGCCGAATTTGGAGAAGGTCGAACGCACGTCGGCCGAGGTGCGGTTGCGGTTGTCGGTCAGCGCCTCGACGATGATCGCCACGCCGCCCGGGCCGCGGCCCTCGTAGCGGACCTCGTCGTAGTTCTCCGCGTCGCCGCCCTGGCCCTTCTTGATGGCGCGCTCGATATTGTCCTTGGGCATCGACTCCGCCTTGGCGGCGGCGATGGCGGTGCGCAGGCGCGGATTGTGATTGGGGTCAGGCAGCCCCGATTTGGACGCGACGGTGATCTCGCGGCTGAGCTTGGAAAAGAGCTTGGAGCGCTCTTTGTCCTGCTTGCCCTTGCGGAACATGATGTTCTTGAACTGGGAATGGCCGGCCATGGACGTCTCGCGAAATCGGCGGGTGAGATAGCCGGGCCGGGCCCGCAGATTCAAGGGCAGCTAGCCAAGATACGAACAAATATGGAACATTGGCCGGATGCAAGGGGCGAGGCTGCGCATGTACTGGCTCAAAGGCATCGGCGCGGTCGTCGCGGGCATGGTGTTGGTCATCGCCGGCTCGATTGCGACGGATACGGCCTTGCAGGCCGCCGGCGTCTTTCCGGCAAATTACAAGCTGACCGCGGCGCAGCTCTTGATCGCGACTCTCCATCGCACCGCATGGGCGATCCTCGCCAGCGCGCTGGTCGCAAGGCTGGCGCCGTCGCGGGCGATGACACATGCGCTGATCTTCGGCGCAATCGGCGTGGCGCTGAACATCCTCGGCGCGATCGTCGAATGGAGCGCCGGCGCCCATTGGTATCCGTTCACGCTGGCCGCAACCGCGCTGCCCTGCGCGTGGATCGGCGCAAAGCTCGTCGGGCGACGGGCCTACACCTAATCGAGCCTAGTCGCGGCGCGCCTGCGCGATCGCCTCGTCGGCCTGATCCATCGCATCTGCGACGGCGGTACTGTAGCAGGGCGGGCTGTCGGATGTCGCGACCGGATAGCGGACATTCAGCCGCTCGCACAAAGCGCGTGCCGTTTCGCGGACGCGGGCGCGCAGAATATGCGCACCACGGCCGGTCGTGAGATCCAGATCGTCGAAACGCACCTCGCGCGAGATCGACCGGTATTCGATCGGCGCGCCAATTTCGCTGCGTTCGCCGCGCGGCGCGATCACTTCGACACGCTCGGGGCCGCCATTCGTGTAGTCGACATAGGTGGTGCGGTCCTGCGCCTTGGCCGGCAGGGCGGCGAACAGCGCCAGCGCGGCGGTTCCCGCCAGGAACGCGCGTGAGAGATGCGGCATGGAAAACTCCTCGTTGATCGGTCCCGGTCTGAAACGGTTCGCGCGAATGTCTGTTCCGGGAACAGCGTCCGGTGGAGGCGCCACGAGGCCGGGCGGCAGCCTGTCGCAAGCCGCTTCGCTTGACTTATTCTAGAATAGTTCTAATTATCACTCGCAACAAAGACCCAACGCTTTCAAGGAGCCCTGCCATGCTGCGTATCGGCGACACATTCCCCGACTTTGCCCTCACCGGCGTCGTTTCCACCGACCCCAAGACCGCCTTTGCCGACTTCACCCAGGCGAGCGACGCCGGCAAGTGGAAGATCGTTTTCTTCTGGCCGAAGGATTTCACCTTCGTCTGCCCGACCGAGATCGCCGCCTTCGGCAAGCTGAACGGCGAGTTCAACGATCGCGACGCCGTCGTCTATGGCGTGTCGGTCGACAGCGAGTTCGTCCATCTCGCCTGGCGGCAGAACCATGCCGACCTGAAGACGCTGCCCTTTCCGATGCTGGCCGACGTCAAGCGCGAGCTGACCGGGGCGCTCGGCATCATCGATCCGAAGGCCGGCGTCGCCCAGCGCGCGACCTTCATCGTCGATCCGCAGGGCATCATCCGCTTCGTCTACGTCACCGACCTCGATGTCGGCCGCAATCCGCAGGAAGTGCTGCGCGTCCTCGATGCGCTTCAGACGGACGAGCTCTGCCCCTGCAATTGGCAGAAGGGCGATGAGGTACTGAAAGCAGCGTAACTGCTTGTCATCCCCGGCGAGCCGCGCATCGCGCGGCGGGGGAAGGGGACCCAGGTCGTGAAGCCGTACCGGTGTCTGGCGCCTGGGTCCCCTTCCCCTCGCACCGCTTGCGCGGTGCTCGGCCGGGGATGACAGCGTTGATCGAAGGAAAGAAAAAATGTCACTCGAACATCTGAAATCGCGCCTGCCGGACTATGCCAAGGACCTGAAGCTCAACCTGTCGTCGCTGGCGGCGGAGAGCGTGCTGACGGAGCAACAGAAGGCCGGCACGTTCATCGTCTCGGCCATCGCCTCGCGCAATGCGGAGACGACCGCGGCCATCCTCGCGGAATTCGCGCCGCGACTCACGCCGGAGGCGCTTGCCGCCGCGCAGGCCGCCGCCGCGATCATGGCGATGAACAACGTCTATTACCGCTTCACCCATCTGGCGTCGTCGCCCGACTACCGCACCATGCCGGCCAGGCTGCGCATGAATGCGATGGCCAGGCCCGGCGTGGAGAAGGCCGATTTCGAGCTGTGGTCGCTGGCGGTATCGGCGATCAATGGTTGCGGCATGTGCATCGACAGCCACGAAAAGGTCCTGCGCGAACACGGCGTGAGCGCCGAAGCGATCCAGACCGCGGTGCGCATCGCCAGCGTCGTGCACGCGGTGGCCGTGACGCTGGACAGCGTGACGGCGCAGGCCGGCGCACTGGCCGAGGCTGCCTAGTCGGGCGGACCTTTCAGCTCGACGGTGTTGCCGTCGGGATCGCGGATATAGATCGAGGGGCCGTCGCCTTGCGCGCCATAGCGCCGGCCCGCCTCGACTACCGCGACGTCGTGCGCCGCGAGATGCGCGCGGATCGCGGCCTCGTCGAACGGCGAAATCTGGATCGCGAAGTGATCCAGATTGCGTCCCTCCTGTCCGGGCCCGGCGCCGCCGGTCCGGCCGAGCGGACCGTCTAGCGGCACAAGGTCGATCAGCGATGCGCCGGCGCGCACCTGCCATAGCCCGATCGTTTCCTGCACCTTGTCGACCGTGCAGCCGAGCACCTCGCGATAGAAGACGAGGCTCTTCTCCAGGTCGCGCACGCGCAGCACGACATGATCGATGGCAAGCAGGCGGAACGGCGCGGCCATCACACCCGCGTCGGGAAGGGGTTGCGTTCCTTGAACTGCTTCTGGTGCCAATAGGGATAGGCCGGCGTCGTAGCGCTGGCCTTGTCGAGCGCCTTGACCTGCTCCGGCGTCAAATTCCATCCGATCGCACCCAGATTGTCCTTCAGCTGCTGCTCATTGCGCGCGCCGATCACCACGGTCGACACGGTGGGGCGCCGGAGCAGCCAGTTGAGCGCGACCTGCGGCACGGTTTTGCCGACTTCCTTCGCCACGATGTCGAGTGCATCGACAACCTTGAACACATGCTCATCGGCGACCGGTGGGCCGAAATCCGCGGTCGTGTGCAGCCGGCTCACCTCCGGAATAGGCTGGCCGCGG
>Ga0265338_10010834_pt1 | contig 10618 bp, 8 predicted proteins | sample 42126metaG_FD_193579 | JGI IMG/M metagenome (GOLD analysis project Ga0265338, IMG submission 193579) | Rhizosphere microbial communities from Carex aquatilis grown in University of Washington, Seatle, WA, United States - 4-21-26 metaG | ecosystem: Host-associated > Plants > Roots > Rhizosphere >... | reverse complement strand
TGTGTGCCGGAAGCCTGCTCCGAGCGCCAACTCGAGGAACTCGACCGGCTCATCGAACCGTGGCTCGACGACTATGAGCGCGCGTCAAGAGCTGCCAGAAAGTAGCCGAGAACTCGGCACTCTTGAGGACCGAGCTGTACGCTGAATATCGCACCGGCTTCAATGGCCCGGATGCGTCGCTTCTTGCCGTCGTGCTGCTGCTGCTTTGCCTGATCTGCCTGTTCGCCGAACTGCGCCTACGCGGCTCGGCGCTGTACGCGCGCATCGGACGGGGAACGCGACGGTCGGCAGCACCTCATGCACTCGGCAGACTGGCCCTCCCGGTTGTCGGCGGCCTCCTGGTGTTGACCACGGTAACTTTGGGCGTGCCGGTGGGTATGATCCTCTATTGGCTAACGCAACACGGCTCAGCAGCGATTTCACCCGCCGAGGTCTCCGTATCGCGCCTGTTTGACGCCACGGTCGCATCGTTGAGCCTGGGTCTTGGTGGCGCGGTGTCTACCGTGGTCGTGGCATTGCCGCTTGGCTTCCTGGCCACGCGCTATCATGGCCGGCTTATCACCCTGCTGGAGCGCACAGCCTATCTTGCGCAAGGCGTTCCAGGGATCGTCGTCGCACTCGCGCTGATTTCGCTCACCATCAGGACGCTGCAACCGCTGTACCAGAGCGCAACGCTGCTCATTGCCGCCTATGTCATTGTGTTCCTGCCCCTGGCCCTGGTCAGTGTGCGCGCTGCCTTGGTTCAGGTGCAGCCTGCCCTGGAGGAGATCGGGCGGTCGCTGGGGCTCGGATGGGCCGCCGTCGCGTGGCGTATCGTATTACCTCTGGCTGGGCCTGGATTGGGCGCCGCCGCCGCCCTGGTATTCGTAGCAACCGTCACTGAGTTGACGGCCACTCTGTTGCTGGCCCCGATCGGCACCCAGACGCTGGCGACCCAGGTCTGGGCTGATACTTCGACGTTGGCATTTGCCGCTGCCGCACCGTATGCGGCGCTCATGACCGGCCTGTCGCTTCTATCGACCTGGCTGCTGGCCCGCCGGTTCGCCGCCTCGCGATTTCTGGCGAGCTAAATAGCGTGGCCGATCTGCACATCATGGGGTTGGCAAAGGCGTTCGGCGGCAACGCGATCCTGTGCGATGTGACCTTGTCGGTTTCGTCTGGTGCCTTGGTTGCGATCCTGGGTGCCTCGGGCAGTGGCAAGACTACGCTCCTACGGCTGGTATGCGGTTTCGAGCACGCAGATGGGGGAATCATCGAGGTCGGCGCGCAGCGGGTCGTGGGGCCGCAACTCCATGTGCCGGCGGATCGCCGACGAGTCGGATACGTTGCTCAGGAAGGCGCGCTCTTTCCTCATCTTTCAGTTGCCGACAACATTGTCTTCGGCCTCCCAAGGCGGGAGCGCCGCGTCCGGCATCGGGTCGATGAGTTGCTCGAACTTGTCGGGCTCTCCGTGGCGTTTGCTGATCGACCGCCGCAAGCGCTCTCCGGCGGGGAGCAGCAACGGGTAGCTCTTGCGCGGGCCTTAGCACCGGCACCCAATCTGGTTCTGCTCGATGAGCCATTCTCTGCACTCGATGCAGCGGCACGCGCCGATACCCGCGGTGCCGTGGCCGCGGCTCTCGCCGCAACCAACGCCACGGCGCTGCTTGTGACGCATGACCAGGATGAAGCGCTTTCCATGGGGCAGGAGGTGGCGGTTCTCCGACAGGGCCGGCTGGTACAGATAGCCGATCCGGCGACCCTGTATCGAAGGCCGGCCGATGCTGCCTTGGCGCAGTTCGTTGGCGAGGCGATGGTGCTGCGGGGCACAGCCAGCGCAGGCCGAGTAAATTGCGCGTTCGGTGTCGTGCCGGCGAGGACAGAGATCCGTGATGGATCTGTCGATGTGCTGATCCGGCCCGAGCAGATCCATCTCGGCCGGTGTGGTCCTGTAGCGACGGTCGCTGCCCAGGTCTGCGGTGTTACGTTCTTCGGTCACGACGCGAGGGTCGAGCTTCGCCTGTTGGAGTATGAAGTGCGTCAGCCCATTTTCGCCCGCGTCGCGGGACATCAGATTCCCCGCCCGGGTGCCCAGGTCGAATTATGGCTTGAAGGGGACGTCATGGTGTTTCCGGCCGACCGGCCTGATGAGGCATGACGGCACGTTCACCACGGGACGCTGGGCTTTCGCTCGCGGCACGACTGGCCTGTGCGGCTGACCGCACAGGCCTAACTCCCGTCCAATCGATCAGGCGATCGCAGGGCGCTCCGGAACAACTTCAACCGCCTGGACGGATCGCGACGCACTCGGCCTGCCAGAGCGCATTCAGAAGGTCACTTTAACGCCGGCAAACCCCGAGACTGGAGCGGCAATGTTGTAGCTTCGAGGATTACTGGTACCTGGCGCGGGTTGGAAAGTAACGTCGGAGGTTGGCGAAAAAGTCCCATAGACGTAGTACTTCGTATCGAGGACATTCTGCACCAGTCCAAAAACCTCGACGCCCGGCGTAATCTTATAACTGGTATTGAAGTTGAGGACGAAATAGCCGGGGAGCTGTTTCGTCAAATTTCCCTCGTCGCCAAACAAGTACTGTCCGCTCGCCGCGACTCCTGTTACCCCGATGGTCCACGCATCGGTCGCCTTGTATTGCAGCCCGAGTTTCAGCAAATGCGCCGGAATTCCGGGAAGCCGATCGCCCGGTCGCACCTGAATGTTGCCATCCGCGTCGGCGCCCGGGTTCTCAGGACTCGATTCAACGAAGGCGCTCTGGAATGTCGCGTCGGTGTAGGTGTAACCAGCCCATGCCGTCCAGCGATCGCTATTGAGATGAAAGCCGACATCGACACCCTGCCGACGTGTCGCGCCGACATTTTGGAAAAAGCCGCGACCAAGGACGATGCTCTGCACGAATTCGATGTCGTCATCCAGATCTGAGTGGAACAGACTGACGTTCCAGTCCAGCTTGGCGCTCGGGAAGGGTGCCAGCCTGCCACGGAAGCCAGCCTCTATCGTATGCGCCACGACCTGCTTCAGATTGGGATCACCGGTGAAGAAATTGGCGAGGCTGCAAGGGCTTTGGGGACTGGCGCAGCTCAGCTCCGCCGGCGTCGGCGCGCGATTTGATTCCGAATAAGAGGCATACACGCTGAATGCCGGGGACATCCGGTAAGTCAGACCGACTCCCGGGTTGAACCGTGTATAGCTATGATTGCCGGTGAGACCGGTGCCAAGCAAATCATTAAGGTCGATTTGCTCGGCATTGAACCGTCCGGAAATGTTCGCCGACAACTGGGATGTAATGTCGAACGTGTCGGTAAGATAAACTCCATAGTAGGCAGTGGTGACGCCAACGCGCACTGGTGCATCCGTACCGTCTGCCTGATCGACGATGATGCCCTGGGGGAAGCCGGCAGGCCCGACAAAGTTGAGCGTTAAAGGATCGAGGCCACCAACTCCCGTGGTAGATCCAAACAAGGTTTTGGAGCCGTCGAAACTTACCCCGACCACGAGATGGTTACCGTGGCCGAATACCTCGTTCTGGTTGGTTACCTGAGTGGCGACGCCGTAGCCATTGCTGTTGGTCACCTCGTTGTCCCAATCGGAATATGGACCGCCATTGAGAAAGTCCGTGATCGTCTTGCCGTTGCGGCCGGTCGAGAGCACGTCGGTGCCCTGCTCGCACAGGAACCCGGTGCTCGTATTGCACGATCCGAAATCCGCGTCATTGCCGTTTCCGACCCGCTGCAGGAAATAGTCGTAATAGGCCACCGCCTGGACCGAAGTCGTGTCATTGATCTGAACATTGCCGTTCAGACTGATCAAAGCGTAAACGTTGTCGATCGGGCTCGGACCGGTGAACTGCGCGCGCGGGTCGACGGCCAGCCATTCGACTGGGGTGGTCCCGGGGGCTGCCAGCGTTGTCTGCGCCAGGCTGATGTTCAGGTGCACCTCGGCACGTTCACCACGCCAGCCGATGTCGCCATAGAACTGCTTGAGAGCTGACGATTGAAAATCGCGCCAGCCGTTCTCCTTTAGACCGGCAGTGGCTACATATATCGCGGTATTGCCAGCCTGCTTACCGTATTGGAATGCGCCCCCAAACTGGCCAAGGGAACCGCCATAGGCATCGATCTCACCACCCTGGTAGGTGAAGCCGTTCTTGAGCTGGATCGCGAGCGAGCCGCCCAGCGCGTTGAGCCCGAATACCGGGTTGGCACCCTCCAGGTTCATATTGTCGATCGCGATATCCGGAATCAGATCGAAGTTGACGGTATCGCCGAAGGGCTGATTGAAGCGTACGCCGTTCAAGTACACGGCCAGTCCCTCCGCTGTGCCCTGAAGCGGCGCCGCCTGGAAACCGTGATAGAACAAGTTGGGCTGAAATGGCCCACCTGCGGCGCTGTCCAGTTGCACGCCTTGCGCTTGGTCTTGCAGCGCCGTCAGGTAGCTGGGAGGCCCCTCCAGCATGACGTCGTGGCTCGTCATAACCTGGCTCTCGGATGGCACTTTGTTGCGATCTACGCCGGAGCCGAGAAGTGGCGTCGTCCCGATGACATCGACCGGCGGAAGTTCTGCGACCGGATTCACCGTTTGCAGCGCTGTCTGCGCGCCGGCGCTCCCAGTTAGCAGAATTACCACCGTTGCAGCACTGAGCCAGTTCCGCATTTTGACGCCTCCCCGCAGGCCAATTGGAACCCAATCAAGCCAAATTAGGTCCAAGATGCTATGGCGACTCTTCCCGATTTTCGGGGAAATTCTTCCCGAAATTGTTGTGCGGGGTGCGGTGAGCAAGAAGCGCTGGTACTGTGGGCCGACCGGAAGAACAATTCTAGGGAACCTGCCATGCCGCTACGGGTTCGGCTCATCGCTTTGATCGGGCTTGTGCTGCTGGTCTGCCTGGCCGGCGGCAGTGTGCTGGTGATTTGGCACGCGGCCAATTCCGTACGGACCGAACTACGCGCGGCACTGGGCGTAGGTTCCAGGACGGTCCGCAACGGGATCGACGACCTTACCCGTGCCGATGATCAGGTGAGTGCGATGCGACATCTCGTCGCCATGTTCAACGGCAATCGTCATGTGCGCGCGGCATGGGTCGATATGCGGGATCAGCCGCTGGCGTCATCCGAATTGTTTACACCAACCCAGGCCGTGCCGGGCTGGTTCCGAGATCTGATCGGCAGCGAACTCGGGATGATCCGCCTCCCCGTTCCACCATTCGCCGATGGAGGCGGTGCCATTGTCTTACGGACTGACCCAACCAATGAGCTCGGCGAAGTGTGGTCCCAGTCACGCGACACCGTGTTGGTGCTCGCCGGATTCGCCATGTTGAGCGCGGCCCTGACATTCACTGCCGTGGGACAGGCCCTACGGCCTCTGAAAAGTCTGGCGAACGCGTTCGACCAGATTGGCCAGGGTAATTACGAGGGGAGAGTGGGCGAACGTGGCCCACCCGAACTTGCGCGACTCACGCGCGGCTTTAACACCATGACGCATCGCCTTGCCGCAACGGCGGCACAAAATCGGCGGCTACACGAACGGCTTCTGACGTTACAGGCTGAAGAGCGAGCCGACCTCGCGCGTGATCTGCATGATGAGATTGGGCCTCTGCTGTTCGCGGTCGATATGACCGCCGCAACCATCGAGCGAACGGCCGGCGGCAAACAGAGCCCCGGCATTGCAATGCATGTGCGCTCGATTCAGGACGCGGTTGCCCAAATGCGACGTCACGTGCGGATATTGCTTGGACGCCTCCGACCGATCGAGGCGATGGAGTTGCCTACCGCGATCGATCGGCTGGTGACATTTTGGCGAAGCCGCCGCCCCGACATTACATTCATGGCAATTGTCTCAGTCGACGTGGACCGCACCGACCAGCCCCTCAATGAGACAATATATCGTGTCGCCCAGGAAGGGGTGAACAATGCAATACGGCACGGCAAGCCGACGCAGGTAAGAATCACCATCACGCACGACGATGCCGATGGAATTCGCGTCGAAGTGGCGGATGATGGCATCGGCATGACGATCGATGGCGCGACAGGATGTGGCCCCGGGCAACTCGGGTTGATCGGTATGCGTGAGCGCGTGACGGCATTGGCCGGTTCGCTCATGATCCGACCTGGCGTTGGTGGACATGGCCTGACAATTGTCGCTGATCTACCTTGTGCTAACTCGCGAGAACCACGGAATCAGGATGATCCGGAATGAAAATTTTTCTGGTTGACGACCACGTTCTTGTCCGGAACGGTTTGCGGACTCTGCTAACATCCGCATTGGAAGCGCAGATTTCTGAAGCCGCGACCGGCCGGGATGCAATTCTGATGTTGCGCCAGTGTCGCCCCGACCTCGTACTGCTCGATCTGAACCTACCGGGGGTCGGTGGCCTCGAGCTACTGCGTAAGATGCTGCAGGACGACAAGACGGTCCGAATTCTGGTGCTCAGCATGCACACTGAAGCGATGTATGCCGCGCGCGCGATGGATCTTGGTGCCCGCGGCTATGTCAGTAAAAATGCTTCGGCGGAAGAGCTGCTGACAGCCGTGAGGCGTATCTTGGAAGGCGGTCGATACATCGAAAACGAAATGGCGCAAGAACTCGCGCTCACCAAAGTTTCCTTCACACATGGCTTGCGTGACCTCTCAGAGCGTGACCTGGAGATCATGCGACTCCTGGCAGAAGGCATGAATCTGACGGAAATTGCAGATGCTCTTGGACTCGCCTACAAGACGGTGGCCAATGAATGCAGCCAGATCAAGGCAAGACTCGGTGTAGCCAGGACGAACGATCTAGTCCGGCTCGCAATGACATTGGGTGTCGCGTGACCTGCGCGTTCAAATCGAGTGTTCAGTGACCTGTTGCCGCTCGGATCCTGATTGATTCGCTGCGGGCGGAAATCGTACCCTCGCCCTCATGACTCCCCTCATTTATCAGACCGGCCCGAAAACGTCTGCGAACATCGGCTGGTCCCGTAGCAGCTGAGAGAAGCGCTGCATCAGCGGACGCAACCTAGTATCCGGCATCATTGGGATCAGGTCATAGAGTATGCAGCCCTGCCGGAACAGTGAATGAACCCGGCGCTTGGCCGTGTTGGTCTTCAGCATCCGGTCGTAACCCAGCGCCTCGCCGGCTGCACCGAGCAATGTCAGCAGCACCACTGCGAAAGCGTTGATCAGCCATAGCCGGTCACGCCGCTCGGGGGATTTGATATGCATCGCGCCCACCCCATGCCAAACCGCAGATCCTTGGTATCGCGCAGCGCGCATTCGATGCCCCAGCGACGGCCATAGTAGCCGGTCAGTTGCTTGGCCGTGGCACTGTTGCTGCTGGCGGCCAGGCACCAGGCTTGCTTCATATCCGGATCCTGCACGCAGACGACGGTGCCCACCCGGTAGCGATCGGCGGTGACCTCGGAACCACGCAGCACGCGGGCACGTCCGTTGGTCCGCACCCAGGCAGCAGCGGTGCGGGTCTCGCCGGTCGTGGCGGTGACGGCGATGTTGCCGCGGAAGCGGATGACGTAGTCGACGCAGAGTTCCTCGGTCAGCATCCGGTAGAGTTTCTGGTCGCCGAAACCGCGGTCGGCGACGATGCACACCTTGGTCTCGGCCGGCAGCAATTCGGCCAGGCGCACCAGCGCGCGATGCTCGTAGAGGCTGCGGTTGTCCTTAAGCGTGCGCTTGTCGACGGTAAGCCACACCAGAGGGGTGGCGCGGCCGTGATCGGTGATCAGCGACAGCATGATGGTGGCCTGGCGGTCGGCATCGAAGTCGGTCCAGTCCAGTGCCACGACGATGGAGGTTCGCCCGTCGATGACGTAAGGCACCCAGCGGGCGAGGATATCATCAACGTCGATCTTGGGGTTGGAGAGCAGGCGGTCGACCTGCTTGGTCGTATGCTTGGGGTTCAGGCCACGGGCGGCGGCGAGGCCCTGGCCGATAACGCAGACTGCAAGGGACGCGCTGCGCAACACGCCGAGCGTGGCATCGCAGAGCGAGTCGACGCGCTTGGCGTGCAGGTCATGCTCCAGCACGCTGCCAAGAACCTGCCGCACATGGTTGAACGAGAACCGCTGCCCCCGGATGACCATCGTATCCCGACCCGCTGTTGCCGGGCGGGAGATTTGTTGCTTCGCACGGTGGTAAAAGTCTCATCGCCGAATTCGCAAGGATATGCTGCCGCCGACCCCCGTGCGATTCTTTTCCGAATCGCCCCTACGCCCGGTCGATTCTATTATGTCCCGGGGAAATGAGGGGATGAGTGAGACCCTCGCCCAGACTACGGATCTTCGACAGCAACGGGTCAATTCTACAACCGCTTATCCTAATGGTGTTTCGCGTTCGACAGGCATCATCGGTCTCCGTCGCTTTGGACGCGGACCCCATGGACGCTCGCGGAGCAAGTGGAGTGGCGTGTCGAGAATCCGAGTGCCCCATCTACGGCGGCGCATAGACATCACGAACGACATCATTCTCTATGCCAAACAGGCCCCATCTGACCCGGAGGTACCGCGCCCCATGTGGATGAACCTGGGGCTTCCAGGATGAGACTCACGTCCGACGCAAAAGACTCGAACCATAATGCTACGACTGGTCGTACAATCCGATTGCCCAAGATAATTGCGGGGATATTACCCGATCTGGCGAGGAATACCACGCCCTTGGTCCAGGAAGACGTGGCGCGAAGATTAGGAGTTAGGCAGTCGAAAGTCGGGAACCCATGCCATAGTCACGCCTTGCGCGTCTTGGCAGACTGGCTGTGCCACAACGAACCCGAGCTTAATTGCTCGACTACTAGGGACACGGAACGGTCATGGGATCCATCAGTCGACGTGCAATAATCAAGGCTCCGCTGGGTGTCGCGGCGGCGAGTGCCTTGTCTCAGCCCTACGTCGCGAACGCGGAAGCCACAACCGCGCAGATCTTGGTCGGCCAGGGCTTTGTTCCTGCTGAGGACGTTGCGTTCCGAAAGACCGCCGCCGATTACGAGAAGGCAAGCGGCAACAAGATCGATTATAATATCCTGCCATTCCAGGCGTTGAATCAGAAAGTGATAGCAGCATTGACCAGTGGCGACGTGCCAGACCTCGTGTTTCACGACGCCCCGGCCACCATTCTTCCCCAAAATGCGTGGGACGATAAGCTGTTGGACGTCAGCGATGTAGTTGAGGCCCAAAAGTCCCAGCTTAGTGAGACGGCGGTTGCAAGCGCGACATACTACAACAATGCAACCAGGAAGCGGAGTTATTATCTGGTGCCGATCAAACAGGCCAGCGTTCCGTTCCATATCTGGGGCAGCCTGGTAGAAAGGGCGGGCTTCAAATTGTCAGACGCACCAGACACCTGGGACACATTCCATGACTTCTTCAAGCCCGTGCAGGATTCGCTCCGAAAGCAAGGGATGCGAAAGGTCTACGCGATGGGCATGTCATTGACCACAGTTGGACCGAATGACGGCAACAACCTGTTCACATATTTTGTCATCGCCAATGGCGGCAAGAACGTCGTCACCCCCGATGGCAAACTCCACACGGATGATCCGCAAGTGCGGGAGGCCTACATTAAGACGGTGGCGTATCTCACGTCTGCCTACAACGACGGTTATATTCCACCGGAGGTGCTGAGTTGGAGCGATTCCGACAACAACAATGGCTTCCACTCGAAATTGTTCGTGATGGATCTCGACGTAACGATTTCCACCGAGCTCGCGATGATCAACGATAAGCAAGCCTATTATCACGACTCGGTTACCATGGGCCTGCCGAAGGGCAATGACGGTAAGCCTGTGCCGGCTCAGATCGGAGCCGGCGGTGGGTTCATTCCAAAGGGTGCGAAAAATGTCGAGGTCGCCAAGGATTTCATGAGGTACTTCATACAGCCGAAGGTTATGAACGAAAACCTGAAGAACGGCCTCGGCCGGTGGGTACCGGCCATTACATCGCTCGTGACGGAAGACCCCTGGTGGCTGGATCCATCCGACCCTCATCGTGCTCCTTACGTGCGCGAATGCGCGCTTGGCCCAACGATACCCGCCTACAATGGTTACAACCCTGCCTGGGGTCAGGTGAGCGCCGAGCAACTTTGGGGTGTTGCCGAGGCCGACGTGATCAAGAATAAGATGACACCAGCTGCGGCTGTCGATAAGGCGTTTCGCAGGGCCGAGCAGATCTTTGCGAAGTATTCGCTCGGCTGACCACGGGTGCCATCCCATGCAAGCTTGTCGTCGGCTCCGAGTGAACTCCCTGCAATGAGCCTATCGAAGGTCATTGTTTCCGGCTTTGCGCTGACCTTGATTTGCGGCACAGCGCTCGCGCAGAACCAAGTATCAGATTACCTGCGGGATGGATGGGACGTTAAGGGCCTGGGACGAAATATCCGAATCGCGTTACGAAAGAATTCGGACGGGGCCATATTTGCAAGGAACGAATTCATGATGACGGATGCGGCGCGGCCTGACGGGGCGCTAGCATCGCCAGGTGATCGACGTTGCAGCCATCCGATCCCGGTTTGTCGCGCTGTCGCCGTTTCTTGACGAGCGCGCGCGTCGGCTGGTTGCGGCCAGCGAGGCGAAGGCGGCAGGATATGGCGGCATAGCCGCGGCGTCGGTTGCCACTGGCGTGGCCCGCAGTACAATCGGCCGAGG
>Ga0265338_10010832_pt1 | contig 10619 bp, 8 predicted proteins | sample 42126metaG_FD_193579 | JGI IMG/M metagenome (GOLD analysis project Ga0265338, IMG submission 193579) | Rhizosphere microbial communities from Carex aquatilis grown in University of Washington, Seatle, WA, United States - 4-21-26 metaG | ecosystem: Host-associated > Plants > Roots > Rhizosphere >... | reverse complement strand
GAATTTGGAGTCAAAAGAATTTTTGCGTCGAGCTATCAGGCCGTTTCCGGTGCGGGCGCGCAGGCGATTGAAGAATTGAAGCGGCAGGTCGGCGAAATCGTTTCCGGCAAACCGGCGACGAAGGAAACTTTCCCGCATCAAATCGCGTTCAATGTGATTCCGCAGGTGGATTCATTTCTGCCAAGCGGCTACACGAAGGAAGAAATGAAGATGGAAAACGAAGGTCGCAAGATCATGCACCATCCGGCGTTTCGCGCGAGCGTGACGTGCGTGCGCGTGCCGGTTTATCGCTCGCACTCGGTCGCCGTGAGCGCGGAATTTGAGAAGCCGGTTTCGCTCGAGAAGGCGCGCGAAGTGTTGAAGAAAGCTCCTGGCCTCGATGTGGTGGACGAGCCGGAAAACAAAAAATATCCGATGCCGCTGTTCACCTCCGAGAAGGACAATTGCGAGGTGGGCCGCATCCGCACGGACTGCGCGCTGGACAACGGCCTTTGCTTCTGGGTCAGCGGCGATCAACTGCTTCGCGGCGCGGCTCTCAATGCCGTGCTGATTGCGGAAGAATTGCTGAAGTGAAATTCCCGCAGATTAAAACTGCAGGAACAACCGCCGCGCGGCTCAATCGTTAGACACAGGCGGCGGCTCCTGATTTTCCGGGTGTTCGGGCCGTTCGGGGCGGTTTGGACGCGCGGGACGATTATGACGTTCCGGCGGTTCGGGACGATCCGGCCTTCCGCCGCGCGATTGAAACTGGCGCAACGCGCGGAGCAGCGATTCAATCTCCCGTTCGTCGGTGACCTTTTGGCGCTCGGCCAACTCGACCAGTTCCAAAACTTCCTCCATCTGTTCCAACGTCTGTTCCAGCGATTCGACAATCTGCAGCACTTCATTGACAGCCTGGCTGATGGCGGAACCGTCTGTGCGCGGGATGCGCGGCGCGTGAACGGCAGGTTCAAATCTGTGGCGCGGCGGGATCGACGGGCGGGATGGCTGCGGACGCACCGGACGTTCGGACAATTTGATCGGCGGTTCTGCGTGCTGCGAAACCGGCGGCGCGGACGATTCCATCGCAGCGGGCGGTTCGGTTGAAGCTGTCACTCCGGCGGCGTGCGGCGTTTCGACCGCGCCAGCCTTGACCGGCGGGCGCGGGCTGCGGCCACGACCGCCGCGCCGTCCGCGCCGGCGTTTTGCGCCACCCAGAGTTTTTGCGGGCGCTGGCTGATTCGATTCCGGCTGTTGTTCCTCTGACATTCGGAAACAAGCATGACGAGCCAACGGACAAATGCAATAAAGAATCTGAACCGCAGGGAATGGTGCGTTATTTCTTCACGAAGAGCGCGAGCGACGCCGTGAAGCCATGCAGATAATTTTTCCCGCCGACGGGGCCGATCTCGCCGTTGCCGTAAAATCCCGCGAGTCCAATCGGGCCGAACTCCTTTTGCACAAGCTCGGCGTCGTGGTTCGGCTGGCCGAAAAGATTTTTCCCGCGTCCGTTGCAGCAGCAAAGGCAGCCGCCGTAAATCGTCGCGCCGCCGATTTTTTCCTTCGCGTTCGCGAGCAGTTCGCCCATGTCCTGGTTCGCGGCCACCGCGTCGCGCCGGTGAAATTGCATGGTCTGCCCCGCGCGCGGCAGCGCGGCCACGGCCAGCACGCCGGAATTCGGATCGCCGCCGATGAGGTTGCGCACGAGAAAATCGCCTCGATGAAAATCCTCGAGATACTCGTTCACCACGAGGCCGATGAACAGGTTGCCGCGCGCCTTCTGCTGGTCGGCGGGTGAAAGTTTCTGCACGGTCTCGGCCAGCACCGCGTAAGCCGGGCGGTTGGCGATTTGGTGGATCAAATTTTGCTCGACGCGCGTGAGCGTCCACGTCTCGCCGATGGGCGTGCAGCCCTGCGAAATGACGCCGGACAATTTCACGTCGCCACCGACGGAAACCGCCACGCCGCCGTCGTCGAAAACCTCGCCGTTCAAATAAACCTGCGTTGACTGCTCGGAAAAAATCCCGCTGGAAAGACCGCCGAACACCGGCAAAGACGCGTAGTCCGTATTCCACGAACGAACCCAGCTTTCCGCATCCAGATGAAACGGGTCAATGAACGCGAGCCAGCCGTTCGTGCGCTTCGCCTCGACCCCGGATTCCAGCGGCCAATAATTTTGGCCGTCGGCTTCTTCGACTTGCTGCTGTGTGAATCGAAAACCCTTCAATTCCGCGCCGGGCAATGAATACAGCGCCAGGACGATGCCCGTCGCGTCTTCAAATTCGTGCGACCCGGCAACAAGGCTGGCGCTGGAACAGCCCGCGAGCAGCGGGATGCGCGCGTGAACGCGCAGAATTTCCAGCGTCGCCTGCGCTTGCGGGAAAAATTTAGGCGACATGAAAACGAGGCCGAGCGAAACCGGACGCCGGCCGAGTTGCGCACGGAGCTTTTCCGCCCATTCACGCAACCCGTTTTCATCGAAGCCGCCCTGCCAGCAGGCGGCGGTGGAAAATTCACTGTTCACACGTCCAGCTTAACTCCGCCGCGCACAATTGCAAATGTTCTGCGCGCAAAACGGATTTTGTTTCGGCACATTTTCCGGTTATGCTGTCGCCAGATGGTTTCCACCGTCCCAATTGAATTTCCGAAAGGCGAACGCGGCCCGGCTCAAACGCCGCGCCTGCCGGAGCTGCTCGCGCCCGCCGGCGACTGGGAATGTGCCAGTGCCGCCGTCGAAAACGGCGCGGACGCGATTTATTTCGGCCTGGAAAAATTCAACGCGCGGATGCGCGCCCATAATTTCACCGAGGCCGATCTGCCGAAGCTCATGGAATTTCTCCACCGGCGCGGCGTCAAGGGCTACGTCACCTTCAACATCCTCGTCTTTCAAAACGAACTGGCCGACGCGGAAAAATATCTGCGCGCCATCATCGCCGCCGGAGTGGACGCCGCCATCGTGCAAGACGTGGGAATCTGCCGGCTGATCCGAAAGTTGTCGCCTGATTTTCCGATTCACGCCTCGACGCAGATGACGGTGACGAGCGCAGGCGGCGTGGAATTCGCGCGCGAACTCGGCTGCAACCTCGTCGTGCTGGCGCGTGAATGTTCGATCAGAGAAATTGAAACGATTAGACGAGAGTCTAAAGTCGAGAGTCGGGTGCCGGAAACCGACTCGCCTTCGACCCTCGACCCTCGACCCTCGACCTTGCCCTTGGAAGTTTTCGTCCACGGCGCGCTGTGCGTCGCCTATTCCGGCCAATGCCTTACGAGCGAATCGCTCGGCGGCCGTTCGGCCAATCGCGGCGAATGCGCGCAGGCGTGCCGGATGCCGTATGATTTGATTTCCGACGGCCAGCAAGTTCCGCTCGGCGACAAACGGTATTTGCTGAGCCCTCAGGATTTGTCCGGCTTGGAAGTGCTGCCAGATTTGGTTCGCGCCGGAGTCGCGTCGCTGAAAATCGAAGGACGGCTGAAGTCGCCGGAATACGTCGCCAGTATCACGAAAGTTTATCGGCAAGCCCTGGATCATTTACGATTTACGAATGACGATTTACGCGCCGCAAATCAATCCGCGCGTAAATCGGAAATCGAAAATCCAAAATACGAAATGGAGATGGCCTTCTCTCGCGGCCTTTTCACCGGCTGGTTCGGCGGCACCAACAACCAGGAACTTGTCCACGCGCGGTTCGGCAAAAAGCGCGGCGTGTTCTTGGGCGAGGTCAAAAAAATCGTCCGCGACGGCGTCATCGTGAATCTCGCCGCGCCAGCCAAGCCCGGCGACGGCATTGTGTTCGACGCGGGCAAGCCGGACGAAAAGGAAGAAGGCGGTCGCATCTATGAAATTCAGGAGCCGCGCTTCAAAATTTCCGGCGAGAAGCTGGCCGAACTGCGTTTCGGCTACGGCGACGTTGATTTCAATCGCGTCCATGTCGGCGACAAACTTTGGAAAACAAGCGATCTGGAACTAGATAAACGCCTGCGACAGAGCTTCGCCGGCGACGCCCCGAAATTTCAGCGGCCAATCGAAATCGAAGTTCATGGCGTCTGCGGCAAACCGCTGACGCTGATCGCGCGCGATGAATTTGGAAATGTCGCGAAAGTTGAATCCACGTTGCCGCTGGCCAAGGCTGAAAAAATTCCGCTCACGGAGGAGAAATTGCGCGAACAGCTTGGCCGGCTCGGCGGCACGCCGTTCAAGCTCGGCGAGCTGAAAATTTTTCTGTCCGGCGAAGTTTTGTTGCCGGTCAGCGAATTGAACCGCCTGCGACGTGAGTTCGTCGGCGAACTGGAAAAACTCCGCGCGCAGCCGAAGCGCTGGACAATAAACAGCCACAGGGACACAGAGGCACAGAGTTTTTTTGTTTCCTCTGTGTCTCTGCGTCTCGGTGGCAAATCTGATTTGGAACTGATAGTTCTCGTCCGCAGCCTGCCGCAACTGGAAGTCGCATTGAAATGCGGCGTGCAGACGGTTTATTGCGAATTTGAAGACCCAAAAAAATATCGCGAGGCGGTGACGACATTTCACACGGCGCGCGGTTGCCAACCGGAAATCGAAAATCGGAAATCAGAAATTTTCGTCGCTCCACCACGCATTTTCAAAACCGGCGAGGAGTGGATTTTGAAGCAGGTCTTGTCGTCGAACGCCGACGGTTATCTCATCCGCAATTACGACCACCTGAAATTTTTCGCCGGTTGCCGGAAACGCGGCGACTATTCGCTTAATATCGCCAACAGTTTTTCGGCGGATTATTTTAAAAATAAATTCAACCTGGAATTCATCACGCCGTCCTACGATTTGAATTTTACGCAGCTCGAAGCGTTGCTGCGCGCCGCGCCGCCGGACTGGTTCGAAGTCACAATCCATCAGCATATGCCGATGTTTCACATGGAGCACTGCGTGTTCTGCGCGTTTTTGTCCAGCGGCACGGATTTCACGAACTGCGGACGGCCCTGCGACACGCACGTCGTCAAACTGCGCGACCGCGTCGGCGCGGAACACGCGCTCAAGGCGGATGCCGGCTGCCGTAACACGGTCTTCAACTCACAAACGCAGACCGGCGCGGAATATATTTCCAAGATGATCGAACTGGGCGTGCGGAATTTCCGCATGGAATTTCTGGATGAACCGCCGGAAACCGTCGAACGCACCATCGTCAAATATCGCCAGCTTTTGCGCGGTGAAATTGACGGAACGCAATTGTGGCGCGAATTGAAGCTGATGAACCAGCTTGGTGTCACGCGCGGGCAGATTGGAAAATAATTTTCTGGTCACGGACACTTGTCGCTCAAGCCATTCAATCCCTCGTGATCCACGGTGAAAGAGAATTTTTTCTGGCCGTTGTCTGTCGTGATCTTGAATGCAAAAATCATGTCGTATTCATTGCCCGGCCAGTTGGGAACTTGTTTGATGTCGCCACCGTTGTCCTCGACCATGTTTTTCGCAAAATTATCAAGCAGGCCGTGCTCCCAGGCGATATAAACCGTGGCGGCCTGATATTGCGGCTTCGCTAATTCGGCTTCCAAACCTTTAATTTCCTGATAACCAAACTGCGTGTTGACCGGCAATCCACAGCGGATGGCGGTCGGCTCAATCGTCGCCAGCGGTCGGACGTAATAATATTTGTCGCCATCCACTTTTTGCGTCGGGTTGGGCGCGAATACAAATTGCGGCGTGCCGAATTTTGCCAGCAACACATCCGGCAGCGCCAGCGAGCGGTTGAGGCCGCGGCAGGTCAATTGCCCCAGTCCGCCAGCCGGTTTTTCTCCATGACGAATGCAGACAATTGTTTCAACCGACAGTCCGGCCGTCGCTGGCGCAGTGATCGTATTAGTCTGAGCATCAGCTTGGACGAAAGTCGCAAATCCAATGGCTAAGACGACAAATTGTTTTACTTCTGCCACGGTGCAATTTTTTCATCCGCCCAGATTTTCGCCACCGCCTGGCGTTCGCGCACGGCGGCGAATTTTTCCCCGTTCACCAGAATTTCAGCAGTATGCGGACGCGTGTTGTAATTTGAAGCTTGCGCAAAACCATACGCGCCCGCGCTCATCAGCGCGAGGAAATCGCCCTCGCCGACTTTAGGCAGCGGACGGTCTTTACAAAAATAATCGCTGGATTCGCAAATCGGCCCGACAACATCCGAAGAAATTTTTGCGCCTGATTTTTTTGCGAGCGGAATGATTTCGTGATAAGCGTCGTAAAACGCCGGACGAATCAGGTTGTTCATCGCCGCGTCCACGATGACAAAATTCTTTTTGCCTGTGCGTTTCAGGTATTCAACACGCGTGACCAAAATACCCGCGTTGCCCACGATGAAACGTCCGGGTTCAAGCAGGATTTTCAAACCCAGAGGTCGTAGCAACGGCAGCAGCCGTGCGACATAGCTTTGCGGCGTGAGGATTTTTTTTGCCGCCGCCGAATTCCACCAATTTTCCGAACCGCTCTCCAGCGCGGGCTGATAAACGATGCCGATGCCGCCGCCGACGCTGAAAAATTCCAGCGCGTATTTTTCCTTGAGGCGTTTCAAGAGCGGCGACACCTTGCGAACGGCCTGCTCGAATGGATCCGCTTTTGTGACCTGCGAGCCGATATGCATTTGCAATCCGCGCAACCGCAGATTTTTCAATTTTGCGGCGCGGGCATAGATGGCTTCAACTTGCTCGAACGCGATCCCAAATTTGTTTTCGTAGGTGCCGGTTGTGATTTTTGCATGCGTATAAGCATCCACGCCCGGGTTCACGCGCACGGCAATTGGCGCGATTTTTTTCAGGCGCGCGGCGACTTTGTTGATGCGCTCCAATTCCGGTTCGCTCTCGGCGTTGAAGCAATAAATGTTTTTCTTCAGCGCAAATTCAATTTCCACCTCGGTTTTTCCAACGCCGGCAAAAACGCATTTCCTCGGGTCGCCGCCTGCCGCGATGACGCGCTGCAATTCGCCGCCGCTCACAATGTCGAAGCCGCCGCCGAGGTTCGTGATCGTCCGCAGCACGGCCAGGTTCGAGTTCGACTTCATCGCGAAGCAGACCAGATGGTTGAGCGGCGCGAGCGCACGGTCGAGCTTTTGAAAATGATCCGTCAGTGTCCGCTGCGAATAAACGTAAAGCGGCGTGCCGAATTTTTTGGCGAGCGTTTCAACGGTGACGCCTTCGCAAAATAATTTTTTACCGACGTAGCGAAAATTGTGCATGGTTTTTTAGTTAAAAATCAAATGTTGAAAGTTGCAGGCTGACGCGCAAGGGAAATCAGTCCGTCCCGAATCTTTAACCTGTCTTCCAACAGCCAGCCGATTACGGTTCGGCCAGAATTTCCGCGCGGTTGGACTGATATTCGGCGGCCGTAACCTGGTCGGCAAGGTATTTTGCGAGGAGCGCCTGTAGTCGCGCATCCTTGGCTGCGGAAATCGGCAGCGGCGGTGCGGTGATCGGCGGCAGGCCAAGCTCCTTGCCGGGATAATTCGCACCGGCTGGCGGCGTTGCGATAACCGGAGACTGAACCGGAGCGGCAGCAGCAAGTTTGCCCGCATTCATGGCGGCCTGTTGCGCATTCAACTCGCGCAATTTGTTTTCCAAAGCCGCACGGGTGGCGGTCTGCGCCGCGTTGTCCGAAGATGCGGCTGCCGTCGTTTCAGCCTTCTGTTGCGCGTCCAGTGCGGCCATTTTTTCCTGCAACGCTTCCATCGCTCTCGCCTGTGCCGCAGTGTCCGCAACTGCCGGCGATGCCGTCACATTCGAGGAAACCTTCTGCTGCGCATCCAATGCGGCCATTTTCTCCTGCAACGCTTCCATCGCTCTCGCCTGTGCCGCAGTGTCCGCAACTGCCGGCGATGCCGTCACATTCGAGGAAACCTTCTGCTGCGCGTCCAGTGCGCGCATCTGCGCATCCAGAGACGCGCGGGCGGCGGCCTGCGCCGGATTGTCCTGCGCGTGGACGTAGATAAAACCGGCGCAAAAAACAGCCGCGCAGACCAGCGGCCTGAATTTAGAAAATTGCATACTGCTTTTTACGCCAACTTCGCGTCCGATGCAACTGCTTTTCTGCCTGTAAAAAACAATTTTCGCCATGCGCCGGGAAACGGATAAAGCAACACCGAGCAAAACATCATTTGTTTCACCTCGCCGCGCGGCACTTTTAAGCGCTGCGTCGCATCCAAAACATTCGCCACGCGAAGCCGCGCAATCGTCTTCACGCCGATGCCGATTGGCCACGCGCAGGCCAGCCGGACGCGGAATTGCGAAAATGGAATTGTGTTCGTGTAATTCCAGCCCGCGCGCAAATGCGATTCGGCCAAATCAAGGTAACGATTGTAAAGCGGACGTAATTTGCTTTCGTTCGCAGGCTGCAACAAATCTTCAGGCGTCAATCCAGCTTCAACTAATTTTTCCTGCGGCAGATAGCAGCGGCTGTTTTTCAAATCTGTTGGCAGGTCGCGCAAAATGTTCACAAGCTGCAATCCTTTTCCGAAACGGATGCCGTCCGCGATGAATTGTGTGTCGTCAATTTTCGCTTTTGAAAACAAATGCACGCGGCAAATCTTCGTCCAAAATTCGCCGACGCAACCGGCGACGCGATAGGTGTAATCGTCCAGCTCCGCCGCCGTTTCGAGCGCGATGATTTTTGTGGGGAGCGCACGCGTCTCGCGTGCCGTCGAAGTCGTCTTGACTTCGATGGTTTTAGTTCCGGTCGGCGAGACGCCAACCGGAGCAACCGGGACGGTCGCGCTCCCCGCAAAGCGTTTCAAATCCAATGCCTGTCCGCTTGTAATCGTATTGAGAACCTCACGAATCAGTTTTTGATCGGTTTCGGAAAAATTTTGCAGCGCAGACAAACTGTCCTCGACTTTTTCCAGCAGCAATTTTTCGGCGGACAAATTTTGTTTCTGCGCGAGTTCGCCGAAATTCAGCGGCGCGGAATTTTGGCCGAGGATCCGTTCGCGAAGTTTTTGCAACGCGTCCAGCCGTTGCGCCACCGGCAATATTTCCGTGTCCGCAATCGTGTCCGTCGTGCGGGCGAGCAGGTAGGCGAGGCCGATCTGCGGGCGCACGCGCGCGGGCAGCACGCGCAACGTCAGATAAAACGAGCGCGAGGTCGCCTTGAGCAGATCATTTAACGCCGTTGGCATTTTTAGACAGACCAATTTTCAGAATTCAATTTGCGCCGCCAGTTCGAGTTTCAAATTTTGTTGATTCTGTTGGCGTTTCTTTTGGCCAATGCGTCTAATTGGCAGCGTGCGATGTCCAATGAAACAAACGCAAACTTTTAAGTGGGTCTCGGAAGTTCCGCCAAACGCAACGCTACTTCGTCTCGATTAATTATTCCAACACCAGGCTTACGCGAACCGAGAAACGCGCTGCGGTCGGTAGTAGTCGGAGACGTGCTCTCGACGCGATGAAAAAAGACTTGGCAAATTGTGATGCCAGGCACCAAAGCAATCGGCACTTCTCCAACATTGCTTAACTCCAGAGTTAAACAGCCAGTGAAACCAGGGTGAACACCAGCCGCAGTCGCGATGATGAGGCCGCGTCGGCCCCAAGAAGAACGTCCGACAACATATCCAGCCAACGTGCTTGGCAAACGAAGCCATTCGAGAGTGACAGCAAGAACAAAGTCCTTTGGATGAAGGATGAACTTTTGGTGAAACGGCACATAATGCGTCTTGGCGAGTTTACCGGCATCAGCTTCCTTTGGATCAAGCTCATCAAGCACGTCCAGATGCGTAAAACGTGTGCGAGGCAAACCGAGGAACGATAGGTAATACCAAAGGTCACTTAACTGTTGCCTACAAACTTGGTTGGCCGTGTTTGGATCGCTAGTATCGCCAAGCAGATTGAGCATTTGCGCGTGTTGAGTAAAAACATGCTTGATCCGCTGCAAAGCCGCTTCCGCTGCCGGATAAGGAAACTCGGAATGTTCGAGTCGAGCCAACTCCTCACGAAAAGCAGCCAGTCTCTGTTTGGCGAACACCAATAGCTGCTTCGTTCCTGTCATCGGTAATAAGGGTGAGCGGGTGTCTCGTCACGGAAATTACGATGTTGCGAAGAAGCACCGCGCGCCAAAGCCAGACAAAAATCGCGCAAAACTGCCGCGTGCTGGGCGCTGGCATTAGCTGCTGACTCGTCAAGCCATTCGGCGATCTCTTGCATCATTTTCTGCACCTCGGCGACCTTGGTCACACGTTTGTCGGGGATTGTTTCCAACGCGCGACCAACCAAAACCATCGTGCTAGGGTCAAGTAACGAACCAGATTGGCAGCCGCTTCCCCCCAAAGGTTCCTGATCGAACGAGTTCTTCAAGAGTTCGCTCAATTCTCGGACGGCTTCCATATTGCTGGTTTGGCCCTGCCTTTGTGCATCAAGTTCTACTGCAGCTCGGGTTGCAAGCATGGGAAGTGATGGTTCAAACGCGCGCAACCAAGGACGGAGCGTCGGTGTGTCGATATTCAGCTTCATAGATATATTTGGTTGATAAACTTATTATTGCTGATTCAAGTTGCCTCGCAAAGCAAAATTCTACCGCCTAAAGTTTTCGGTGCAAACAATTTTCTCACCTCGGTTTTCACTGCTGCGTTTATTACGAAAGCTGTTCCCGCCAGCGCGCCAGTTGCTTCGCGACTTCCTTCGTTCCCGGTGCGCCGGTCAGGTTT
>Ga0265338_10010831_pt1 | contig 10619 bp, 11 predicted proteins | sample 42126metaG_FD_193579 | JGI IMG/M metagenome (GOLD analysis project Ga0265338, IMG submission 193579) | Rhizosphere microbial communities from Carex aquatilis grown in University of Washington, Seatle, WA, United States - 4-21-26 metaG | ecosystem: Host-associated > Plants > Roots > Rhizosphere... | reverse complement strand
GTCATCCGTTTCCAGGAGAGCGCCGAGCCGTTCGGATCGGTCACCTTCATCGAGGAGGATTTTGCCGGCCGCGCCCGGGCTCCGCAAAAGCGGATCACTCCGGAAGCCCTGCTTGAGCTCCTCGATCAAGCGAAGGGCTTCGCGCTGGTGGCCCAGCAATACCCGGAGGCGGTGCGGCAAATCGAGCACACCGCCCCCCGCAACGTCTGCTTCTACCGGGATTTCCAGGTGACGGTGGAAGAGGTGTTCCGCTTCGATCCGGAAGACACGCTCGTTTTCCGAGTGCGATTTGAGAACCATGGGGAGACGGAGCTGCACTACCTGCCGCAGCGACTCGCGACACGGGTTGGGATCAACGTTTACTATCCGGCCATCGTCGATGCGTCCGGGATCGTGCCTCCGAAAGCGGCAACGACGGCGTACTTCGCCATCACCGGCACCCCGACCGGCGGACGGGCTAACCTCAGTGTGAAGAATACCTTCAGCATCGTCGTTTCGCGGGTGGACCGGGACGCGAAACTGATTGTGCCGCAGTGACCATGCGCATCCTGGCCTTCATCAAATCGCCGATGGGAAGCCTCGTCGTTTTCGTCGGCTTCGTGGCGGTGGCCGGTCTCTTCATGTACCGCAGCCGCGTCCGCGAAAAGGCACAGGGCGCCCAATTGACCAAGGTGGAGGTGACGGAACAAGGACCAATCCATGCGCTGATGAACCGCGCCGGCCTGGCGTTCAAGCCGCCGGCAGCCGTGCCAGAGACAAAACCCGGCAATGATCCTGCGGCTATGGTAAAGCAATCGCCGGCTCAGCGCACGGCAGCCGACCGGAGCAGGGGTCCCGATCCGATGGCAGCCAAGCCGCGCGTCTTGCCGCTTTCGCTCATGATGGCTGCAGCTCCGGCAAAGGAAGCGGACGATCTATCGAAAACCTACGCGCCGTATGGCCGCCTGATCCCCTGCCAGACCGTCATCACCCTCGAATCCTCCAAACTGGAAACACCGGTCATCGGGCTGGTGACCGATGACGTCTGGCATAACGGCCGGCTGGTCATTCCGGCCGGGGCGGAAGTCCACGGGCGGGCTTCGGTGGATCGCTCGCGCGAACGGATCGCCGCTTCCGGTCGGTGGGTCGTCGTCTGGCGCGACGGCTCGGAAATGAATGGCACCGAATTGGTCTTAAACGGCATCGCACTTGATCGGGCGAAAGACGACGCAACCGGGGAATTCGGATTGCGGGATGGTTCGGCCGGGCTGGTCGGCGAACTCCTGCGCACCGACGACATGCAGGAAATCAAACTCTTTGCCTCCACCTTCCTCGCCGGAATGGCGAACGGCCTACAGCAGCTCCAAACGCAAACCTCCGCCCTCGGCGTGACACAGATTGCGACGGGGTCGGCGCGCGACGCGGGACTGCAAGGCACGGCCGACGTTCTCAACGCCTACGCCCGGCAAATCCAGGAAGCGATTGCCCGGGACGGGTTCTACGTCCGCGTGCCGGCCGGGAAGCAATTCTACCTCTACGTGACCCAGACCATCGATCAGGCGCAGGGCACGCGGGGGAACCGCCGGGTGGAAGATCTCTGGAACAAGAGCCATGAAAACTAACGCCATCGTCCTCTTTCTGACCCTCGCGCTCGCTGGCTGCGAGACGGTCCCGCCGCCGAAGACCAAGCCTCCGCCGGCCCCACCTCCTCCCGTCGAGACACCGCCGCCCCCTGTGGCCGGAACCGAAATCGATCAGCACAACATGGAGAAAGTGCGCGTGGGCGAAGCGCTCAAGGCCTATCCCGTGGGGCGCTACGTCGATCCGACTGACCCAAACGTGCTGCACGAGGCGCACACGATCTACCGGCGGGAAGCCGGTGCCGCGTGGAACCTGAATCCGAACGCGCCGACCGTCGTGCCGCTGGGTCCGGTGCTGGCGGTCGCCGATCCGGCGCGCGTGCCAAGTCCGTTGCCAGCAGAGCTGGAGCAGAAGATCGCCGAGCAAAACCAGCTCATGTCGGCGCTAATCGAACAGAACGAGGCCCTGGCAGCTCAATTGGCCAAACTGAACAAGGATATCGCGGAGCTGCGACAGAAGCAGGCGCCACCGCCAACGGAGGCCACAAAATGACGGCGGAAACAAAGGAACCGGATGTGCTGGAGGATCTGGTCGGCGCCCTGCCGCCGCATCTCCGGGAGAATTTCGAGGCGGCCGAGCGCCATTTGCAGGAAGTCTACCAAATCAGCCCCGGTATCGCGGTGCTCGTCCGGATGTGGATCTCGTCTGGTGATCCACCGCAGATCGCCGGGCTGTTTGAGCGGTCGGTGATGGACATCAAGCGCCGCGGCCTGAGTCCCAACCGGGAGGGATATTTCGATGAAGACGATTTCTGACTTTGGGCGGTGTTCGCTCAAACAAGGCCCAATGCCACTGGCGACCAGCCGCCTTGCACTTCAATGGCTGGGGAAAACAGGAGGCTTCCATGCCACTCGCTAAACAGACCGCCGAAAAGAAGGCGCAGGAAAACACGCCCCGGGTGAATCCCGAGATCGATGCCAAGATCAATCGGTTCATTCAGGAAAACCCCGATCTCTACGGGTACTATCAGGAGCTCTCGAAGGAGCAGCTCGTCCGCAAGCTGATGCTCGGAAAGATGCAGCGCAGCGAACTGACACAGCGTCGCAGTCAGGAGATCGTGGCTTGGGTCGAGGAGCACCCCGAAATCAAGGCCAAGGTGGAGGAGCGGATTCGGAACGTCCCGGCGGAAAACCGCCAGCGGGCGTTCATCAACGCCGCCAAGACCGAGGCCATGACGCAGGGAATGCGCCCGGTCCGCATCCAGGCGTGAGTTCCGGGCGGCGGGTGGTTCCAAGCCGCCCGCCGCCAATTCTCTTCAGATCTACAGATGCGGGCATCGCAGTCCGCGTATTTGCCGATCAGCTTGCCGAGGAAGTCGCGCAGTCTCTTGTACGGCGAGGTCGGCGCGGACGCCGAAGTAGAAGAGCCGACGCTGAAGGCTGAAGAAAGGCGCACTGTTGATGTGCCGGCTATGGGGACCATTTAGTGCTCGCAGCGCGAGTGGAGGGTTCTTGACCCTATATGGCTAATTCGAGATACAAGAACTACCCCTCGCCCCATGAAAGTTGCCCAAGTTTTCGATGCCTACAAAGCTCCGAAGGGCAGCATCGCTGCTAGATGCCATGTGTTGCGGGAAACGGAGCGTGTTGCACTCATCGATTTTTGCGTGGGCGCTCTACCCGATTGTTACATCACGCAATCGGTGCTCAGGGAGAGGATGAAGGCCACGGGAAAGACGGCCAGCGAGATTCTCGCCAACAAGCTTCCAGACTTTGGCAGCGTCATGTCGGGAGATTTTGGAGAAATGCTGACGCTTTACTTTCTCGGAACCGAACGGGCGGAGAAGGTGGAGATGATCAAGAAGTGGCGGTTCAAACAGGACCGTAGGAAGGCCGCCCCGCATTCCGACGTGGTCGTTCTCTACCGGGAGTCGGAGACCAAAGCGTCGGCTAATGATTTCGTCATAAATGCAGAGTCGAAACAGAAGTCGACCAAAGGATCATTTGCGCCCATTGCAAAAGCCATCGAAGGGGTCACACAAGACCAGACGGGGCGGTTGGGCCGGACGCTCGCCTGGTTGCGAGAAAAAGCCATCGATTACGGCGACAAAGAAGGAATCGCTCTGATTGAGCGATTTACGCATGACTTGTCTGTCAGCTACGCCAAACATTATAAAGCCGTGGCGGTGATCGACCGTGACCTTCTGGATGCAGAACTGACGCGCCAACCGGCACCCATGCCCAATAGCACATTTGAAGTCGTCGTGATCGGAATTAAGGACTTGAAGGATTTCTATGAGAGGGTATTTGGGCGTGCGATCAAAGAGGTCACAGCGTGAACTCCCAGCTGCGGAACCTAATGGCCCGTATGGAGTCGTGGGAGGCCGCGAACGAGTTTGGCATTCCGGAAAGATCGTGGGCTGACTACGATGTGCGTGAGCGAAGCAACGATCTCTATATTTCCTGTCTCGCAAACGTCTTTGACGCACTGCGGGTCACGGAAGAAAAACAGCGGCTAACCGAGCTGGACTCACTCGCAAAGACGCTCGTCATCTATTCCCGCAGTGCGGCTGCGAAATACCTAAGCGGCGTCGAGCGCACGCTTAACCAGCTTTACAGCGCAGCGCTCTATTACCTAGCGGATCGGCCGGCCACTGCCACATTCCTGACCCGCAATCTGGTACTTGCCGGTGAGCCCACGGAAGAGGAGTTCTTCCTGCGTCATTTCCTCGCTCACGATCGCGGCGATGAACATCCGCTCACGCTCGAACTCAATACGTTCATGCAGGATGGGGATCCGGAACGTCTGGTACGGTTGACGGCCGATTTCGATGCGCGCGCAAAGGTTGGACTGGTGGAGGAGCCTCGAAAGTTCATCGCCGCCTCGCTGGTAGCATCTGCCATGCGGCGTTTTGCCCAAACCAACGTCTGGAAGAATCTGCAACAATATGCCAGTTCAGCTGACCCCAACTTATGGCGGCCGTTCTTCTTCAACTCCCGTTCGTTTCAGATGTGGGAATTGTTGCCATCGCAAATAGCGGCGCTCGCAGGCGGATTGCTCGGCGCAGACGCGAAAGCCGTAAGCCTGCAGATGCCGACCTCAGCAGGCAAGACTTCGCTCTGCGAGTTGCTGATCTTCGATGAGGTAAAAGGACGTGGGCGAAAAGTGTTGTTTCTTGTGCCGTTTCGGGCGCTAGCGGCGGAAATAGCAGCCGGCATGTCAGGACGTCTTAAGGCCGCAGAAATTGAGATCATTGCAAGCTATGGAGGGAATCTTCCGACTCGCTCAGAAACGGCCTCACTCGAAACGGCCGACGTCCTGATCGTAACACCCGAGAAGTTTTCAGCCTTAATGCAGGTGCTGCCTGACCTCGATAAAACATTTGAAACGGTGATTTGCGACGAGGGTCACCTGGTCGACGATGACAGCCGCGGACTGGCGTATGAACTTTTGCTGACCAAACTTCGCGGACCGGCTAGTGATCTGAAGCGTAAGATGGTTTTTATGTCCGCTATCCTGCCAAACGTTGCCGACATTCACGCCTGGCTTGGCGGAAGGCCCGAAACGTTGGCGCGCTCGAACTACAAACCCGTCGACACCGACTACGCTTTCTTGAAGGAGGAATCAGGGCACCGATGGATGCTCGATGTGAACCCGCTGTTCGCCCAACCGCGCAGGTATTTTTTGCACGATTTCCTTACTGTGGATGACTTCCGGTTCGTCAATTCGGTGACCGGACGCAGCAATCTGATCAGCGGTTGGAAGTCAATTGGATCGGTCACGTGTGCGTCGGCGCTGCGCGCCCGGCGCAACGGCGCCGTGGCGGTCTTTACTACTACGCGAGGAGCCCAAGGCGTCACGGGGCTCGCGAGGAAGTTTCTTGAGTTCTGCGAGTTCGGTGCTGCCGTCGCAGAAAACCCTCCGACACTCAACGAGCACGCACCGTTGGTGCTTGAGTATACGGAATTTTTGCTGGGCGGTGAGTACACGCTGACCCGATTGCTCGCAAACGGCATCGGCTTTCATCATGGTGGATTACCGCAGGAGATCCGCAGGACCATGGAGGAAAGCATCGCAAACGGGGCGATCACGATTCTTCTGTGCACGAATACTCTAGCTGAGGGCGTCAACCTTCCTATCCGCACTCTCGTTGTCCATACGTTCAAGCGTTATAACGAAGCAAGGCAGACAACAGATTTTATCCAACGTCGCAGCATCAAGAACATTATCGGCCGGGTAGGCCGGGCTGGAAAAGAGACTCGCGGACGCATAATTTTCGCCAACGAAGGGGATCGTACAACGGTACTTGAGGTGATCCGCGAAATCAGGTTGGAACCGGCAGTGGGACGCCTCTATCGCCTGATCGAGCGCATTGAGGAGCACTTCCGACAGCATCGTATTGCGCTCACCAATGAAGTTCTGGAACGGCAGCATCCTTGGTTCCTGGCGCTTATAGACAGCATCGACCACGCAATCATTGATCTATTGCCCGAGAACACAACGAGCGAACAAATAGCCGCGTCCATCGATGAGTTGTTGGACCGCACCTTGGCAATGCACCAGAGCCAATCGGTGGCGTTTAAGGAGACATTGCACTCAGTCTTTCGGCTGCGCGGCACCAGTCTGGAACAGACCATTCCCCGTGAGTCGTGGCCAGTATTGAAGAAAAGCGGAGCATCACCGCGTTATTGGAAGTCGGTGACCGAAGCAGGGCTCCTTGTAAATCCGTTGTGGCAAACTCTAGAAAACCCAAGCGATCTCGCGTGGCGGGAAGGAATCGTGCTTCCGCTGCTGGCTCTAACGGAAGGTGCGAGAGAGACGTCCGCGGCATTCCTTGGAGCCGTGATCGAAGGGTGGCTCGCGGGCCTTACCTATGCCGAGATCGCTCAAACCTGCGAACGCGATGTGGGCGATATACTAGGGGTGATGTGCAACGAGATCGGTTTTCACCTCCAAGATAGTGTGTCAAAATTGAGCCAGCTCGCTCTGGCACAACACGGAGAAGACAATATTAGTGAAGTGGCGCGGGCGTGGCCTTCGCTATTGCAGTATGGATTAGGGACGCTGCAACAGCTCGACCTCTGCGAACGTGGAGCGACCGATCGCCTAGCAGTGTGGGGTCTTCAACGCGTCTTCGTAGCCGCCGAGATCGACCTTCGTGGCGGCCCGCTGGTCGGATATCTACGTCGCAATGCCTCCGCCGTAAGAGCTGCATTGGCGGGAGACAGGCGCGTTCCGCAACTCTGCTGGCGGCGGGTTTGCAGCGAATTGGGGATTCGCTGATGATCATTGTGACCTGCCCCTTTTAAATGAGAGGCCCAGGTGTGGTCGTGAGGAGTACCCGAGACTTCGGTCATTCAGATCAACAATCAATTCGCAGGAAGGTGCTGAAACACAAAGGGAGTTCTCGCTCCCATTCTCAAGGCCTCCGAAATCAACTTCTCTTCCATCGCTGATCGGGTTGTCGTGGATTTGGGCACTGCTTCGAAGAGCAGGCCATTGGGATCGGGATTGTGAACCAATTTTTGGACTACGTGGTTGGGAGAATAGTCCGCAAGCTTCTGCCACAGGTGAAGAACAATCCAGTGAGTCGGGTGATTGTCGAAAGCGACAAAAGCGTGCATCGCGTCGAATTCCGAAGCTTGGCCAAAGAGATTTGGGATCCGAAGCTGCTTCATGAGGTCGCGAACGACATCGTCACCTTGTAGGATGTAGCTGTCCTCTGGGTTTAGGTTCCAGACATTCATAGGGAAAGTGAAATTGACCGGAGACGCATTTCGATTCAGACGAAGGGTTATTCGGCGTCTTCCATATAGTGCTCGACTACTGTTTTGGCCGCTGGAGGCATGGTTTTTACGGGAGATGGCGGCTGCTGCTGCGACAAAACGCGACTCAGATAGCCCTCGCGCATCAATCGCAGCGCGAGCCAACGAGCGATTTCATTGTCCGCTGGTGTCGCATGACTGATGAAGATACTTTGGGGCGTGTCGGGCATGGACCAATGACGCGTTCGGATGAGCGTTCCTATTCGACGAGCATCTTGAAGACGGCATCGACACTGTCGCGGTAGAACTCGATGGTGAGCTTGGTCCAGAACTCGTCGGGCAGGTCATTGAGTTGGCGACGTGCTGAGACGGGCAGCAGGAGGATCTGCGCCTTCTTGTCCACGGCCAGTTCCACCACCTTCGATGCGCTGGGCAGGTTCTCCACCGAACCGCCAAGGTTTAGGGAGCCGACGACGATGGCCCCGCCCCGCGTGTTCCGGCCGAGCAACGTGCCGCAGAACGCGACCAACAGGGGCAATCCGAGCCCCGCGCCGGTTTTCTCGGCATCGATGGCCCGCATCTGCACCGAGAACTCCTCGTCGCGCGGATTGCGATCGCCAACGAGTTCCTTGGCCCGCGTGTAGAGGTTCTGCTCGCCGACACGCACGCTCTCGCGGAAACTCGGTGGTGTCGGTTGATTCAGAATGCGCACGCCAGCGCCAGGCCCGCATGTGGCCTCGATGCGATAGAGTGCAGGGCCGGTTTCCGGAGAGCCCGGACTGACCGCCCACACTTGGCCAGGGGGCAAAGGATCGGTTTCAATCGCTTCATCGCTATGTAGCTCAGGAGTGGAGACGAACTGCTCAACGCCTTCAGTACCCAGGATGTAGCTGAAGTGGGTATTGCGGAACTCACTCTTGAAAACGCGCTTTTGCTGCTCCTTCACCCGGCGGCGTGACTCCAATGCCAGACGGATAATCCACTCCAAATCCACATCAGCGATTGGCATTTCGGGATCGGGGAAGACCAATTTAAGCAGCCCATTCACGGTCTTGTTGACCGCTTCAATATCACGGCCGCTGAGCGCACCGCCGAGATGCACTCGCCCCTGAAGTTGCGCCAGCCGATTGCCCGCACGCAATCTGGCCCATGCCTCGCTCAGAAAATCGCTCACCAATCCAAAATGCAGCGTGAGGTGATCGTTCGGATTCACCTTCGGGAACTCCCAGCCAGGAACGTAGCTATGGAGGCGGTCCATGAAGGCGGTGTCGTTCCGCATCTCGGGAGGCATAGGTGTCAGGAGGTGGCCGATGCGCTGCTGCTGTTCCACGTCCACGTCCAAGTTGCCGACCATGACGATGCTGCCCTCGGCGCGGATATTTTCCTTCGCCCGGCTGAACTGGCCGGCGGCCATGTAGCCCTTCATGATATTGACGCCATCTTTCTGGTCGAAGGAGATGCCCGATACCTCGTCGAAGCAGACCACGTCGTACTGGCAGACCAGACCCCGCTGGCCATTCGCATTGTTGACGAACATCTTCGCGACCGTTGCTTTGCCGCCCGAAATCAGGTGCGCATAGGGAGAAATCTGCTGGAAGAGATGGCTTTTCCCGGTCCCCCGCGGACCCAGTTCAACCAGGTTGTAGTTTCGCTCCACGAACGGCACCATACGCAGGAGCACGACTTTCTTCGCCCGGTCGGACAGCGCCGATGGTTCCAAGCCGATGGATCGCATGAGGAAGTCGATCCACTCCTGAGCGGTGAAGCCGCGCCGCCCCTTTCCGTAGATGTCCAAGATGTCTGCTTTTGACATTTGGATCGGGCGGAGGCCCTCGATCCCAAATGGCCGGCCCCCTTGTTGCTGGGCGATGATGCCATCGTAGCCTAAGGTGACTTCCGCATAGAAGCCGCCGGTAAGCATCCGTTCGTTGTCGCGGACCATTGCGTCGGCAATGCGCACGTCCCGCAGATTCAGGCTGGGCAGTTCGGCGAGGTAACAATCGTTCTTGGCGTCCAGCCGCGCCTTGATGAGGTCGATAAGCTTGACCGAGCCGGTTTCCTTGGCACGCGCTTTGAACAGCTCTTCTTGACCCGTGCGCACCGTCCGGTCCTGCAATTGCTGCTCGACGATGGCCAACCCCTCCGCGATTTCGTGTTCGTCCACGCTGGCGCAGTAACGGCCGAGCAAAAACTCCACCACGTAGGTGGGCACGGGGTATTGCCGCGAATATTTGCGCACGAGGTCTTTGCGGACGATAAAACCGTCATACGAAGATGCCGCGAGTTTGTCCAAAGGGTCGAGTTCAAGGCTCATGATGCTTCTCCAATCGTAGTTGCTTGGTGATCAATAATCTGTCCCTCCTCGTCGAGGAGCACGACCGTCGCCGCAGACCCCTCGTGGGAATCGTCTTGCACGGCGAGGCTTCCGGCGCCTTGCGCGTCGATCTCCTTCGGGGAAGCGGCCACGCTGGAATCCTTCTGTTTCCAGTTCAGCCGCAGGTCCACCCGGAGGCCGGAGCGGGCGCCCTCGATCTGCACGCGACAACGCATCCCGCGCCAGCTAACAGAACTGATGCGGGAGCGCACGGTCGGGGCCGCCCGTTCGATCAGCAGATCGGGCGTGACGCACTCCTGCGGACTGATGCCGCCGTGCGAGTATTCGTTTCCCGCCACGAAGCAGCCGATACCCGGCGGGGTGGCAATGCGGACCTCGGGATTCCAGTGCCAGCCGAATTCAGGCATCTCGACTGCCGATTCCCCTTTAACCGTAGCACAGCGCGACCACTTCGAAGCGACGAGATAATGGGGCAGTTCTACTTTCGGCAGACCGCCCGGGAGCAGCAGCCAGCCATGGTCGGTGACAACCCGCACATGCGCCCACCCGCCGTTTAGTAGCGATTCAATGCGCTCGACCACCGCCTCCACTTCGTCCTTCAAGTGGCGGGCAAGGTCAGCCTGCAACGAGTGTCCGAGATGATCGAAACGTCCCGTTTCGCACCATCCGCCCTGCTCCGCATTCAACGGTATGCGAACCTCCTGGGGTTCGATGACCTCAATGCCTTGCCTTGCCATCCAATCCGCCAGACGGCTGGAAATCGCGAGCTGGCCTCCTTCTTTGAACACTGGAGTGAAATCTTCGGCTTGCGCCTCGCCCCGCAGCGCGGGACTGGCCGGCGTTGCTGCGGGCTTCGCGGTGGCGGTGACGGTAGGCAAGGCTGTGAGCCTTGTCCGCAGGCGCGCTTTCACGCCGCGACCTTCCAGGCGGGCGAGCAGGCGCTGCGCCACGTCGAAACG
>Ga0265338_10010830_pt1 | contig 10620 bp, 8 predicted proteins | sample 42126metaG_FD_193579 | JGI IMG/M metagenome (GOLD analysis project Ga0265338, IMG submission 193579) | Rhizosphere microbial communities from Carex aquatilis grown in University of Washington, Seatle, WA, United States - 4-21-26 metaG | ecosystem: Host-associated > Plants > Roots > Rhizosphere >... | reverse complement strand
CAGGACCTCGGTGTCCGAGGGCACGAGCGCGACCATGCCGCGAACGACGGCGTCGAGGATCGACGGGTCGGCCTCGAAGCGATACTTGTCGAAGTAGTCCGTCGCCTGCCGGCCCGAGCGCAGTGTGAAGTCGCCTGCTATCTGGGCGACCGACTGGACCCGCCTCGCAAGCGCGTCCAAATCGGGGACGTTGCTCAAGCGGGAATCAGCGGGCTGCGACATGAAGCCGGATCCTACCTGAGGCCAGGGGAACCGGCAGCGCGCGTCGCCGCGCGGGAGAAGCGGCAATCGACGGCACCCATATCGGATAGTGTCCGACCGTGCCCGGGGCCGCATCGATCGCCTTCGACTATCCGGTCCGCATCTGCTTCCTCGCGGGAGCGTCACTCGGAAGTCTGCCGGTCTACGAACGGGCCGCCAGGAGCTGCGTGGCGGCTGTGGCACAGCACGGCGCGTGCCTCGTCTACGGGGGCGGCAGCTCGGGCCTGATGGGCGCGGTCGCAGACGAGGCCGCGAGACTCGGCGTCCCCACGATCGGGGTCTTCCCGAGATCGCTGGCGCTCAGGGACCAGCCGGCCAGCGGACTCAGCGAGATCCACGTCGTCGACTCATTGCATGCGCGCAAGGCGCTCATGGCTTCGCTGAGCAACGTGGTGGTCGCGCTGCCCGGCGGGCTCGGCACGCTCGAGGAGTTCATCGAGGCGCTCACATGGTGTGACCTGGGATTGCAGGACAAGCCATGCGGTCTGCTTAACGTAGAAGCCTACTACGATCATCTGCTCGCATATCTCAACTCAGCCTCCGCATCGGGATTCATCGGAGCAGCGGGCGTCGCACATGTCGTCTCCGAGACGACGCCGGCAGTGCTGATCGACAGGTTGGTCGCCTCTGTTGCGAGCAGCTAGCAATCCCGCAGCGCTCGCGCTGCCGCGTCAGTGGCCGGTCTATGATCGCGAGGCGATCCGCGCATGCGCCGACTCGATCGACGACGGGCGCACGTTCGATTATCACCATGGCGAGGAGCTCGCGGAGCTCGAGCGGCTGTTCGCAGATCGCTGTGCGCGCAAATACGCCCTGTCCTTCAATTCCGGAACTAGCGCGCTCTTCGCGGCGTACTTCGCTTCAGGGCTCCGCGCCGGCGACGAGGTGCTCGTCCCTACCTATACGTTCCTCGCGACTGCATCTCCCCTGCTGCTGCTCGACGCCGTGCCGGTGCTCTGCGACGCAGGCGACGCGACAGGCAACGTGACGGTGGAGACGCTCGCAGCCAGACTCTCCGAGAACACACGGGCAGTCGTCGTGACCCACCTGTGGGGACATCCCTGTGACATGAGCCGAATCGGGCAGTGGGCGACCGACAACGACCTCGTGTTGATCGAAGATTGCTCACATGCGCATGGAGCTACATGGGACGGGCGCCCGGTCGGCAGCTTCGGGCATTCCGCGATCTTCAGCGTCGGGGCTCACAAACCGGTGTCTGGCGGGCTGGGAGGCATCCTCGTCACCGACGATCCAGAGGTTCAGTCGCTGGCAACGCTGCTCGGCCACCCCAACCAGCGCAGCCGGGAGACGATCGCGCGACCGGACCTGCGCCCCCTGTACGACTTCGGGCTGGGAGCGAACCTGCGGATGTCGCCGCAAGCTGCGATCTTGGCGGCGAGTCACATGCGCCGGCTCGACGACATCGTCGCTGTGAAGACCGACAACTGCGAGCGGCTCCTGCGCGGCTTGGAAGCCCTTCCGGGCATCGCGCGCGTTCCCCAGCATCGCCTCGCGACGCTCGGCGGACGCTATGGCTGCCACGTGTCGGTCGACGCCGAGCGCCTCGGCTGCTCCCGCGACGCGCTCGTCGCCGCGCTCGACCGGCGCGGGCTGCCGGCGCGAGCCCCGGCGACGGCGCCGCTGCACCTCACGTCGGCGTACTCGGCGCATCGGCCGCGCGCCGCGACGGCTGCCCTGGGCTCGCTCGGGCGCTTGGACACGCATCTCGCGGGCGACCTGCCGAACAGCGCTGGGCTCTACGACAGCTGGCTCGCGCTCCCGGCCACGCGCCTGCACGAGCCGGCTCACGAGTTCGTCCACGCCTACGTCGCGGCAGCGGCCAACGCCGTCGCCGACGTGGCCACATGACCATCGGGGCACCGGGCAGGGTTGCCGTCGTGCACGTCGTGGCGCCGAAGTCGGCGAAGACGTGGTTCGGCCATTTCGCTGGCCTCAAGGACGACGACGTCGTCGTCATCATCGGCGAGTCGCACGAACCGCTCGGGGTGCTCATCGCACGCGTCGAAGCTCACTTGCCGCGCGCGCCTCGCATCGTCGTGGTGCACTCGTCCCACTACACGCTCGAGCGCGATCGCGTGCTGGCTGCGGCGCTCGAGTCTCGTGGCCATTGCGTCTTCTGCCAGTCATCCAGATGCCGACACAGCGGACTCGACAAGATCTGGATGAAGCGGTTCTTCGACGCCAACGGCTTCGCGACCAGTGCGTGGGTGGACCGGCGCAGTCCGCCGGCCGCTTGGACGCGGCTCAGAAGTCAGGCGGGGCTCGGGGTCGTCCGCAAAGGCCGTTCGGGTACTGAGGCCCGCGGCATCCGCTTCTCGCCAACCGTCGCCCAGCACCTCGGCGACGACGAGTTTCAAGAGGCGTTCGTAGACGGGGTCGAATACTCGATCGTCGCGGGCCGGTCGGGGAGCTACTGGGTGACCTTTCCACCGGTGTGGAAGGGCGCGACGCGCCGCGACCTGCTCCCGCCGTATCAGCGGTTGCGCACGTGCCCGCACGTCAGCCTCGACCGTGACGTCGAGCTCGCGCTGCGCGAGACCGCTCGCGAAGTCGCGACGGCCCTCGACTGCCAGGGCATGATCGAAGTCGAAGTCATGCTGATGGACACCGCCATCGTGCTTTTGGAGGTCAATCCGCGCATCGCAGGGACGATGCGCCTGGCCTCGCTCGCGGCACGGGTGCCGCTGTTCGACTGGGCGACGACCGAGCGCAGCTCGGGTCACCTGCCCGCGATCGGCTGCGCCGCAGAGGTCCCGTGCGAGGGCACGCCCTTCGCGGCGCCCGTCGACCTCGTCTACTGCACCTCGCGACTCACGGTCGGCGGCTCGACGTTCTCCGAGGTGATCGCCAAGTTCCACAAGTTGTCGGCGTCGGGTGTGCGGATCGATCCGGATCAACTGCACGGGCTCGACGCGGAGATGCTCGTGTGAGCCGCCTCCTCTGGATCAACGGTCCGAAGCTCGGCCGGCTCGGACAGCGCAAGCCCGAGCTCTACGGCACCCGCAGCCTCGAGCAGATCGTGAGCGACGTCCGGAGCCTCGCTGAGCCGCTCGGCATCGAGATCGTCCACGCGCAGGCCGACGACGAGGCGCTCCTGGTGGAGGCCGTCGCGCGCGACTCGGCACGATGCGACGGGATCGTCTGCAACCCGGCAAGCCTCACCCCCTCCGGGCTCGCGCTGCGTCAGGCCCTCGACGACTCCGGGCTACCCGTCGCGATCGTCCACCTCACCAACGTCGCGGTCCGGCGCGACTGGAGCGAGCGAGACATCTTCATGGACGTCGCGCGGATCTACGTCGCGGGTGCGGGATGGGTCGGCTACCAGCTCGCCGTTCTCGCATTCGACGCGCTGCTGCAGGGCCGCATCCCTCGCTGACGTCCTCTCCGGGACTGCCGCGAGCGTCGCGCCGACGAACGGCTCGCCTCGATCGAGCGCTGGGCGTCTCCCGAAGCTGTACAGCGTCGCATAGCGATGGCGCGGGATGCCTGCGCTGCCCGCGAACCGGTCGCATGCGCGAAACGCCTTGCCGGTGTTCATGAGATCGTCGACGAATACCGGCAGCGCCGGAGCGTGCGGATGGTGCAGCCCCGACCCCGAAGGCGTCTTGGGGTCCAGCATCAGGAGCCGAAGCCCGTTTCGAGCAGCGCAGACGGCTGCGAGGTAGACGCCGCCGAGCATCACTCCCACGACGGCGTCGGCGTCGTCGTCGGCGATGGCTCGGTGTGCGAAGGCGGCCGCGACCGAGTAGCGGTGCGCGGCGGTGAGCGTCTCGACGTAGCAGTCCGCGTAGTCCCCGGCCGACCGCCGATACGGTCCGTTGGTGAGCGTCTCCGCGTAGTCGCCGAACGAGCCCACGGCTTCGGCGGCGTGCTGGACGGCGTCCAGCGGCGCGGGCGGCTCGGAGACGCCGAAAAGTCGCTGCACGTGGATCCAATCGCACACCGCTGGAACGCACTGCTCCAGCGCCCTGCGGTCTGCGGCTGTCGTGTACAGGGCCACGGTCGGACGGCCGCTGTCCCAGCAGCCGTCGCGCTGGCGCCGCGTGCCGTACGTCTTCCGCTCCGCGCGGACGAAGGAGCAGTCGAGACCCTTGAGCGCCGCGACGCCCGCCGCCGCCAGCACCGCGATGCCGGCACCGACGACGTCGGCGCCGTCCGGCACCCGCGCGAGCGCGGCGGCCGACGGGGGCACCAACTCGCAGGCCTGCGCATGCTGGATGACGGCGATGCCGTCAGCCATCGGGCGATGAGCGGCCGAGGGCTTCGGTCACCCGCTGGAAGGCGATCGCCCAGCCTTCGATCAACTCCTCCGCAGGCTCGTAGAGCTGGAGCGTCTCGATCGCGACCGATCGGCCGACGGCCGCGTCCGCCATCGGATAGTCGTCCGGATCGCACAGCGCCGGCGGCTGGGGCACGTGGGTCCGAAGCGGCGACGGGTCGCTAAACAACCGCTGCCGGTGCAGCAGCACCGAGCGAGTGGACATCGCGACATCACTGTCGCGGAGCAGCTGCAGCGCCGCCGGCGCGCGGTCGGGCGGCAGATCGACCGCGCAGCGAAACCCGTACCACGTCCCGCTCGTGAACCACGGTCGTCTTCGCGGCGGCGTCAGCCAGGGCGCATGCTGCTCGAGCGCTCGGGCGAGCAGCTCCAGGTTGCGGTTCTTGATGTCGATGGTCGCGTCCAGCCGCTCGAGATGATCCGCGGCGAGCACCGCCGCGATCGCCGTCCCGCGCAGGTTCAGCCCGAAGCCCGCGTCCACGTACCGCCCGAGGGCTGCGCCGGCGTGGTCGCGGGCCCGGTCCGGGTGATGCCCCAGCACGAGGGCGCGGGCGTAGACCGACTCGTCTGCGGTCAGCAGGACGCCGCCCATCCCGCCGGACACGAGCTTCCGGCTTCCCACGCTGAACGCAGCGACGGTGGCGCGAGTGCCGACCGGCTCGTTCCGGCAGGTCGCGCCGTGCGCATGCGAGCAGTCCTCGACGACCGCGAGACCGTGACGCGACGCAAGCGGCGAGACCTCGTCCATGTCGACCGGATGACCCCACAGGTGCGTCACCGCGATCGCCTGCGTCTTGGACGTCACGCGCCGCGCGGCGTCGTCCAAGCTGATGTTTCCGGTGAGCGGGTCGCAGTCGCACAGCACCGGCCGCAGGTTGAGCAGCAACAGCGGCGTGACCGTCGTCGGATACGTGTTCGTGGGGACGAGCACCTCCGCTCCCGGATCCAGGTCCAGGCCGAAATACGCGGCGAGCAAGGCGCTCGAACCCGATCCGCAGAACAGCGCGCGCTGCGCCGAGCCGTGACGTCGTGCAAAGCGCTCCTCGAAGGCCGCGACAGCCGGGTGCTGTCCGATGGACAGGACCGAGCCGTCGCCGACGAGCTGGGCGACCTTGGTCGCGGTCTCAGGAGCGTAGAAGGGCCACGCGCGTGGGCCTCGCTCTCTTGGGCGGGTGACGGGGGTCCGCGCTGGAGCCCCGCTCACAGACCAGCCGCCTCGACGCTGGCGGCGAGGTGCGCCTGCATCTTGAGGGCGAACGCCACGGACGACCGGTAGTCGACTAGATGCCACTTCTCCACCAAGCGGCGGTTGGCGAACTCCGTCGCCTGGGTGTCCCACCGATGCGCGAACAAGTCGCGGTCGACCGCGACGTCGAGGTTGCGCGAGAAGCTCACCTGCGCGTCGGGCGTGAAGCCGATCCGCAGGTCTCGCGCCCGGCATTGCATGCTGACGTCGATGTCCGTTCGGCAGTGCATCTGCTCGTCGAACGGCGCAAGCCGGCGCGCTGTCTCCATCGACGTCAGGAAGCAGTGCTTCTCCAAGTGCGCGATGCGACGGTCGCCGTCCAGCGGTGGCTGGCCGTCCTCCGGCCGCCGCACGAGCTTCGAGTGGACGCCGCCTTCGACCTCGTCGATCCGCGAGACCACCGGGTCGAAGTGCAGGCTGCCGTCCTGCTCGAGGATCCGCGGGACGGCGACGTCATAGCCGCGCGATACGACGCCGATGAGCTCCTCCGCCACGCCCGGTCCCACCGCGACGTCGTTCTCCACGGTCATGAGGTAGCTGCCCGTCGCAGCGGTCATCGCGGCGTTCCAAGCGGCGTTCGTGTTCGCGAACCGAGCCGCTTCGATCACCCGAACGCGCTCGCCGGCGTCAGCAGCTGCGACGGCTGCGTCGATCGCCGACCGAATCGACTCGGGGTGACCGATGTCCACCACCAGCACCTCGGCGCCGGGATACACGTCGAGGAGCATCTCCACGGCACTCGGCACGGGACTCATCTTGTCCCGAGCGAGGAGCGCGATCGAAAGTTCATCGTTTGAGGTCATCGCGTGCCGACCTCAGAGGCCCAACTGCGCCTTGATGATCGCCGCCGTGAGCGCCGCTCCCACCGACACACAGAAGCGCTGGAGCCAGGGGCGAACCTTCGCGAGCGCGTGCTCCGCGGACTCGGCCTCGCCGGCGCGCACCGCCTCGGCGGCTTCGACCACGAGCACCTGCGCGTCTTGGATCTCGGTCGCGTCGACCTCCTCGTAGCCCGGTTCGGCGCCAGCGCCACCAAGCCGCTTGGCGAGCATGTCGAGCTCCGCTGCCAGCGCGTTCGGGTCGACCGCCTGCCCGCCAACGTTCAACGGCGCGTTGACTGAGATGCTGCCCGCGACGACTCCGTCGCCGGCCGCCCCGATGTTGGCGCCGCGCATGTCGTACTTGGCCACTTGCATGCCTCCATATACGGTGATCCCTCCCGCCGACTCGATCGCGGCGGGACTGTCCGGCACTAGGGGAAGCTGATCTCCGACGGCTGCGCTGTAGGTCCAGCGCTGCCAGACGCAGCCCAGCAGGTCGTCCGTCGCGGCCAAGTCGCCTGCGGCTCGAGCCGTCGCTCCCGTCGTCGTCGTCGACCCATGGGGCGTCAAGACCGAGATGGCACTTTCCGGCGAGCGCGCGACGCTGGCGAGGTTCGCGAGCTCGACGAAGCCATGCGAGACGTTCGCGCGCTGCTGCGCAGCATCGCGGTAGCACGCGAACCGGCGCGGCATGTGATCGATGAGCACCGACTGACGAGACGCCTCACCCAGCACTTCGATCAGTTGTCGACCGTGGGTGGAGAGATTGAAGCGCGGCGTGATCTCGACGAGAAGGCTGAAGCCCCCGAGCAATCGCTCGCCGGTCTGATTTGTCGGGAACAGGACCGCCCCGATCCCGGGCACCTCGTGCAGTCCGTCGCAAGCGTCGCTCTCCGTGCGGACGAGCATGCAGGTGCCGATGGGGGCACTGCGCGAGGGACCGGCGAGCGCACGCGAGTTGATGTCGTAACAGTCCGCGCGAAGCTGCTCGGCGCGATCTGCGAGCTCGCGATGCGTCGCATCGATCAATCTGCTCATCTCTGCGCTGTCGAAGTCGGCGCCGGCCACGGCAGCGAGCATCAGTCGCCGCGCCTCGGGGTGTGGACGCAATCGGCTCGTCGGTCTGGGGCTGGAGCCTCCGAGAGCGACGAAGGCGCGATTCTTCAGGGCTCTTTGCACGAACGCGTCGCGGTCAGGTCCAGCTGGCACGGCGCGAGCCCGCACGCAGGTCGTCCAGAGATGCGCGCACCGAAACCACTGCGCCAGAGCAGACGCGGCCCGCCTGGCGTCGGATTCGCCGGTCAGCGACGGCTCGAGCGTGGCCAGCACGGACTGGCGCGCGCTCGCACGCAGGTCGTCGACCGGTGGCAGACCGCGCCGGATTCTCTTCAACAACGCTGCGCTGCGGTTGCGTTCGATCCACGCGGCTTTGGCAAGGCCCTGATTCAGGGCGCTGCGATACGGCTTCGCCTTCAAGGCTCTGAGGTCGTACGCGCCGCCCGTCAGCCGCTTGGCCGCTATCGCGAGGTCGGCCCCGAGCGCCAAGGCTCGCTCCGTCGATCCGCTCAGCGTGATCAGGCGTGACAGATCGTCGATGTCGACCAAGCGGTTGTCGTTATCGTCTTTCAAGGTCATCACCTCGGCGAGCACCACGCCGAACTGCGTCGCCTCGACGGTGTTCGTCGTCGGATCCGGATCCTGATCCGGTCGTGTGAGCGCGTAGCCCTTGCCGGGCACGCCTTCGATGATGTCCGCGGCCAGCAACTGCCGGGTGACCTCGGGAACCTTCTTCTCGGCGACGAAGTCCGGATCGACGTCGTCGAGCACGGCCCCGCGCAGGTGGTAGCGGCGCTGGAGGCGAGTGACATCTCGATGGGAGGGTCCGCTCGGCGCCTGATCCACGAGCTGCTGGCGGACGATCAAGTGCTGCACGAAGCCGACGATGAGCTTCTGCACCAGATCCTGAGACATCGTCTCGACTCTCGTGTTGCGCCTGTAGCAGCGCAACATCTCCTCGACCTGTGCCTGCGTATCGCGTTCGAAGTTGATGATCTCGCCAGGCCGGAAGCGGCGATTCGCCGTGCCGTCGACCACGTCGACCTCGGGCACGACCTCTCCGGCGTCGACCGCTCGGTCGAGAAACGTGGAGACCAGCTCTCGTCCCAGGTCGGGGTCGATCGCGCTCTCCGAGTGACTGGAAAGGCGCTCGAGCAGCTCGCCCGCGGTGAACGACGCGCCGTCGGCTGGACGTTCGACGTCCCAGATCTCCCGTGCGATCCGCGCGCGTTCGGTGGTCGGGGCTGTCCGCAGCTGGCGCCGCAGGTGGTACTCGCGCGATTCGACGTACCGCGCCAGGAAGGTCTCGGAGAGCGCGTTGTCGGCAAGGCGCGCGCGTCGCTGCGCCTCGTCGAGCCCCTCCCACGGCATGACGTCGACCGGGCTCGACGTGAACGCCGCCGGCCAGTCGACGCTTGGGGCCCACTGGCTGATGCGCGCTTGAACGCTCTGCGCCCAGGCACGGACCTCGGGCATGAAGAGAAACGACGCCTCGTCTCCGTCCGTGGGCGGTGGCTCGAGGTGCAGGGAACGGGCGAACAGCGCGAGCAGCACGTCGCCGAGCACGAACTGAAGCAGGCGATAGCTCTCCCGCAGACCGACGTTCTCGATCCTCGCAGTGCCCGTGGCGTCGGAGACCGCGTTGAGGCAGGCCCGCGTCACGTCTTCGTCCAGGGCCCCCAAGGCGATGATCGGCACGACGAAGGTGCGCGTCCCCGGGTGCTGCGCCCCGCGAACCGAGTACAGGCGCACCTTCGTCAGGTGCGCCGCATGCACGACCTCGAACAGCTCGGCCGGCAGGACCTGGCGAATCGCATCGAGGATCTCGCGCGTGGGCTCGAAGGACGCCGCGCCGTAGTGCTCCAGCGACGGCAGGCGCCGCCACCCGAATGCGGCAGCACGCTCGAGCGTGATCTCCGTCTCGTACGCATGGACGGGCCAGTCGATGTTGTACGGCCGTGGAAGCGCGCCCAGCGCGTCGACGATCGAGCGCGAGTGTCGCGCGCTCGCGTCGATGTTCGAGTCCAGGTACGGCGAGACGAACTTGACGTCCAGCAGGTCTTCCCAGGCGTTGCGCGGACCTTCGACCGCGAGCGCGAAGCAGCGCACGCTCGAGGCGTGGGCGCTGCGAGCCGCTGCGATCGCGGTCGCCAGCGTGCGACAAGACGCAGCGAGATCCTCGACGACGAGCACGTCCCGGCCGTTCAAGACGCTGAGGTCGCCGTCGAGCGCCCGATTGGAGACGTAGTCGCCCTCACCGCGCCAGTATCCGAGCCGCCGCAGAGCATCCGCGATACAAACCGACTTGCGGGCCGTGAAGATCACGTAGCAGTCGCGATGCTCCGCGAGGACACGCGGAAGGGCCAACACCTGTCGACGCATCTCGGGCGTGAGCTCCCGGAGGAAACGTTCGTTGGCCCTCGACGGCAGACGGCTCGTGGACGGCGAGGTGCTCACGACCCGCATGCCTCCGACCGAGACGCCCGGGGCCGTGACCTCAACGATCGCCGGGACCTGCGCGGGATGCCCCCGAAGATCGGCATGCGATGAGTCTGCCATTGTCCGGCCCACCGGGGAACCAGTACCTGCACTTCGCCAGCCCGTTCGTCAATGCCGATTGACCGAGATTCCGGAGTTAGAGGACAGGCGGAGCTGCACGCCTTCGAATACGTGTTGGAGCGCCAGCCGGACGAGGGGTACCTGATCCACGTGCCGAGCTGTCGGGCTCCTGACTGAAGGATCCACCACCGAGGATGGCAATCGCGATGCTTCGCGACGCCCTCTCGGCTTACCTGCAGAGCAAGCGCGGCTAGGACCAGCGCCGCTCCTAGTTGCGTTTTTTTCGAATCTTCCTACACTCTCTGCATGACAACGTCACGAGCATCGACGCACGCCGCTAACGCCGAGCGACTCCGCGACCAGGCGCAGCGTCTCGC
>Ga0265338_10010829_pt1 | contig 10621 bp, 13 predicted proteins | sample 42126metaG_FD_193579 | JGI IMG/M metagenome (GOLD analysis project Ga0265338, IMG submission 193579) | Rhizosphere microbial communities from Carex aquatilis grown in University of Washington, Seatle, WA, United States - 4-21-26 metaG | ecosystem: Host-associated > Plants > Roots > Rhizosphere... | reverse complement strand
CGCCGACGAACCGGCCAAGCGCGTGCTGCTTCGGGCGACCAAGACCGGCAAGGCTCCGCTCAAGCTCCTGCCGCCTCTGGTGCTGCACGACCGTTCCGGCGCCAAGCACACGGCCGAGGCCGAGGCCATCCTCAGGGGCGAGGCGGCGCTGCGCTGGATCTGACCTCCTTTGTCATCCCGAAAGCCGCGCCAGCGGCCATGCGAGGGCTGTGGCCGGGATGACAACGAAAGGACTAGTCCGCGTAGAGCTTCACCGCGTCCAGGCAGAGCCGCAGCCCGGTGAGGTCGGTCTCCGGGTCGGGTGTCACGATCACATAGAGGCGGCGCGCCTCCGCCCAGAGGATCAGGCTCTCTGGCAGGCCATAGTCCTCGATCGGGGCGCCGAAGTCGTCGCGCCAGACGCCGTCCGCGTCCGGCTCGGCGCCGACGTAGGCCTCGACCCGGGCCCGGAGCTCGGCCTCGCCTTCGGAGACCAGGTTCATATAGGCGAAGACCGGCTTGGCCATCCCCGAGAAGAAGCCCGCCTGGAAGGCGACGGCGGGGTCGCAGTGCGGCCCCCGGAAGGGCGAAAGGTTCACGATCGCGGCGTCCGCCTGCCGCATCCGGGCCAGACGGTGGGCGTAGATCTCGCGCGCCATGGCCTCGGACGGCGACTGCTCGACCAGGGGCTCGGACTCGAAACCCACAGCCGAGAAACCGGCCGCCTCGCACAGCAGTTTGGAATCCTCGGCCAGGACCTCGGCCTGGGGAGACGGCAGGGCTGGCGCAGCCAGGAATATCGATCGAACGGGACGCATGGCGGATGCCTTTTACGCGACTGGCGCTGCTGCGTCAGGTCAACCGACAGGTGATGCTTGTGGACATTCGCTCAAGGCCGGGATTCAGTGCGCCCTGACAGTTGGAGGGGGGCCCGGCTGCGCAAGACGGCGCCGGGCCGAAGAGTATGGACGTACCGGCCTACACCTATGTGGTCGTGTGCATGGTCGCGCTCAGCGCAGCGGCGGCGTTCGGCGCCCTGGCCCTGGCGCTCGGCCAGCTTGCGCCGCGCCGCCCCGCCCGTCGATCGCCGCCGCTCCGGCCTGCCCGGCCCATGGCTTTCGATCTCTCTCCCGCCGGTCCTCAGCCCGCCGCGCCGGCGCCCGAGGTCCTGCGGGCGCCCGAGCTGGCTCCGGCGCCGGCCCCGGTGGTCGAGCTAGCCCCGAGACGCCCGCCGAGACGCCGGCTGGACCTGGCGCTGATGTCGGCCCAAGCGCCCGAACGGCTGCGAGTTCCGGTGGACCTGGCGCGCGGCCGGATCCTGGAGCTCAACCTGCCGCTGCTGCTGGCCAACGCCGGCGACGACGAACTCGAGGGCATCAGCGTCCAGCTCACCCTGCCCAACGAGATCACCTATGGCGCCAGCCTGGAGCGGCTGGCCCGCGAAGGCGCGCCCGGCCTGCCCGGCGTCATCATCCGCTACGCCCTGTCCGAGCACGAGACCCGCATCCGCGTCGATATCCCGCGACTCGCTCCCGGCGCGGCCGTCACCCTGCCGACGCCGATCTCGATCAAGCACGCGCCCGATACGGCCTATCAGATCCTTGCGACGGCCCACGTCCCGGGCATGGAGCCGCTGCAGCGGCGATACGAGCTGGAGCTGATGGACCGGGCGATATCGACCGCGCCGCTCAGTTCGGCGGACGCCTGGGTGTGCCGGCCCGACGAGGACTCCCGCCAGCGCGACCCGCACCTTCCGCTGGACCGGATCGCCTCCATGCAGTTCGTGATCTTCGAGCCGGATGCGGATGGGCCGCCTCCCCCAGCCGGTCAGCCCGAACCGGCCTACGCGCCGCAGACGCTCTAACGCTGCAGCGTCAGGGCGTCGCCGCCTTCGGTGGAGCCCTGGAGCAGATCGCGCCTGCCGGTCAATCGCACGATGAGCTTGCCGTCGGACTTGAGCACCTCGGCGCCGCCGTCGCGGTAGGTCCAGGCCCCCGCCTGCGCGAGTTCACCCCGGCATCCGGCGCCACGTGCGACGAAGCCCGCCTGATTGGTGCGCACGCTGAAGGTCAGGTGGCAGACGGCGCCGGTGCGGCTGTTCACCACCCGCCAGTCGCCGGCCGTGTTGCGCGCCGTCAGCAGGTCGCCATTGCCGAACGCCACGGCGCCCAGCAAGGCCGTCGGCGCCGAAAGCACGGCCTCGGGCGCCCCCAGCACCGCGCCCGCGTTGATCCCGCCGCCGCCGGGATGGGCGGCGTCCTGGCACCGGGTCGTCGAGTTGGTGCTCAGCACCACGTCGCCCCGCTTCACCACGGTCGTGACCGTGGTGCAGACCGGCGGCTCCGCCGCGGGCGAGGCAGCCGGCGGCGCGTCGGCGGCGAACGCCGGCGCGACCCCGAGAACCGACAGTGCAAGCAGACCGACCAGACGCATGGGCCCCTCCCGTTCAGGGAAAGGATCGGCTCAGTTGCGGCTGGTGTCCACCAGACGGTTCTTGCCGATCCAGGGCATCATGGCCCGCAGCCGGCCGCCCACATCCTCGATCTGATGCTCGGCGTTGCGCCGGCGGGTGGCCTTGAACGATGGCTGGCCCACGGCGCATTCGGTCATCCAGTCGCGCACGAACCGGCCGGACTGGATGTCCTCCAGCACCCGCTTCATCTCGGCCTTGGTCTCGGGCGTGATGATGCGCGGGCCGGTGACGTACTCGCCGTACTCGGCGGTGTTGGAGATCGAGTAGTTCATGTTGGCGATGCCGCCCTCGTAGATGAGGTCGACGATCAGCTTCACCTCGTGAAGGCACTCGAAATAGGCCATCTCGGGGGCGTAGCCCGCCTCGACCAAAGTCTCGAAGCCGGCGCGGATCAGCTCCACCAGACCGCCGCAAAGCACGCTCTGCTCGCCGAACAGGTCGGTCTCGCACTCCTCGCGGAAGGTGGTCTCGATCACGCCGGCGCGCCCACCGCCGATGGCCGAGGCGTAGGCGAGACCCAGCTCGTGGGCGCCGCCCGAGGCGTTCTGGTGGACGGCGATCAGGCAGGGCACGCCGCCGCCCTTCAGATATTCGCCGCGGACGGTGTGCCCCGGGCCCTTGGGCGCGATCATCAACACGTCGATGGACGCCTTGGGCTCGATCAGGCGGAAATGGATGTTCAGGCCGTGGCCGAACAGGATCGCAGCGCCATCCTTGATGTTGGGCGCGATCTCGTGGTCGTAGATCGACTTCTGCAGTTCGTCCGGCGCCAGGATCATGATGGCGTCGGCCCATTTGGCCGCGTCGGCGACGGTCATCACCTTCAGACCCTCGGCCTCGGCCTTCTTCACCGAGGCGGAATCGGGACGCAGCGCCACCGCGACGTTCTTGATGCCTGAATCGCGAAGGTTCAGGGCGTGCGCATGGCCCTGGGAGCCATAGCCTACAATCGCGATCTTCTTGTCGAGCAGGCGGGCGAGGTCGGCGTCGCGATCGTAGTAGACGCGCATGATCTTTTCTCCGGAAGCGCGGTTACGGGCGGGCCGCGCAAGGGGCGGCCGCAAACGAGGGCGCTTAGGGCCGGATTTTTGCGCGGACGTCAAGGTCAGGCGCGTCAGGCGAAAGTGCAGGCGGTTTCGTCGCCGAATGCGCTTCAGGGTGACGAATCCCGAGCCCAATCAAGGTTGATCGCGCTCGGGGCCAGAAACAGCGAAGGCCCGGAGGGATCGCCCTCCGGGCCCGCGCCGGCTGCTCTGGTCGGATCAGTAGAAGACGCCGTAGATCACCTGGATGATCTGGCCGGTGTAGCGGTCGATCAGAAGGGCGTCCGGGCCGTAGCGCACCCAGGCCGCGCCGGGCGGCGGATAGGGCAGGCCGTAGTCGCTGTAGTCATACAGCCAGTAGTTCTCGCCGAAGAAGATCGACGGCAGGAACTCGCCGAAGGACCAGCGGCGGTAGCTGGAGCCGCGCGGCCAGCGGTACTCGCCAGCGCGGTAGCGCCGCTGAGCCGAGCCGTTCCGCTCGTAGGTCCGCCAGCGGTTGGTGTCGCGTTCACGGCTGCGGTCGCCGCCCTGATAGCGGTCGCTGCCGCCGCCCTGCCAACGGCCGTCGCGCGATTGGTACTGGTTCTGGTATTGGTTCTGCTGCTGTCCGCCGCCCTGGGTCGTCGGCAGGGCGCGGCCCTCGGACTTGCCATGCTCCTGGTAGTGCCGCTGGGCGAAGGCGTCGACGCTCTCGTGATAAGCGGGGTTCTGCTGGTTCTGCTTGTAGGCGCGCTGCAGGTCGGCGTTGTTGCGGTAATAGGCGTTCCAGTCGGGCCGGCCGCTGGACTGCTGGCCACCAGATTGCTGGCCCTGGCCGCCGCTTTGATGGCCTTGGCCTTGGCTTTGCCCTTGGCTCTGGCCTTGGCCTTGCCCTTGGCTCTGGCCTTGGCCGCCCTGGCGACCCTGACCTTGGCCTTGGCCTCCTCGGCCGCTCCACTGGTGGTTCTGATCGCCTTGCTGCTGTGCGAGCGCGGAACCGCTTGTCAAAGCCAGCGCCGCGACCGTGACGAGAAGTTTCTTCATTTCTATCCTCCGGACGGCCGGGATATGGCCGTGGTTAACGGCACATTACAAGCACCTGACATGAACCTGCTTTGAACGGCAGGTTGTCTCTTGTTGCCGATATCATGCCGAAACATTGGCGGGCGGCCTTGAGGGGCATCAAAACCGGGAGCGAACTGCTTGACCCCGACCCCAACCCCCGCGGACGTGGTTACGTTTTGGCGCAACGCCGGTCCGAAGAAATGGTTCGCCAAGGATGACGGCTTCGACCGGGCGATCCGTGAGGGCTTCGAGGCGCTGCACATTCAGGCGTCTCGCGGCGAGCTCCAGGACTGGGCCGAGACGCCCGAGGGCGCCCTGGCCCTCCTGATCCTGCTCGACCAGTTCCCCCGCAATCTCTACCGCGGCTCGGCCCACGCCTTCGCCACCGATCCCCTCGCCCATGGGGTCGCGGGGCGGGCGCTCGACCTGGGCTTCGACCAGCAGGTCCCGCCCGAGTTGCAGCCGTTCTTCTATCTCCCTTTCGAGCATTCCGAGCGGCTCGAGGACCAGGACCGCTCAGTCCAGCTCTGCGAGCGGCGCCGCGACGCCACCCGCGACGCCGACACGCTGAGATGGGCCATCCTCCATCGCGACATCATCGCCCGCTTCGGCCGCTTCCCGCATCGCAACAGATGCCTTGGCCGGGCCACCACGCCCGAAGAGCAGGCCTTCCTGGACGAGGGCGGATTCTCAGGGTGACCCGAACGGCCGCTTGGCCGCGGGCCAGATTCGTCCGACAATCACCGTTCCCATGACCGCCGCTGTCCGCCTGTTCCCCCCAACGCCGCCCGAGCATCCCGAGCGGCAATATCTCGGCCTGTTGGCCGACGTGCTGGAGACCGGCGTCCGGCGCGAGGACCGCACCGGCACCGGCACGCTTGGCGTCTTCGGCCGTCAGATCCGCTTCGACCTCGCCCAAGGGTTCCCGCTGCTCACCACCAAACGGCTGCACCTGAAGTCGATCGTCCTGGAGCTTCTCTGGTTCCTCCGAGGCGACACCAACGTCCGCTGGCTGCAGGAGCGCGGCGTGACCATCTGGGACGAGTGGGCCGACGAGGCCGGCGAGCTCGGGCCCGTCTACGGCAAGCAGTGGCGCTCGTGGGCGGCGCCCGACGGGCGGTCGATCGACCAGATCGCCAGAGTGGTGGACCAGATTCGCTCCAAGCCCGAGAGCCGGCGCCACATCGTCACCGCCTGGAACCCGGCCGACGTGGACGATATGGCCCTGCCGCCCTGCCACTGCCTGTTCCAGTTCTTCGTGGCTGAGGGCCGGCTCTCCTGCCAGCTCTACCAGCGCTCGGCGGACCTGTTCCTGGGCGTGCCATTCAATATCGCCAGCTACGCCCTGCTCACCCTGATGGTCGCCCAGGTCACGGGCCTGAAGCCCGGCGAGTTCGTGCACAGCTTCGGCGACCTGCACCTCTATCTGAACCATCTGGACCAGGCGAAGGAGCAGCTGGGGCGCGAGCCCCTGCCCTTCCCCACCATGCGCCTGGCGCCGAAGACCGACCTGTTCGCTTTCGAGTACGACGACTTCCGCCTCGAAGGCTATCAGTCCCATCCCGCCATCAAGGCCCCGATAGCCGTTTGATCCGCATCACCCTCGGACCCATCGCCCGCGCCCGCAACGGGGTGTTCGGCAAGGACGGCGGCCTGCCCTGGCGGCTCAAATCCGACCTGCAGCTGTTCAAGGCCCTGACCCTGGGCAAGCCGATCATCATGGGCCGCAAGACCTGGGACTCCCTGCCGCTCAAGCCCCTGCCCGGCCGGACCAACATCGTGCTGTCGCGGGACGGCAGCTTCGAACCCAAGAAGGCGCTGGTCTGCGAGACCCTCAACGAAGCGCTTCAGATCGCCCGCGAACAGGCCGAGGAGGACGGGGCCGACGAGGTCTGCGTCATCGGCGGCGCATCGATCGTGCAGACGGCCTTCCCCAAGGCCCGTCGCCTCTACCTGACCGAGGTCGAGGGCGATCCCGAGGGCGACGTGATCCTGCCGGACTTCGATCTTTCAGGCTGGACCGAGGTGCGCAGCGAGCACCACCCCGCCGGCGAAGGCGACGAGTATCCGTTCACCTTCCGGATGCTGGAGCGCTGACTCACTCCACGCTGTCGACGAACTCGAAGTCGGGGCGGCCGGGCTGCAGCAGCGGCGCGAGCGTCGGCCAGAGCTCGGTGAAGTGCTTGGTCTTGGGGTGGTCGTCCACCGCCGCCTGATCGCGGTAGAGCTCCATCACCACATAGGTATTGGGATCCGAGCGGCTCTTGCACAGCTTGTAGAGGACGTTGCCCGGCTCGACGTCCGAGTTGACGATGTCCGACAGAGGCTTGAACGCCTTCTCGAACTCCGGGCCCTTGCCCTCCAGAACCTTCAGCTTGGCGATCAGTCCGATCATCATTGCCTCCCAGACGCGAAACGGCCCGTGCCGCGAGCCTTGGGCTCGCGGCACAAGCATTTTCTTTTTCGCGCATCGGACCACGACAGGGGCCGTTGGCCCCGTCGCCACAATGCGCGAGCGCATCTAGTGCGACGGGGCCGCCCGAGGCAACGCTGTCGGGCTGCTGGCGATCAGCCCTTCAGCGTTGCGCAGGCGCCGCTGAACTCGGCTTCGAGCTGCGACTTCAGGTAGGGATTGGCGCGGTCGGCCTGGCTCCTGGCGTCGCGCATGGCGTCCTCGGCCTTCTCGACGATGAATTCCTCGCGGCCGCGGCGCTCGGCGTTGAACCAGGCCGCCATCGACTTGGCGTCGGGGGCGGCGATGGTCTTGGAGCTGGCCAGGCCGACGCAGCGTCCCGCCTCGATATAGGCGACGTCGCTGAGGTGCTGGGGCTGAGCCGAAGCCGCCGTGGCGCCGAGGGCCGAAGCCAGGGCCGCGAATGCAATCAGGGTGCGCATGAGTAGTTCCTCCACCGAAAGAATGTGTCCGAACGATGGAGCGGCCCCAAGTCAAAGGCAAATTAACTCGTAGTCATTGTTCTTGATTACGCGAATTTAATACAACAACCATGAATCCGATTACATTAACGTCATGTAATGGACGCTCAGCAAAGTTTGCGGGACGGTGAGCTTGCCGCGATCCCGCCGCCGCGCTAGAGCCGCGCCCTTTCCAGCAGTCGGCGGTCCCCGTGGAGCCAGTCCTCATTTCGGCCGTGGTCGTCGCGCTCGCGGAGATCGGCGACAAGACTCAGCTCCTGGCCATCATCCTGGCCACGCGCTTCCGCCGGCCCCTGCCGATCATCGCCGGAATCCTGGTCGCCACCATCGCCAACCACCTGGCCGCCGCCACGGCCGGCTACTTCATCTCGGGCCTCCTGAAAGGGCCCTGGTTCCGCACCTTCGTCGGCGTCTCGTTCCTGGCCATGGCGGCCTGGACCCTCGTCCCGGACAAACAGGATGACGCCCCCAAGTCCGACAGCCGTTGGGGCGCCTTCCTGACCACCGCCATCGCCTTCTTCCTGGTGGAGATCGGCGACAAGACCCAGATCGCCACCGTCGCCCTGGCGGCGCGCTTCCACTCGATCCTCCAGGTCGCAATGGGCACCACCATCGGCATGATGGTCGCCGACATCCCGGCGGTGTTCCTGGGCGAGGCGGCCACCAAGGTCGTGCCCGTGCGCTACGTCCGCTGGGGCGCCGCGGCGATCTTCGCCCTTCTGGGCCTCTGGGTGCTGGCGGAGACGTTCGGCTGGGTCGGCTGATGGCCGAGACCTTCAATTCCAGGACCCTCCCCACCCCCAAGGCCGAGCGCTACGCCGAGGTCGCTCAGGAGATCGCCGCCGTCCTCGACGGCGAGATCAACCCTATCGCGCGGATGGCGACGGTGTCGGCCATGCTGGCCCAGAGCTTCGAGCACTTCTTCTGGACCGGCTTCTACCTGGTCGATCCCGAGAAGCGGGACGAGCTGGTGGTCGGGCCCTACCAGGGCACGCTCGGTTGCCTGCGCATCGCCATCGGCCAGGGCGTCTGCGGGACGGCGGCGAGAGAGCGCAGGACCATCGTCGTGCCGGACGTCGAGGCATTCCCGGGCCACATCGCGTGCGACTCCCGTTCCCGGAGCGAAATCGTGGTTCCGGTGATCGGCCGAGGCGGGCGCCTGCTCGGCGTGCTGGACGTGGACGCCACCGAGCTCGCGGCCTTCGACCAGGCCGACGCCGAGTGGCTGGAACGGATCCTGGTCCAGGCGTTCGGCGACAACGCTTCCCTAACCTGAAACTGGCAGATTCCGCCCGCATCACCGGCGGAGCTGAAATGATCCAGGCCGAGGTCCTTCACCCCCGGGCCCTGACCCAATGCGACGTGGACGCCTGGCGCGCCTTCTGCGCGGCCGATCCCGCCTTCGCCAATCCCCTGCTCGGCCCCGACTTCGCGCGCCTGGTGGGCGGAGCGCGGCCGGACGCCCGTGTCGCTGTGCTGCGCCGCGGCGGCGAGGCCGTCGGCTTCCTGCCCTTCCATGGCGGCAGGGCCAGTGTCGCCCAGCCGATCGGCTGCGCCTTCTCAGATTACCACGCGCTGGTGCGAGCTCCGGGCGAGCCTCTGGACGGCGGCGAAGCGCTGGCGGCCGCCGGCGTGTCCGGCCTCCGGCTGAACGGCCTGATCGATCCTTACGGCGCCTTCCCCCAGACGAGCCAGGCCGAGACTGAAGGTTTCGTCATCGCCCCGGAACGCGGCGCCGAGGCCTATTTCGCCGCCCTGCAGGCGGAGAACCCCAAGCGCTTCAAGAACTGGCGGCGGCTGCAGAACAAGCTCGAACGCGAGTGGGGCGAGGTGGTCCTGGGCTCGGAAGCCGGATCGGCCGAGACGCTGGACCAGCTGATCCAATGGAAGCGCGAGCAGTTGCGGCGCACGGGCGCCCATGACGTCTTCCGCCCCGCATGGGCGCGCCGCCTGTTCCACGACATCCTGCGGACCCAGGGCCAGGCGCGCGGCGTCCTCATCACCCTGCGGGCTGGCGGCCGGCTCGCGGCCGGGCATTTCGCCCTGGCTGTGGGCCCTCATGCTCATGCCTGGCTGTCGGTGATCGACCCGGACTGCGCCGGCTGCGGACCGGGCCAGGTGCTGACCCTTCGGCTGGCCGAGATCATGCCGGAGCTGGGCCTCCAGACCTACGATCTCAGTCCGGGGTACGCCCATTACAAGGCCCCGTTCGCGACCCGGACAGTCGGCGTGCGGGAAGGCGTTGCGGTCGCGGCCGGCCGCGCCGGCGCAGCGGCGCGCTCGGTGAACGCCGCCTGGGCGCTCGCGGGCCGGAGCCAGGCGGTTGGGCGGCTCAGGCGCCGGCTCGACCAGATCAACGCCGTCGAGGTCTCCGCCGCAGGCCGGGTGCGCGGCGTCGTGGAGGCGATCGCCGGCTACGGCCGCCGGTCGGCCAATCGCGAACCTCGCGCCGAGGCCGCTCGGGATCAGGTCTGATGGCCCTTTCGCCCGACGTCTCGGTCATCATTCCGACGCGAGGCCGGCCGGCCTCGCTGGCCCGCGCCATGCGCTCGGTGTTCGCCCAGACGGGGGTCGAGCCGCGCTCGATCGAGCTGGTGATCGTCGACAACGACGCCGCGGCCGGCGCCAGGCCGACGGTGGAGCAGCTGAAGTCCGAAGCGCCATTCGAGCTCGTCTATGTCTGCGAGCCTTCGCCCGGCGTCGCCAGCGCGCGCAACCGCGCCCTCGCCGCCTCGCGCGGGCCGCTGATCGCCTTCCTGGACGACGACGAAGAGGCCTCCCCAGGCTGGCTGACCGCCCTGCTGTCGGTCCGCGAGCGCTTCAAGGCCGATGTGGTGTTCGGCGCGGTCAGGGGCTTTGCGCCTGATCAGGTCCGCCATCACCGCCCCTATCTCGAGCGCTTCTTCTCACGTGAAGGTCCGGCCGAGGCCCAGCTGATCGAACACCCTTACGGCTGCGGCGACAGCCTGATCGTGCGCGCCGCCCTGCCGCCACGCGAGGCGCCTTTCTCGCTGGCCCAGAACCTGATCGGCGGCGAAGACGACATGCTGTTCCAGGAGATGAAGGCCTCGGGCGCGCGCTTCGCCTGGGCGCCGGAGGCCTGGGTGTTCGAACACCCCGATCCCAAGCGGCTGACCCTGGGCTATGC
>Ga0265338_10010828_pt1 | contig 10623 bp, 8 predicted proteins | sample 42126metaG_FD_193579 | JGI IMG/M metagenome (GOLD analysis project Ga0265338, IMG submission 193579) | Rhizosphere microbial communities from Carex aquatilis grown in University of Washington, Seatle, WA, United States - 4-21-26 metaG | ecosystem: Host-associated > Plants > Roots > Rhizosphere >... | reverse complement strand
CTGGATCGAGCGCGGTATCCCGACTCCCACGGCCCGCCCGCCGCGGCTCTCCGAACGCGGGCTGGGCGGCCAGCCGACGCTGGTGCAGAACGTCGAGACCCTGGCCCACCTCGCCCTGATCGCCCGGTACGGCGCGTCGTGGTTCCGCGCGGTCGGCACGGCCCAGGAACCAGGGTCGATGCTGGTCACCATCCTCGGGGCGGTGCACGAGCCCTGCGTGCACGAGGTCGCGATCGGCACGCCGGTCGCCGAGCTGCTCGGCCTGGCCGGCGGCGCCTCCGCGCCGCTGCAGGCGCTGCTGCTCGGCGGTTACTTCGGCACCTGGGTCAGCGCGGCCGCGGCCGCCGTCCGGCCCTTCTCGGCCGCAGGCCTGGCCCCGCTCGGCGCGAACGTCGGGGCCGGCCTGATCGCGGCCCTGCCCCAGGACGCCTGCGGCCTCGCCGAAACCGCCCGGGTGGTGCGGTACCTCGCGGACGAGTCGGCGGGCCAGTGCGGCCCGTGCGTCTTCGGCCTGGACGCGATCGCCGGCGAATTCCTGCGGCTCGCCGACGGCGGCACGTCCGATCTGGTCACGCTGCGGCGCTGGCTCGGCCAGGTCGACGGCCGGGGTGCCTGCAGCCACCCCGACGGCACCGTGCGGCTGATCCGCAGCGCCATCGCCGCCTTCGGGCCCGAACTGGAACAGCACGCACAAGGCTGGTGCTGCGGCACCGCACCGGCCCGCGTGCTGCCGGTGCCGCCACGGAGACCGCGATGAGGACCGGCGCAACGCTCCGGGTCGACCCCATCGCCTGCGACGGCCGGGGATTGTGCGCTGAGGTCCTGCCCGAGCTGATCACCCTCGACGACTGGGGTTTCCCGATCATCCGCGACGGTGCGGTGCCTGGCCGACTGCGGGCCGAAGCCCGTGAGACGGTCCGGATCTGCCCCAAGCTCGCCCTGCGGCTCGACCGCCCGCAGTAGGCGTTCCCGGTGGTGCGCTTGAAGGCCCGGATCAGCCTACGTGCGCGCCGGGTCACAAAATGAAGGGGCACATGTCCCTCAGGTCAGGACCTTCATCCCTATCCTGCGCAGCCGCGGTCGGCGGAACGTAAAACAGGTCCCCCAGCAGCGGAGGCGGGAGACGAACAGGCCCGGATGGGCCGGTGTGAAACCGCTGCCCCGTGCTGCCCGGCGCGCATTCGATGATCGCACGGAGGCCAGGGAGGCCCGGCTGTGGATCTGCACTACAGCATCGGTGAAGCGCTGGGGACTGACTACTTCGGGCTGCGTGAGCCGTTCACCGCGCAGCAGGAAGGCTACCTGGTCAGGACCCGTGAGTTCGTCGACGCCGAGGTCCTCCCGGTGATCAACGGTTACTGGGGGCGGGCGGAATTCCCATGGGCACTCATCGAGAAAATGTCCCCCCTCGGCATCATCGGCGATGGAATCGAAGGCTATGGCTGCCCGCCCATGGATCCGCTGTCAGCTGGTCTGATCAATATGGAGATCAACCGGGGCGACGGCAGCCTGGGCACTTTCATGGCCGTGCAGGCTGGGCTGGCGATGAAGGCGATCGCGAAGTGCGGGTCGGAGGAGCAGAAGCAACGCTGGCTGGGACCGATGGCCCGGCTGGAGAAGATCGGCGCGTTCGCGCTGACCGAACCGGAGCACGGGTCCGACTCGGTCTCGCTGGGGACCACTGCCCGGCAGGCGGAGATCGAGCTCGACGGCGTGCGCGTCCCCGCTGAGAACCGGCTGCCAGGCGCGAATTCGTTCAAGGACTGCGCCGCGGTCCTGACCGGGACCCGCAGCGCCTGCGCGTGGATGGCCCTCGGGCACGCGGTCGCGGGTTTCGACGCCGCGCTGACCTACGCCAAGCGCCGCACGCAATTCGGCAAGTCGCTGGCCAGCTTCCAGATCATCCAGCAGCGGCTCGTGCGCATGCTCGCCGACGTCACCGCGATGCAGCTGTACTGCGTGCAGATCGCCAAGCTGGACGCCGCCGGCAAGCTCGCCCCGACGCTGGCCGGGCTGGCGAAGCTGCACAACACGAGCAAGGCCCGGGTGGTCCTGGCCGATGCCCGCGACATGCTCGGCGGCAACGGGATCCTGCTCGACTTCCACGTCATCCGGCACATGGTCGACATCGAGTCCATCCACACATTCGAGGGCACCGAAACGATCCAGACTCTCATCGTCGGCCGGGACATCACGGGTGTCAGCGCGTTCAGCTGACCGCCCCGGGCACGGCGGCCGCTCGGATTCGCTCCAGGAGGACATCATGTGCATCCCCGCGGAACCTTCGCCCGGCGGGCCAGTGAGGGACAAGGTCGTCACCGCCGCCGAGGCGGTGCGGCTTATCCGTGACGGCGACTCGGTCGTGGTCGAGGGGTTTGTGGGGCAGTGCTTCGCCGAGGAGCTGACGCTGGCGTTGGAGGAGCGTTTCCTGCTGACCGGCACCCCGCGTGACCTCGGGCTGGTGTTTACCGTCGCCCCGGGCAACCGGCAGGGCCGCGGGCTGGACCGGCTATGCCACGAGGGCCTGCTCAAGCGAGCTGTGGGGGGCTATTGGGGCTTGTCGCCCGAGCTGGGGAAGATGGCCGTGGGCAACAAGATCGAGGCGCACAATCTGCCGCAGGGGGTTATGTCCCAACTGTTCCGGGACACTGCGGCCGGCAAGCCCGGCCTGCTGACCCGGGTGGGACTGGGTACCTTCGTCGACCCGCGGCAGGGCGGCGGGAAGATCAACGAACGGACAACCGAGGACCGCGTCGAGCTGATCATCCTCGACGGCGCAGAGTACCTGTTCTACAAGGCGTTGCCGCTCGATGTGGCGTTCCTGCGCGGCACTACAGCGGATCCCGGAGGAAACATCACCATGGAGCGCGAGGCGCTGACCTTGGAGGCGCTCGCCGTGGCCACCGCGGCGCACAATGCTGGTGGCCTGGTGATCGTGCAGGTGGAAAGGGTTGCCGAGAGCGGGAGCCTGAGCCCGCGTGAGGTGAAGATCCCGGGAATTCTGGTCGACTGCGTCGTCGTGTCGGAGCCCGAGCACCACTGGCAGACCTTCGGCTCGCCGTACTCAGCGTCGCTGAGCGGAGAGCTGCGGCGGGTCCGCAACGCGGTCCCGCCGCTGGAACTGACCGGGCGGAAGGTCATCGCCCGCCGGGCGGCAATGGAACTTCGGCCCGACAGCGTGGTGAATCTCGGCATCGGCATACCGGAAGGCGTCGCCAATGTGGCGGCCGAGGAGCACATTCTGGACTACCTCACGCTGACCGCCGAACCCGGCGCGATAGGCGGCATGCCGGCCGGCGGGCTGGATTTCGGCGCGGCGGTGAATGCGCAGGCCATCCTGGACCAGCCGTCCCAGTTCGACTTCTATGACGGGGGCGGTCTCGATACCGCGTTCCTGGGCATGGCTCAGGCGGACCGTCTGGGCAATGTCAATGTCAGCCGGTTCGGTCCGAAGCTGGCGGGCTCGGGAGGGTTCATCAACATCAGCCAGAACGCCAAACGGCTGGTATTCACCGGGACCTTCGCCGTGCCGAACCGCTGCCGCGTGCAAGACGGCCGGCTGATCATCGGCGAGGGTGCCGTCACGCCCAAGTTCCTCGCCGATGTCGAGCAGCGCACCTTCAGCGGCGAGTACGCGGCCGCGGCCGGCCAGCCCGTTCTGTACGTGACCGAGCGGTGCGTTTTCCAGCTCACCCCACACGGCCTCGAGCTCATCGAGATCGCCCCGTGGGTGGATCTCGAGAAGGACGTCCTGGCCCATATCGGGTTCGAACCCATCATCCGCGGTGAGCCGAAGCTGATGGATGCGCGGATCTTCGCCGCCGGGCCCATGGGCCTGAAGAACGACCTGCTGGCCGTGCCGCTCGAAGCGCGGTTCGCCTACGACGCCGAACGGAACATGTTCTTCCTCAACATGGAGGGCATGTCGCTCGTCAGCGAGGACGAGGTCGAGGCGCTCGGGACCGAAGTCGACAAACGTCTGGCCGCGATCGGCAGGAAGGTTCAGATGGTCATCAACTATGACAATTTCTACCTGGCGCCGGGCCTGGCCGACAACTACAGGTCTTTGGTCCGCAGGCTGGCCGAGCGCTACTACTCCAGCGCGACAAGGTACACGACCAGTTCCTTCATGCGGCTCAAGCTCACCGAGCAGCTGTCCGACCGGGGACTGGCCCCGCACATCTATGAAAGCCGCCAAGAAGCCATCAGCTGGGTCGGGAAACAACTACGCAAGACAAGTGGGTGATCCCGCTCCAGGTCATGGATATCGAGCCCAGGCGCCGCGCCCCGGTTACCGGGCGTGCAGCGGCCTGTGCCAGGCCCGCCTGATCGCGACGGCACCGGCCAGCGTGAGCAGGCCGCCTCCGGCCACCGTTACCAGCCATGGCATCGCCGGCGGGGCCGGGCGCGGGGCGGTGCCGCCCAATCCGGTCTCTACGCCGCCCATCGGCATGTTCGTCTCCCCGGCCGCGTCGAGAAGGTCATCTATTTTCAGGTGGCCCGGGGCATCCACCACGACGATCGTATGGATGCAGTTGGGGGTCAGCTTGATCGTCTGGGCGGCGTGCTGGCTCTCGCCCACGGCGTGGAAGACCCAGGTTCCCGGATTCGCTACCCGGTACGTGGTCAGGCTGCCGAAGGTCAGCTTGCTGGCCAGCATTTCCTTCCCTGCGGTCACCGTCACCTGGTGCTGCGCCATCGAGGCCTGGATCACCCGGATAAGTATCTTGCCCTTGGGGGTCTCGAGCTGGTCCTTGAGGATCCGCAGCCGCAGGCCCGACGCCGGCCCCATCCCGGCGACCGTGTAGGCGCCGCCGGGCTTCACGCTGAGCGTGGTGGACAGAACCGGTTGCGAACTGGCGGCCGAGCCCGCCCCGCGCATCGCGGCGGTGTACTCGCCCGCGGCCACCCGCAGGTACGCGGACACGGTGCCGTACGCGACATGGTGCAGCGTCATCTGTGCGCGCGGGTCGCCGAACGAATACAGGTAAACGTCGACCGCGGGGGTATTGGGGGACAGGTGCGCGAGCCGTATCCAGCCGTTCCCGTCCGGCATCGAGTCGGTCACCGCCGCTGACGCCGCCGGAGCCGTCAGTCCGACCAGCCCGAAGGCCAGCATCAGCCCAGCCAGCAGCCGATTCAGGCGTGGGATTCTGACCAGACGGGCCATGACAGCCTCTTTTCCAGGTATCCGTTCTTGGCGGCCGGATCTGGAAGGTGCGGCACTGCAGCACGTTTTCCACTGCCCACATGGATGTCGCCCGCGGTTCCGCACATGCCCCCACACCCCCGAAGTCATGAGCAGAGCAGGGAATCGCGCCAGATTCAGCCACATTCAGAAGTTGTGGTCAAAACGCTATGGCGTGCTCCCGGCCAGGTGGCGCCATAACCGGGCGGCCGCGGCCGGGCGGGGAGAGTACCTGGGGACGGTTGTACTCAGGGGCGGTTGAGTACTTCTGCTCTGTTGGGCGGCGGGGGCCGGGAGCGAGGCTGGGCCGCATGACAACACTGCGGCTGGATACGCCGGAAGGTAAGAACCGCCCACCAGCGGCGCGGGGGGTGACGCCAGCCGCAGGGGCGCTGGCGCTCGCCACGCCGGTCGCGACCTGGTGGCTGGTCGGGGACCAGTCCACGGTACCGGCCAGGGCCGGCCTCGACTTCGCGGTCCGGCCCTGGGACATCAGCCCGGGAACCGGGCAGGCCGCCGGGATCGCGGCGCTGGCCGCAGCCGCGGCCGCGGCCCTGGTGATCGGCCGGGCCGCCCGCCGGCACCAGTTCGACGGCCGGTGGTGGTCGGTGCTGGTCCCCCTGCTCGCGGCCGGGACGATCGCCGGGGCCGCATGGCGGGTGGTCACGGCCGGGGTGATCGGGGCGAACATCGGGGCTGGGCTGGCCATCACGTTCGGCGGCCCGCTCGTCGTCGGGCTGCTCGCCTTCGCCGCCGCCCGCGGGTCCTACCTGCTGTCCCGTGCCCACCGCAGCAGGACCCGGGCCGCCAGCGCGAGACTCCGCTGACACCCAGCTCCCCCCACCGGCAGGCCCGCTGGCTCCGGCTCCGCCGAGATCACGCCCGGGAGCGGCGGCGGGGTGATCATCGCTCATCCGGGACGTCTCGCTGGATGGTCGCGCACCAGGCGGCGATCTCGGCCCGCCGGGTCACCGCCAGCTTGGCCAGGATGTGCGAGACATGCGCCGAGATCGTCTTGGGTGCGAGCACCAGGTGCTGCGCGATCTGCGGGTTGGTCAGGCCGGCCGCGACCAGCTGGGCGACCTCGAATTCGCGTGCGCTCAGCGGATCCCACGGGTCCAGCGGCCCGCCGCGGTCCAGCGACCCGGTGACCCGGTCGGCGGCATCGGCCAGGGCGGCGGCGCCGGCGATGGCCGCGGCGGCCTGGACCTCCCCGGCCTGCCGGGCCGCCTCGCCGCGGCGCCGGGCCCGGGCGGCGGCCGCCGCCAGATCCAGCCCGGCCCACATGCCCTCCCAGAACCGGCGCCGGGTCCGCCACGCCCGGCTCGCCGATTCCAGCGCCCGGTGTGCCGCGGGCAGATCGCCGCGGGCCAGCAGGATGAGTCCCCGTCCGTGCTCGATCGCGGGCAGCGTGCCGGGGATGGCGCGGGCCGTGAGCACCGCGCCGACCTGGTCCGACCAGGCCCCGGCGGCATCGACGTCGCCCCGCGCCAGGTGCGCCCGCACGCCGGTGAGCAGGTACGGGAACAGGTAGGCGGCGTCCGTGACGTCGGCCGAGGCAGCGTAGCCCCGCTCGCAGAGCGCGAGCGTGGTGTCGTAGTCGCCCTGGCACCGCGCGACTTCGGCCAGCCCCCACAGCGGCGGCGACAGCCGCTGCAGCTCGGCCATCTGCTCACCCTGCGCGAACGCCTCCCCCAGCAGTTTCCTGGCCGCGTCCCAGTCGCCGTGTCCCATCGCCAGGTAACCGAGGACGTACTGCGCGGTGATCCGGGTGGTGATGCCGCCGCGCCCGTCGGCCAGCGCATGCTGCGCGGTCTGGGTGGCCGCCGCCCACTGGCCGGTGGCCCACTGGACGTGCGCGAGGTGCGCCGCCATGTAGTGCCGGTGATTCCACAGCTCGACCCGGTCCGCGTACCGGACGCCGTCGCCGAGCCACTGCTCCGCCCGGTCGTACTCCACCAGCACTGACGCGGACGATCCGATCATCCGGTACCCGCGCGCCGCCTCCGCCTCCTGCTGGGCGTCGCTGGCCTGGGCGATCGCGCTTTCGAGCAGCTGCCAGCCTTCATCCATCCGGCCGGCGAAGACCAGCACCGATCCGAGCGTGGCGTAAATATTGAGAGTGGCCTCGCCGTCGCCGATGCGCCGGCTTTCCGCGCGGCTGCGCTCGCCATGCGTGATGGCCTCGTCGAGGCGGCGGTCCAGCATGTACGCGGCCGCCATCGCGGAGCGCAGCCTGGCCCGCTCGCGATCCGCGCCGGCCACCCCGTCCAGGCGGTCCAGCGCCGCCTGCAGGGTGCCCACCCGGGCATCGAGGCCCGCACCGAGCAGGTGCGCGACCGCGACCATCCGCGGCACCAGCGCCGCCGCGCCGCGCTGGTCACCGGCGCGGGTGGTCAGGTCATGGGCGGCCTGGTACGCCTGCGCAGCGGCCGCGTTGTCGTCGGTGGCCGTGGCCTCGTCACCGAGCGCGGCGAACAGGGCCGCCCGGTCCAGCGCCGGAAGCTGGGCCGGCAGGGTGCGCGCGGCCCGCCGGTACAGGTCGAGCGCCTCGCTGTGCGCCGATACTGACGCGGCGTCGCGGGCGGCGGCCAGCGCGCGGGGGTAGCCGAGATCGGGCCGCTGCGCCTGCTCGAAGTGGGCCGAGATGAACGAGTCGCGGTAACCGCGGGCCACGGCCGCTCGCGCCACGCTCTCATGCAGGCGGCGCCGGGCGGGCAGGTCCGTGTCCGCGTACAGCGTGTCGCGGATCAACGCGTGCCGGAAGTCGAAGGTGACCGCGTCGGCCCCGGGCAGGACAAGGTATGCCTCCTGCAGCTCACGCAGGGCGGCGGCGACCTCGTCCGGGCTGGCCGGGGTGACCGCCGTCAGCAGGTCGAAGTCGAAGGAGCGCCCGATGACGGCGGCCGCTGATGCCACCTCGCGGGTGCGCGGGGCCAGCTGGCGCGCGCGGCTCAGCACGGCGTCACCCAGCGTGTCCGGCACCGCGGCGGCCTGCACCACCGCGCCGGACTGCGACGTCAGGGCATCCTCGTCGATGGCGGCCAGCAGCTCCTCGACGTGCAGCGGGATGCCATCGCTGCGCTGGTGGATCGCCGCTACCACCTGAGCCGGGGCCGGCCGGCCGAGCACCGCGCCGGTCATGGTCGCGGTCTGGCCCACCGCCAGGCGGGTCAGCCGGATCTCCTCGGCAAGTCGCTGGCCCAGCAGGCGGACCCGCAGGTCACGCATGGGCAGCTGCGGGTAAAGCTCGTCGCTGCGGTACGCCCCCGCGATCAGCATCGGCCTGGTCGCGAGCCGGCTGGCCAGGTGGCCGAGCACGTCGAGGCTCAGCTGGTCGGCCCAGTGCAGGTCCTCAAGGATCATCAGCACCGGGATGCCGGGGTCCGTGCTCACCAGCAGGTCGGCCAGGTCCTGCACGAGCAGGCGGCGGCGGCGGTGCGCGTCCCCGGCAGCGGCCGCACCGGCACCGGCGGACATCTCGCGGACCCGGGCCGACAGGCGCTGACCGAGGTCGCTCAGCGCCGGCTCGGCCGCGGACATCAGATCGCTGGCCAGGTCCAGCAGCAGGCCGGCGAACGACTGCACGTCACCGGGGAACGCCGCCGCGCGGACCACGGCGACGTGGCTGGCCTGCGCGTGCCCCGCCATCGCGCCGAGCAGGCGGGTCTTGCCGATACCGGCCTCGCCCGCGACGAACAGCAACTGGCCCGCCCCGGCGGCCGCCTCGGCCAGCCGGCGCTCGGCCAGCGCGAGGAAGTCGCGGCGGCCGACCAGGACCGGTGACTGGACCACGCCACGACCCGGCACCGCGCGCACCTCCTCGAAAAGTAGGGAACCGAGACCCGCAAAATAGGTCATCCGCCCGATGAATCGCACGCCCGCCGCCATCGAGACTGGAGGCATCCCACCAGCAACTGCAAGGAGTCTGACATGGCGAAGTTCATGGACGTGCACAGCGGATTCGTCGGCGTGACCGAGGATCAGCTGCGCGAGGCGCACGAGCGCGACCTGGCGATCGAGGGAACTGAAGGGGTGCACTTCGAGCGGGCGTGGCTCGATCCTGAGTCAGGCAAGGTGTTCTGCCTGTCGTCCGGGCCGTCGAAGGAGGCGGTCCTGCGGGTGCACGACAAGGCCGGGCACCCCACGGAGGAGATCTACGAGCTGCCGGTCGAGGTCGAGTAGCCGCCGGCTCAGCCAAAGGGGGCTGAACTCGAGTCGGCGGGGGCCGGCTCGAGGGCCACCCGCATGCTTACTCACTTCCGCCGCGGCTGAAATCCTCGGCGGCAGCACGGAAACACTGTGCCAGCCCGGTAACCGAGCTCACTCATGTTTCCGGGGAACCCGCACCGGGGCCGGAGTCCAGGCCGTGCTCGAAGGCATACCTGACCAGTTCGACCCGGTTGTGCAGGTGCAGTTTGGTCAGCGTGTTCTGCACGTGGTTCTGCACGGTGCGGTGGGACAGGACGAGCCGGTCGGCGATCTGCTTGTACGAAAGGCCGGTGGCGACCATTCGCAGGATCTCGGTTTCGCGCTCGGTCAGCGGTGGCGCGCCCGGCCCGGCGGGCTGCCGGTCGGCGGCCAGCCGCCGGAACTCACCCAGCACCAGCCCGGCGAGACCAGGCGTGAAGACTGCCTCACCCGCGGCCGTGCGCTGCACCGCATCGATGAACTCCGCCCGGCCCACGGATTTGACCATGTACCCCGCCGCGCCCGCCTTGACGGCGTCGAGCACGTCCTGCTGCTCGCCGCTGACGGACAGGATGAGCACCTGGGTATGCGGGCTGGCCGCCTGCAGGCCCAAGACCACCTCGACACCCGAGATGTCGGGCAACTGGAGGTCGAGCACCACCACGTCGGGCGACGCCGCCCCCGCCACGCGAAGCGCCTGCGTCCCCTCGCCGAGGGCCGCTACCACGTCGAACCCCGCTTCGGTGAGGTCGCGTGCCACCGCTTCCCGCCACATCGGATGATCATCAACAACCATCACCCGGACGCGCCGCTCGTCCACACCGTGACCTTAGGTCATCTGACCCGCGCGCGGTACACGCAGCTGAACCTCGGTCCCGGCGCCCGGAGCCGAGGTGATGGCCGCCGAGCCGCCGAGGTCGCGGACCCGGCCGCAGATCGCCTGGCTGACGCCGAGCCGCCCATCCGCCGCCGCCTCGGCCAGCCGGCCGACCGCCATGCCCGGCCCGTCATCCCGGATGGTGACAGTGACCTGTCCGCCCTCGTCTTCGACGAGCACCCAGGCCTTCGTTCCCTGGCGGCAGTGCCGCTGCACGTTGTCGAGCGCAGCGCGGACCGCGGCGGCCAGTTCCTCCGCCACCTCCGCGGTGAGCAGGATGGGCTCCGCGGGGGTCGCCACCGAGACCACGGCTGATGCCTCCGGGGTGAGCAGCGCCCGGAGGTCGACTTCACCGGAGGGCAGTGCT
>Ga0265338_10010825_pt1 | contig 10627 bp, 6 predicted proteins | sample 42126metaG_FD_193579 | JGI IMG/M metagenome (GOLD analysis project Ga0265338, IMG submission 193579) | Rhizosphere microbial communities from Carex aquatilis grown in University of Washington, Seatle, WA, United States - 4-21-26 metaG | ecosystem: Host-associated > Plants > Roots > Rhizosphere >... | reverse complement strand
GAGTGGTTCGACGTTTGCCGGCTGGTCGGGTGGTGGGTGTTCGGGTACGGGCCAGTGTCAGGTGACGATGAACGCGGCGACCGGGGTGACGGCGACGTTTAACAAGAACTCCTCCCCCAAGGCCTGCGTGGTGCCCAAGGTCACCGGCAAGAGCCTGACCGCCGCGAAGCGAGCGATCACGGCTCACGACTGCCGGGTCGGCACGATCAAGCACGCCTTCTCGACGAAGGTGAAGAAGGGGCGCGTGATCTCTGAGAAGCCGAAGGCCGGCACGCGACTCAAGCACGGCGCCAAGGTCAACCTCGTCGTCAGCAAGGGCAAGCACTAACCCCTAGCAGGCGGGAACGAAGGCGAGTTCTCTCCCTTGGCGACGGGCTTCCTTCACTGATGAGTACGCGGTGGGCGCACCGAGAAGCTCCTCAGTGGCCGCGTGAATCTCGCTCACCCGCATCGGCTTATCCGCCAGTCGACCGCGGTCAAGACCGCCCCCTGACGGCGTGGAAGGCGTCGTGCGGGCCGATCAGGCGGCTGTTCACGCGCAAGAAGCTTGGTCCTGGCCGCAACCAACCTTTCCATATGCAGGTGTCTATTGCTTTGAAGGGGGTTCCAGAGTGCCCCGTTTAGTTCCATCGCCCTGTTGCGCTTCGCACGTCACTCGCCGTCGCATAGGCGGACGACGTCGTCGAGATGCGTAAGGCCCTGTCCCATTTTGTCGGTCCGTGGATAGACCACGCCACAGGGCCGAAGACGATCTCAGGGTTCCCATACTGGCACAGCGAATCGGGCCAGCAGGCGCTTTGGAAGATCCGGTTACATGCTCCTGAGCCATTCCGACCGACACAGCGCCGATCCGATCTCGGCGTCACGCCCCGGTAGTGACCCGTCAATGATCGACTCCCTGATGTAGCTCCTCAACCGCTCATTCCCAGCGACACGTCAGCGGTCGCGCTGCTGCCGGAGTTGTACGCGTTTACCTCGGCGTCAAGGACGCGTCCCACGGGCGAGGGGCGGATCCGGCAGGTCTCCGATCCGCCGGAACCCGCCGAGTCCGCGTTGCACATGTATCCGTATCCTCCGTTCCCGAACGTCGGGCTGATCGCCAAGGAGATGTCGGTGAACGAATCGCTCGGGGTCGCCGTGATGGTCACGGCCTTTCCGGCGGGGAGATAGAAGCTTGTGTAATTGGAGACCGAGACGTTCTGGTCGAGTGATCCATCGATGAACCCGGGCGATGGATTTCTGAGGGTGACCGAGCCGCGCGACGTGCCGATGAGCTCGTGATGGCCACGCGCGAGATAGACATAGTCCCCGTCGGAGCCGTTGCTCGAAGAATAGGACGTTGAAAAACGAGTCGCTCCCCCGAGATCTGCCAAGTCGGTCAAGCCGTACAGCGCGTCCGTCGCGGAGGCGGCGAAAACACGTGGGCCGGAGAGGTCCAGTTCGTACCGCACGTCGCCCGCAGTCAGGGTCCCCGGGAGCGTTGCCGACCGCTGCGAAAGCGGAATCGTCCGAAATGTGAACGAGCCTGAACCGAGCCCCCTCCAGCAGCCGTTCACGTACTCCAGGAGGGGGGACGCGCCAGGTGCGAGGTCGGTCACGTGCTGGCATTCCTGGGTGTGGTTGGAATACGACGGAAAGACGACGATCCGGAGGTCGGTGGCGCTTTGAGCCGAGTAGTACTCACTGTAGTTGTAGGCCCAGTGGCCGGCGGGAGTTCGGCTGAACAGCGACACGGAAGCCTGGTCATATCCGCCGGATGGGGCGACGCGGACCGCTTCGCCCTTGCCGAGATGGAGCTCGTACACGAGCGGCCGGTCCGAGAACTGCCCCGTGACGGTCGCTTTCTCGCCGATCGACGTTGGAGTCGCGAGGGCCGCCGCGGCATAGGCGTTGCTCTGGACCGCGGCTGAGATGTTGTCCTTGCCAAGCTTGCCGGTGACGCTGGCGAGGAGATCGGCCAGGGTGCGGAGTACGTCGACGTGGTAGCCGTCTGCCTCCTTGACGACATCGAAGGAAAGCGTGTCTAACCCGAGCTGATTCCGGAGAGCGTCGTCGCCGAGCACGCACCGACCGGGATGGGTGGTCGAGCCGTAGTACAGGTCCTGCGACACCCAGCTCGCACACCGCGAGGTCAGGGTGATGTCATCGGACGAATCGGGCCTGCTGATGCTCAGCTGCGCCCCGTTGAAGGACACCTTGCCGCCGCCGGCGTCAGAGAGACGAAGGTCGGTGATCGACGCCTGTCCGTTGATGCGGTTCACGAGGTCGTTGAGCGCCGACTCGAACACCGCCACGAATCGAGCCTCCCCTGGGGACAACGCCGACTCGACGCCGAGGACGTCCTTGGCCGCCACCGCGTTCGCGAGCTGCGTCACTGCGTCGGTCGGTGTCGTCGCTCCCGCCGATCTCACGTCGTCGACTCTCGAATAGTCGGGGTTCGGGAGCTCCGCCTTCACAACGACGTAGTCGCCAAGCGTGAGCAACGGGTCGATGTACCACCGCCCGTTCTGCTTGATCGTGATGAATCGGAGGTGCGACGAGGCTGGTCCCCAGGTCTTCGTATGCGAACCGTTCGCCACGAGCCCAGAGAGCGGCCCATTGGCGTCCGCGCTCGCGTCGACCGAGACCTTCCCAGACCACTCGACCGCCGCCACATCCGGCGAAATCTGATCGACGGTGGTCGAGTCGAGGGTCCATTTGAGCTTCGGCAGCGGTAGCCCCGCATCCGACGCGTCGGACCTCGCGTTCGTGAGCGCCTGCCGCAGCGAGTCGCTGTTCTGGTCGGGCGGGAGCAGGTTCGCTATCGCGAGAGCGTCACCGTGCGACGTCGCTGCAGCAAGCGCCTTCACGGCCTCTTCGGGCGAGCCGGCGCCCGTCGTCCCGCTACTCGAGACCAGCACTACGACCGCTCCAAGCGCTGCCAGCCCGAGGATCACCGTGGCGATGATCACGAGCCGCCGAGCGCCCCAGCGCGAGCTGGGCTTAGGCTGCGGCGCGGTTGCTGCCGCAGCCGGAGCCGTCCCGGACGCAGGGCCAAGCGAGGCCCCGCAGGAGCTGCAGAATTTTCCAGATCCGCGCTCGATCTTCACGCCGCACTCGGGGCAGTACTTCACAGCGTCCTCCTTTGCGGGACAAATGATTCGGCCAGTGCGACGCCTCCAGCGACGATCGCCAGAAGAGCGGACGGCCCCAGGTGGCCTGAAGGAAGGGGCCCTGCGATCGTGAGCGTCACCACGGCGAGGACGCAGGAGGCTCCCGCCACCCGCCGCAGGCGACAAAGCCAAATCCCTTCGAGCGCTGCCGTCAGGATCAGCACGGATCCGAGGGCCGCCATCGCGTAGATGCCGAGTCCCGCCGCTTCCCATCCGTGCGCGAGCAGGGCGCCCGCAAGCTCGGTGCCGGTCATGGTCGAGCCGCCTCCGGCGCTCGTCCACGGCAGAACCAGCACGGCGACGAGGCCGACCCCGCACGCGACGCGGACCGCGATGAGCAGCGTCGAGAAGTTGGCAGGACCGCTCGTGGACAACGACTTCGCTGAGCCCATGCCGAGTCGCAGTCTCTGGCTACTCACACGCAAGCCCCTTTTCAACTCCCGTTGGACGCTCCGCAACCGAGCGAATCTACAACGCCTGGAGACGTCACGCCAGGCCGGGCAAGAGTTCGGGGTTGCACGTTCGGAGCCGGTGCCCGAGTATTGGAGCCAATGGCAACCTGTGGCAACTGCGGCGAGGAGCTCGGCGGGGACGTGCGCTTCTGTTCGAACTGCGGCGCGGCTGTCCCGGCCGTGGAGCCCGAGCGTGCAGTTGAGGAGTCTGCCGCTGTAACCGAGCCCGAGGCACCCGCGGCCGAGCTTGCGCCAGCGCCAGGCGTTGCCGCAGCAGCTGAAGCCGTCTCACTTCCTGAGCGCGCCCCGGCGACGCCTCTGACCGAGCTGCGGCTCGACATCGCGCTGGCCGGCCTTCCGCTGGAGCTCTGGATCGTGATCGGGCTGTTCGGAGCGGCCGGGATCTATCTCGTCCAGGCTTCGATCAGAGCGCTCTCGGATGCGTTCGACCTTTGGGGAACCTACGGAAGCGACTGGGCGTGGCACCGGTTCGTGCTCGTGATCATCATCCTCCTCTTCGTCGTGCTCGCCCTTGGGGTCGGGCTGCTCGCGATCGCGTGGATGCTCCACCGGGGGGATCGGGTCGGGAGAGGGCTGGCGTATGTCGCGGTCGCGTCGCTGACTGCCATAGTCGTTTTTGGCAACGGGGTGTCGACGGGAGAGACGCTGTCGATGGTCGCGGGGTTCGTCGCTGCCGCGATCCTTGCCTTCTCCGGGGCGGTGCGGGACGTGTTCACCGGCCCGAACGCGAGGTCAGCCTCACAGCCGACCTCGATTGTCGTCGCCCGCGTCGCGATGGCTCTCTGGATCGCGTTGCTCACAGTGGCGGCGGTCGTGAACTTTTTGCTCGGAGATGTCGCCGGGAAATACATCGCGATCGGGGTGCTCGAGCTCGTGATCGCGATCGCTGTCCTGCTCCTGTATTTCCGTCTTCCGATCCGCGACCGCACGACGCGCAACATCACGACGTTCGGAGCGATTGCGGCGCTCATCCTCCTTCTCGTCGGCCAGCACGGCTCCGGCTTCGTGGTGCTGCTCGGGCTGACGGCTGCCATCCCCTTCTGTCTTTGGATCCCACCCGACGCGCGCGAGTTCTACGGCGATCCGCCTATTTCGGCTGCCGCCAAAGCGAACACCTAGCCACGTGAGGCTTCGGAGGTCAGCGGGAGGCGGGGAACCGAAGACGCCCGGTCGCTGGCGCCGACGGTTTCTGATCGTGGCTCTCAGCGCCAGCGGGATCGCGCTTCTCGCCGGCGGCATCGTCGCCGGCTGGTACGGCCGGGACCGTTTCAGAACGGATCCAACGGTCACGATTCGCCGCTCGCTCACCGTGGTCGGTCAGAGCGCCCAGCATGCGGCTGGGATGCCTGACGTCATTGGCCTGGCCAGCAACTCGGCGCGGCAGGCCATCGCGGATGCCGGCATCGACCTGAGCAAGGTCACGGTCGTCGAGCAGCCGTTCGCTGCCTACCCCGGCGTCGTCATAGATCAACGACCCGAAGCGGCGGCGCCGCTTCCGTCCAGCGCGGTCTTGGTTGTCGCCAAAGCCGGCAAGACCCCGGCGCTCGAGGGCTACACGGCGGACGGGGCCCGACAAGCGCTGTCCCAGCTCGGTGCGTCCGTGACCATTCGCACCATCTACCAGGCCGGCACGGCCGAGAACACCGTTCTCGCGACCGACCCGGCCGCGGGGCAGCCGCTTGCCCAACGGGTGACGCTGACCGTCGCGGAAGCTCCCTCGAGCGTCTTCCTCGACCAGCTGAGCGCTATCAACTCCTCGTGCGACACCACCTCGATCTACGTCAACGGGACAAACAGACCCGACTCGATCGTGTGCAACCCCAGTCACGATTATCCCGCCGAGGCCGACTACGCGCTCAACCGCAAGGTGACGTCGTTCCAAGCCGTCGTCGGCCTCGGCGATAGCGGCGCGACCGACACTCCCGTGACGTTCGAGGTTTGGGTCGATGGCAAGCTCGCGTACTCGGGCACCTTCAACTTCGGCAGGGCGCGCTGGATCACGGTGCCGACAGCCGGAGCTCTCCGCCTCAGGCTCCGCGCGATCGTTCCGAGGCAAGGAAACTCCGGTGAGACCGTCCAGGCGGCGTTCGGCGGCGCTAAGTTCGTCGGCGGTCAGTCGGCGATCAGCCGGCTGACGACCGAGTCGCACTCGTGAGCCGTGGCAGACGGCGCCTTGCGCTTGCGGCGGTGCTCGCTGCCGCGGCCGTGAGCGGTGCGGGGCTGTCATCCGCCTCGACCCGCGGCGCGACCGAAACCCTTCCGGCCGGCTGGGCGGCAGGCGGACAGGCCACCGACCCGCAGAGCCAGGTCGACGCGGATACGACCTGCGGCGCAAACAGCGTGCTGCTCTTCACGGCACGTGGGTCGGGCGATATCTACGGCGGCGACGCCGCACACAACAAGATCGGAGCCTGGACCCAAGGAGCTGGGATCCAGCTGATCTCGAAAGGGTGGAACGTCCGCGACCTGCAGGCGATCTACCCGGCGCCGGGAGTGCCCTCCTTCAAGGACATCGCGGCGGCCGTGATCGCCGGCGGCGGTATCACCGCCAAGAGCGCCGCAGCCGTCGGTCTGATCCTCAAGACGTTCCGCGATGCGGCGTCCAACTCGTGGCAATCGGTGATGAACGAGCTCACCGAGGCGTACGCCAGGTGTCCGACGAGGAAGATCGTGATCGCCGGCTACTCACAGGGCGCGATCCTTCTCCGCTACATCATCCGGCGGCTCGACCCGTCGGTTCTCCAGCAGATCGTCTCGGTCGATCTCTTCGCCGACCCGACCGAGCAGCGCTCGGTCGACTCCGACCTCCAACATCCGACGAACCTCGACGGGCGGCTGACCAACGAGGGGATCGACACCTTCTCGGGCCGCGTCGTGAACGCCGGCTCGTTCAAGCAGACGGCATACCCCACCGCGATCGCGCCGCGTGTCTTCCAGTACTGCGTGGACGGCGACCTCGTCTGCGATTTCTCCGCGGTGAGCCTCGCCCCGAGCAACCTGTTCAACGAGGGCAAGATCCATGCGTCCTACGGCTTCGAGCTCGGCGGGATCGTCGCAGGCCGGAGGCTCGGGTCGGCGGCCACCGCGGGTAACGGTTCGTCTCCTGGGGGCGTCCCGGGCGTGAGTCCGGGCACGAGTCCGGTCATGCTCGTCGTCGACATCTCCGGCTCGATGGGCGACGACGATGGCACGGGCCGCACCAAGATCGACGGCGCCAAGCTCGCCCTCCTCAACTTTCTCCAGGAGGTCGAGCCAGGCACGCCGATCGGCCTCCGGACCTTCCCCGACGCGAGCGGCTCTTGCGATGCGGGAACGGTTCGCTCCCCCCTCGCGCCGCGCGACCCCGCATCGATGTCCGCGGTGATCCGCAGCCTCACCCCCTATGGCGACACACCGACGGCCGACGCGTTGAGAGCCGCGGCCGCCGATCTCATGACGGCCGGCTACACGCACGGGACGATCGTCCTCGTATCCGACGGCGAATCGACGTGCTCGCCGAATCCGTGCGACGTCGCCAGGCAGATCGCGAAATCCGGCTTCGACCTCCAGACGATCACGGTCGGGTTCCGGATCTCGGCGACCGGCAAGCAGGAGCTCCAGTGCATCGCCAACGCGACCAACGGCGCCTATCTCGACGTCAGCGACAGCGCCGGTCTGAAGGACGCCCTACAGAAGGTCTCACGTCCGTCGCTCGACATCGCGCTCGACTATCCGTCGACCGCCACCGCAGAGGCCGGCGACGACCCGCAGGGCCTCGTCGACGTGAAGGCCACGATCACGAATACGGCCGATCAGGCGGCACGCAACGCCGTCGCGTCGATGCGGTTCGACGGCGCATCGCCGGGCCTGACGCGGCCGGTAGTGATGCTCGGCAACCTCGACCCCGGCGGGTCCCGCACCGTCACATGGTCGTTCAGTCCGGGCTTCCTTCTCTCCAACACGAGTCTCAAGTTCTCGGTGGCAGCCAGCGCCGACAACGCGCTCTCCGACAGCGTCAGCTCGGGGGCGATCAGGATCGAGGACGTGAGCTCGGCCGCGGACGCCGGCCCGATCCTCAAGGACCGGCACCGGCTCGCGATCCTCGGGGACTCGTACTCATCGGGCGAGGGCTCCGACCGTTACATCTTTGGCACCGACACCGCCGACAACCACTGCCACCGCAGCTCGTACACGCTGCTCATGCAGGCGTTCCACCAGCCCGAATCGAGCGTCATCGCCTGCTCGGGGGCGGTGATCAACGACCTGTACTTCGCGAACGCCGACAACCACGTGCCGTCCCAGCTCGACCAACTCGGGACGCTCGAGCAGACCCGTGGCGTCGATGCGGTTCTGATGACGCTGGGCGGGAACGACGCCGCGTTCTCCCACCTCGCGGTCTCGTGCTTCTTGATCCCACGGGACTGCAGCAAGGTGATCGTCCCGGACTTCGTGAATCCGCTGCACACCATCTCCGCAGACGACTTCCTCGCCGAGGAGGTGACCACTGACCTGCGCGATCACCTGGTCGACGCGTACACCGCGGTCAACAGCGTCCTGAACAGCTCCGATGCGGTCAAGTCGCGAGGGTCCGTCGCCCCAATCCTCGTCCCTGCGTACGCGCTTCCCGTTCCCCTGACAGGCCGCAGCTGCCTCGCCGAGTTTGATCAGCTGACGAGCGCCGAGACCGTCTACATCGGACGCTTCGAAAGCGCGCTGAACGCGATGGTCGAAGCCGCGACGATCCAGGCGCGGCAGGAAAACGTTCCGGTGTTCTTCGTGCCCACCACCGAGCTCGCGTTCCAGCCTGACCACACGATCTGCGACGACCAACCCGATGCCCGTGGGCTCACCAGCGTCAACGGCGCGGGGTTCGACCTGGCGCATTTGCTTCCCGACCTTCTGCTGCCCTGGGGCAATAAGAAGAAGGCCGCCCTCGACTTTCTCGACCGCAGCAAGCAAGAGCTCTTGCATCCGAACCTCGCGGGCTACACGGCAGAGAGCAACGCGATCATCCGCTGGTCCCTGTCACCGGCCGCTCGGGTCGACGCCACCTGGCTGCAGAGCGCCGACGCCTCGCACGTCCCGGCGCTCTCGATCGCCACGTCCGCTGACCAGCTCGGCCAGTTCGCGCCGTCGTCGACGCCCGTGCTTCAGGGAAGCACCTCGTACCCGCTTCAGGTAGGAGGCTTCGCTCCCGGCTCGTCCGTCGAGATCACGGTGCACTCCGCATCCGTCCCAATCTCCGAGGTGGTCGCGGATGATCGCGGAACCGTCTCAGCAACGGTCGGGATCCCGCCAGACCTCGAGAAAGGCCGGCACGCGATCGAGGTGAGCGGGCCGGCACCGGACGGGAGCGGGCGCACGGTCGTCATACCGTTCGACATTCAAGGAACCTGGGCACCGCTCGGTATCAGGGTGGCCGCATACGGTGGAGCTGCGGCTGCGATCGTGGCATTGCTCGCGTGGGTCGCCCTGTGGATCGGCAGACGGCGATCGGCACGCAGTCCGAAGAGCGTCGTCGCCCGAGTCTGACGAGCACTGGACCCGGCGAACGAGTCGGCATGGAGTCGGTCTCGCTCATCGCGATGGTCATCGCTCTGCTCTGGTTGGCAGATCACCACGACGTAGCGAGCTCTTAGCCAGGATGGCCCGACGTAGTGGTCGCCGGACTCCGGAACCTCGGCTGCGCTAGTAGTGGTCGCGAGTCGTCGTCGTCCCAGTCTCATCCGGCGGGCGGTCGCGAACTCGCCTTTGGTCAGAGGGCCCGGGTTGCTGAAGATAGGCGGTCGCCCGCTGATGGGGCCGGCGGGGGGTAGAGTCAGAACGTGGGCGGACTCACGCGCTCCAGCCGACGCCGCCTTGCCGCGCTCGGCGTGCTCGCGGCGATGTCCGCCTTCGCCGTCGGACTCGTCTTCCTCCGCTTCGCCCTGAGCGGCGGCACGCAGTACGCGAACCTGCTCTGGAACCTCGTGCTCGCCTGGGTGCCGCTGCTGCTCGCGCTGTTCGTGTACGACCGCCACCGGCGCGGGGCAAGCCGCGCGTCGCTCGTCCTCCCGCTCGTCCTGTGGCTGGCGTTCCTGCCGAACGCCCCCTACCTGGTGACCGAGTTCGGGCTCCTCCGCGTCATCGAGGACATGCCCGTCTGGTTCGACGTCGCGTTGCTGGCGACATTCGCCTGGACGGGCCTGATGCTCGGCTTCGTCTCGGTCTACCTCGTCCAGGCAGTGGCGAGGCGCCTCGCCGGGCCGGCCGCGGGCTGGGCGTGCGCGCTCGGCGCGCTCGGCGCTACGGGCGTCGGCATCTACCTCGGCCGCTACCTGCGCTGGAACAGCTGGGACCTGCTCGTCCAGCCGGCGGCCGTACTTCGCGAAACGGCGGCGCGCTTCGACTCGCCGCAGCTGATCGGGATGAGTCTCGTCATGGCGGCCTTCCTCACGGTTGCGTACACGATGCTCTACGTCGTGCTCGACGCGGCGCTCGACGCGCAGAACGACTAGCGGGCTTCGACCCCGCGCGCAGAGGTTCGGCGCGGAAGCGGCCCTTCAGCGTTTCTGAGACCCGCCGGTGCTAGACGCGGGCGGGCCGGTTCGAGTTCCGCGTCGCGGCTGACGAGGGCGGCGTAGCGGCCGCCGGCTGCGATGAGTTCCTCGTGGCGGCCACGCTCGGCGACTTGGCCGCGGTCGAGGACGACGATCTGGTCGGCGTCTCTGACGGTCGAGAGTCTGTGTGCGATCGCGATCGTCGTCCGTCCCTCCGCGAGCCGGTCCAGTGCTTCTTGCACGAGGCGCTCGGTTTCGGTGTCGAGTGAGGAGGTGGCTTCGTCGAGGACGAGGATCGGCGGGTTGCGGAGGATCGTGCGTGCGATTGCGATCCGTTGCTTCTCGCCGCCGGAGAAGCGGTAGCCGCGTTCGCCGACGGTCGTGTCGTAGCCGTCCGGGAGGGCGGCGATCACGTGGTGGATCCGGGCCGCCTCGGCGGCCGCGTACAGCTCCTCGTCGGTCGCTGCGGGCTTGGCGAAGCGGA
>Ga0265338_10010824_pt1 | contig 10628 bp, 13 predicted proteins | sample 42126metaG_FD_193579 | JGI IMG/M metagenome (GOLD analysis project Ga0265338, IMG submission 193579) | Rhizosphere microbial communities from Carex aquatilis grown in University of Washington, Seatle, WA, United States - 4-21-26 metaG | ecosystem: Host-associated > Plants > Roots > Rhizosphere... | reverse complement strand
AGACCGGTGAGCTCCGCCAGCCGTGTGGCCAGCTTTTCCTGGCCCGGAATGCGGAAGATGTTGGAGACGTGCCAGAGCTTCTCGCCCTGCTCTTTCAACGCTTCGACGAGCTTGGGGTGGGCATGGCCGAGGCCGGTGGTGGCGATGCCGGCCAGGCAGTCCAGGTATTCCTCGCCTTCGGCCGTGTAGAGCCGCGCGCCTCGGCCTCGTTCGAACGCCAGCTGGGCGCGGTTGTACACGCCCATGATGTGGTCATTCGGAACGGTGGTCGCGGCTCCCTCGGCCATCTCGGCCTCCCAAAAGCGAGAAATCCCCGCACGGGATGTACGGGGACACTGGAAAGCGCGGGGTAATGGTCGCGAAGGGCGGTTCTGTCAATCGCAGCCGCGTCTCAGCCGGTGATCAGGCCGGTTCGAACAGCTCCACGACATTGCCGGAGGGGTCCTCACAGAGGATCTGGCGGCCGCCGGGTCCGCTAATGATCTCGTTGCGGAACGACGCGCCGGCGGCCTTCAGCGCCGCTACCAGGTCGTCGAGATCGGAGGTCTCCACCACGATCCGGTTCCAGCCGCCGGGCTCGGGCTGGCGGCCGTCCGGCATGGGCCGCGCGGCGGACGCCATCGGGCCCGCGAGCCAGAGCGAGAGATCGCCGAGCAGTACAATCGCCATGGCAGGCCCGAACTGCTGCGCCAGCTCAAAGCCAAGGCGTTCGACGTAGAACACGATCGCCGCGTCGACGTCGTGAACGAGATAGCGAACGGTCGCCATGGCCTCTCAGGCCGCGTCGGCGAGGGTGACGATCACTGGGCCGCGGCGGGTGGCGACGAGCGTGTGTTCGTACTGGACCGCGAGGTCGCCGGTGTCGCTGCGCAGCGTCCAGCCGTCGCCCGTATCGACCGCCCAGTTCGCGCCGGTGGAGAGGAAGGGCTCGATGGTGAAGACACTAGCTTCGCCGATGCGGCGGCCGTCGTCCGGCTCGGCCCAGGTGGCGATCTCGTGCGGCTCCTCGTGCAACGCCGTGCCGACCCCATGACTGGCAAGGTTGCGGATCAGCGTGTAGCGGCCGCGGTCGGCGAAGGCCTGCACCGCCCGGCCGATGACCGCCAACGGTCGCCCGGGCTGCACGGCGCGGATGCCGGCCCACATCGCGCGGCGCCCGTCGCGGCAGAGCGTCGCGGTACGCGGCGCGACGGGCGGCACGGCGAAGCTGCCGCCCGTGTCGGCGAAGATGCCGTCGATCTCGGCGGAGACGTCGATGTTGACGAGATCGCCGGCCTGGACGCGACGGTCGCCCGGGATGCCGTGCGCGATGTCGGGAAAAACCGAGATGCAGGTGGCGCCGGGGAAGCCATAGGTGACCTCGGGCGCCGAGCGTGCGCCGTCGCGCTCCAGGAGTTCGCGACCGAAGCGGTCGAGCTCGGCGGTTGTGATTCCTGGCTCCAGGCGCGCGGCCATGGCGCTCAGCGTCCGGGCCACGAGCCGTCCGACAATCTTCAGCCGCTCGAACTCGTCCTGGTTGCCGATGGTCATCGCGAGGCTCTCAGGTCTTCAGTTTGTAGCCCGTGGCGAACATGCGCCAGGTGATGGCCCAAAGGCCGACGACCAGCAGGGCGGTCAGCGCGACGCCGATGGTCAGGGAGCCGTCCATGTGACCGGTGAAGCCGTAGCGGAAGCCGGCGATCAGATAGAAGAAGGGGTTGTACTGCGAGATGGTGCGGAACGGCTCGGGCAGGTTCTTCACCAGGTAGAAGGTGCCAGAGAGGAACGTCATCGGCATGATCACGAAGTTGGTCACTGCGGCGATGTGATCGAACTTCTCCGACCAGATGGCGGCGATGGCGCCCAGCAGGCCCATGATCAGCGCCGCGCCGAAGCCGAAATAGAAGATCGCCCAGGGCTGGGCGAAACCCATGCGCGCGAACGGATAGATCGCCAGCCCTGCCACCGTGCCCACCACGATGCCGCGGGTCATGGCGCCCAGGCCAAACCCGGCCACCAGTTCGCCCGGCGACAGCGGCGGGGTGAGGAAGTCGCCGATCAGCCCGTTCATCTTCGCCTGCAGCAGCGAGGACGAGGAATTGGAGAAGGCGTTGTTGAGGATCTGCATCATGATCAGGCCGGGGGCGATGAAGGCGCCGAACGGAACGCCCTCGACGGTGCGGTTGCCGCCCACCGCCACCACGAACACCATCATGTAGAGCAGCGCCGTGACGATGGGGGCGGCCAGGGTCTGCAGTCCCACCTTCCAGAACCGCCGCACCTCGCGGATGTAGAGGGCTCTCAGGCCATCCCAGTTGATCCCCCGGTAGGCGCGGGGCTGGGGCGGCAGGACGGCGGCGTCGATCGGCATGTCACGCATCGCCCTTCATGTGCGCCGGCGGGGCTTTTCGCGCAAGCCAGAGCCCGGTCCGGGCGGCCTGTGATCAAGATGTAGATTCTGTGGACAGTTGTCGTGGCGCCTATTGTGGCAATTTACGTTTTGGTTACGATATCTAGTAGGCCAGCTCGTTGAGAGCGGCTGGGGCTACTACATCTTGCGTCACCGCTCGTGGGGACGAGCCGTCGCGCAGGTCAGGTGGAGAAGTGGGGCCATGGGCTGGACAGACGAGCGAGTTGAAACTCTGAAGAAGCTCTGGCTGGACGGACTCTCCGCCAGCCAGATCGCCAAACAGCTGGGCGGGGTGACCCGCAACGCGGTGATCGGCAAGGTGCACCGGCTGGGGCTCTCGGGCCGCGCCGCGCCATCGCATCCGAGCCGGCCGACGTTTAAGGCGCCGCGGCCGCCGCGCCCGATGTCCGTGCCGGCGCCGCGCGCCCGCACCGCCATCGAGCCGCGGGCTCACCACCTGCCAGCTCCGCGGACTCCCTATGTGGAGCTGCCGGGCACGGCAACGGTGCTGACGCTGGGCGCGCACATGTGCAAGTGGCCGATCGGCGATCCGTCGAGCGACGACTTCACCTTCTGCGGCCGCCGCGCCGGCGAGGAGGGCCACCCCTACTGCGTCGACCACGCCCGGATGGCCTACCAGCCGCCGGCCGGGAAGAAGAAGAGCACGGTGGCCGAACTGACGCGCTCGCTGCGGCGGTACATCTAGTTCCCTTCTCCCCTTGCGGGAAAAGGTGGCCGCGCAGCGGTCGGATGAGGGTCGGCAGTCGCTTGAGACAAAGCGTCTCGCGGGCAAATCGCAGGCGCTGGTTCGACCCCTCATGCGTCGACTTCGTCGACACCTTCTCCCGCAGGGGGAGAAGGAAGCTTAGATTGCGGTCATGACCGACGCGCCGATCGCTGAGTCGACCGCCAACCAGCAGGCCTACAGCGTCTCCGAGCTGGCGTTCGCGCTGAAGCGGACCATTGAGGCGGCGTTCGGGTTCGTGCGGCTGCGGGCGGAGCTGTCCAAGGTCACCTTCCACTCCAACGGCCACGTCTATCTGGACCTGAAGGACGAGCGCGCCTCGATCTCCGGGGTGATCTGGAAGACGCAGGTGCGCGGCCTCGGCATCCGGCCGCAGACCGGGCTCGAGGTGATCGTCACCGGCAAGATCACCACCTATCCGGGCCGCTCGCAGTACCAGATCGTCATCGAGACCATGGAGCCGGCCGGCGTCGGCGCGCTGCTGGCGCAGCTTGAGCGTCTGAAGGCCAAGCTCACCGCCGAGGGACTGTTCGAGACCGCGCGCAAGCGGCCGATCCCGACCATGCCGGCGGTGGTGGGGGTGATCACCAGCCCGACCGGCGCAGTGATCCGCGACATCCTGCACCGCATCGCCGAGCGCTGGCCCTGCCACGTAATCGTCTGGCCCTCGCTGATGCAGGGCGACGCGGCGGCGGGGCTGGTGGCGGCGGCGATCGAGGGGTTCAACGCCCTACCCGCCGGCGGCGCGATCCCGCGCCCGGACGTGCTGATCGTGGCGCGCGGCGGCGGCTCGGTCGAGGATCTCTGGCCGTTCAACGACGAGGCCCTGGCGCGCGCCGCGGCGGCCAGCGCCATCCCGCTGATCTCGGCGGTGGGGCACGAGACCGACACCACCCTGATCGACTTCGTCGCCGATCGGCGCGCGCCGACGCCCACCGCCGCCGCCGAGATGGCGACGCCGGTGCTGGCCGAACTGGCCGCGAGCCTCGCCGACTACGAGCGCCGGCTGCTCTCGTCCGGCGCTCGGGTCATCGACGTGCGCCGCACCCGGCTCTCGGCCGCCTCGCGGGGCCTGCCTCGACCGACGGAGCTGCTGGCCATCGCGACCCAGCGCCTCGACATCGCCTCCGGCCGGCTCACCGCCGGCCTGCAAGCCAATGCCGCGACCCATGCCCAGGTGCTAGCCCGGGTCGCCGGACGGCTGAATCCGCGGTTGCTGCAGCGCGAGGCCGAGCAGAAGACACGGCGGCTGACCGAGACCTCCGCGCGGCTGGCGCCGGTCATGGCGCGGCGGCTGCAGCGCGACGGAGAGCGGCTGACCTCGCTCGGCAAGCTCAGCGAGTCGCTCAATCCGAAGGGGCCGCTGCGCCGGGGCTATGCGCTGGTGTTCAAAGGCGATGGCAAGCTGGTGCGCACCGCCGCCGAGCTGCGCGTCGGCCAGGCGGTGCGGATGGAGTTCCAGGACGGCAAGCGCGACGCGGTGGTGGACGGCGCCCCGGGTCGAGGGCGCTCGCGGGCGGCGGGCGAATCCGACCAGGGCGATCTCTTCTAAACGCCGGCTCGGCGCGCTACATTCCCGCCATGAACGCCTTCGATAAGGACATGGCCAAGCCCGGCGAAATCGCGCTGGTGCGCTACGGCGACGGCGAACTGATGGTGCTGCGCCCCGGGCGCTACGTGATCTGCGCGGTGACCGGCAAGAAGATCCCGCTGGAGGCGCTGCGCTACTGGAACCCGCACCTGCAGGAAGCCTACGCCGGTCCCACCGAGGCGCTGGAGCGCTGGCGCGAGCTCAATCCGTAGGCTCGGCGGCTAGTACCCCTGCGCCTTCAGCTCGGCGTAGAGCTTGTCCGGGAAGCGACGATGCACCCACCAGTATTCCCACGGCCGGGCGGTGGCGCGGGCCTCGATGAAGGCGTTGACGCGCCGCACGCCCTCTTCCACGTCCGCCGCCTCGCCGCCTGACGGCAGCTCAATGGGCGCCCCGACGTAGAGCCGGAAGCGCGCACCCTGCTTGCGTTCCACCCAGCCCGGCTGCAGCCGCGCCCCGAACCGCATGGCCCAGCGCACCGGCGCGTGCTGGGTGTTGGCCAGGTGGCCGAACAGCGGCACCAGCGGACCCTCGTTGTATTTCTGGTCGGCGAGGATACCCACCGGCACGCCGGCGCTGAGCGCCGCCATCACCCCGCGCCCGCCGTGCGCGCCCTTCGGCGCCAGCAGCTTGACCCCATAGCGCAGCCGGGTCTCGCGCATGCGCTGGTCGATGTAGGGATTGTTGAGGCCGCGATAGACCAGCACCCCTTCGACGCCCGGCTGCAGGCCGCACGAGGCCATGATCTCGAAGTTGGCGAAATGACCGCTGACGAAGATCAGCGGGCGGCCGTCGCCCAAGATTTCCTCCACCTCGGCCTGGCTGGGAAACTCCACCCGGCCAGGATCGGCCAGGATGCGGTCCATGATGAAGAACTCGAAGAACACCCGGCCGACGTTTTCCCACTGCAGGCGGGCGATGCGCCGCCGCTCGGCCTCGTCCCAATCGGGGAAGGCCAGGCGCAGATTGCGCAGGGCGGTGCGGTGGGTGGGAGTCAGCGGGCCGAGCGACTTGAGCAGCCAGCCGCCGAAGCCGGAGGCAACATCGATGGGCGCCAGGCGGATAATCGCGGCCAGGACATCGTAGCCCACCGCCTCCAGCCGCCACTGGAAATCCTGCCACCGCCTGCGGGAACGCTTCGCCATTCCCGCGCAGATAGGGCGACGCGCCGCACCTGCGCAATCGGCATGCGGCATGGCGTTTGCCGATCCGGTGACAGGCCGTGTCGATTTGGCACGAGGCCGCGTCATGACGGGCACAGAACGACGATGAGCGACGAGATCGACTTTCACCTGGGCAAGCGCATGCGCCGTCGCCGGCGTCTGCTCGGTCTGACCCAGCAGCAGCTCGCCGATTCCTGCGGCGTGCGCTTCCAGCAGATCCAGAAGTACGAGTGCGGCGCCAATCGTGTCTCCGCGGGACGCCTTTGGCGGATCGCCAGCGCGCTGGAGGTGCCGGTGAACTACTTCTTCGAGGGTCTCGACGAGCCGAAGCCGACGCTGATCGCCCCCGAGCCGCGCGATGAATCGCTGGATCTGATCCAGACCTTCCACCAGCTCGGCGAGCGTCCGCGCCGTCGCCTGCTCGACCTCGCTCACACCCTCAACCGCGACACCGACGCGGCCTAGGCTCTTCCGCGTCGCCCCGCGCCCGGCTACTTGGGCGCATGCTTACCGATGCGCTCGTCTCCGAGCTCGACGCTTTCCTGCTCGAGCTGAACCACGCCAGCGCCGGCGTGATCCTGCCGCTGTTCCGCGGCGACCACGGCATCGAGAACAAGTCCGCCAAGGGCGATTACGACCCGGTCACCGCCGCCGACAAGGGCGCGGAGGCGGAGATCCGCCGGCTCATTTCCCAGCGCTACCCGCACCATGGCGTGATCGGCGAGGAATATGGCGAGGATCGCCCGGACGCCGAGTTCGTCTGGGTGCTGGATCCCGTCGACGGCACCCGCGCCTTCGTGGCCGGGCTGCCGGTGTGGACCACCCTGATCGCGCTCCGCCACGAAGGCCGGCCGGTGCTGGGCTCGATCGGCCAGCCGTTCCTGGGCGAGATCTTCATGGGCGGCCCTGGCGGAGCGCGGCTGGTGGACCGATCGGGCGAGCGGGCGCTGAAGGTGCGCAAGGGCGTGACCCTCGGCCAGGCCATCATCGCGACCACTGACTCCGAGGGCTGCTTCGACGGCGCCGAGCTCGGCGCCTGGCGACAGGTGCGTGCGGCGGCCCGCCTGGCGCGGATGGGCTGCGATGCCTACGCCTACGCCATGGTGGCGCTGGGCACGCTGGACCTGGTGCTGGAGTCCGGGCTGAAGAGCTGGGACGTCGAGGCCGCAGTGCCGGTGATCGAGGGCGCCGGCGGCCTGATCACCGACTGGCGGGGCGAGCCGATCGGTCGCCACGGCGGCCAGATGGCCATTGCCGGTGACCGCGCGGTGCTGGACGAGGCGCTGGTGGCGCTGCGGCGCGCAGCGAAGTGACCGAACCCCTTCCCCTCGGATGGGGAAGGGGATGGGGTGGACGCTCCGACGGCGACGTCGCGCCTCAATAGGCGACTGCGCCGAAAGCGCTTCCCCATCCAGCGTCCGGATACACCCCCACCCCTGCCCCGCCCCCATTGAGGGGGCAGGGTTCTCAAGGACGCGGCGCGACCTTGTCAGCGAGGTCGTCGAACTCGCGCCAAAAGACGGCGCGATGCGCGTCGGTTTCCTGCAATATCTCGTGAAAGGCGCCCGGAACCTCGACATAGCGGCCGTTGGGGAAGCGGGCGGTGACCTTTTTCAGCGCCACGTTGTCGGCGATGCGGTCGTCGCCGGCGGCCACCACGGTGACCGGGATCTCGACTCGGGTGATACCGGCGCCCTTCTGCAGCTCGTCCATGGCGCGGAAGGCGAAGGCGAGCCAGCCGAAGGTCGGCGGGCCGAGAGCCAGGTCTGGATGGTCGGCGAACATGGCGTTGTTGCGGGCGTAACGCGCCTCGTCGTGGGTGAGAATATTTTCCGCGAACGGGACCACCGGCTCGTCGAGGTGCGAGCCAGGCACCAGCAGGCCGCCCAGTCCGACCAGGGTGGAGACTGTGGCCATGGCGCGCGCCGCCGGCTCGGGCGTCGCGCCGAGGTGGATGCCGAACATCGGCGCCGAGAGCACCGCGCCGCTGACCCGCTGCTCGCCCATCGCCAGCACCAGGGCGCTGAGGCAGCCGCCCATGGAGTGCCCGATGGCGAGCCAGGGCTTGGGCAGGCGTGACTCGAAGGCGGCCGAGAGCGCGGCGAGGTCGGCGACGAAGTCGAGGTAGCGCACCGCGTGGCCCTTGCGCCGCTCGCCCAGCAGCCGCTCGGAGAGCCCCTGCCCGCGCCAATCGTGGGCGAAGACCACGAAGCCGCGCGCCATCAACTCAGCGGCGGTCTCCAGGTATTTCTCGATCGGCTCGGTGCGTCCGCCGCTGACCAGCACCGTGCCGCGATGCGGACTTGGCGGCACGAAGAGCGCCGCGCGCAGCCGCTTGCCGCCAGCGCCGATCACCCACTCGGCCGCGCCGCCGGGCGGAACCGGCGCGCCTTCGGTGTCGTAGAGGGGAGCTGGCAGCGGCGCGGCGTCGCCCATGCCGCTACCTGAGCTTGGAGAACAGCGCCTGCATCTTGCCCTGCAGCCCCATGGCCACCCCCATGTCGGAGAGGCCAAGCGCGCCGGTCATCACCGCGGTCATCGGGTCGAGCTTGCCTTCGCCCAGCGAGATGAGGTCGTCCATGGAGATGGTGAGGGTGAGGTCGGCGGGCTTGTCGTCGTTGGTGACCGTGCCGCCGTCGATGTAGACGAAGCCCTCGCCTTTCAGGTTGAACTTCAGCGTGCGGCCGAGGCCGGAGTCGGCTCCGACGGCGGTCTTCATGCGGTCGGTGAGTTCTTCGAGGCGTGACATGGCCCTATCCCCATAAGGTTTCTGATTTCGCCGACCCCGGATCGGCGCGGCGGAATTTGGCTGCGGCGGGGGCAAATGTAAACGCTGTTCAGCCGGCGGGCCGGCGCCAGTCCTCGACGCCGCGAGCCGCCCTGCCTAGAGTTCTCGAAACGCTGCCAGAAAGACCACCCATGCGCCTCTCCGCTCCCCGTGTCGCACCCTTGCAGGACAGCGAACTGACCGACGAGCAGCGCGAGGCGCTGGCGCCGATGAGCGCGGGCGGCGGCCCAGTGCTGAACATCTTCCGCACCCTGGCGCGGGCGCCGAAGGCGCTGACCCGCTTCAACCAGTGGGGCGGCTACGTGCTGTCGCGGCGCAACAGCCTGCCGCCGCGCGAGCGGGAGATCGTGATCCTGCGCGTCGGGTTCCTGTGCAAGTCGGGCTACGAATTCACCCAGCATACCCGCATCGGGCTGAACGAGGGCCTCGGCGCCGACGAGATCGCGCGGATCAAGGCCGGCGCCGACGCGGGCTGGTCGCCGGCGGACGCGGCCCTGATCCGGGCGGCGGACGAGCTGGTGGGCGACCACTTCGTCAGCGACGCCACCTGGAAGGCGCTGGGCGAGCACTTCGACGACAAGCAGCGCATGGACGTGGTGTTCACCGCCGGCCAGTACACGCAGGTCTCCATGTTCCTGAACACCTTCGGGGTGCAGCTGGACGCGGGCCAGACGCTGGATCCGGATCTGAAGGGCTAGCTGCCCTCCCCGTCATGGGGAGGGTGATCGCGAAGCGATCGGTGGGGGAATCCGGGGCAGCGCGCCGGCGTCTTCGAAGGGGTTCGTTGACGCTTCGGACAGCCCCGCCCGATTGCCGCTGCGCGGCAATCACCCTCCCCGTGAAGGGGAGGGAGGGCCTTGAACCCGCCGAACCCGACCTTACCTCATCCCCTGGAGGCGCTGGATGTCCGGGCCTTCCGGGTCACGCGCGAGGCCAGTCGGCTCGCGGACGATCCGTACACATCGCAACCTTGCTCCTGAAGGAGGATGCTTCATGCGTACCCTAGATTTCGCACCGCTTTATCGTTCCGTCGTCGGCTTCGATCGCCTGGCCGACCTGCTGGATTCCGCCACCGCGGAAGCCGCGACGGGCTATCCGCCCTACAACATCGAGCGCACCGGCGATCATGAATACCGTATCGAGATCGCCGTCGCCGGCTTCAAGCCGGACGAACTCGCTATCGAGGTGAAGGAAAGCGTGCTCGTGGTGCAGGGCCGCAAGGCGGCCAACGACTCGGAACGTCGTTTCGTCCACCGCGGCCTCGCCGAGCGCAACTTCGAGCGCCGCTTCCAGCTGGCCGAATACGTGGCTGTGACCGACGCGCAACTCGCCGACGGCCTGCTCTCGATCAGCCTGAAGCGCGAGCTTCCCGAAGCGCTGAAACCGCGCCGCATCGAGATCGGCACGGGCGCCTCGACCCTGATCGAGGACGCCAAGGCCGCCTAAGGGCGATCAAATCGTTAGAACGTGGAAGGGCGGCGCCGCACGGCGTCGCCCTTTTTCGTGGTCGCTGTTAGGCCGCCTTCGGCAGCAAACCCACCGACGCCGTCGTGTCGGCGGCCTTGAGGCTGGCGCCGTCGAGGATCGCGCCGGTGAAGTCGGCGCCGCGCAGATCGGCGCCGTCGAGCACCGCATCGCTGAGATCGGCGCCCTGCCCTTGCACATAGCGCATTCGCGAGCCGGCCAGGGTGGCGGGGTTCACCCGCGAGGGTCCCAGCGGCAGGCCGCCGAGGTGGGCCGAGCGCAGGTCGGCCTTGGTGAGGTTGGCGCTGGCGAGGCGCGAGCCGCGCAGGTCGGCGCATTTCAGCGAGGCGCCGCGCAGATCGGCGCGCTCCAGATTGGCGCCCTGCAGCTCGGCGTCGCTGAGATCGAGACCCACCAGGCAGGCGCCGCGCAGGTCGGCGGCGGTGAGGCCGACGCCCTTCAGCCGCTCGCCCAAGGGGCGCAGATCT
>Ga0265338_10010823_pt1 | contig 10628 bp, 9 predicted proteins | sample 42126metaG_FD_193579 | JGI IMG/M metagenome (GOLD analysis project Ga0265338, IMG submission 193579) | Rhizosphere microbial communities from Carex aquatilis grown in University of Washington, Seatle, WA, United States - 4-21-26 metaG | ecosystem: Host-associated > Plants > Roots > Rhizosphere >... | reverse complement strand
ATGGCGTCAAATTTATCCTGAATCCGCCGTCCGGAGTCAAGGAGAGCAGAGGCAGAGGAATGAAGGGCAGGGGAATGATGAAAGAATGTTTTTTGAATTTATTCCTCTGCTGCTGTTCCGGTGCCTTTGTCCCGTTCAATCTTCCAGCGCAAAATACGCGAGGCCGAAAGCGATCAGCGCCAGCCCGCACGCGACCGTGCGCCAACTGATAATCACCACGCCCACGATCATGACCACCGCGCCCAAAGAAGTGAGGCCGAAATGGAAATAATCCTTCGCCTGCCGGTTGGTTGATTCCGTTGCGACATTCATAAATTAACTCTCTTCATGACCCGCTGCAAAACCGGAGCGCGGAGCAATGCTCCACGCTCCGTTTTACAGAAGTCTCTTTAGTCAATTTACCCGCTCATTGCCCGTGCGCAACGGCCACTGGCACGTGTTTGAGATAAACCGCATAGGCAACCGAGAAATAAATCACCACCCCGGTCACGTCCACCAGCGTCGCCACGAAGGGCGCCGAGGATGCCGCCGGGTCCAGGCCCACGCGCCGCAGCAGGAAAGGGAGCATGGAACCCGAAAGCGAACCCCAAAGAACCACGCCAATGAGGGAAATTAAAATCGTCAAGGCCACCAGCCACCAATACGGACCATACATGCCGCCCGTGGACCGATAGAAGATGAAATGCCAGGCGGTAATGCGCACAAAGCCGATGCCGCCTAGAATTCCTCCCAGCATCAGCCCCGAGCCAATTTCCCGCTGCATCACCCGCCACCAATCGCGAAGCGTGACTTCGCCGAGCGCCATCGCGCGAATAATCAGGGTCGTGGCTTGCGAGCCGGAATTGCCGCCGCTTGACATAATCAACGGCAGGAACAGTACCAGCACGACCGCTTTCGCGATTTCATCCTGGAAAACCCCCATCGCCGTCGAAGTCAGCATTTCGCTCAGGAACAAAATTACCAGCCACGGCGCGCGCTTGCGCACCATGCCGAACACATTGGTTTTCAGATAGGGCGCGTCGAGGGCTTCCACGCCGCCGATTTTCTGGATGTCTTCGGTCGCCTCGCGTTCGGCGACATCGAATACATCGTCGACCGTTACGACTCCCACCAACATGTCTTTGGAATCTACCACCGGCAGGATGGTTGCGTCGTATTTTTTGAAGGCGGCCACGGCGGTTTCCTGATCGTCCGAGGCGCGCAGGAAAATTTGTTGGTTTTCCAGCAACTCGAGCACGGACATTTGCAGCGGCGCAACCACCAGGTTTCGCAGGCGCACGTAATCCACCAAATGGCCCTTGCTGTCCACGACATAGAGCTGGTTGATGGAATCGCGCTTGTGCTCCTCCGTGCGCAGATGCGCGAGCACTTCCGCCACCGTCCAATTCTGCTGGATGGCCACGTAGTGCGGTGTCATGCGCCGGCCAATCGAGCCCTTGGGGTAGCCGAGCAAATCGGTGGCGATCTTCCGTTCCTCCGGCAGCAGCAGCGCGAGCAATTTTTGCGTCGCCGCGGACGGCAATTCCTCCAGCAGGGCGGTGCGGTCGTCCGGCGCGATGTCATTCAGGATTTGCGCGACTGTTTCTGTGCCGAGCGCGTGCAGCATTTTTTCCTGGTCCTCGACCGGCAGGTATTCGAAGACCTGCGCCGCAACGTCGTTGGGCAGGATGCGTAGAAGCACGGCCTCATCCTCCGGGCTGAGATCGAAAAAAATCTCCGCGATATCCACGGGAGCGAAGTCGCACAGAATCGCGCGAAGCTGCGCAAAATCGCGGTTTGCGATCAATTCGACCAATTCAGGCTGCAACAAATTGCCTATCACACCTCTAATCAAACCGAAGTCTAATACTCAAGCAAAACAAAACTGATTCACTAAGTGACGATTTGGTGGCGTTTGTCGGGGCGCGATGCGGAACTACAAATCCGGATGGGGCTAAATCCCCAATGCAACATTGTTGAAATGGAAGGACCGGTTATACGTCGTCTTGCTTGGCGATGACGCGCCATTCAACCAATTGAAATATTTTATGGCTAAAATCGCAATTGCCAGGGATGGCGCGCCTGCGCCGTCCGCGCCGCGTTCAGCGGCGCAACGTGAGGCTGGGATACAACCTGAGGCGTGAACATTCAAACGAGATACGGAAAGGAAATTGAAATTATGGAAAATAAATTAAATGGAAAAAAAGTGGCGATTCTCGTCACCAACGGTTTTGAACAAGTGGAATTGACGGGCCCGAAGGAGGCGTTGGAGGCGGCCGGTGCGGAAACGGAAATCGTCTCGCCCGCCGAGAAAAAAGTCCGCGGCTGGGAAGGGGATGATATGGATTGGGGCAGTAAATTCAAAGTCGACGTGCCGCTCGCGGAAGCAAACGCGCGCCAATACGATGCGCTGTTGCTTCCTGGCGGCGTGATGAATCCGGACAAGCTGCGCATCGAACCGCTGGCAATCGAGTTCATCCGGCAATTTGTGAATTCGGGCAAACCGATCGGTGCGATTTGTCACGGACCGTGGACCCTCATCGAAGCCGGCGCCGTGAAGGGCCGTCACATGACTTCTTATCCTTCCATCAAAACGGACTTGATCAACGCCGGCGCGAATTGGGTGGATGAGGAAGTGGTTGTCGATAACGGTATCGTGACGAGCCGCAAGCCGGCGGACATTCCGGCGTTCAACCGCAAGCTGATTGAGGAAATTGCCGAAGGCGTCCACCCGCGGCAAGGTTCGCCGCAACAAGCCATATCGGAATGACGCGGTAATTCGCGGGGTGCGGAGCGCCGATTTTCAATCGGCTTAGCTCCCACCCCGCTCTTAACCGCGGAATTCATCCCACGAGTCCTTCGACGTTCAGCGTTCGATGTTGGAGATGGATGTTACCCTTCTCCCCTCGCATTCCGCCTCACCTTTTTGTTGCCACCGAATTTGGCACTGGTTAGCCTCATCGGTAATGGTCGCCTCCATTCTAAATCTCATGGACATCGGCTATTCGCCCATTTTTCTTCTGATGGGAGTTTTTCAACTCTGGATGTTCATCGATGCGGTGCGGCGGCGGGAATGGATTTGGGCCGCCTTGGTTTTCTTTACGTCCGGATTCGGCGCGCTTTGGTATTACCTTTACGTCTATCGTGACACTCCCTCCGCCACGCGCGGCTTCGAATTACCCGGCGCCGTGGATCGCCGGCGCATCAAGGACCTCCAGGCCAAGATTCATCACCTCGACAAAGCGCACCATTATTCGCAACTCGGCGATATTTATTTTCAACAGGGCAAACTCGTCAAAGCGGAGGAATGTTATCGCGCCGCGATGGAGCGCGACCCGCAGGACATCGACACGCGCGCGCACTTCGGCCAATGCCTGTTGCGCGCCAAACGTCCCGCCGAAGCGCGGCCCCTGCTCGAAGGCGTGGTCGCGGAAAACCCGAAACACGACTACGGCTACTCGCAAATGGCGCTCGCCGAAACCTACATGGCGCTCGGTGAAAACGACCAGGCGTTCGCGCTCTGGAAGCAAGTCACCGAATACCATTCCTACCCGCGCGCGAAAGTGCAACTGGCGGAAATATACCTCGCGCGCAACCAACCCGACCTGGCCGGCGCCGAACTGCGCGAAGTGATTTCCGACGACGCCCACGCCCCCACCTTCCAACGCCGCCGCGACCGCGTCTGGATTCGCAAAGCCCGAAGTCTGATGGCGAAATTGAAGTAGCGGTCTTTTGGTAAGCGACGTAGGACAGGCGTCTTGCCTGTCTCCATAATAATTTGTCAGCACGAGTGTGGCTGGGATGTAGGGCAGCAGGGGCAATCTAAGTCCCTCACAAATTTAGTGTAGAAATTCACAATATCGGGTAAGGTCGCATCAACCAATTCTGCAAAAATTGCTTTGGTGATCGGATGAAATAGCTGCTTTTATATTTTTGTCCTTTAGGAACCGGTGAAACTCCGACAGAAATCTCTCAAGGAAGGCTCTAAACCAGCCGATGATCCTCGCGCCGAGGCGTTAGTTCGATTAACAATGCGAAACGACGCTCCATCGAAAAACGTTTAATGACTTCCGATTTACAAATGCCGGACGTTTCCGCCGTCGTGCGGAAGGCCGTCTCAACCGGCTCCCGCCCGGAAATTAAAAGCAAGGCTGCCGGCGCCGGCAAAGACCGGACCTCATTTGATCGCGAACTCCAGCGTTACGAGGTAAAATACGTCATCCCCCGGTCGCTCGTGGCGAAAGTTCGCGAGGCTATCCGGCCATTCTGCGAGGCGGACCCTTATGGCAGCGGCTACCCGCCGACGTATTCCATCACGACGCTGCAACTGGATTCTCCCGGCCTCAGTTTGCATTACGCCAAGCTTTGGGACTTTGTCAACCGCTTCAAGCTTCGCGTCCGCACTTACGGCGACCCGGTCGGAAACTTCCCGATCTTCCTCGAGGTCAAATCGAAGTACCGGAGCACGGTGGTTAAGCTTCGTTCCAAAATTCCCTTTGATAAATGGGGCGCGCATTTGTTCGGGAACGAAATCCTGCGCGATCTCGAATTCAAGAGCCGGTCCGAAGAGAATAATTTTTACCAGTTCGTGCGCTTGACCAAGGAGATCGGCGCGCAACCGGTGATGCTGATCCGATACCATCGGGAGTCCTACTTCGGAAAGATCGAGAATTATGCGCGCGTGACTTTCGATAGCCGCCTGCAATACCAGCAGACTTACTCGTGGAATTCCTGGGGCAAGGATGGCCAATGGCGCGCGCTCGACAACCCGATCATGCAAACCCGGCGTCATGACAAGGAACTGAATTTCTCCGGCGTGGTGCTCGAACTCAAGGCCTTGAACGAGGTGCCGCGCTGGATGGTTGATCTGACGACGGAGTTCGACCTGGGACGCGTCGGTCACTGCAAATACAGCAATGCGATCTGGGCCGAATCGCTGTTTCGCGCCACGCCCTGGACCCCGGAATATGAAATCGATCTTTTGCAATACCTTTAGATACTGTCGGAATTTTCCGGACGTCTCTTACGCCAAAGGCTCTTTATATGGATGATTTCCTGACAATTTATGGAACAACCCAATGGCTGGGCGCGGAACAAATCATCGCCGCCCTGCTGATCTGTTTTGTGCTGAGCTCGGTCGTCGCCACGATCTATCGTTGGACCTTCCAATCCCTTTCCTATTCCCGCTCGTTCGTCCACACGATGGTCCTCTCCAGCATGGTCGTGAGCATGATCATCATGGCGGTCGGCAACAGCCTGGCCCGCGGGTTGGGCATTCTCGGCTCGCTCGCCATCGTGCGCTTTAGAACACCGGTCCGGGACACGCGCGACATGACCTTTCTCTTTGCCTGCCTGGGCATCGGAGTGGCCTGCGGTTCCGCCGTGTATGGCGTGGCGGTGATCAGTACCCTGGTCATCGGGTGCGCCGCCATGTTGTTGCACTGGTCCCCCTTTGCCTCACGGCGCCAGCACGAAGCCCTGCTCCGATTTGCGCTCCCGCCGGATTCCGCTTCCGAGGAAAAGGCCAAAGAAGTGATGCGAACCACTTGTTCGGCGTTTTCGCTTATCGCCATGCGCGAAATTCAACAGGGAGACCTGATCGAACACTGCTATCAGGTCAGATTGGTGGATCCTTCCTATGAATCGGAAATCCTCAGCAGTTTGTCGAAAATCCCGGATCTTTCGGAGGCGAACCTCCTGTTCCAACGCTCGACCGTTGAGTTGTAACTGAATCATGCGCGAATCCCAAGAAACTACCTTCAAACGGCCCAGGCTGCGCGGTCAATTGAGCCAGCGATGGCGCCGGATCGCCAGCCGATGGCCGGTCTTTGTCTGGGTCGCGGTGGCTTTGCTCGCCGCGTGTTTCTACGTCAAGAGCACCCAGTTCGGAACGCTGTCCGGCTCCGCGCAGACCATCCAGCACGACCTCTCGCCACTGCAAACCGCACGCGTAAAGGAGATTTGCGTCAAGGTCGGCGACGCCGTCACCAACGGCCAGATTGTCGCCAAAATGGATACAACCATCATTGACGCGCAAGTGGCCGAAACCGAAGCGACCCTGGCCGCGGCGGAAGGTTCGTGGGCCGCTTACGAAGAGCAAATGCTCAGCCTCGTGCGTACCGCGGATAACGACATCGCCAGCGCCCAGGTCCTGATCGCTCAACAGAACGATCAAAAAGATACCGAAGCGGCCAAACTGGCAGAGCTCAAGGCCATGCAGTCCAAACGTGATGAGTTGTTCCGGAATAAACTGATCAGCGAAGTGGAGGACGACGCGTTGCGTCCGGAGATTGCCGGGCTCGAGCGATCCATCGCCGGTTACGCGCCGTTAATCAGCATGTACACCAGCACCTTGGAGCGGAGAAAGAAGGATCGCGACGATCTCCAGCAAAGCCTGCGATTAGGTCCGGATGGCGACGTGAGGAAAGCCATTGCTTTGAAGACATCTTCGCAAACCGAAATCCTCAAGGCTGCGGTGGAAATGAAAAAACTCGAAAGAGAAACGTACATCCTTCGATCCCAAGGTGACGGCGTGGTTTCCGAGATTGGTGTCCTTCCGGGCGCCACCGCAAAACCCGGAGACATTGTCTTGAGCGTCGTTTCGCCAAGTCATCTTATCATTGGATACCTTCCGGAAGTGCGTCGCGGGTATCTCAAGCTGGACGATCAAGGATACGCGTTCCGGTTGACCCGCCCGCCCGTGAAGGTGCGGGTGGTGGCGGTCGCGCCGGGAATTGATCCAATACCCGCCAGCCTCAGGCCCAGCACCGCCGCCCAGCAGAGTGGCATAACTTTCCGGGCGCAACGAATCGTGTTCGAGACGGACGCGCCCGACCTGGCTCCCGGCGAGAGCGTTCAGATCCGGCTTACCAGCAACTTTTGGGCAAAGCTCCGCTATCACTTCGGATTTCAGTGGTGAACTGAACCCGTCACTTCGATGCGCCACCCCCAAAAGTTCTTCAAACAGTCTCCCAGGCAAATCAGCCGGGTGAACTTGCCGCTGATGATCGCGCTGTCTTTCCTGGCCGGCTGCGCTGCGCCCGGTCCAACGAGCCCGAGTCTATCTAGCAACCAGGTTCCAAACAGCCCCACGAATTCCACGACTTCCGCGCCAACCGGCCCCCTGACCGTCGAGCGGGCCGTCGAACGGGCGCTGGTTTACAGTGATCGAATTGCCACCCTCAAGGCAGCGGTGGAAGTCGCGCGCCAAAGCCGCCGCGCAGCCACCGATATCAAAGACCCCGTGATCCAGGCGGACTCGCGTTCCCGGGCTGACAACGGAAGCGTTTCGCAAGATGAATGGGACGATTCGCGGGTCAGTGTTGGTTTCTATATTCCCAACCCCTGGCTCGTGGTCCCCCGGGTTGATGCCCGAACGGCTGACCTAAGGGCCGCCGAAGCTGATTTGCGGGCCGCCACCTGGGTGGTTCGTTGCGACGTGCGGCAATTGTTTGCGGAGACGGACTACCTCACCAATGAAGTGTCATTAACCGAGGAGCTCGTCCGCTTAAATGGGAATATTCTGCAAGTGGTGCGTTCCCGCGCGGATCACGGCGCCGCGACATCTTCCGAATTGATTTCTGCCACGCGGCAATACCTGCAGACCCAGGACGACCTCGATCAAACCCGCCGCCGGTACCGGCTGGCGCAGCGCAAATTAGCGGCCTTGCTCAACTTGCCGCCCGAGTCCTTGCGCCTCGCGGCCGACACGTCCATTTCCGTGGCGCTCCCGGAATCGGGGCTTACAGCCGACGAAGCGGAAAAGTTAGCCCGGCAGCGCCGTGACGATTTAACCGCCCTTCATTGGCGGGTCATGGCCGCCGAATCAACGTATCGCGAAAGCCGCAATGTTCGTTGGCCGTGGGTGAAAGAAGTAAAAGGGGGATACCTCGATCATTCCACCTCCGAAAAATGGTCGATTGGGCTGGCGATGGACGTGCCGATTTTTTCCTGGACGAAAAACCACGCCGATGACGAAGCCCTGGCCAAACAAAAACTCGTTGCCGCGAATGAGACCGCGGGCATGCGGCTCGTCAGCCAGGAAATTCACGATGCCATGGACGAACTGGACGAAAGCCGGCGTCAACAGGCTCGCTACGATACCGACGTGGCCCCGCTCATCACCTCCATGCGCCAAACCCTCGCGACGCTGAAAAACACCGCGAGCATCATGCCGGATCAGATTGCGGCGGTGGAAGTGCAACTCCTCGAAGCCCTCCGTCTCGACCTCCGCTGCCGTTCGCAATCTCGTCTTGCGCGATTAAATCTCGAACGGATCGTTGGTTCTCCGCTCTTCGAAACCGTTGGGCACGCGTCTACGCCTTAGCTGGCCTTGTAGGACAGGCATCCTGCCTGTCTCCATAATAATTTGTTGGCCGGAGTGTGGCCAGTGTGTTGTGTTGGCGCAGTCGAGAGATAAAGCTAAAAGAAGTGATTCCAGCCTTTAAAATATGACGATACCCTTGACTGGCGCCTTTCCGAAAAGACGAGAAAGAACATGAAGCAAATTCGCATTTGGGTGCTGCTGGCGGTCCTTACCGTTGTTCTTGTTTGTGGATACGCGGCCGTTCACTGGTTCAAGAGTCATCTGGATTCGGGCCACATTGCCGATCAGTGCGAGCGGCGAGTTGAACAAACGATTGACCCGGGTGCTTTGCAGTTGTGGGCCACCAACCTCCTGCAACAGTATCCTCCAGGGCGCACTAATTACGTCGGGCCGTTTATTTTGCCTGCCGGTTTGTCAAATGTGTGGGCGCAGGGCCAGCCGAGTGTTTATTTAAGGGAGGCAAACAACGGGGAGCAGCAGTACGTGTATGTTTTTTGGGGAAGTGGCGTTCTAGGCCACTGGGGACTGTCAATTGGTTCGCCGACGTTCGTTCCAGCGAATCCTGGGAATGGAAGTCGACTTTGGAAGCCTGGCGTCTATTTTTGGCGAGATCCCCATTGATTTGAACTCGACACGTCAGCCAATCCAGAAAATCGGCGCGACCTCCGCTGCCGTTCGCAATCTCGTCTTGCGCGATTGAACCTCGAACGGATCGTTGGCTCTCCGCTCTTCGAAACTATGAAGCCTATATCTGCACCGTAGGTGTGAAAGCTGCCAAACGGCGCATCGCAAGGATTCACGTTAGGCTTACGGTCTTGCCGGTTTGCGCGGCCTCGTAAATCGCCATCATGATTTTGAGGTCGCGTAGACCTTCTTCGCCGGGAACTTTCGTGGGCTGGCCGTTTAAAATACATTGCGCGAAATCATCCATTTCCGCGGCGAAGTGATCCATCGCCGGAAAGGCTGTCCACTTGCCGTCACTGCGCCGGCCCTGAATGCCGCCGTAGCCGTAGGCGGGAGCCAGTTCAAACCAGCCCCGGTCTGCAAACACCCGAAACCTGTCCTGCCCATTAAAATTATAAGTGGTGTTGCAGCTGGCGATGGCGCCGCCGGGAAATTTCAGCTGCCACGCGATGCTCTCCTCGATGTCCTTGAACTTGACCGGATCGTTGTTGGCGGCAACGGCGGAAACGGAAACCGGTTCTTCTCCCGAGAGGTAGCGCGCGGCCTGAAGCGCGTAAATACCGACGTCCATCAATGGCCCGCCGCCTGACAAGGCGCGGTTCAGCCGCCATTGTTTCGGGTCGCCAATCCGAAAGCCATATTCCGCTTCGATCAAATTTACATTACCGAAAACTTTTTCGCGTGCGAGGCGGATACATTCGAGATGGTTCGGTTCGAAATGCAGCCGGTAGCCGACGGCGAGCATGCGGTTCGCCGTCTTGCACGCGTCAATCATCTGCTGGCATTTTTCCGGCGAAACTTCCATCGGCTTTTCGCAAAGCACATGCTTGTGCGCTTTGGCGGCCTTGATGGTGTGCTCGGCGTGCAACCCGTTTGGCGTGACCACATAGACGACATCAATGTCGGGATTGTCCGCCATCGTCTCCATGTTGTCGTAGTTGTAGATGTTCTTTTCGGGAATGTTGTATTGCGCCTTCCACTGCGCGGCCTTTGCTGGATGGCCGGTGATGATGCCGGTCAATTTGCAGAAATCGGTCTTTTGCAGCGCCGGCGCAATTTGATGGGTGCTCAAGCCGCCGAGGCCGGCGATGGCGAAACCGAGTTTTTTTGCCGGCGCGGCGGTTTGCGCGCGCACGGCCATGGCGCTAATGAACGGCAGGCTCGCCGCGGCTAGGGTGGAGGTTTTGAGAAATTCACGGCGCGTGTGAAATTGGTCCTTCATGGTTTGATACGGGATTATGATTTGGTTTCTGTCCTTGTCTAGCCTCGACTTGTTCATGTCGATATTATTTGGGATTCGTGGTTCTAGGATGTTTGGTTACTACTAAACGTCACTCGGATGTGGAACAGACGTCGGCTACTAATGGTGGCCCGTTTACGACCGCCTTGGATTGCGTAAGCATTTGGCAGCCGACGTAGGACCGGCATCCTGCCTGACTCCCTAATAATTTGTTAGCCGGAGTGTGACCGGTGTTCCGAAGGAACATCTGACAATAGCCCGGCATTTTAATGCCGGGGGATAGGTAAGCTAATCACAAGTCCCGCAGGGACGGCCGAGGTTGAGCGGATTGATCTTCAGCCGTTCCTTCGGAACCGGGTCATTTTGGCAACGCCCCCGGCGTTGAAATGTCGGGCTATT
>Ga0265338_10010822_pt1 | contig 10628 bp, 8 predicted proteins | sample 42126metaG_FD_193579 | JGI IMG/M metagenome (GOLD analysis project Ga0265338, IMG submission 193579) | Rhizosphere microbial communities from Carex aquatilis grown in University of Washington, Seatle, WA, United States - 4-21-26 metaG | ecosystem: Host-associated > Plants > Roots > Rhizosphere >... | reverse complement strand
AGGAGCAGTTCGGTGAGCGCCGCGGCCAGGTCGACGAACGGCTGCCGCATCGTTGTCAGCGGCGGGGTGGACGACGCAGCCGCCGGGACGTCGTCGAAGCCGACGACGGCGACGTCCTCCGGGACGCGCCGACCGGCGGCGGCCAGCGCGCCGAGGGCGCCGATCGCCATCGCGTCGGAGGCGGCAAAGATCCCGTCCAGGCCGGGCCGCGCCGCGAGCAGCGACACGACCGCGCGCGCGCCGCCCTCGACCGTGAAGTCGCCCTGGGTGACGAGACCCGCGTCGAACTCGCGGCCGGCCGCCGCCAGGGCGTCGCGATAGCCGTCGAAGCGGTCGGCGGAGACCGACATGTCGAGCGGGCCCGTGATGGTCGCGACCTGGTCCCTGGATTCGAGCAGGTGCGCGGTCGCCGTCCGCGCGCCACCGCGGTTGTCGACGTCGACGAACGGCACCGGATCCAGCCCGCCCGGCCGGCCGGCGGCGACGATCGGGACGCCCGCATCGGCGAGAGCGCGCGGCAGGACATCGTCGGCGTGGAGCGACAGCATCACGACGCCGTCCACGTGGCCCGCCAGCACGTACCGCTCGACCTTGCGCTGCTGGCGGTTGCCGCGCGCCGGTAGCAGGACGAGCTGCAGGTCGGTGTCGGCGAGCGCCGCGGCGATGCCGTGCACGACCGGCGGGAAGAAGGGATCCGCGAAGACCCGGTCCTCGGGCTCGGAGATGACGACGGCGATCGTGTCGGTGCGGCGCCGCGCGAGCATGCGCGCCGCAGGGTTCGCCAGGTAGCCGAGCTCCGCGACCGCCGCTTCCACCGAGGCGCGGGTCGCATCTCTCACCCTGGCCGACCCGTTCAGCACCCGCGAGGCCGTCGCCAGGGAGACCCCGGCACGCCGGGCGACCGCATCGAGGGTCGGGCGGGTGGCCACGGCTCCATCTTGCAGGACCCGAGAACGGGCCGCTGGCGAGCCGCGAACGTGACAAAGCTCACCCGGCTCTGTGGCCGCCTCGAGTGTCGCGGAACTTGGCATAAGCAGGGCTTTCGGTCGCGGTAGCCCACGTCCGCCGGCCCCGTTCGGCCTACCCCTTTCGAGGGATACGACATCACCCTAAAGGGTGATAGCTGGCGCTTGTCGGGGCTGCTCAACTGCGCCGGCCAACGACAGCCAGGCGCGCTCTCCCCCTTGCGCGCGCCGCCTCTGCCGAAGGGAACCCTTCTGTGACCGACCGCATCCGCTTTGCGCTGCTTCTCCTCGCCGTTCTCGCGTGCGTCGCCGCACGCGCCGGGGGCGCTCTCGGCGCCATCGACCGGCACGCGCGCGTCGTGCGCATCAGCCATGCGACCGCCGTCGCGCACAAGGAAGCGAAGATCGTCCGCTTCGCGCGGCACTTCCTCGGCGTCCGCTACTCGTACGGCGGCACCTCGCCGGCGAGCGGCTTCGACTGCTCCGGCTTCACCCGCTACGTCTACGCACACTTCGGGATCACGCTCCCGCACTACTCGGGCGCGCAATTCGACCGGGGACGCCGTGTCTCGCGCGCCGGCCTGCGCCCGGGCGACCTCCTCTTCTTCGATGGCCTCGGCCACGTCGGGCTCTACATCGGGCACGGGCTCTTCATCCACGCACCACACACCGGCACGCGCGTCTCGATCGATCCGCTCGCGGGCTGGTACGCCGGTCGCTACGACGGCGCCCGCAGGCTCGTCTAGCCGCGTACCATGACCACCCGGCCGAACGCCCAGTTCGGCCCATCGTCATGGACCGGCCCGTTCTCTACAGCCTCGTCGAACGCCTCCGCGCGGAGGAGCGGCTCACTGAGCTCGCTGCCGCGTTGCCGACGCGTGCGCGCGTCTCGGAACCGGTGCTGCCGCTCGTCCTCGCCGCCCTGCACGACGAGCTCGAGCGCGGGCTCGTCGTCCTGCTGCCGGAGGACGCCGACGCGCGCGACGCGGCCGAGGCTGCCGGCTGGTTCCTCGGCGATGAGCAGGTCGCGCTGTTCCCGTCGCGGGGCGTCCGCTGGGGCTCCGGCCTGGAGCCGCCGCCGCATCTCGTCGGCGAGCGCGCCCGTGCACTCGCCGTGCTCGAGCGCGGCGGGCTCGTCTGCGCCTCGGCGAGTGCGGTCGCCGAAGGCGTCCCGCCGGTGGCGCAGCGGCCGACGGCACTCCGGATCGCGCGCGGCGACGAGCCGGGGATCGACGCGCTGGTCGAGCAGCTCGCGTCGGCCGGCTACGAGCGCGTCGAGCGCGTCGAGGAGCGTGGCCAGTTCGCGGTCCGCGGCGGGCTCGTCGACGTGTTCTCCACGACCGGTCGCGAGCCGATTCGCATCGAGCTCTTCGGCGATGAGATCGAGCAGATCCGCGCGTTCTCGCCGTTCACACAGCGCGCGCTGCGGCAGGTCGACGAGGCGACGATCTATCCCGCCGCCGAGCGGCGGCGCGAGCTCGTGGAGATCGACCTCGGCCCCGACGAGGGCGAGGAGCCGACGTTCGAAGTGCCGGGCGACCTCGTGCTGCCGTTCGACCGGCCGCCGGACTTCGTCTGGTCGGTCGACGAGGTGCACGCCGTCTGGTCCGACGAGGGGTTGACGCCGGTCTCGCTCGACGGCTCGACCGAGTTGACCCCGCTGCCGCAGGGGCAGCCGCATTCATTCGACGCGCAGCGGCCCGCGCTCGCGGCACGCGGGCTCTCCGAGGCCGAAAACGAGCTCGGCGGGTTGCTGCGCCAGGGGCTCGACGTCGTCGTTGCGTTCCCGCATCGCGGTGAGGCACTGCGCCAGCAGGCGCTGCTCCGCCGCGTCAGCGCCGGGCTGCTCGAGCCGGAGGCGACCCCGAGCGGGCTCCAGTTCGCGGTCTCGCCGGCGCGGCGCGGGTTCGTCTGGCGCGAGCTCGGCTTCGCGCTCCTGCCCGACACGCAGGTTTTCCGCAAGCGGCCGCCGCGCGCGTCGAGCGCGCCGGGCCGCGCGCTGCAGAGCTTCTCCGACCTGCGCACGGGCGACTACGTCGTGCACGAGGACCACGGCATCGCGCAGCTGCTCGGCTTCGAGACGAAGGAGGTCGCCGGCGTCACGCGCGACTACCTGCTGCTCGCGTATCGCGGCGACGACCGCGTCTACGTCCCGCACGAGCAGATCGGCAAGGTAAGCCGCTACATCGGCGCCGACTCGAAGGCGCCTGCGCTCTCGAAGCTCGGCGGCAAGGCGTGGGACAACCTGAAGACGCGCGCCCGCACGCACCTCCGCGAGATGGCCGGCGAGCTGCTGCAGCTGTACGCGCAGCGGCAGACGCAGCCGGGGATCGCCTACGACGTCGAGCACGAGTGGGTCGAACGGCTCGAGAACGAGTTCCCGTATCGCGAGACCGAAGACCAGCGCACGGCCATCGAGGCCGTGAAGGAGGACCTCGAGTCGCCGCATCCGATGGACAGGCTCATCTGCGGCGACGTGGGCTTCGGCAAGACTGAGGTCGCGCTGCGCGCCGCGTTCACGGTCGCCGTCAGCGGCAAGCAGGTGCTGATGCTCGTGCCGACGACGGTACTCGCGCAGCAGCACTGGAACACGTTCAAGGACCGCTACCGCGACTTCCCGGTTCGCGTCGAGATGGTCTCGCGCTTCCGCAAGCCGTCCGACGTGAAGAAGGTGCTCGCCGAGTTCAACGAAGGCAAGGTCGAGGTCCTGATCGGGACTCATCGCGTCCTCTCGCGCGACGTGATCCCGAAGGAGCTCGGGCTCGTGATCGTCGACGAGGAGCAGCGGTTCGGCGTCGCGCAGAAGGAGCTCCTGCGGCAGTTGCGGCTCGAGGTCGACGTGCTCGCGATGAGCGCGACGCCGATCCCGCGCACGCTGCACATGTCGCTCTCCGGCCTGCGCGACATCTCGGTGATCGAGACGCCGCCGGAAGGACGCCGCCCGATCCGCACGTACGTCGGCGAATACGACGAGGAGCTGATCAAGCAGGCGCTCGACCGCGAGGTCCAGCGCAACGGCCAGGCGTTCTACCTGCACAACCGCGTCGACACGATCGAAGAGGCAGCGGAGAAGCTGCAGCAGCTCTGCCCCGACCTGCGCTTCCTCGTCGCGCACGGCCAGATGCGCGAGCACGAGCTCGAGGAGCAGATGATCTCGTTCCTCGCCGGCGACGCGGACGTGCTCGTCTCGACGACGATCATCGAGTCGGGGCTCGACATCCCGCAGGCGAACACGTTGATCGTCGAGCGCGCCGACACGCTCGGGCTCAGCCAGCTCTACCAGATCCGCGGACGTGTCGGCCGCAGCGACCTGCTTGCGCACGCGTATCTCTTCTATCCCGACGCGCACGAGCTGACGCCGGAGGCGCGTGCGCGGCTCGCGACGCTCGCCGACCACACGGAGCTGGGGGCGGGCTTCGCGATCGCGATGCGGGATCTCGAGATTCGCGGTGCCGGCGACCTGCTCGGCGCCGAGCAGTCCGGTCACGTTGCCGCGCTCGGGTTTGAGCTCTACGTCGAGATGCTGCACGAAGCGGTGGCGGAGCTGTCCGGCCAGCGGCGGGTCGCAACGAGGCCGGTGCGGGTCGACGCGCGGGTCGACGCGTACGTCCCGGCTGCGTACGTCGCCGCCGAGGCGCTCAAGATCGACCTGCACCGCCGGATCGCGCTCACCGAGACCGAGGACGAGCTGCACGAGCTGCATGTCGCGACCGAAGACCGGTACGGGCCGATGCCGGAGCCGGTTGAGAACCTGTTCGCGATCCAGGCCGCGAAACTCAAGCTCGCGCGCCTCGGTGCCGATTATCTGGTCTTCAGAGGCGGTCGCGCCTCGGTCGGACCGGTCGTGCTCGGCTCCGGGGAGCTGCGCGACCTGCGGTCTCACATCGAGACCGCTGTCTACTCGACAGGCAACCGTGAAGTGACGTTAAGAGGCGATGAATTCAAGGGAGCACTCGATTTGGTCGATGCTATGCTGGCGGCGCGCCAGGCGGCTTAGCCGGCGCTTTCCTATGAACAAGGTCAAGTTTCCTCTTCTGCTCGTCCTCTTCGCGGCGCTTTTCGCCGGGTGCGGTGGAGGCTCGGCGAAACTCAAGTCGAGCGACGTCGCGGCGGTCGGAAGCCTCCACATCACGAAGACCGCCTTCAATGCGCTGATCGAACAGGCGAAGCGCAGCTATGCGACGCAGACGCCGCCGAAGGCCTTCCCGAAGCCCGGGACGGTCGACTACGAGACGATCCAGGGCCAGGCCGTGACGCTGCTCGTCCAGCAGGCCGAGCGCGAGGAGAAGGCCGGCTCGATGGGGATCAAGATCACCGACAAGAACGTGCAGACGCGCCTCGACCAGATCAAGAAGCAGTACTTCGCCGGCAGTGAGAAGCGCTATCAGGCTCAGCTGAAGAAGCAGGACCTCACGGACGCACAGGTGCGCGAAGACATTCGCCAGCAGCTGATCTCGGAAGCCGTGTTCAGCAAGGTGACCAAGAACGTGAAGGTCTCCGACACCGCGATTCACGCGTACTACATCGGGCACCCGACGCTCTACTCGCAGCCTCAGTCACGTGACGTGCGTCACATCCTCGTCAAGTCGAAGTCGCTCGCGCAGTCGCTGTATTCGCAGCTGAAGTCCGGCAACGACAAGGCGTGGTGCACGCTGGCGAAGAAGTACTCGCAGGACCCGAGCTCGAAGAACGTGTGCGGCAAGCTGACCGTGACGAAGGGCCAGACGGTCGCGGAGTTCGACAAGGTCGCATTCACGAGCCCGACGAAGACGGTGCACACGCCCGTGTACAGCAAGCAGTACGGCTGGTTCGTGATCGAGCCGCTGTCGGCGATCAAGGCGAAGTCCACGACGCCGGAGAAGCAGGTCTCGAACACGATCAAGCAGCAGCTGCTCCAGCAGGACAAGAACCAGGCGATGACCGACTGGGTCGCGTCGCTGACGAAGAGCTACTGCTCCGGCTCGAAGATCAAGTACCAGACCGGGTACGTGCCGAGCCCGGATCCTTGCGCGCCGACGACCACCGCGACGACCTAAGACCGGTCGCGTGTCTCTCGCGGAAGCGCTCGTCGAGCTCCAGGAGCTGACCGAGCGCCTGCGTCGCGAGTGCCCCTGGGATCGCGAGCAGACGACGCGGACGATCGTGCCGCACACCGTTGAGGAGGCGTACGAGGTCGCCGACGCTGCGCTGGCGGGCGACGACTCGAAGCTGCTCGACGAGATCGGCGACCTGCTCTTTCAGTCGTACTTCCTCGCGCTGCTCCTCTCCGAGCGCGGTGAGGGCGATCTCGAAGCGGCGGCGCGCGGGATCCACGCGAAGCTCGTTGCGCGCCACCCGCACGTCTTCGGCGACGCCGAGGCGCGGACCGCGTCGCGCGTGCGTGAGCGGTGGGAGCAGATCAAGCGCGAGGACGAAGGCCGCGAGGGGATCTTCCACGACGTGCCGGAAGGGCTGCCCGCGCTGCTCTACGCGCGCAAGGTGCAACTGCGTGCCAAATCGGTCGGCTTCGAGTACCCGAATCTCGCCGGTGCGCTTGCAGACTTCGAAGACGAGCTACGCGAGCTGCGCGACGAGCTGCCCTCCGACGATCCGCCCGAGGAGACGCAGCCGGACACGCGGGTCGCGTCCGAGCTCGGCGACGTCCTGTTCGCGGCGGTCAACGTCGCGCGGCGGCTGAACGTCGATCCAGAGCTCGAACTGAGAGCTGCGGCGAAGCGCTTCCGCTCCCGCGTGGAAACTGCGGAGGCGATTGCAGCCGCTGCTGGCAAGGATTGGACGACGCTTCCGCTCGCTGAGCAGGACGCCTACTACGACGAGGCAAAGGGGACGAATTAGATGTCTGGGACCGCAATCACCGAAATCAAGGGACGCCAGGTGCTCGACTCGCGTGGCAACCCGACCGTCGAAGTGGACGTTCTGCTCGAGTCCGGTGGCTTCGGCCGCGCGATCGTGCCCTCGGGCGCGTCGACCGGCGTGCACGAGGCTGTCGAGCTTCGTGACGGCGGTCAGGCGTTCGGCGGCAAGGGTGTCGGCAAGGCAGTCGGCAACGTCAACGGCGAGATCGCCGCTGCCGTGAAGGGCGTCGACGCGCGCGACCAGGCCGGGCTCGATCACAAGCTGATCGACCTCGACGGCACCCCGAACAAGGGACGCCTCGGCGCGAACGCGATCCTCGGTGTCTCGCTCGCCGCTGCGAAGGCCGTGGCCGCCACCGACGACAAGCCGCTCTGGCTGCACCTCGGTGGAGCGGACGCATCCGTGCTTCCTGTTCCCATGATGAACGTGATCAACGGCGGCGTGCACGCGGCGAACTCGATCGACCTGCAGGAGTTCATGGTCGTGCCCGTGGGCGCGAAGACGTTCGCCGAAGCGCTGCAGATCGGCGCGGAGGTCTACCACGCGCTGAAGAAGGTCCTGGCCGACCGCGGGCTCGCGTCCGGCGTCGGCGACGAGGGCGGCTTCGCGCCGAATCTCGAGTCGAGCGAGGCCGCGATCGAGGCGATCCTGGCCGCAGCGGAGCAGGCCGGCCATCGCGCGAACATCGCGATCGCGCTCGACCCCGCCGCGAGCGAGATCTTCAAGGACGGCGTCTACCGCTTCGAGGGCCGCGAGAAGACGAGTGCTGAGCTGCCCGAGTTCTGGGCGGAGCTCGTCGAGCGCTACCCGATCATCTCGCTCGAAGACGGCGCAGCCGAGGACGACTGGGAGTCGTGGGAGGCGCAGACGCGCCTGCTCGGCGACCGGCTGCAGCTGATCGGCGACGACATCTTCGTCACCAATCCGGAGCGGCTCCAGCAGGGGATCGATCGCGGCGTCGCCAACTCGATCCTCGTCAAGGTCAACCAGATCGGCACGCTCACCGAGACGATCGAGGCAGTGCGCCTCGCCCAGGCGAACGGCTACACCGCCGTGATCTCGCACCGCTCGGGCGAGACCGAGGACTCGACGATCGCAGACCTCGCAGTCGCGCTCGGCACGGGCCAGATCAAGACCGGGGCTCCGGCACGCTCTGATCGCGTCGCAAAGTACAACCAGCTGCTGCGCATCGAAGAGCAGCTGGGAGCGAAGGCGCAGTACCCGGGCTGGACTGCATTTCCTCGCGCCAAGCATTGACCGCTAACCTGAGGGTCGATGGCCGCGGACCGTAGGAGAACCAAGATCGTCGCGACCATCGGCCCGGTTTCCTCGAGCCACGACGTGCTGCGTGAGCTGGTCGAGGCCGGAGTCGATGCGATCCGTCTCAACCTCTCGCACGGGACGCACACGGACCACGCCGCCAGCGCCGCCGTCGTCCGCGAGGTGCAGGAGGAGACCGGCAAGCCGCTGGCGCTGATCGCCGACCTGCAGGGCCCGAAGCTCCGGATCGGCGACCTCGACGAGCCGCGCATCCTGCTCAAGGACGAGGAAATCGTCGTGGTCGGCGAGCAGCACGCGTTGAACGGCGAGCTGCCGATCGCGCCTGCCGTGATCAGCGAGGTGCTGCGGCCCGGTCACGACATCCTGATCGACGACGGCCTGGTGCGGCTCTCCGTGCAGGAGATCGACCAGGGCCGCGCGCGCTGCGTCGTGGTCGTCGGCGGTGAGATCAAGTCGCACAAGGGCGTCAACCTGCCCGGCGTGCCGGTCCCGATCCCGTCGCTGACGAAGAAGGACCTGGACGACCTCGAGTTCGCGCTCGGCCTCGGCGCCGATTTCGTCGCCCTCTCGTTCGTGCGCGCAGCCGCGGACGTGCGTGACCTCCAGGCGATCATCCGCCAGCACGGCTCCCCGGCTCGAGTGATCGCGAAGATCGAGAAGGCGGAGGCGATCGAGGCGCTCGAAGAGATCCTCATCGAAGCCGACGCCGTGATGGTCGCGCGGGGCGATCTCGGCGTCGAGATCGGCGCGGCGACCGTGCCGCTGCTGCAGAAGCGGATCATCCTGCGCTGTCTCGAGGCGGGGAAGCCTGTGATCACGGCGACGCAGATGCTCGAGTCGATGATCGAGCACGCCGAGCCGACGCGCGCAGAAGCGAGCGACGTCGCGAACGCCGTGCTCGACGGGACCTCGGCCGTGATGCTCTCCGCCGAGACGGCGACGGGCAACTATCCCGTGCAGGCGGTGCAGATGATGGATCGCATCGCCCGCGCCGTCGAGCCGTCGATGGGCTATCGCCACCAGATGCCCGAGGCCGGCGAGGAGCCGACTGTCGGTCGCGCGATGTCGAACGCCGCCTGCGATCTCGCCGAGGCGCTCGGCGCGCGCGCGATCCTCGTGCCGACCTTCACCGGACGCACCGCGTCCGCCGTCGCGCGGTTGAGGCCGCGCCGGCCGATTCTCGGTCTCTCGCATCACCGGACGGCCGTGCAGCAGATGGCGCTGGAGTGGGGCGTCACGCCGGTGCTGATGCCGCCGAGCGACGACGTCGAGGACCTCTGGTCGCGCTCGCTCGAGTCTGCGCTCAAGTCCGGGATGGTCGATGCCGGCGACCGCGTCGTGCTCACTGCGGGCACCGCGGTCAACCTGCCCGGCTCGACGAACGTGATCAAAGTCGACGTCGCCTGACCAACATTGACACCCGAACCAGGTTCGCGCAGCGAACCTGGTTCGCGAGTCTCGAACCCCGGCGCGGTAGGGATCGGTCGCGCGGCAGCGAAGCTGGTGCCGTGCTCCGGCTCCGTCCTACTCGCCTGCTCGCGATCTGCGGGATCGTGCTCGTCGCGTTCCTCTACTGGAAGCCGCTGCACACCTACCTGCACACGAAGGGCGAGCTGCAGGCGAGTACCTCCCAGGTGCGTTCGCTCCGGCTCGAGAAGCAGAAGCTGCAGGCGCGCATCGCTGCCGCCGACAAGGGCGACCAGTTGCTGCGCGAGGCGCGCCGGCTCGGGCTCGTGAAGAAGAACGAGCGGCTCTTCATCGTGCGCGGCATCGACGCCTGGCGCCACCAGAAGCACTAGTTTCCGTCTCGATGTCCGATGCAGAGGTCGTGGCGCGGCAGATCGGCCGCACGCCGCGCGCGTTCAAGCGCGTGGCCGTTCGCTGTCCGTTCGGGAAGCCGGCGGTGACCGAGCAGGCTGCGTTCGACGCCGACGGCCATCCGTTCCCGACACAGTTCTACGTCACGTGCCCGTACCTCGTCGCCGCGATCTCGCGGCTCGAGGCGGCCGGCGGCGTCGAGCGCTGGACGCGCGCGGTCGAGTCCGACGCTGCGCTCGCGCAGAGCCTCGAGGTGGCGCAGGCGGAGCAGCGGCGCCTCCGCCCGGAGCTCGACGCCGGCATCGGCGGTTCGACCCGCACGGGCAGCCTCAAGTGCCTCCACGCGCACGCGGCCTTCGCGCTCGCGCAGCCCGGCTACGCGCTCGGCGACCGCATGCTGGCTGAGCTGCCGTCCCTCTGGCCCGACTCTTGCTGTACTGCGTAGCGATGGACGTCGAGCTTGCGCGCCACCAGTGGCAGGACGGGATCCGTCGCGTCGAGCGCACGCGCGACGATCGCCCGCGCTATGCCGAGCGCATGGCGCAGGTGGACGTCCTCGTGAACGCACTGCGCCAGCGCGTCGGCCAGGTCTTCACGCTCGACGAGCTCGCCAAGGCGTACGACGGCGCGGACGACTGGGCCCGGCACGTGCTCGACGACGCCGATCCCGAAGCGCCGCCGGTCAGCGAGGCCGGCACGGTCTCGGAT
>Ga0265338_10010821_pt1 | contig 10629 bp, 10 predicted proteins | sample 42126metaG_FD_193579 | JGI IMG/M metagenome (GOLD analysis project Ga0265338, IMG submission 193579) | Rhizosphere microbial communities from Carex aquatilis grown in University of Washington, Seatle, WA, United States - 4-21-26 metaG | ecosystem: Host-associated > Plants > Roots > Rhizosphere... | reverse complement strand
CGGCGAACAGCTCGCGGCTCGCGAACTCGGCCCGGTCGTCCAGCACGATCGTCCGGAATCCCACCGACTCGGCGAGCGGTGCGAGCTTCTGCCCGACGTGTCCCGCCCCGAACACGATCACGGTCCCGCCGTGGCGGATCGGCTCGACGACGTACGTCCGCTCCGCGCGCGTCACCACCCGGAGCGCGTCGCGCCCCGATCCCGCCGCGAGCGACGCGAGCAGCGCGGGGTCCGCGCCCGGCGAGCCGGTGACGCGGCCGTCGCGCTCGACGAACCACTGCGCGCGGGGCGGCGCGGTGTCGCCGGAGGCGGTCCCGAACGCGGTGACGAGGCACCCGCTCTCGCCGCGCTCGAGCGTCCCGACGACCCGCTCGCACAGCGCCCGGTTTCCGGGATCGTCGCCGTCGACCCAGTCGAGCAGGATCTCGCCGTGGCCGCCGCAGATCATCGCCGTGCCCGCGGCGTCCTCGCCGGTGAGGTCGAACGCCTGCACCGCCGGTCGCGTGGTGTGAAAGAGCGCGGCCGCGAGCTGGAGCGCCTCGGCTTCGAGCCGGCCGCCCCCGACCGAGCCCGAGATCCGCCGGTCCGCGCGCACGATCATCCTGGAGCCGTCCGAGCGCGGGCCGGAGCCGGTCTTACCGATGATCGTCGCGGTGACGAAGCTCTCGCGCTTCGCGAGCAGCTCGGCCATCTCCCGGAACAGCCGCTTCATCGCCCGTGTCCCCCCGTGTTCGCGTGGGCCCGCCTCCGCCGGCCCCGCGCCCGGCCGCGCCGCCGAAACCCGACCGGCCCCGGAGGGGTTGGCGGGACCGAGGCTAGTGGAAGGCGGGCGTTCCCATCAACTTGGGCGGGCTCCGAGGGGGGGAACGCCCCTGCCGGACGGGCCGTGCGGGCCCCGCGAGCCCGGCCCCGCGAGAAGTCCCCTTGACGTGGTGCACGGGTGTGCAGTAGGTTCCCGCACGTGCCAGGTCCGCGGTCTGGACCACCCCTCAGGACGGAGCGACTCATGCTCAACGAACGAGCGAAAGAGATCCACGCCTTCATCCAGCGGTATCGCCGCGAGCGTGGTTCCGCGCCCACCATCCGCGAGATCGGCGAACACTTCGCGATCTCGTCCACGAACGGCGTGCGCTACTACCTGACCATGCTCGAGAAGGCGGGATACATCCGCCGCAACCGGAAGATCTCCCGCGGCATCGGCCCGTCGTCCGCCATGCGGTCGGTCGGCATCCCGATCCTCGGCCGCGTCGCGGCCGGCCAGCCGATCCTGGCCGAGGAGAACGCGAGCGGGTCCCTCGACGTCAACGACCTCTTCGGACAGACCGAGGAGTTGTTCGCGCTGAAGGTCCGCGGCGACAGCATGATCGACGCCGGGATCCTCGAAGGCGATTACGTGATCGTGCGCAAGCAGGAAACGGCGCGCGCGGGCGAGATCGTCGTCGCGCTCATCGAGGACGAGGCGACCGTGAAGCGTTACCAGCCCAAGCGCGGACACGTCGAACTGGTCGCGGAGAATCCGCGTTACCAGCCGATCGTCGTCGAGCGCGACGCGAATTTCCGGCTGCTCGGCACCGTGCGAGGCGTCGTTCGCACGGTCTGACCCGGCAGCCATTCAGGACGACGGGAGCTTCGGCTCCCGTTTTTCACCCCCGCATGGTGCACATCTGTTCAACGATCCCCGCAGGAGGAAGTCCCGTGGAACTCGAACTGGCTCCCCAGGTGAAGCAGGCGCTCGAGAAGGATTGGGAGCCGATGTATCGCAGCCAGCTCCACTACCTCGTGACCTGGAACACGCGCGGTCGTCGGCCGGTGCTCAAGGAGCGCCATGCGGAGGCGCTGCAGTCACTCGTTCGCCAGGCCTGTGAGGAGCGCGACTTCGAGCTGGTGGAGGTCGTGGCGGGACAGGATCACATCCACGTGCTCTTCGGGCTGCGGCCGGCGCAGAGCGTCGCCAGCGCCGTGCGCGAGATGAAGGGTCGCTCGAGCATGGCGCTGCTGGCCCAGTTCCCCGAGCTGCGCGTGTGGTTGCGCGGCAACCTGCTCTGGGACGAACGCTACATGGTGGAGACGGTCAGCCCGTTGCGAGTGGATCGGATGCGCACCCGGCTCTCGGCCGTGCATCGCTCCACGTTCGGGGACGACGGAGAGCTCTTCGCCGCGGCGAGCTGACGCCCGCCCACGTGCGACATCGTTCATCCGCGGCCAACGGGCCGGCCGGGGCGTGGAACATCACGCCATGCATCTCGCTTTCGCTCCGGCCGGAACCGGGGCCGGGCCATCCTCGGGTCCCGGTCCGGACGCGGCGTGCGCCCGCGCGGTCGGGCGCGGTATGCACACGCGGGCGCTCCGTCGCGGTGACGGTTGCGCCCGCGTTGAACGACCTTACGCGGTGTCCGCTCGGTTCGCCGCGCGGCAAGCACGCACGCCGTCGCGCGACCGCGGCGGTCGAGCCGAGCGCCTTCGCCGGTACTGGAGGCCGTGGCCACGATCCATGGCCGTTGCCGTGGCTGCCCCCGGTGGCTAGTTCGCCTGGTTCGCCGGCTGTGCGCTCGCCGGCGGCACCGGCTCGGTGCGCATCGCGGGCGCTTCGCCGATGCCGAGCAGGTGACCCGAGCGCTTCTGCTTCGTGAGCAGGTACGACGCGTTGAACCGGTTCGCCGGCATCACCAGCGGGATGCGGCTCACGACGGGCACGCCGGCCTCGCGCAGGCCCTGGAGCTTGCGCGGGTTGTTCGTCATGAGTTCGACGCTCTTCACGCCGATCTCGCGCAGCATCTCCGCGGCCACGCGGTAGTCGCGCTCGTCGTCGCCGAATCCGAGCAGGTGGTTGGCCTCGACGGTGTCGTGGCCATGGTCCTGCAGCGCATAGGCGCGGATCTTGTTGGTGAGCCCGATCCCGCGGCCTTCCTGGCGCAGGTAGAGCAGCACGCCGGACTTCATCTGGCCGAGCGTGTCGAGCGCGGCCTGCAACTGCTCACGGCAGTCGCAGCGCAGCGAACCGATCACGTCGCCCGTCAGGCACTCCGAGTGGATGCGCACCGGCACGCCGCGCGCTCCGCGGACGTCGCCGCGGACGATCGCGAGGTGCTCGTCGCCGTGCGCGTCCGGCGTGAACGCGATCGCGCGGAAGTTCCCGGATCGCGTGGGAAGTTCGGCCACGGAAACCATGCGCAGCGGATGCTCGTTGGGGGTGGACACTGCGGCACGGGGCATTCGTTCGCGGCGAAACTTCATCGCATCCTCCGGCTCTGGGGTTTGGAATGCTGCCGGTTTGGATGCGCGTGGGGCGCGCGGGAGGCGCGATAAAGGGGCATTGATTCCTTCGGGCGAGGCCGTCGAGGCGGGCGCCGCGGCGCCACGGTGCGCCGCGCCAACCGGCAACCGATCCCTTGCTTGGCCCGTCGCGGGGCTCAGCCCCGCTCGACGGCCGCTTCGGCCACCCGCGGTGTCGATCGCGACGCGAGCAAGGCCGCGCCCAGGACGAGCGCGGCGCCGACGAACTGCATCGGCCGCATGTGTTCGTGCAGGAAGAACCCCGCGGTGAACATGGCCACGAGCGGTTCGGACGTGGCGATGACGCTCGCCTCGGATGCCGGCAGCCGCCTCAGCCCGGCGTAAAAGAGCGCGAACGGCACGAGCGTCGAGAAGAATCCGAGCAGGATGAAGATGCCCCAGAGCGAGGCAGGATAGTGCGCCGCCACGATGCGCCAGGGCGGCGTGACGATGGCCCAGAACAGGCCCGCGATCGAAAACGTGTAGAGGAGCACGGTCTCCGGCGGATAGCACTCGAGGCCGCGCTTCGAGTACACGATGTAGAACGCGAACACGAACGCGGAGCCAAAGCTGATTGCCCAGTAGAGCGGCTTGGCGTGCATGGCCTCGGGGCCGACGCCGCCCACGAGCAGCGCCGTGCCCGCGGTGGCGCACGCGACCGCGCCGAGCATCGGCCAGCCGACCCAGCGCCCGCGCACGAGCTCGAACGCGACAATGAGCGTGGGCGCGAGGTACTGGATCAGGATCGCAAGCCCGACGCCGAGCTTGGAGATCGAGAAGTAGTAGCTGCCCTGGACCGCCGCGACCCCGAGCAGGCCAAGCAGCAGGAAGTAGCCCGCATCGCCGGGACGGATCCGCAGCGCCTGGGGCCGGCGCACGAGCAGGAAGAGGAAGAGGGCGATCGCGGCGACCGTGAGCCGCAACTCGACCACCGTGAGCGGCGGCACGTGCCGGTCGCGGAAGACGAAGCGCGCGAGGGTCGCCGTCGAGGCCCAGAACACCGTGGCCGCAAAGACCAGCCACCGGCCGGCCGCTGCCGACCGCTGGGCTGTCGCGAGCTCGGCGGGCTGGGGCATGGGAGACCGAATCTCCTATATCATGGAACGTGTTATATAATAACGTACTACAGTAATATGAAATGGCATGCGATCAGCGGTGGCCACCGTCTCGCGGTCGCGGGTCAGCCACCATTTCGACCGAGCTGGCGCCGGCTTCGATCATCGTGCAGCGGCCTGTGAAGTGGACGCCTGGCTCCATCGCCACCGTCATGGCGGAAAGGTCTCCCTCCACGCGGGCGCCTGATCGCAGCTGGATCGTGCCGAGGGCACGGACGTTTCCGATCACGCGCCCGAGGATCAGCGCTTCGTGGACCTCGATGTCGGCACGCAGGACCCCGTGCTCACCGACCTCCAGACGCTCGCAGTTGAGGATGTCCCCCTCGAACTCGCCGTCCACCCGGAGCATCCCGGTCACCATCAGCGTGCCGCGGCAGCTGGAACTCACCCCGATAAGGGTGTTCGGGGCCTCCGGCTCTTCGTCTTGAGTCTTCGGGCGGAATCGCATCGTGAGCAGACCTCCGAGGGGATAGGACGAACGCGGAAGGACTAGAGGACGCCCCAGGATTCGAGCAGTCGTTCGAGGTCCTCCTGGCCGTAGAACTCGAACTCGACCTTGCCGCCCTTGCGCCCGGGCGTGATCGCGACATGCGTCGAGAACCGCTGCTGCAGCTTGGTCTCCCACTCGCCGAGACCGTCCAGCTTGGCGCCCTTCGCCGGCCGCGTATGGACCTTGCGCAGCTTCCGTCGCACGAGCGCTTCGGTGCGACGCACCGAGAAGCCCTTGCCCACGACATACCGCGCCGTGGCCAGCTGGTCTCCGTTGGACTCCAGTCCGAGCAGCGCCCGGGCGTGCCCCGCGGTCAATGTTCCACGTGAAACCATGTCCATGACCTCGGGCGGCAGCGTCAGCAACCGAAGCGAGTTCGTGATCGAGCTCCGCTGCTTTCCGACGCGCTCGGACACCTGGTCGTGCGTCAGCCCGACCCGCTCGATGAGGGCGTGGTACGCCTTGGCCTCGTCGATCGGGTTTAGGTTTTCGCGCTGGATGTTCTCGATGATGGAGAGTTCCATCATCTGGCGATCGTCATAAGTGCGTACGATCGCGGGGATCTTGGTCAATCCGGCCAAATGGGCGGCGCGCAGGCGGCGCTCACCCGCGACGAGCTGGTAGTCCTCGTCCGCCACACGGCGAACCAGGACCGGCTGCAGCACGCCACTGACCTTGATGGACTCCGCCAGTTCCTTCAGCCCCTCGTCATCGAACCGGGTCCGCGGCTGGAAGGGGTTCGGGCCGATGTCGCCCACCGCCAGCTCCACGACCGCGTGATCCTCCGCCACGCCCACCGCCGTGGTTCCCTCCACGGCGCGATTGGCCGCCGAGGCCGAAATCAGGGCATCGAGCCCTCGCCCGAGCACCTTCTTACTCATGTTCGATTACCTCCATCGCCAGCTCGCGGTATTTCTCCGCGCCGGTGCTGTGGGGGTCGTAGAGAACGATGGGCTTGCCGAACGACGGGGCCTCGCTCAGACGCACGTTTCTCGGGATCACGGTCTTGTACACCCGGTCCGAGAAGAACTTCCTCGCCTCCTCCGCCACCTGCTGCGAGAGGTTCAAGCGGGCGTCGAACATGGTCAACAGGACGCCCTCGATCCGAAGCGCCGGGTTCAGGTGGTCCTGGACGAGCCGGATCGCACCGATCAGCTGGGTCAGCCCTTCCAGCGCCAGGTATTCGCACTGGAGCGGGATCAGCACGGAGTCGGACGCCGTCAGCGAGTTGATCGTCAGCAGCCCCAGCGACGGAGGGCTGTCGATCAGGATGTAGTCATAGTCGTCCTGCAGCTTCGCGAGGCAAGTCCGCAGGCGCGTCTCGCGCGCCATCATGCCCACCAGCTACACTTCGGCGCCCGAGAGCCGCTGCCCCGCGGGGAGCAGGTCCAGCGTGGCGAGCGCGGTGGGCATGACGGCCTGCTGGATCTCGGAATGGCCGATCAGGACCTCGTAGGTCGTGTTGCGCTGATCGTTGCCGTTGATTCCCAGTCCGCTGGTCGCGTTGCCCTGCGGATCGATATCCACGACCAGGACGCGCTTGCTTTCCTGCGCAAGGCACGCGCCGAGGTTGATGGCCGTGGTGGTCTTGCCGACGCCACCCTTCTGGCTGGCGATGGAGATGACTCGTCCCATTTGATTGGCTCAGTCAGGCGCGACGCGCCGAGGTGAGAGGCCACCGGGGGCGGCCGGCGCGGGATCGCGCCTGCGGATCGGGCGATCGGCGCCGCTGCTGTCCGGCACCTTCATCGCCCTCGGGGCGCTCGCAAGATATCAGCGCCGCCGCTCATGGCTCAAGCCCAAAGGTTCCACGTGGAACCATTCCGACAAAATCGAATAACTACTATTATTTTCTTATGAATACAGCGACAGAGTTCGGGCCTTCCAGAATCGGGTGCGAGGCATCGAACATCCAGTCCGGTTCCCATTCCGACCGAGTGGCCTCGAGTTCCTGCTGGACGCTGCTGCCCTTCCACAGGAACGCCCGCCCATCGGGACGGACCAACTTGGCCGCCATCAACAAGGTAGGGCCAATCGTCATGGTCGCCCGGGACGTGAACCCGTCACAGACGTGCCCCTCCAGCGCCTCCTCGATCAGCGTCTCGAGTCGGGAACAGACCACGTCGATGTTCTTTAACTCACACGTCTGCAATGCCTTACGCATGAACAACGTCTTGTTTCGGCGCGATTCCACCAGAGTCCAATGCGCCCCGACGCCCGCGATCGCCAGCGGAATCGCCGGCAGCCCGGCGCCCGAGCCCAGGTCGAGGATCCGCTCGCAGCCGCTCGCCCGGATGAGTTCCGCCGGCACCAGCGACTCCGAAATGTGCCGCTCCACGAGCCGGCCCTCGTCGTGCCGTGAGATCAGGTTCGAGACCCCGCGGTTCCACGTGAGCAATTCCAGCGCGTAGCGGCGCATCAAGTCCAGCGCCACGTCCTCGCCGTCGGGAGCGTGCGCGAGCAGCGGCCGCAGCCCACTCCAGGGCTGCCGAGCCACCAACCGCTCCGCGTCCGGGACGTGCGTCGGCCGAGCGCGGTCACTCGAGGCAGGCTTGCGCCCGGACGAACGCCCACCCGTTTCGCGCCGTGACCCGGCGCCCCTGAAAGACCGAGGAGAACTCATTGGACCGCCCACTCTACCACGCCCGGCACCCACGCCCCATCGATGCCCCAATCACCCCGCCACAGCGCCTGCGCCCCACCACGACGCCCGACCGAAGCCGCGGCGGACGGGGCGCGATCGAGCGGAGTCGCGAAGGGAGCGAAGCCAGGGACCGGCGAAGCGACCGGAGCGCCTGGCGAGCCGCAGGCAGGATGCCGCAGGCGAGCGTCCGCCCGCTCGCGCCCCGCCCGCCGCGGCGAAGTCGAAGCGCAACAGGTGCGACGCCATGCCGCGATCGCCCCACCGCGTCCGCCACGCCTCAGAGCGCAGGGCCCACCGCAGCGTCGGCGACCGCGTGCGCCGCCGCCGAGGCGCGTCGCGCCAGCACCAGCAGCACCCCCACGTCCGCCGGCGACACGCCCACGATGCGAGCCGCCTGCGCCGCCGTCGCCGGGCGCCAGCGCTTGAGCTTCTCGCGGGCCTCGCTCGACACGCCCGCGAGAGCGTCGTCCCAGAGCGCGTCCGGAAGCAGCGCGCGCTCCAGCGACACGGCCGCCGCCACCGTGCGCTCCTCGCGTTCGATGTACCCGCGGTACTTCACGCGGATCTCGAGCGCGTCGCGGTCCTCGGCGCCCAGCGGCGAGTCCACGCCCAGCCCGCCCAGCGCCGCGAACGTCCCGTCCGTGCGCGCGAGAAAGTCCAGCGCGCGCAGCGAGCGCGTGCCGCCCGACTCGGCGTTCGACGCAACGGTCACGCTCACGCGCGACAGGCGCCGCTCCTCGGCCGCGAGCCCGGCGTAGCGCTCGCGCACCCGGGCGAGTTGCGCGTCGTCGAGCAGCCCGAGCGCGTGGCCCGCCGCCGCGAGCCGCTCGTCGGCGTTGTCCGCGCGCAGCAGCAGCCGGTGTTCGGCCGCCGAGGTGAACATGCGGTAGGGCTCGCGGTGCTCGCGCGTCACCAGGTCGTCCACGAGCACGCCGACGTAGGCCTGGTCGCGTCGCAGCACGAACGGCGCGCGCCCCGTGAGCGCGAGCGCCGCATTCACACCGGCCACGAATCCCTGCGCCGCGGCCTCCTCGTAGCCCGAGGTGCCGCAGATCTGGCCCGCGAGGTAGAGCCCGCCGACCGACCGCGTCTCGAGCGTCGCGCGCAGCTGGTGCGGCAGCACGAAGTCGTACTCGACCGCGTAGCCGGGGCGGATCATCTCGGCGTGCTCGAGCCCGCGGATGGTGCGCACGAAGGCGAGCTGCACGTCCTCCGGCATGCTCGTGGAGACACCGTTGACGTAGATCTCCTCGACCGTCCGGCCCTCGGGCTCGAGGAAGATGTGGTGCGCGTCGCGCTCGGGGAACTTGACGACCTTGTCCTCCAGCGACGGGCAGTAGCGCGGGCCCGCGCCGCGAATCGCGCCGGAGTAGAGCGGCGAGCGCGCGAGGTTGTCGCGGATCACGCGATGCGTCTCGGCGTTGGTCCTCGTGGCCCAGCAGAGCACCTGCTCCACGTCGAGCGGTCCGCTCCAGTGCGAGAACGGCCGCGGCGGGTCGTCCCCCGGCGCGGGCGCGAGCGCGTCCCAGTCGATCGAGTCGCGCCTGAGCCGCGGCGGTGTCCCGGTCTTGAGCCGGCCGCGTTCGAGCCCAAGCTCGCCCAGGCACTCGCTCAGGGCGCGCGCGGCGTGCTCGCCGATGCGCCCGCCGGGCACCTGGACGTCGCCGACGTGGATCAGGCCGTTCAGGAACGTCCCGGGCGTGATGACCAGCGCGCGGCAGCCGAGCACGCGGCCGTCGGCGAGCTGGATGCCGGTCACGTTTCCCGCCTCGATCCGGACGTGGTTCGCGACGCCCTCGACGATGTCGAGCCCCGCCACGCCTTCGAGCAGCCGGCGCATCTCCGACGAATAGAGCGCCTTGTCGCACTGCGCGCGCGGCGACCACACGGCCGGTCCGCGGCCGCGGTTGAGCACCTTGAACTGGATGCCGGCGCGGTCCGTGACGCGCGCCATCACGCCGCCCAGCGCGTCGAGCTCGCGCACCATGTGGCCCTTGGCGATGCCGCCGATCGCCGGGTTGCACGACATGCGCGCGATGTCCTCGCGCTTGACCGTGAGCAGCGCCGTGCCGAGCCCCATGCGCGCCGCGGCGTGCGCGGCCTCGCAGCCGGCATGGCCCGCGCCGACCACGATCACGTCCCAGGAGATCCGTTCGCCCGGCCGGCCGGGAAGCGCGCTCATGGCGTCCTCACTTGCCCACGCAGAAGCGCGAGAAGATGCGGTCGAGCAGGTCCTCGTCCGCGTCCAGTCCCAGCAGCTCGTCGAGCGCGCCGAGCGCTTCACGCAGCTCGATGGCCACGATCTCGCCGGGCGCCGACGCGTTCGCCTGCACGGCCGCGCGTGCGAGCGCCTCGGCGGCGCGGCCGAGTCCGTGCGCCTGGCGCTCGTTCGCGAGCACGTCGCCGGGCTCGAACCCCGCCGCGCGCACGAGCGCGGAGGCCGCGTCGGCAAGCCCCTCGCCGGTGCGGGCGCTCACGCGCACGACCTCGGCGCCGTGCGCGGCGAGCGCCGAGGCCGCGGCCTCCGCGGCACTCGTGGTCCCGAGGTCGCGCTTGTTGACCACCACCACCGCGCGCTTGCCCGCGAGCGTGACGCCGGCGGCGTCCGGCGCGGCGTCGGACGAGCCGTCGAGCACCCAGGCGACCACGTGGCTCTCGGCGAGCGCGGCGCGCGCGCGGGCGATGCCCATGGCCTCCACGGCGTCGCCGCCCTCGCGCAGGCCCGCGGTGTCCGAGAACGTGAACAGCGCGCCCTCGAGCTCGGCGCTGGCGCTCACGCGGTCGCGCGTGGTGCCGGCGACCGGCGCGACGATCGCGCGATCCTCGCCGACGAGCCGGTTGAACAGCGACGACTTGCCCGCGTTGGGCGGCCCGGCGATCGCCACCTGCACGCCGTCGCGCAGCGCGCGGGCCCACGCGGCGCCGCGACGCCACGATTCGAGCGCCGCGCGCGCGGCGTCCATGCGGACCACCACCTCGCGCGGCACCTCGATCCCGCCCACGTCCTCGGCGAAGTCCACGCGCGCCTCGATCTCGGCGAGCAGGTCGGCCAGGGTCTCGCGGTGCGCGCGCAGCGTGCGCGAAACCTCGCCCGAGAGCCGCGCGAG